>Ga0070697_100001026_pt1 | contig 21075 bp, 17 predicted proteins | sample KBSK1501metaG_FD_65475 | JGI IMG/M metagenome (GOLD analysis project Ga0070697, IMG submission 65475) | Corn, switchgrass and miscanthus rhizosphere microbial communities from Kellogg Biological Station, Michigan, USA - KBS K1-50-1 metaG | ecosystem: Host-associated > Plants > Roots >... | reverse complement strand
CTCTCGCTGAATTTCTCCAAGTACACCAACGGCGGGGAGCGACGGACATTTCACGAGAGGCTGCTGCCGGCGTTAACCGATCAGCCGGGCTTCTCCTCGGTCGCGATCGCCGGCACGCTTCCCTTGAACCAGAACGGCGGGCCCCAGAACAGCTTCTTCGAGATCGAGGGGCGGCCCGCGCCGAGCAAAGACCTGAGGCCTCAGGCCGACTTCCAGCAGGTCTCTCCCGAGTATTTCCGGACGATCCGGATCCCGCTGCTCCGGGGACGAGCGTTCGCCGGGTCGGACTTGCCCGACCGGCCACTCGTTGCGGTCGTCAACCAGACCATGGCCGAGCATCTTTGGAAGACGGAGGAACCGATCGGCCGGCGAATTCTCGTCGACGGCGTCAAGGACTGGATCACGGTCGTCGGCATCGTCGGAGATGTCCGCCAGTACGGCCTGGAACGAAAGCCCGAGGATCAGGTCTATCTGGCGCTCGAGCAGTTTCCCTCTCTTTCGGGATCCATTCTGGTCCGCACGACGTCCGATCTCGACAGCGTCGCGCGACGCATCCGTCACACGGTGCACGGCCTCGATCCGGACCAGCCGGTCGACCGGGCCCGCACACTCGAGGACGTCCGGTCCGAAGCCATCGCCTCGCCGCGGCTCACCTCGATTCTTCTCTCGATCTTCGCGGGGCTCGCCCTGCTGATCACGTCGGCGGGCATCGCCGGCGTCATCGCCTTCTCCGTCGGCGAGAGAACGCAGGAATTCGGGATCCGATTGGCGCTGGGCGCGGCGCCGGGCTCGGTGCTCGCCATGGTGATGCGCGAGGGAATGGCGCTCGTCGCGGCGGGAATCGCGCTCGGCTTGATCGGCGCGCACGCGCTCGCCCGTCTCATGTCAGGGCTTCTCTTCGAGGTCGACGCCACGGATCCCCCGACGTTTCTGGCAATGAGCGTCGTGCTCGCGGGAGTGGCGCTGCTCGCCTGCCTGCTCCCCGCGCGGCGCGCCACTTCCGTCGACCCGACGGTCGCTCTGAGAAACGCCTGATCGTTGATTCACCGAAAGGAGATCCGAACATGAAGCGAAGGGATTTTCTCAAAGGAACGGCACGGCTCGGAGTGTTCGCGGCCCTTCCGGCCTCGGCTGTCCGCGCGCTGGCAGGCCGAGGGGCCGCCGTCGGGACGGACGCCGATGCCAAGGGAAATCGCCCGGCATCGGCTGTGGCGAGCCCGCTCAAGCCTCCCGCCCAGGGAAGCGTTCCGGTGGCCTTTCTCGTTTCCGACGGCGCGGTGGTCATCGACTTCTGCGGACCCTGGGAAGTCTTCCAGGACGTCTCGGTCCCGGGCCGAAACGACGAACCCTTCCACCTCTATACAGTAGCGGAGACGACCGAACCGATCCGCGCGAGCGCGGGAATGAAGATCGTCCCCGAATACACGTTTCAAACCGCGCCGGCGCCGAAGGTGGTCGTCATCCCGGCGCAGCGCGGCCGCAGCGAAGCGACGCTCGCCTGGATTCGCAAGTCGGCGAAGTCCGCGGACCTGGTCATGTCCGTCTGCACCGGCGCTTTCCTTCTCGCCAAGACGGGTCTCTTGTCCGGCAAGGCCGCGACCACCCACCACGCCAGTTTCCGCGGGCTCGCGATGCAGTTCCCGGACGTGGAAGTGCGGCGCGGAGCGCGGTTCGTGGAATCGGGCAATCTGGCCACGGCCGGCGGGCTCTCTTCCGGAATCGATCTCGCCCTGCACGTCGTCGAGCGGTACTACGGCCGGGAAGTGGCGGAGCAAACCGCCTACCAGATGGAATACCAGGGACAGGGCTGGAAGAACGCGAATTCCAACGACGTGTACGCCCAGGCGCGCGCCTCGACCGACGCGCATCCGCTCTGCCCCGTCTGCGAGATGGATGTCGATCCGGCGAGCTCTCCGAAGTCGGTCTACCGCGGCAAGAGCTACTACTTTTGCTCGCAGGACCATAAGCAGCAGTTCGACGCCGGCCCCGATCGGTTCCTCCAAGCGGCAGAGAAACGCTGAGGGCTCGAACGACTTACCGGACGTTCCTGTAGACGACGCCGCCCTTCATCACGAAGCGGACGCGGGTCAGGGCAGTGATGTCGCGGGAGGGATCGCCGTCGACGGCGATCAAGTCCGCGTCGAGGCCGGGCGCTACTGCGCCGATGCGTTCACCAAGCTTCAAGGCCTGCGCCGCCAGCGAGGTCGCGGAGACGATCGCGTCCATCGGTTTCTGACCTCCCTCGCGGACCCGGCAGAGGAGCTCCTGCGCGTTTCTTCCGTGAGCGCCCGCGACCGCGTCGGTCCCGAAGACGACCTTCAAGCCGGGCGTCGCGATCGCGCGGTGAAAGGTCTCTGCCGCCAGAGGCAGCGCGCGCTCCATGGCTGCGAAGCCTTCCGAGTTGTAGTTGCCGATGCCGAAAAACTTGGGCTTGTTGTCGAGGTAGTTGCGAAAGACGAGACAGCATTGCGGGTCGAACCAGGTCCCGCGCTCGGCCATGAATTTCAAGACTTCCGGCGTGGCGAAGATCCCGTGCTCGATCTGCGTACAGCCGGCCTCGACGGCCGCCCGGATGCTTTCGGGGCTGTGCGCGTGCACGAGCGTGCGCAGGCCGAGCTTCCGTGCCTCGCCGCAGGCGGCTTCCAGCTGGGCGGAGGTCATTGTCTGAGCGCCGCCGTCGCGGATGCTCTTGGACGCGAAAAGCTTGATCAGATCGGCTCCGGCCGCGGCGCGCTCGCGGACGAGGGTCGCGAGCTTGTCCGGATCGCCGCTCTTCTCCGTGAGCGGCTCGAGCGACGTGAGGATCCGAGGCCCCGGGATCTGCCCGGAGGCGATGGCGTCCCGGAGATCTTTGTCTTCCGGTGAGCCCGGACTCTGAACAGTCGTGAAGCCGGTGGCGAGCGTCGACCAGGCATTGCCCGCCGCCGCGAGTGCCCCCAGCGCCGGAGTCTCGCCGTCCGACTCGGTGTGGAGCTTGCCCGCAGCATTGAAGTGCCAGGCCAGATGGGCGTGGCCGTCGATCAAGCCGGGCAGGACCGTCAGGCCCGTCAGGTCGTAGGAGATCGCGCCGGCGTTGGCTGGGCGGGCAGTCCCCTCCTCGATCCGGGTGATCTTCACGGCCTCGATGACGATCGCAAGCGGTTTCGCGAGAACGGCGCCGCGGCCGTCGAGGACGCGGTCAGCGCGCAGAACGATCGCGGTTTCCTGCGCCAGGGCCGCGCTGGCACAGAGAGCCGCGGCGAGAAGGACGATCGCGATCCCCGGCCCGCGCCGCGTCACTTCGGGCCGCGCTTCTGCGTGTTGAAGGTCTCCGACTGGCCCCGAGGGATCGACAGGGATTGCCAGCGGCCGGCCGCGAAATGCTTGGCGAGAAACACGATCTGCCCCACGTGGTAGGCGTAATGCGCGAGCTGGCGGTTGGCGGCCTTGACGACCGAGTGTGGCTCGTCCCGGATCGTCACCGTGCGCGTCAGGTCTTCGGGCTTCATCGAGTCAACGACCTCGAAGAGGACGCCCCATCCCGACTCCCAGCGTTCCATCAGCGCCGTCCGCGTATCTTCCTGCCCCGCCTCGAATTCCGTGTCCCGGTGCCGGTCCGGTTTCTCGCCGTCGGAAGAATAGAAGTCCGTCCAGCGGGAGCGAAGGTTGCCCGCGATGTGCTTGACGACCAGGGCGATCGAGTTGGACTCCGGATCGAGCAACGCGAAGAACTGAGCGTCGTCCACCTGCGCCATCGCCTTCTCCGCGAGCTTCTTCTGCCCATGGAACTGGCGGCGGATGTCCTCGAGATAGAAGTCGCCGAGCACGAGGGGATTCTCTCTCGAAAGGTCGACCGTCGCGCTACCGCTCGACTTCCCGCAGGACTCGGAAGCCGTAGTCGGAGTAGCGGTAGTCGGGCGGGAGGCTGGTTCGCGCCGAAGGGGACGACCAGCGAATCTGGTGCCGCCAGGAGCCGCCGCGGCTCGATCGCCGGCGCGGGCCGGTCGCGAGCGCCGGCTCGTGCCAGTTCGCGCACCACTCGTGGACGATCGTGCCCGCGTCGAGGAGACCGTAACCGTTCGGAGTGCCTCGTCCCGTCTCCCACGGAGCGGCGAGCGGGCCTTCCGGGATTTCGCCGCGAGGAATCTCTTCTCCCCAGGCCGTGCGCGGCGCGACGAGACCTCCGCAAACCGCGAGCTCCCACTCTTCCTCGGTCGGCAAGCGCCAGCGCCCGCCGGCGAGCTCCGAGAGCCACGCGCAATAGGCGACGGCGTCCTCCCACGCCACTCCCACGACCGGCTGGAGAGGCGCCGAGAACGCGGGATCGCTCCACCAGGGAGGTGCCGCGACACGACCCGATTCGAGGAATACCGCGTACTCGCTGTTGGTGACCGGCGTTCGGCCGACGAAGAACGGCGCGATCTCCACAACGCGAAAGGGGACGCCCGGCCCGGAGAGCTCGAGCGGGCCGCCGGGAATCGCGACGGTGATCGGAATTCGGGCCTTTGCTCCCGCTCCGATCGACGCGGCCGGCCGTTGCATCGTTCGAGAATAACCCGGCTTCGCGCGCGATGTATCGTTGCGGCCGTGAAGATCGAGACCTTCGCGCTCGAGCGGTGGATGACGGCGTGGGAGACGAAGACGCCGTTCGACATCGCGGAGAGCGGCATCTTCCCGATGACGGTCCGCGAGTTGCTGGAGCTCGAGCCGCCGGGCGAGGGCGACCGAACGCTCTCCCGCTTGCTCGATTTGCGCCTGGGCTACAGCGAGGCTTGCGGAAGCCTCGAGCTGCGGTCGCTTCTGGCGCAGACCTATCGCGATACCGGGCCGGAAGAGATCCTCGTGACGACCGGCGCGATCGAAGCGAACTTTCTCCTCTTCAACGTCCTTCTGGAACCGGGCGATCACGTCGTCGCCGTTCATCCCGCCTACCAGCAGCTTTTCAGCGTGCCGCGAGCGCTCGGCTGCGACGTCGCCCTCTGGGAGCTGCGCGCCGAGGAGGGTTTCCGATTCGACCTCGAGGAGCTCGAGCGGCTCGTCACGCCGCGCACGCGTTTGATCGTCATCAACTCTCCCCACAACCCCACGGGCGCCATGCTCTCGACCGACGAGCTCCGCCGGATCGACGGCCTCGCCGCCTCCGTCGGCGCCCGCGTCCTCTCCGACGAGGCCTACCGATGGCTCGAGATCCCCGGCGGCGACCCGCTGCCTCCACCGATGCGCGACCTGGGCAAGACCGGCGTGAGCGTGGGGACGCTGTCGAAGCCCTTCGGCCTCCCGGGCCTGCGCATCGGATGGATCGCCGGGCCGAGCGACCTGATCGCGGCCTGCTGGGCGATGCGCGACTACGTCTCGCTCTCGCCCGGAAAGCTCAATGACGCCCTCGCGGTTCTGGCGCTGCGCCACCGCGACCGGATCATCGAACGGATGCGGTCGATCGTCGCCCGTAATCTCGAGTCGGCGCGCAACTGGTTCGCGGAGCACGTGGACGTCGTTTCCTGGACGCCGCCGCGGGCCGGCCTGCTCTCGCTGCTGCGCTACGAGCTCGACATCCCATCGCTCGAGCTCGCGAATGTGCTCGCCGAGAAATACGGCGTGATGCTCGCGCCCGGCTCCGCGTTCGGCGTCGAGCACCATCTTCGGATCGGGATCGGCCAGGAGCCTTCGGTCTTCGCCGAGGGGCTACGCCGCACGGCCGCCTGCTTTGCGGACCTCCGCGCGGCCGGGCGTCAGCTGCGGCCCTCCCCCGCGGCCGCTGCCGGCCGCGCGATCAGGGCATAGAGCGCCAGCCCGACCGCGAGCGCCACCGCGCCGGCCAGCGTCTGGGCGCGAGTCATGCCCGACAGCAGCCAGATCGAGAGCGCGGCGGCCGCCAGCGGAACCAGCGGCCCGCCCGGCACGCGAAACGGGGCGGGCGGCATCTTTCGCCGCAGAACCGGGATCGCCAGGCATGTCGCGGCGGAAAAGAGCAGTCTCGCGATCGCGCTGACCGTGGCGAGCTCCGCGAAGGTGGCCGTCAAAGCCGCCGCCCATGCAATCGCCGAAAAAACGAGGACCGCCACGTGCGGCGTGCGATATCGGGGATGGATGCGCCCGAGCGCCGCGGGGAGCTGCCCGGCCTGCGCGAAGGCGTAGAGGATGCGCGGCCCCACCAGAACGAGCGCGCTCTCGCTGCCGAGCGTGGAGAGCACGGCTCCTACCGTCATCACCGCGGCGCCCGCGGGGCCCAGAAAGCGGGCCGCGGCGGACGCCAGCGGCGTGCGGTCGTGGGCGAGGTCGGGCAGTGTTCCCAGAGCGACGATCTGGATCAGGACATAAAGCACGGTCGTCAGCCCGATCGCGAGGATCAGCGCGATCGGGAGATGCCGCTTGGGGTCGGTCGATTCCTCCGCGGGGACGTTCGCGTTCTCGAAGCCCCCGAAAGCGAACACGAGAAGCAGGCTCGCCTGCTGCAGCGCGTTCAGAGCGGGCAGCCCGAGCAGCCGGTAGGCGCTCGGATCGGCGGCGAAAAGACCGACTCCCACGAACAGCAGGAGGGGAACCATCTTCGAAATGGTCAGGACATTGACCGTGCGGGAGCCGGTCCGAACGCCAACCAGGTTCAGTAGGGTCAAGAGACCGAACGCGAGAGTCAGAACGGCAGCGCGGCGCCATCCGGCGCCCGCCGCGAGCCAGAAGTATCCGAGGTACGCCACGAACGCGTTGCCGATCGCCGCCGAGGCGGCCAGCCGCGAAAGGAAGAACATCCAGCCCACGAGAAACCCCGCGAAGGGGCCGAACGCCACGCGAGCGTAGACATAAGGACCGCCGGTCTGCTCGAAGAGGCTTCCCGCCTCGGCAAAGCAGAGGACGACGAGCGCCATGAGAATCGCCGCCAGAATGTACGCCGCAGGACTGGCCGCTCCCGCGAGCGCGGCCACCGTAGCCGGCAGGACGAAGATCCCCGAGCCGATGACGCCATTGACCGCGATCGCCGTCAGGCCGGCGAGGCCGACGGCGCGGACGAGGCGGGGAGGAGACGGATCGCTCTCTCTCAAAGAGCGCTCTCCGATGTCATCCCGAGGACCCCGCCACACCCGATGTCATCCCGAGCCATTCTGAAGTGTCATCCTGAGCGGAGCGAAGGATCTGCCCTTGCGACCCTTCCACGGCCGATGCACCTATCCAGCTGGCCTCCGCGACCAAGAATCTAGCCCTCTTTCACCAGAGCAGATTCCTCGCTTCGCTCGGAATGACAATGAATAAGAGACCCTCTCTTTGATGCCCGGGGCTACACGTTGTTCAGAATCGACAGCGCCGTGCCGCTGAAGATCTGGTCTTTCTCGCTGTCGGCAATGTCCATCGCCTGGATCGACGAGACGGCGCGGTCGATCGACCCCAGGAGATGCGGATAGTCGCTGCCCATCAGCATGTGGTCGGCGCCGAGAAGGTCCCGGGCGAGCCGCAGAGTGTGCGGACTGAACGTGACGGTGTCGTAGTGAAGCCGCTTCAGGTAGACGCTCGGCAGCTCGTCGATCTTCGCCCGGCATTCCGCGAAGTCGCGGAAACCGTTGTCCAGCCGCTCCATCAGGTAGGGGATCGCTCCGCCCAAATGTCCGATGATCCAGCGGATGTCGGGCAAGTCGCGCAGCATTCCGTCGAAGCACATGCGCGCGACAGCCAGCGTCGTGTCGAAGGGAAAACCGACGAGAGGACCGAGCACGTACTCCCGAAAAGGCTCGGACTGCACGGGGAGCATGGGATGAAGAAAGATGCAGAGCCGCATCCGGTTCGCCTCCTCGAAGAAGGGGCGGTAAGCGGGATCCGTGAGCGCCCTCCCGCGGATGTTGGACAGCAGGATGACACCCTGCATCTTCAGATCGTCGATCACGCGGTGCAACTCCCGAAGCGCCGCCTCCGGCTCGTCCATCGGAATGGAAGCAAAACCCCTGAAACGCTTGGGGTGGCGCGAGATCAGCTCGGCGTAAGAGTCGTTGACCACGCGAGCGACCTCGGGCTGCCGTGCGGCATCGGCGAAGAAGACGTTGGGAGTGGAAAGCGAAATCACCTCGACGTCGATGCCGACGCGATCCATCTCTTCCAAACGGAGATTGGGATCGGTCATCGGCGGCGTGATCCCGAAGAACCGGGCTCCCCGGTGCTGGATGATGGTTCGCCCGGTTGGATCGGTGCCGAACGTGAAATCCGAAGGCGTCTCACGGATCGTTTCGAAATAGCGCGCGGGGTAGTAGTGGTTATGGATGTCGATTCTCATGCGGAGCTTCACTGTAATCGAAGGGCCCGGCGCGGCGTCAGGAAGAGAGGGAGGCATGGTTTCTCGAAGGGTCGAAACGTGGCGCAGGGAGCCCGCGCGTCTGGCGATGGCTCTGGCGCTTCTGCTGGCCGTGCGTGACGGGGCCGGGCAGACCGGCACCTGGGTGTCGCACGGACCGGTCGGGGCAAGTATCTACTGCCTCGTCCAGGATCCCTCCCAACCTTCGACGCTCTACGCGGGAACACAGAGGGGCGTCGTCAAGAGCCTCGACGGCGGCGCAACCTGGCAGTCCTCCGGCGCCGGGATCCCTCCCGTACGGGTTCAGACGATCGCGATCGACCCGACGACCACCTCGACTCTCTACGCGGGCACAGTGACGCCGTCTGGCGTCCAGAGCGTCGGGGTCTTCAAGAGCACCGACGGAGGCGCGACCTGGACGGACATCAACTCCGGCCTGATCGACCCGATCGCGGGATTTTCGCCAGTCGATGTCCAGGCGCTCGCCATCGATCCGCGCCATCCCGGCACCATCCTCGCCGGGTCGAGCTTCAGCGAGATCTTCAAGAGCACGGACGGCGGCCTGACGTGGCAGCCCAAGACGCTGGGCGGCTTCAACGTTTCGCTGCAGACGGCGGCTTTCCAGTTCGATCCAACCGACTCCACGAAGATCTCCGCCGCGACCACGTCCGGATTTCTTCGCAGCACCGACGGCGGGGAGAGCTGGAACGTCGTTGGAAACACCGTCTCGCTCTTCTCGCTCGCGATCGATCCCACGACGCCGGCAACCCTCTACGCCGGCAACCTGAGCGGCTACGGATTCCTGAAGAGCACGGACGGCGGCTCGCATTTCGTATCGGCGAACAAGGGTCTGCCGCTCGTCTCCGGAAACAACCCGCAAGTGATTGCGATCGCCGTGGATCCCTCCCACCCGGCGACCGTCTACGCGGGAACTTACGGCAACGGCCTCTTCGTCAGCACGGACGGCGCCGCCAACTGGACGCGCGCGGACAGCGGGATCCGGAGCGCGTACGACGCGGCGATCCTGCTCGCGCCGGGGCAGTCCTCGACGCTCACCGCGGGAACCCTCGGGAGCGGAGTCTATCGAAGCTCCGACGGCGCCAAGACGTGGACCCAGATGAGCGGCGGGCTCGATCTGAGCCTCGTCTATCGGTTGGTATCCGATCCGAGCGCCCCCGACGTCTACTACGCGGCCACCTTCGACGGCGTTCAGAAGAGCGTGGACGGCGCCGGCACATGGCAGGCTGCGGGCGCGGGGCTTCCGACCGCGCCGGTGGCCGCGCTCGCGCTCGCGGCGGGGGCCTCGAAGACACTGTTCGCCGGCACCCTGGGAGGCGGCCTCTTCAAGAGCGGCGACGGCGCCGCGACCTGGAGCGCCTCCGCGTCGGGGCTGACGGACTCCTACATCTCCTCACTGACCGTGGACCCCACGAGCCCGTCGACTCTTTACGCCGGCACGAGCCATCCCGACAGCAGCTCGCAACGCGTGTTCAAGAGCACCGACGGCGGAGCGACGTGGACGCAGACGAGCCTGGACGGAAAATCTTTCACACTCGATTCGATCGCCGTCAACCCAGGCAAGGCTTCGCAGATCCTCGTCGGCAGCCAGGGAGTCACCGGGTATTTTCAGAGTCTCGACGGCGGGAAGACCTGGTCGACCATCTCCTCGAGCACGGCCTGCGGAGGAACCAACGCACTCGTCTTCGATCCTTCCGGCGCGACTCTCTACATGGCGGCCACGGGGGGAGTGTGCCGTTCGACGGACGGCGGGACCACCTGGATCCCTTCCTCAGTCGCCGGCTTTTCCATTTCTTCGGTGCTCGTCGATCCGGCGAGCCCGTCCACTCTCTACGCCGGCGCGACTCGGAGCGACGTGACCCGGACGAGCGGCGTCTTCCGCTCGACCGATGGCGGGCAGACGTGGCAGGCGCTCGGCGACGGATTTCCGCCGTCGACCGTGACCTCGCTTGCAATCGATCCGTCAGGCAAGACGCTCCATGCAGGCACCTTCCACGCCGGCGTCGTCGATCTTGTGTTTTCGAAAGACCGTCCGCCCGTCCAGGAACCCTCGTCGCCGAACCGCCAGCCCCGGCCATTGCCACCGCGCTAGACGACGCTCCTCCAACTGGCACCGCGGCGATGGATCAACTCTGTGATCCCGAGCGCAGCGAGGGGTCTGTTCGTAACCGCGAATGAGCCGCCGGAGTAGATTCCTCGTCGCAGCGCTCCTCGGAATGACAGAGAAGGGACGCTCGTCACTCGTCACTCGTCACTTGTCACTCGTCACTGTAATCGGCTCGCGTGAAGGACTGCCGCCACGCGCGACTTGACGTGAAGTTTCTGAAAGAGCCGGTGGAGGTGCATCTTGACGGTCTGCTCCTTGATGCGGAGCATGGAGGCGAGCTCCTTGTTCCGGTAACCGCCGGAGAGCAGCGACAACAACTCCCGCTCTCGCGGAGTGAGAGTCGCCGCCGCGGGTCGCTGGTCCTGCGCGAGTCCCGCCAGCGCGGCCGCGGTCGCGCGCCGGGGGGCCCACGTCTCCCCCTCCGCGACGCTCGCGATGGCGCGGAGCAGAATGGACACGGGCTCCCGCTTGCTCACGAAACCGGCGACGCCCGCGCGGAGCAGATGGGCGACTCCCGCCTCGGAGTCCAGCGTCGCGACCGCCAGGACAGGGATCCCCGGATGCGAGCGCCGGATCTCCTGGAGCAGGCTCTCGGGCATCGGACCGAGCGCGTCCAGGTCGAGAAGGATCAGGGCGGGCCCGACGTCGCGAATCAGAGCGGAAGCCTTTTCGCATCCGGTCGCGCCGCCGACCCGGAGCTCCTGTGCCGCATTCAGTCGAAACTCCAGGCTCTCGCGGAAGAGACGGTCCTCCGAGACGATCAACAGAAGGACCCGGCGCGCTTTCTTCAGACTGTCCCCTCGTCGGTCGCCGCGAGCTCCCGAATCGCCTCGGTCAGGCTGTCGACCTCTTCTACGGTCAATTGGAGCGACTCGGCCAGCGTGGAAGATCCCCATCGCTCCGCCTCGGAAGCGATCGATTCCGGTTCTTCCCGCCGTCCGAAGTCGGCTGACTTCTTCCTGTGGCGCAGTCGGAACACGAGCGTCGTGCCCGTCCCTGGCTGACTCCGCAGACGCATGTCTCCCCCGATCGATTCGATGCGGTAGCGCATTCCGAGCAAACCGTTGTGCGAGGAGTCCATGACTCGCTCGAGCGTGCCCGGAAGGTCGAACCCGACTCCGTCGTCCGAGACCGAAATCGTGGTGGCGTCCGAACCGAAGAGGATCACGATGCGCACATGCCGCGCCCGAGCATGCTTGCGAATATTGCCGAGGGCTTCGCGCAGGACGCGCGTTGTCTCGGACGCCTGGACCTTCGTCAGCTCGCCGCGCCCCTCGACCCGGACATCGACGGCAATCCCGTTCTCGCGGCTGAAGTCCTCGGCGTATTCCTCCAGCCAGGGAACAAATTCCTCCACGGTGTCGGGGGGGCGGCGCATCTCCAGCAGAAACTGGCGAGCTTCGCGGACCGTCGCCCCGAGCAGATCGTGGGTTCGCCGCAGCCCGGCTCGCAGAGTCCCGACATTCTCCGTGTCGGTCCGCAAGCAGGACTCGGCGTGAAGCTTCGCGGAGAGGATCGTGGGCAGAAACCCGTCGTGAACCTCCGCCGCCAACCGTTCCCTCTCGCGCACCTCCGCCTCTTCCCGGCTCGTCTCGCTGCGACGAAGCGCGGTCAGCGTGCGGCCGATCGCGAGCGCGATCGCGTCCGCCTCGCGGGCGTGGCGGCGCGACATCCTTCCCCCCTCTCTCCAGAGCGCGACGACGCCTCGCCAGGTTCCTCGGCCGGCGAACCGGGCGAGAACCGCCCTCGCGCCCTCGGGACGCAGACCCTCGATAAAAAGGGGCGTCAGCGAGCCCGCGGCGCGGACCAGAGTCGTCTCCGGAATCACGAGCGCTTCGCCCGGCTCGTTTTCGGGAGTCAGGCGGATCCACCGGCCGCTCTCGCGCAGAAAGAGCGCGACGCGCGGGCCGGGCTGCGCCTCCGCAATTTCTTTGACCCAGAGGTCGAGCATCTCGGCGATCTCCGGGCGTCGGCAGGCCGTCTCGAGCATCCGGAGGGTGGCTTCCGTGAGCCAGCTCCCGCGGAGCGCCGAGCCTCGCAGAAAATGCTTCAGACTCACTCCGAGCCCTCCCCTTCCCGCGGCTCCGGACGCAGATCGGCGTACTGGCGGGCGAGGAGAGCGGCCTCGACGCGGCTGCGCACTCCCAGCTTCTGGATCAGGTTGCCCACATGGACGGAGACCGTTCTCTCCGACAGCCCGGTTCGAACAGCGATCTCGCGGCTGCGCAGTCCCTGCCCGAGCAGGCCGAGGATCTCCCGCTCGCGCGCGGTCAGGCGGCCGAACACCCGGTCCTCTGCGTTCGAATCGCGCCGGCGAAGCACCCGGAAAGAGGCGGCTCGGCTGGCCCAGACCTCCCCCTGGGCGACCGCTCGAATCGCCTGGAGAATCGTTGAAATCGAGGCATCCTTCTGAACGAAACCGGCGGCCCCCGCCTCCAGCGCCTTCTCCTCGAAAGCGCGCTCCGCATAGGCGGTGATGATCAGCGCCCGCGTGTCCGGGGAAACGCGCGAGAGCTGCTCGAGCACGCCGTAGCCGTCGCACCGCGGCATCGCGATGTCGAGCAGGAGCACGCGCGGTTTTTCGCGGCCGCAGAGGACGAGGGCTTCCTGTCCGTCGGAGGCCTCCCCGACGAGCAGAAGAGTCGGTTCGGTCGAGATCGCCTTGCGCAGACCCTCGCGAAAGAGCGGGTGATCGTCCGCCACGGCGACGCGGAGGGGTTGGCGCGATCCCTTCGGATGCACGGCCTCGGGCTCCTGTGTACTATGGACTAAAGTTTTAGAACTAAATACTACCACGAGATGCGGCGATCCGCCGATGCGCGCTCCCGCCATGAAGCGGATAGTGAGCATCGAGCGATTTTTCCCATGAACTCTTGGAAGAAGGACACCATCCGGAACTGGTCTCCGTGGGCTTTCCTCGTCTTCGTGCTCCTCATCGGAGGTTGGGAGGGATCCGCCCTGTTCCAACACTCCGGGTTCCGGATCCGCACGGAGAGCTCCCGGGTTCGTAGACCCGCGGCTTCGCTGAGCGAAAGTTTCCCGCACGCGGCCCCGGCGACGGTGCTCGCGCCCGAGAAGATTCTGTCCGCCCCGCGCGTCCGGATGAAAAGGCCGGACGGGCCAGCTCCTCTCCTCGCCATCAGCGGATCCGGCTGGCAGCCGGGCGAGACGGTGAGCCTGGTGCTGCACGACCTCTCGCAGCCGGGGCTGGTCCAGACTTTCTCTGCGACCGCGGACGCTGCGGGAGAAATCTTCAACGACCAGTTTTCGCCCGATGACCGGCCGGCTCCCGTCACGTTCCTCCTCACCGCCCTGGGCAACAGCTCCGGGCTGAAGGCGCAGGCGCGTTTCACCGATCGGCCGCTCGGCCGCCCGCTGCCGTGTGCCAGGCCCGGCGAGGAGAACGAGGGTCCCTGCTTGTCCAGGTCGCCGAATCAAACCAGGCGTTCTTCCAGGCCGTTTGTCGTCGGCGCCCGGGGAGCTGTGCGCTTCCGGCTGCCCGAGGGCCACGAGAAACGGACCTGGTGCAACCCGTCCTCCTTATCCTCGTGAGGAGCGATGGGCACACGCATCCTCCCTCCCGCGGGGACTCCGGTCCCCGCCTTTTTTTTGGCTTTCGGCGTGGGCGGTCGCTTCGCGACTGGCGCCGAGAGAGTTCAAACCCGGGGCCTCGGTCGTTCTGTTTACGCCGCGAGGGGGGCGTCCGAGCCCGAGGTCTGCGAAAGCGACCGGCAAATCGAACGACGGACGCCGCTTCGAGCTCTCGCTGGCCTCTCGGTTCGAGATGTTTCGTCCCTCTTCCAGCTGGCTCGGCTTCCCGAGAGGCCGCCGGCTCGCGTCGTGGTCCGCCCGAGAACCGGACGGCGATCCTCGGCGCTACTCCTTCGTCAGCGGCGAAAGACCGGCCGATTCCAGCGACCGATTCAGGCGGGGAAGGCCGGACTCCAGTAGCTCTTTCCAGGCGGCCAGCGCTTCGCTGACCTCTTGATGATGATGCCTCCAGCCAGCGAGCGCGTCGGCGGTGGGAACCGCATCGGCGCTCTCGACGGCGGATTGAAAGCGCGCCAGGATCGTAGCGAGTCTTCTCAGGCTCTTCTGCGGCCCGGCCGGTTGGCCGAAAAGCTCCTCGAGCGAAGGAGGTCCCGAAGGTCCGGCGATCTCCTCGATTCGCTTTTCAAAAGACGCCAGATCCTCGGCTAGCGGGCGCGCGGTCTTGGAGTCGAGCGCCGCGGCCTGCTTGCGCAGCGCCGCCGCCTGGCGCTGCGCCGCGGCCATGCGCACGCGCTCGGTCTGGATCTCTCGGACCAGCTGGAACTCCGCGAGAAGATCCGCGTCGGAGGCGGAGATCCTCGGGTCTTTCGCGACGACGAGTGATTGAGACCGTGTGGTCCCGGCAGCCGTCAGGCGCACGGTGTAGCGGCCCGGCGGCGCCCAGGCTCCGGAGTTGCGAAAAGACGATGCGCTCGTCAGCTCTCTGGGGAGAGCGTAGTGGAGGTCCCATACGAAACGGTGCGCCCCGGCCGAAGTCGGCGGCGGCTGCGCAACCGCCACCCAATCCGGCGTGGTCTGGATCCGAGCGAGGTCCGGCTGCTTGGGCTCCTCGTCGCTGGCGAAGCGGCGGACCAGCTCGCCTTTGGAGTCGAGGATCTCGATCGAGACCGCGCCGGCCGAGCTGGACTGCAGAAAATAATCGAAAAGCGCTCCGGAGGGAGGGTTGTCGCCGGCGGGCTCGTCCTTCGGCTCGGGCGTGCCTTGAAAGGCCGCCGGATGAAGGCGCACCGCCTCACGCGGAGCGAAGAGCCAGGCACCGGCGGTCGCGACCTTCGCTTCGAGCTGGCGCAGCGGCGACAGATCGTCCAGCACCCAGAAGGAACGCCCGTGGGTCCCGATCACGAGATCCCCCCGGGCAACCGAGATGTCTCGCACGGAGCAGTTGGGAAGATTCTGTTTCAGGGACTGCCACCGGTCCCCGTCATCGAAGGAGACGAAGACGCCCGTCTCCGTGCCGGCGTAGAGGAGTCCCCGGCGCGCGGGATCCTCCCGCACGACGTGGACGTAGCTGCCCGTGGGAATCCCCTGCGCGATCTCTGTCCAGGACTTGCCCCCGTCGCGGGTCCGGTAGATGTGCGCCGCGAGATCGTCCAAACGGTGCCGATCGACCGCCGCATAGACCGTCCGCGCGTCGAAGTGCGAGGCCTCGAGAATACCGACCTTCGACCAGGGCGTCAGCTGCCCGGGCGTGACGTTCTCCCAGTTCTTTCCCCCGTTCCGCGTCACCCAGATCAGGCCGTCGTCGGTTCCGCACCAGAGGAGGCCGTCGGCAATCGGCGAGGGAGCGATCGCATAAATCACTCCCTTCCGCAGACCGCGGACCGGAGAGTTCTGGGCTGTGGCGGGATCGAGGTTGGTCGGGACGCCCGGATCCTCGCGCGTCAGGTCGGGGCTGATTTTCTCCCAGTGCTTTCCTCCGTCGGTCGTCTGGAAGAGGAACTGGTGGGAGTAGTAGAGCAAGCGCGTGTTTCGCGGCGAGAAGGCGAGCGGGAGCGTCCAGGTCCGCCTGTACTCGCCGGGATAAGCGAGCGTGGGATCCACGTCCTCCTCCTGGAGGGTCTTCCAGTCGAAGCGTCCGACGCCGCCGCCGTAGAGGATCTCGGGGTTCGAAGGATCGGGCGCGATGTAGCCGTTCTCGCCGCCGACAGCGATTGGCCTCCAGTCGCGCGACATGATCGAGCGGTAGTCCGTGCGCCCGGGGGTCGCGGCGGCGCCCGAGTCCTGCTGCGCGCCATAGATCCAGTAAGGAAAACGATTGTCCGTCGAGACATGGTAGAACTGCGCGGTCGGCTGGTTGTACCAGCTGCTCCAGGTCTTCGCCCGGTCGAGACTCACCACCGCGCCCTGATCGCTCGCCACGATCATGCGGCGCGGGTCGGCGGGATCGATCCAGAGATGGTGGTAGTCGTCTCCGCCCGGCGCACCCTTCACCGGCACGAAGGTTTTTCCACCGTCAGTCGAGCGGTACATCGCGGTGTCGCACGCGTAGACCGTCTCGGGATCTTTCGGGTCGACCGTGACGCCGCCGAAGTACCAGCCGCGCTCCCAGATTCGCGTGTCCGCGCTGGCGCGTTTCCAGGTGCTGCCGCCGTCGCCGGAGGCATAAAGGCCCCCCTCCTTCGCGTCCACGATCGCGTAGACGCGCCGCGGGTCGCTTGGCGCGAAAGCGATACCGATGCGCCCGAGCTTCTCGGACGGAAATCCGCCGCCTGTGACCGGAGCCCAGGTCTCGCCGCCGTCATCGGACCGGTAGAGACCGCTGCCCGGACCATTGGAGGGGGGATAGACGTTCCAGGGCGGGCGGCGCGTCTGCCAGAGCGCCGCGAGAATCGTCTTCGGGTTGCTCGGATCGAACGCCAGATCGATCGCCCCGGTGTTTTCGTCTTTGAAGAGCACGCGCTGCCAGCTCTTTCCGCCGTCTCGCGAACGAAAAACGCCGCGCTGCGCATTGGGCCCATAGGCGTGCCCCAGCGCGGCGACGAAAACGAGGTTCGCGTCCTTCGGATCGACCAGAATGCGTCCGATCTGGTGGCTGTCTTCGAGCCCGATGCGAGTCCAGGTCCTGGCTCCGTCGGAGGATTTGTACATCCCGTTGCCGTAGGAGATGTCCGAACGCATGTCGGCCTCTCCCGAGCCGACGTAGAGAACGTCCGGATTCGACGGCGCGACGGCGATCGCGCCGATCGACGCGATCGGCTGATCGTCGAAGACCGGCTCCCAGGTGCGCCCGGCGTTGTCGGTGCGCCAGACGCCGCCCCCCACCGCGCCGAAGTAGAAGCGGTTGGGCTCCCCGGGCACCCCTGTGGCAGCGAGCACCCGCCCGCCGCGAAAGGGGCCCACGAGTCGCCAGCGCATGCCCGCGAAGAGACCGGGATCGTAGGGCTGCGCAGCCATCGGAAGTCCCGCCGCAACGATGAACAGTCCGAGCAACGCGGAGCAGATTCCTCGCTTCGCTCGGAATGACAAAAGGAATTCCCACATGAGAAGGAAGCGCTGTCGTCGCATCGGGTCAGACCTCCTTGAGGCGGCGGCGATTATATGGAGGCCGCTCAGAACAGGACTGATCCCGTACTCCGCCGGAGGAAGACCGCGTCCGGTGCAGACCGCCGGAGACTCTATTTGGTGGGTTCGTCCTGGTTCATCAGCGCGGCGACCCTCTGGGCGAGCTCGGGAAAGCCGTTCTCTTCGAGATAGGCGGCTGCCCGCTTGAGTCCGTCGCGGTAACTCTCCTCGAGCGCCGCGCTGACAGAGACTTCGGGCCGCACGCCGGAACTGAGGGCCTTGCGGGCTCGGCTCCTCCACCTTCCCATGAAGTCGAAACTGCGGCTGGTCGTGATCCTCGACATTTCTCCAGCGCTCGCAACGAAGGCGCTGCGGGGCGCGACCATCCTACTCGAATCGAAACGGGAACGGGTACGATCGAGGTCCGGTCTCGCCGCGTCCCGATCGATCAGCGCTTCGACTTCTCGAACAGGGACCGGTACTGGCCGTAGCCCTCTTGCTCGAGCTTCTCCGCCGGGATGAAGCGAAGCGCCGCGGAGTTGATGCAGTAACGAAGTCCTGTGGGCGCCGGGCCGTCGTTGAAGACGTGACCCAGATGCGAGTTCGCGTGCGCCGAGCGCACCTCGATCCCGAAGAACCCGGGCGCGCCGTTGGACGCCTGGCGAACGTTTGCGCTCTCCAGTGGCCGGCTGTAGCTGGGCCATCCGGTCCCGGAATCGTACTTGTCGAGCGAGGAGAAAAGCGGCTCTCCGGAAACCACGTCCACATAGATGCCCGGCTTGTGGTTGTTCCAGTACTCGTTGGCGAAAGCCCGCTCGGTCCCTGCGTTTTGCGTGACGTAGTATTGAACCTGCGTGAGCCGCTTGTGCAGCTCGGCGTCCGGCGGCTTCTGGAAGGTTCCGGTCCAACCCTTCCCTTTGGCCTCCTGCCCGGAGGCGGCCGGCGTCCATACGGAAACGGCCAGCATGGCGGCGATCAGAAAAGTCTTCAATGCCGTCCTCCCGCCGCGTCGCCCCAGAGCTCTTTCAGGCGCGCATCGCGGCCGCAACCCTGTCGGTACGAGTAATAGCGGACTGGATTCTTCTTGTAGAACTGCTGGTGGTACTCCTCGGCCGGATAGAACGTCGAGGCCGCGACGACTTGCGTCACGACTTTTCCCTTGAAGCGCGGGATCTCTTCGACCCGCCGCTTCGACTCCTCGGCGGCCTTTCGCTGCGCCTCATCCTTGTAGAAGATCGCCGAGCGGTACTCCGTGCCGTGGTCGCAGAACTGACCGTTGGCCTGCGTTGGATCGACGTTGTGCCAGAAGACCTCGAGCAGCTTCTCGTAGGTTATCTGGGATGGGTCGTAGGTGACCTCGACGGACTCCGCGTGGCCGGTCGAACCGGAGGAGACCTCCTCGTAGGTCGGGTTCTTCTTCTGCCCGCCTGTATATCCGGAGACGACCGAGAACACGCCCGGAAGCCCCTCGAACGCGGTCTCCTCACACCAGAAACATCCCCCGGCGAAGATCGCCGTCGCGCGCTGTGCGGGCGGGCTCGCCAGCGTCAGAACGCTCGCGGCAAGCCAAAGCACAAGACCGAAACTGAGGCTCCGTCTCAAAAAACACCTCCCAGGTCGCTTTGAAGCTAACAAGGTCATGCCGTCTTAGATTCCGGGACGGGTCACGAGGTTTCGTCCGCTTCCGGCTGCCAGGCTACCTCCAATACGCACGCTCTGGGAGCGCCGGATCTCGGCGCACGATTGGATCCGGCTCGAGGCGGAAGCCAGAGCTCCCGTTACGCCGCGACGCCTCCCCCGTCAAAGAATTCCTATCGCTGTTGCCGAGGAGACTCCCCAGGAATCTGGGCGCCCGGTATCCCACATCGGTGAGAGATTCGGTAGCGGTTAGCGGCGAACGTTCGATAGCTCCAATCGAAGATGTTACGCAGAATCGGCGCGATCGACAGGACGTAAACCGGGCGCGCCCACCAGATGCGTTTCATGGCATGCCGATAGACGTCCGCGCCGCACAACCGACGCCCATCCTCGAGCAGCAGTCGGAGATCCTGGATCAACTCATCGGGCGGAAGCTGGAGAGCCTGACGAACCCATTCCTCCTGAAGCGAGGCAATCGACAATCCTCGCTTCGCGAGCGTCCCGCGCCAAAAAGGAACCCAGCGACGGCAGAAACCGCAGGAATCATCGTAGAGAACCCATCCGGCGCTGCTGCGCGATTTCATCTTTCCTCAGCTGTTTCCTTTTATCGAGGCTCCCGATCCCACGGCTACGTCTGACCCCTCCGCGACCAATGCCGACTCTGGCGCCTGTTCGAGCGTCCGCACAAATTCGGAGCCGTATAAGGTAGCCACGTCGCATTGCAGAGTCGCGTTTCGGGTTCGCCAGATGCGCCACCGCGGGTGATCCACCCGATACTCGATCGTGGGCCTGCCCAGTCCCCCGGAATATCCCCAGTAATGCTCGGCTATGAATTCGTCGAAGGACCCGTCCTCGATGAGCTCCGGTGTTCCAGCGACGGAGGCGGCAAGGCTGTTCTCGTGGCCTTGCAACGTCCACGAGTACGAAACAGAACGGAGGGCATGGAGGTCATTCTGCTCGCGCTCGATGCGGTGCCCCATCGGCATGAACTGGTAGTTCTCACCGTAGAGCAGTCGTGCAAAGAGTGCGATGGCACGGCGAGGCACGATTTCCTTGACGAAGACGACACCTCGGCGCCATTCGTCCTGCGCCTTCCGGCGGACGTAGAAGCGCAAGTTAACTTCCTCGAAGTTGCGATGGAAAGGGACGGCGATGCCGCGAATCCGCGTGTCTCGAAACAGGAAGCCCACGACGCTGACGTAAGTCTTGCCATCCCAACCTTCCAATTCCGTGTTCACTGGCACTCGGGAGGCGAGGATCGCCGGGTCCAACTCATAGTTCAGCATCACGAGGTACTGCCATCGGGCCGTGAGAAAGACACTCACGACCCCGGTTTGATCCACTTGACGAACCACTCGAGGTTGCGCTTCATCGCTTCACGCTCGAGCATTGGCTCGTAGTAGAGGTGCGAGCTGCGCGGATAGATGTCGAACTCGACAGTTTTGCCGAGAGCCTTGAGAGCCCGGTAGAACTTCCAGGCGTTGGAGATGGGCACGCGCAGGTCCCGCTCGCCGTGCTGGATGAGAAGCGGGGTCGTCACGTTCTGGGCGAAGTTCAGCGGCGAGTGCGCGAAGTACGAGTCGCGCGCTTCCCACGGCTTCTTGAAGTACTCCGCCATGAAGTCGCCGCCGTCGGAAAGAAAGTACTGATCGGCCAGATCGCTGATCGACGCGGCTGTGGAGGCAGCTTTGAATCGCTTCGTCTGTGTGACGATCCAGTCCGTCAGGAACCCACCGTACGACGCGCCCATCACGCCGAGGCGATCGGGATCGGCGATGCCTCTGGCGATCAGGTCGTCGACGCCGGCCAGGATGTCCTTGTAGTCGGCCTCCCCCCAGGAATTGATGATCGCGCGCTGTCCCGCCTCGCCGTAGCCAGCTCCCCCGCGCGGCATCGGGAAGAGAACCGCGAATCCGGCGCTCGCCATCGCTTCAGTCCCATACGGATCGACCTGCCCGACGGTCTGCATGAACTGCGGAAAGATGCCGTACGTCACGCCGCCGCCCGG
>Ga0070697_100001025_pt1 | contig 21094 bp, 22 predicted proteins | sample KBSK1501metaG_FD_65475 | JGI IMG/M metagenome (GOLD analysis project Ga0070697, IMG submission 65475) | Corn, switchgrass and miscanthus rhizosphere microbial communities from Kellogg Biological Station, Michigan, USA - KBS K1-50-1 metaG | ecosystem: Host-associated > Plants > Roots >... | reverse complement strand
TGCGACAGCACGTTCCCGAATAAATAGCAGATTCCCTGGCACGGCGGAATGTCTCCATACATTTTCTTCCCTCGCGCGAAAATCTTTCTCAACGATCCATCCTTTAACAAATTCCCCGCGCGTCGCATAGAACGTCACTGCATACGGCGCTACAACATTCGTGCCAAGAATGTTCCGCCGCCACCCGTTTCGAAAGTACAACCGGAAGTTATTCGCCACAAACGGCGCTTGCCGCACCAATCCGCGAATCAGCGCAACCTTCGAAGGCCGTCTCTTATCGAGAACACTCGCAGGAACAAAATTGGCAGTTCGCGAACCCGGCGTGGACATGACGCGAAGATTGTAGCGCACTGTGGTCCGCGCGGCCCCGTTTTGAAAGAATGCTAAGGTTTTCTGGAATCTAATCTTGTGGAAGAACAACTTTGTGCTAAATGAAATCTAATCCGTAAAAACCACCCCTACCGCGCTGTGCCCCTTCTCCGCACCTTCATCGATGCGCACCACATACCCCCTCAACCGCATCGACGATTGCGAACCGTCTTTGCCTGGCGTTTCCATCGTCACCTGCAATTCCGATTGCAGCCGAGGCATGTTTTGCAGCGAAATCAGCGCGCCTTGGAGCGAAATGTCGCGCACCACCGTCTCTTCCTGGAACTCTTTCCCGCCTTCCGTCACTCCCGTAACTTTCGCGCGGAATTGCGCCTCCCGCCGCAATGACGTCCGCGTTCCCGGCAAGTGCGCCTGCACGCTGTCTCCCGTGGAACCCAGCGTGATCACCATGCCTTCGCTCGCCGCAAACACGGAATCAAACTCTTCCCGCGCCTGCCGCAGAATCGAATCCACCATGCGGTCCGTCGAGTCCGGATCGTGATGAAAGAGCACCAAAGTTTTCGCGCCAACATCCCGCGCCAGCTTCACTCCTTCCTTCCACGACGAATGTCCCCAGCCCTTCCTCGTCGTCGCCAATTGCTCTGGAGTGAATTGCGCATCGTTAATCAAAATGTCCGCGCCAGCGGCCAATTCCCGCAAACTCTCATCCAGTTTCGGATCGCCAGGCTCATTGTCCGTCGCGTAGACCACCGTTCCTGCCGGAGTCTCAATACGAAATCCGAGGCATCCCTGCGGATGATTCAGCCACCGCGCGGTGATTTTATTATCTCGAATCGTGAACGTGTCTCCGCCTTCCACTTCCTTGAATTTCCTTTTCGCATTCATCGCGGACATGTCCACGGGGAAATACGGCAGCGCCATCTGCGCTTCGAACACTTGCTTCAAACTGTCGCGCCCCAAAAATTTTGACCGGAAACTATAGAAATGAAATTCGTTGTGCTCCGCATAAAGCGGCGAAAAAAACGGAATCCCCTGAATGTGATCCCAGTGGTAATGCGTCACGAAAATGTGTGTTTCGGGATTGCCGCCGCCGTTCGGCGTTCCCCAGCGGCTGCCCAGCATACGCAGCCCTGTCCCGCAATCAAGGATGAATTGCGTGCCGTCGGGCGCGCACAACTCGAGGCACGGCGTGTTACCGCCGTACCGCCACGTGGCAGGATCCACCGTCGGTGTCGACCCCCGAACACCCCAGAAGCTCAATTTTGCAATGGGAACCGTCATGTCCCTCAGCGCGCAGTCCTGTGCGTAGGCCATTCCGCCGCCGTGCAAGCGGAAATGGAGGATAGTGCGATGTTGGCAGCCGCCGGGAAATGCGTCAATGAATTCACGCCGGGGACGTGTCAAACTTCCCACTAAGCTCGATGGGGCTGCGCGTTGCCCAGCAGGTGCGTAAAATGGAGCGGATGGACCAGCATTCCCACGATCACGGCCCTGGCCATGACCACGACTCCGAGCATGGCCATCACGATGGCCACGTGCACCATCCGCACGATTCCCATGGTCACCCCCACCCTCCGTTGCGGCCTGCGGTGCTGGGCTGGGCCATGGTCGCCACTCTTGGTTTGGTCGTCGCTGAAATTTTTGGCGGCCTCCTCGGCAGGTCGGTCGCCCTCCTGAATGACGCGGTGCACAATCTCTCCGACGTGCCAGCGCTCGGAATTTCCTGGCTCGCCATGCGCTGGGCTGAACGTCCCGCGGACAGTGAAAAAACCTACGGCTATCACCGCGCAGGTATCCTTGCTGCGTTTACCAACGCTATCTTGCTCGTCCTGCTCTCGCTCTGGTTGGGCTACGAGGCGTTCGAACGCTTCCGCTCTCCCGTCCGCGTTGTCGAGAGCTGGATGATCTGGACCTCCCTCGCGGCTCTCGCCGTGAATGGCGGCATAACTTTCGCGCTCGTTCGCGGGCGCGGTGACCTGAACCTGCGCAGCATCTTCATTCACAATTTCGGCGATGCTCTTTCAAATATTGCCATCATTGTTGGCGCAATCGCTATTCGAATGACCGGCGCTCTCTGGATCGATCCGCTCCTCGGCATCGCCATCGGCCTGCTCGTACTCTGGTCCAGCATCGGCATTCTCCGAGAATCCGCGCACATTCTTCTCGAGGGCCGTCCGCGCGAGATGCGCGTCGAAGAAGTCGCCCGCGCCATCCTCACCGTGGAAGGTGTGCAGGAGGTGCACGACGTGCACATCTGGTCGCTCGGCGGCGGCCACAACGCTCTGAGCTTGCACGCGCGCATTCCGGACATGCACCTCGATCAATGCGAACGCCTGCTTGCTGCGATTCAGGAGAAAGCGGCCAAGGAATTCAGCATCGATCACACCACCGTGCAGCTAGAGAGAGCGGGATTGCCGGCGCGCTCGGGCTACGTCATGCCCGAACCCGTGAAGAAATAAATTTTTGCTGGTTTTGCGTCTAGAGAAAAATCTTCGCCGAAGTTGAAGTTCGAGCGCCACTTCGCCGGCTCATACTAGGCCCACAACCGTCAGTGTCGCCGTTCAAGCCAGCGCTGGCGCAGACTGCACGAGTCACCAGTCACGAATCAGCAGTCAAGGCGCCTCAGGCGGGCAGGCGGAAATTCAGGCCGCGTTGTTCGTTGAACTGTTGCGTGGCATCCAGATCGAGCTTGTCCGCGGTGACGGTGCTGCGTATTCCCTCGCCGGTAATGTAGCGCAGCGTGCCGTTTTCCCACGCGTAGGCAACCGCAAAAAATAACGTTCCATCGCGGCGAACAAAAACATACTGATCGGACTCTTGCTGGGGTACAGGCTGCGGCGCTGCCGCGTAGCTCTGCGGCGGTTCCACAACCTGCTCTCTTCGAGGCGCCCGCGCGGCTGGTGCCTCCTCGGTATCTACCTGTTGCGGCTCGCCAGCCGCGGCTTCCTCTACATCTTCGGGAAGGAGCGGCATGAAAAATCCGCCGCCGCCAAAGAACGGAATGAACGCGCCGCCGAGTTGCCGATCGCGGAAACGGTCGTGATCTCTTCCCGGGTGTGTCGCCGCAAAGTGTGGGAAATCGAATCCCAGCCCTGGCACATCTTGCGAAAGGATCGCCCCGCTCGAGCCACTATTCCGCACCCGGCCATTTACGCGCTGCGCGGGCCGAAGAACAACGGCTCCCGACCGCGTCCGGACAAGACGCATGCCAGTTACTGGGCGAGTTCCTGCGGTCGTGTGAATTCCAACAGTGGAAGGGCCATGCATCGCAACTTGCGGGACAGTCATCGCGGGTCGAGCCGAGGGGGAAATCGTTACTCGGCCCATGCCTCGGTTTTGTGCGGAAGCTATTGTGGGAAGAACCGCGAGAGAAGCTGCGAAGATCAGGAAGCGGCGCATGATCAGTACCTGGATTCCCGGGGCCGGGCCTTTCCTACATCTACATACATAATGATGCGCGCTCGGGGGCATAGGTTTCAAGTGATAGTAACTGGCTAGTGGAACCCAAGCGGCGATCGCAGGATGGAACGTAGCTCAGCGACGCGCCGTGGTAGCCCTTCGGCTCGGTCCCGAGCAAGTTCCTAGTCCTTCGGGTACGCTCCGGGTGACGCAATACCGAGGCTGAGTCACGCGACAGACTGCTTACCTTGACATTCTACTGGAAGGGGTATAGCGTCACCTAGAATGTCTACTAAAGAACAACGCGAGCGCATCGAATTGCTGCAAGGCACCCTGGACTTGCTAATCCTCCGCACGCTCCTGCTGGGGCCGAGACACGGCCACGCCATCGCCAAGGCCATCGAATTCAATTCCGAAGATGTCTTGCAAGTCGAGCAGGGATCGCTCTACCCGGCGCTGCATCGGCTCATCAAGCGCGCATGGATTTCGGTCGAAGAAGGCACGTCCGAGAACAATCGCCGGGCCAAGTTTTACCGGCTGACGCCCAACGGCCGGCGGCAACTGGCGCTCGAGACGCGCAAGTGGGACAAGCTGGCGGGAGCCATTGCAAGAATTCTGCGGCCGGCGGAGCAGGAGGGCGAGCCATGAGGCAACGCAAGCGCATGCTCGAACAGCTCGACGCGGACATTCGCGAGCACATCGAGCGGGAGACGCAGGACAACATCGAGCGCGGCATGTCACCCGAGGACGCGCGCCACGCCGCTCACCGCAAGTTCGGCAATGTCACTCACGTCATAGAAGAAACGCGCGCGGTGTGGAGCGCCGTCTGGCTCGAGCAACTTCTTGCGGATATCCGTTTTGGGCTTCGCATGCTCCGTAAGAATCTCGGTTTCACCGCCGTCGCCGTTCTGACCCTGGCGCTGGGCATCGGGGCCAACGCCGCCGTCTTCTCCGTAGTCTATGCTGTTCTCCTGCGTCCACTGCCGTACCAAGCCCCCTCGAGTCTAATCGTCCTGAACGAGACGACACCGATGGTTGGCACGGTCAGCGTGTCGTATCCAAATTTCCTCGATTGGCGCAACCAAAGCCGCACATTTTCGGAGATGTCTGCCATTCGCGGCGTCGGTTTCAATCTCGCGGGCGTGACGCAACCGGAGAATATCAGCGGCGATGCGGTGTCGCCGAATTTTCTTTCCATGATGGGCGTTCGCCCGTTCCTTGGCCGGGATTTTTACGCATCCGAAGAGAAAGCCGGTACCCCGCCGGTGATTCTGCTGAGTTACTCGCTGTGGCAATCCCATTTCGGAGGCGATCCGAACATTGTTGGTAGAACGATCAAACTGGATGACCGCAGTTTCACAATCGTTGGTGTGCTGCCTTCAAATTACCGTTCACTCGACAAAACGGACGTGATGTTGCCGATCGGTGTGTGGATTACGGACAATTCCGAAGATGTCAAGGAACGTGGCTCTCGGGGAGACTTGGGTGTGATCGGAAGACTGGCAACGGGCGTCAGCCTCACGAAGGCGCGTGCGGAAATGGAAGGCATCGCAGCACGGCTGGCAACGGAATATCCGGCGAGCAACGATCGGTTTGGCGTGGCCCTCCAACCCATTCGAGACGCATTCGTCAGCGACATAAGGCCCGCGATCCTGGTGCTTTTTGGTGCGGTCATGTTCGTGCTCCTGATTGCCTGCGCGAATGTGGCGAACCTGTTTCTCGTTCGCGGGGCGAGCCGCTCCAAGGAAGTTGCGTTGCGCATTGCGCTTGGTGCCAGCCGAGGGCGCATCATCAGCCAAATGCTGACGGAGAGTTTTGTTCTGGCGGTGCTCGGAGGCGTATTAGGCCTGGCGCTTGCCGTTGCAGGGATTGGCGGAATGTCGCGTCTGATTCCAGCGGACATGCTGTCCGGCGCTACCGTCAATCTGAATGGCGCCGTTTTGCTATTTGCAGCGTGTGCTGTGGCGCTGGCATCTTTCATTTTCGGTCTTGCGCCGGCTTTGCACTCGACAAAACCTGATGTCCAATCGGAATTGAAAGAAGGCGGCCGCGGCGCCAGCGTCGGCGCTGGGCAAAACCGGCTTCGCGCTGCGCTGGCGATTGCGGAAATTTCCCTCGCCTTGATTCTTCTCGTGGGCGCGGGCTTGATGATGAAGAGCCTGTACCGCTTACTGGCAGTTGATCCCGGGTTTCGGCCCGATCGCGTGCTGAGGCTGGAGATGGATTTGCGGACCCAGCAATACTCGAAAGACCCAGCCGTTTTAAATTTTTGGCAGCAGGTGCTTGATAAGGTGCGTGTGCTGCCGGGAGTTGAGGCCGCCGCGGTGGGCACCCACGTTCCGCTGACAGATAGTCACGGCCGCACAGACATTACCATGGAAGGTATGGCTGTGCCGGCGCCAGGGAATTATCCGCATCCCGACGTGCACACCATCAGTCCAGGCTTTGTGGAGACACTCGGAGTCTCGCTGCTGCGTGGCCGGACTTTCACCGATACAGACGACGAAAAAGCGCAGCTCGTTGGAATGATTAACGCGATGACGGCGAAGCGCTTTTTCCCGAATGAGGACCCAATCGGCAAACGCTTTTTGTTTGGCCATCCGTCGGCGAAGAACGCGCCAAAGTGGCGCACGATTGTTGGCGTTGTCAGCGACACGAAGCTATACGGACTGGCGAATCCAGCGCGGCTCGAAGTGTATGTGCCGCTTCGGCAAGACGCCGCGAGCGACATGACTTTGCTTGTGAAATCGGGAGCCGATCCCGCGGCGCTGACTTCAGCGATTCGCGAGGCTGTGCAGTCGATTGATAAGGACCAGCCCCTCTTCGCTATTTCGACGATGAAAGAACTGGTGAGCAATTCAGTGGCGACGCGGCGCATGACTCTGGTTTTGCTCGGCCTCTTCAGTGGGCTGGCGCTGGTTCTCGGGGCGATCGGGATTTACGGCGTGATTTCGTACTCGGTGGCGCAACGCACTCACGAGATTGGCATTCGCATGGCGCTCGGCGCTCCCCGCGGTGACGTGTTCAGACTGGTCGTCGGTCAAGGCCTGAAACTCGCGGGCATCGGGATTGCCATCGGCATTCTGGCGGCGTTCGGTCTCGCGCGCCTGATGTCCAGCCTGCTTTATGGAGTTAGCGTCACCGATTTCGAGACTTTTGCTGGCGTCGCCATTTTACTCGTGCTCGTAGCCTTGCTGGCTTGCTACGTCCCGGCCCGGCGCGCGATGCGCGTGGACCCGATCGTGGCGTTGAGATATGAATAGTGCGGCGCACCCGTGACCGGGGGAGTCCATCCTTAGATTAGCTGCTTTTGAATTGACCGTGATCCGTGAACACGCCACCTGCGATCGAGTGCAGCGACTGACGCGCCAAATTAACGCGGCGGGATCAATTCATCGCCGACGGTCGGCAAGATAGGCGGTCAGTCTCCAAAATGTTTAACTCTTTGCTCCCTTTTTCTTCTTGCTTGCGCGAATGACGAGGTAAGCCAGAACAACCGCGACAAGCAAGCCAACGACTGCCACAAGCACCGGGTGGGCGTGATGTAATAGCAAAGGCAGCATTTTTCGCCCATACCGCGCCGCCAGGTACGCCAGAATCATGTACCTTGCAATCCGTCCCAGCGTCATCGCTGCCAGGAATTTCTCCACGGAATATTGCATGGCTCCCGCTGCCAGCAGAAATGGCACAAACGGCATCGGGGGCGGCAACACCGCGGGAATAGCGATGGCGGCAAATCCCCATCGCTCGAAAATCTCGTAAACCCTTTTTAACGTCTTCGCAGAAAATCTGCGCGACAGCGATTCCTTCCCTCCCTTCCGCGCCAGCCTGTAGGTGACGAACCCTCCGATCACCGAACCAATCGTCGCCATCACCGCGTAGTACAGCCACAACTCTGGGTGCCGCCCCGCCAGCACAATCGTCAGCACATCCATGCTGCCCGGAAGCGGAATTACGGAGCTGTCGATCAATCCAAGGGGGATGAATCCCAAGCCGCCAAGATGGTATATCCAGCGCCTCAAGCTACGCGCTACAGTCGGCGCAACAGCAGCGATTAGCAGACGAGTGAGCATTCTCTTTAAAAGTCAGCGCCCATTCTCGCATGCAGTTAACGTGGATTTCTAAACTGTTTTCTTATTTCCAGAAAAAGAAGGATCGTTGCCGGCGCAACCGCAGGAAAACATTATTTGCGACGACGAGCAACCCGGCGCCGCACCGTCGCCGTATTGTTTCTGGCATTACCTAGCTGTCTTACTTCACCGAATTACTTCACGACGCGATGAGCATCCCCGCCGCTGCCCCTGTCATTACCGCGAACGTAGCCCAGCCCAAATATTGCAGCAGCGGCGAGTTCACGCTCTCGCCCATTACTTTGCGGCTGCTGGTCAAAAGCATCACCAGCAAAATAAGCGGCGGTGCCAATAATCCGTTGATCACCGCGGACCAGAACAGCATTTTCACCGCGTTTAATCCCATATAGTTCAGCCCGAAGCCCATCCCCATCGCCACCGCCATCACGCCGTAGAACGCCCGCGCTCTTCCGGGGCGGTCGGCCATCGAGCCACGCCAGTTCGCTCCCTCCGCAACCGCGTACGCGGACGATCCCACCAGCACCGGAACTCCCAGCATTCCGGTGCCGATGAGCCCCAGCGTGAAGAGCAGGTACGCGCCATTTCCAGCGAGTGGACGCAGCGCTTCCGCCGCCTCACGCGCACTTGTAATGTTGGTGTGTCCATGAGCGTGTAAAGTGGCGGCAGTGGTCAAGATGATGAAGTACATGATGAAGTTCGAGAAAAACATTCCGGCGACCGTGTCCGCGCGCGCATCTTTTAATTCTTTTGTCGTCGCGCCCTTGCGCTGCGCAACCGTCGTTCGGCCCTTGGCCCGGTCTTCCTCCACCTCCTCCGCCGCTTGCCAGAAAAAAAGATAAGGGGAAATCGTCGTCCCCAGAATTCCTACAAGCACTGCCAGGAACCCCCGTGACCATTCCAGATGCGGCACCAGCGTCATCACCAGCGCCTGTCTCCAATCCACGTGCGCGAAAAACGCTGTCAGCACATATGCGAAGAGCACCAGCGTCATCCACTTGAAAACGCGCGCAATCAATTTGTAGGAAGTCCAAATCAGCAAACCAAGAATGAGCAGAGCATAGATCGGAATCCAGAGGAGCGGCCGAATCCCCGTGATAAGCTGCGTCGCTTCTGCCATGCCGCCGAGATCGGCCCCGATGTTGATAACATTCGCCACTACAAGGATCGAACATGCTCCCCACAGCACCCAGCGCGGATAGTTGCTGCGCACTGCAGCGGCCAGTCCCTGCCCAGTAACAATGCCCAGCCGCGCGCACATGAGCTGTACCGCGGCCATGAGCGGAAACGTGAGCAGCGCGATCCACAAAGTAGCATATCCGTAGGCCGCGCCAGCCACCGAATACGTCGATATTCCGGAGGGATCATCGTCGGCAGCCCCGGTGATAACCCCCGGCCCCAAAACCGCAAAGGTCTTGCGCAAAGAGCCCAATCTCTTGCCGAATTTGGCTTCTTTGTCGGTTCGCCTATCCGGTGGTTTGTCAGGCAGTTTTGTTCTCGCCATCCGTTCACCATAATCCGTGCTCTCGAAGAATCCCCTCTTCACACAATCGCGCTCTGTGGGCCTCTGAAGCAAGTCCGCTGTAGGATGTCCGAGAACAACTTACCTTGCAAGAGCCCCCGCTCCGCTCCCAGTTATCGCTCCCTCCGGCTGCGCTCCGTGCGATCGGGACAATCAATTCCGGCAACGTGGACTTCTTGGCCCCGCCGGAACACAAAGACCGCGCCTGCATTGGAATACTCCGGATCTGTCGGGACGCCTCTCACCGTTCCACCCTCCACGAATTACGACTCACGCCTTCAATGCGCGCCTTCCTCAAGTCCGCGTTCCGCGTTATTTTTTCCCTCGATAGTCACAAGTCGCTACAACCGGTCACATTTCTTTTCTGACGGTTGACATTCTCGCCCTTCTAATTGCAAATGGATTGGCCGAAAATACACGCACGATTACGCCGGACTGTTCATGAATATCCTCGACATACTTGTTGGCAAGCCCATTAAGACCACCGACGAACGCGCCGAACAGATCGGTCCCGCGCAGGGCATTCCGATTTTTGGTTTGGATGGGCTCAGCTCCGCAGCCTACGGGCCGGAAGCGGCTCTCAGCTTGCTGATTCCGCTCGGGCTTCTTGGGGCCCAGTACATCGTTCCCATAAGCGCGGCCATTATTGCGCTGCTGATCATCGTTTATTTTTCCTACAGGCAGACTATTGCTGCTTATCCCTCCGGCGGCGGCTCGTACACCGTGGCGCGCTACAATCTTGGGGCGTTTCCCAGCCTTCTCGCGGCCGCGGCTTTGCTCACGGATTACATTCTTACCGTCGCGGTGGGTATTTCCGCGGGCGTTGGAGCGCTGGTTTCCGCGGTGCCTTCGTTCCTGCCGCACACCGTCGTGATTTGTATCGGCATTCTCTTCTTGATCACAGTCGTCAACCTTCGAGGAGTGCGCGAAGCCGGAGTCGTTTTCATGGTGCCGACATATTTGTTCGTGGGCACTCTCTTGATTACCATCGGCGGCGGCTTGGCTCGCGCGCTGCTGAGCGGCGGGCATCCAATGCCGCTTGCTGCCTTGCCGCCGCCGCCCGCGATGACGCAAGCGGTCGGCTTCTGGCTGCTCTTGAAAGTGTTTTCGAGCGGCTGCACGGCGATTACCGGCGTGGAGGCGGTCAGCAACGGCGTGAAGGCTTTTCGCGAGCCTGCGGTGAAAAATGCGCAGCGTACCCTTACCATCATTATTTTTCTGCTCGCCCTGCTGCTCGCGGGGATCTCTTATCTTGCAAAAGTTTATGGCATCGCCGCGACCGACCCAGGCAAGCCTGGCTACCAGAGTCTCCTCTCCATGCTCATCTCCGCCGTCTTTGGCAAAGGTCTTTTTTATTACCTGACGATGGCGTCCATTCTGCTGGTGCTCTCTCTCTCCGCAAACACGGCTTTCGCGGACTTCCCGCGCTTGTGCCGCGCCATCGCCTCGAATAACTATTTGCCGCACGCCTTCGGTTATCGCGGCCGGCGTCTTGTCTATACCTATGGAATCGTCGTTTTGGCTGTTTTGACGGCGATATTGCTCATTCTTTTTGGCGGCATCACCGACAGATTGATCCCCCTCTATGCCGTGGGGGCGTTTCTGGCGTTCACGCTCTCGCAATTCGGCATGGTGGTGCACTGGCGGAAAAACCGCGGCCCGCATTGGATGAAAAGTGCTTTGGTCAACGGGCTCGGTGGATTCGTTACGGGGATCACCGTAATCGTCGTGTTGGTTGCAAAATTCGCCGAGGGCGCGTGGATCACGCTTCTGTTCATCCCGCTGCTGATGCTTTTCTTTCGCACTGTGCGGCGTCACTATCACGCGGTCGTGGTCGCTACCACTACGACCGCCGCGGTCGTTCCCGCGGAGCACGGTCGTCCTCCCATCGTGGTTGTGCCCGTGGATCGCTGGAGCCGCATCTGCAAGCAAGCACTGGAATTTGCATCGCGGCTGTCCCCCGAAATCATTGCTCTTCACGTCGAGCCCGGGGAGCATTCCGAACTGCTGCTCGAGGACTGGGAGCGCTACGTGGAGCGGGCGTTCCGTAAGGCCGGCGCCGAGCCGCCGAAGTTCACGACTCTGCCGTCTCCGTACCGTTTCGTAATCGTTCCGCTGGTTCAGTACATTCTCGAACTCTCCGAAAAACATCCGGACCGGCGCATTGTAGTAGTCATTCCCGAACTGGTGGAAGACCGTTGGTACGAATATTTCTTGCACAACCAGCGGGGGCGGCTGCTCGAGTGGACCCTGCTCGTTCGCGGGAACGAGCGCATTTTTACGGTCTCCTCTCCTTATTACATCTCCGAAAAGGTATGGGCTGAATAGGCGCCGGATGCGAAAGAAAACTAAGGGATCTCACCCACAGCTGCATCTTTGTAGGGGCTAGTTCATTTCCCCTTGAGTGAAAGTAAATGGGCTTTAGGAACAGCATCCAACCTGGTAACCGCTGGTTCATCCGGATACCTTCGTATCTCATTGTAAAACAAGGAGTAAGAGAGTTTTCCAGTTCTCATCTGCTCCCGGCCATGGCCCCGTGATTGCTCCTGCTAGCAGTGACCACGTCCCGGGTCCGCAACCATGTTCCCCAGAGAGGGCCAACCACATTGAAACGCTTAATTCTCTTAATTTCCGTAACCGTATTGTTTACTCCATGCCTCGCGAGCGCTCGCCCCGGGAAAGACGACGACCACAGTCCTAAACATCGAAAGATCAGTGCAGACGAACTAACCCTGGCCGGCGTTGGCCTCGCGGCGGTTCTGGGCGCGGCGGGGTTTCTCGTTTTGCGTCGGCGCAAGACCGCATAAAGCGCGGCTGCTTAGATCTTCGAATTCCGTGTAACGATGGTCTGAAAACGAAAGCCACGAGTGTCTCTCACTTTCACACCCGATTCGAAACTTCGCTCCTCGATTTCTCTTCACGCGGCTAATCTTACAGTTCCCCAGTTCTCTTTTCTCACCCTCCTGATCACACTGGGAGCGGTCGCTCTGGATCAATTCGCCGCGCCGACGCTTTATAGCTCATCGCCGCTTTGGGCCGCTGCTGCGTGCATGGCTCTCGTGTGGCGAAGGGGCGAAGTTGAATTTGAACCGGAAACTGGACCGCGCAAATTTGGTTTTTCTTTCCGACGGAACATAGGATCGGCAAGCTATGGTTTTTCGCTCGCTCGCATCGCGTTATTCGCCGGAGCGCACGTTGTGCTCGTCTCCGCAGTGCGCCTTCTTGGCGGCACGCTGGAGCCGGTTATTGGAACTGTTTCGTTTGCGGGGTGGATTACCGCTGCGATGAAATTGTCGGTGCTCGTGCCGACGCTGCTTCTTTTCCCGCTAAAGCGCTGGCATATTCTGGCGCGGACCTATGCCGCGGAGGGCGTTGCCGCTCTTGTCGTGCTCTTTACTTTCTTTCCGGGCCGGATTCTCGCAACGCTCTGGCCATGGTATGGCCAGGTGCTTGGCAGAGTCGTTTTCTTTTTCGCCCGGCTCTTCGTGCCCGGGCTCAGTTACGTGAGCGCCTTCACTCCCACGCTGGACGGCCCGGACCTCGACGTCACCATCCTTCAAGCGTGTTCGGGCATCAGCGGAATCGAGCTTTTTGATTGTCTGTTTGCGTTCGTGGCCCTTCTTGATTGGAATCGTCTGCGCAAGGGCCGCACTTTGGTTTCGTATTTCGGAGGAATCGTAGCGATGTTCCTTGGCAATGCACTGCGAATCTCCGCTTTGGTCATCCTCGGCAATCGCGGGTTCGCCGATGTTATCGCGCGTTTTCACATTTCTGCGGGCTGGATCTTTTTCTCCGCGGTGTTTGTCCTATACCTTTCGCTGACCTATCGCAAACTTCTCGTCACTACCAGTTGAAACTCCTGCCGGCTGCGTTCAAATAATCATCCATAAGCTGAAAGAGCAGCCTTAGTTAAGAAAAATTATGTAAATGCTATAAACCCCGTCTCTCTGATTTCTAACTTGCAAGAATTCCAGAAACATTTGATGAGACATTCGTTCGAAGTTCCCGTTTCTCCCAATAGCCCCGGCAAATGATTGAACCGTTTGCTCAGCTCTATCGGGTTGGTGGCCACCCGAGGAAGCTCCCCGGCAAACGGACTGTGGTGGTTGTGCAGCCAGGGCAGGGGAGGAAGAGATGCTGGCCGCAGGCACGAGTTCACGGATTCTTTTTCTTGCTTTGGCTTTCTGTATTATTGGCAGCACTTCCGTTTATCCACAAGAAGCTGCCTTTTTTAGCGGTTCGAAGATACATAACCACCGAACGAATTCAGGAACCTGGCCGGCGAAATGCGAACCGTCTTCCACGAACACGTTCGTCGCCTCGGGTCTTAACTACGGAAGGGAATGGCCGGCGATCGCGGACGGAGTAGCCGGCGACTCGAACGTCACTACCCCGGACGCATCATGTGTGGAACCGGCTTTTTCTGCGCCGCCCAGGGCCCTGGCTGACAATCCTTGCGGCCAGAATGTCACGAGGCTTCCAGATATCTCCGGCTCTTTCCCTTGCAACGACCTTCCGAATACGGTTCCGGCGGAACTGTCGGCGCTCGGCAAACCGGGCCTGAAAATCGAGCGAGCTCGCGAAAAAGTTCTGGAGATTCTGCGTTCCGAAAATGCCTGCACGGAATGGTTCGAAGCAAAGGACGCAAATCCTGCAGTTACTTTCCAATCGCTTAATTTTTCGCTAGATCAGAATGGTCAGCACAACATATTCGAGTCGAAGGAGAGCGAGTCGCGCTTCATGCTGCGGCACCCATACGTTGCGCGGGCGACGCAAGATGGGGGAGCGCACACGGCGATTACGATCAATGCTTATGGCGCGTTCTATCGCACCCAAGGGCAGGTACAAAAAATAAGTCAAGAAGGCCTTCCGCTGCAACTGGATGGGACGCGCGTGCTGACAGTGGGGTCTTACAGCGGCAACACACTGCCCGCGCAGATGATCACCCTGCTGCACGAGTTTGGACACATCATCGATCTGCTCCCCGAAGATGCCGATTCTCTGGACGGCAAATCGGGGCGCAACACGGACGAAGTGCTGCGCCACTGCCGCGCCGAGGTGGAAGTCCGTGCGAATCGAACCGGACAGCCGGTTGCACGATGAGATGAGCGCTTGAACCGAAAGCGGCGTGTGCCGCGGTCGGGTGGATTGAATTCAACACCATGACTCTCGTGTGGATCCATTTGTTTCAGGGTGATTTTCCGTTGACGCTGTTTAGCGCGGCCACGCTCGTAGTGTGCCTTAGTGTACAGACATTAGATTGTGAGTGGCGCAAGTTAGATCTGCAAGAAGTCACACCGAATTTGAACTTGGGTGCTGCGCGCGATTTTGGAGAGGGCTCAGTTTCTCGCGCAGATAGAAGGAGATGAAATTATGTTAGGGATCATTGCAGCTATTTTGATTATAGGCTGGTTGCTTGGGCTTTTCGCATTTCACGTATCCACCGGTTTATTCCACATCTTGCTTGTGATCGGCCTGATTCTTCTCGTTTTGCATTTCGTGTCAGGGAGAAGGGTCTCCGTCTAATCGGCGGGTTCTGCACGCTGAGCGCGCTATCAGGTGTTTCGCGTTCATTGGCGGATCACCTCCTCGTTGTGTGTGCGGATTCGTGCAATTCCGCACTCGATTAAGGGATTTGGCCGAGAAGAAAAAGAGGCGATTGATATGAGCACAATGGCATTAGTCATTATTTCCGGCCTGATTCTCCTCGCAATACTGGGCATTGCTGTGGCGATGTCTTTCAAAAAGCGCAAAACAGAAAGACTGCGCACTCGATTCGGACCTGAATATGCGCGTGCCGTTGAGAAAGGCGGAGGCCGCCGAAAGGCGGAAGCTGGACTCCAGGAACGAGAAAAACGCGTCGAGGGTTTTGCAATCCGTCCGCTTGCCCCGAGCGACCGGGAGCGCTATATCGCGGCTTGGCACAAGGTTCAGGCGGATTTCGTTGACAACCCCGAAAATTCTGTTAGCCAAGCCGACCAACTCCTCGGCAGAGTGATGTCCACACGCGGTTATTCCGTAGGTGACTTTGAACAACGCTCGGCGGATATCTCAGTGGATCATCCACTGGTTGTCGAAAACTACCGGGCCGCCCATGCAATCGCCGTCCGCCATGTCGCTGGCCAAGCCAGCACGGAAGATTTACGGCAAGCCATGATTCATTACCGTACGCTTTTTGATGACCTTGTCGGCGAGCCGGAATTGGCTCGCGCAAAAGCAGCTGCGTCATAGACTTCTACTGATAATCGGGTTCAGAAGCGGGAAGGCGTGTTAGGTCGTGAGGAGTGCAGGACTGAAAGAGGAGTCAATCCAATGGACGAATTAAGAAAAATGAGAGACGAAGATACGGACGTGGGGCTGACAACGGCGACTCTGGCCGGTGCCCCCGCACGCCCTGAGGTGGGAGGTGTTGTTCCGCCAGGCTTCAGCGTTGTCGGCGCTTCCTCCGCAGGAGCTGCGACCGCCCCGGCGATGGACAAACAGGTGGTGCCGCTTCTTTCGGCCGACGAAGCGAAAGATTTTCGCGCCCGCTGGGACGCAACCCAGGCGAATTTTGTTGACGAGCCTCGACGCGCGGTGCAGCAGGCCGATAGGCTTGTCGCGGCCGCGATGAAGCGCCTGGCCGAAATGTTCGCGGGAGAAAGAGCGAGACTCGAGAGCCAATGGGATCGCGGCGATGACGTCTCGACCGAGGATCTCCGTCTGGCACTGCAGCGCTACAGGTCGTTTTTCGGCCGCATTCTTTCCGTGTAACAAGGCTGGCTGCCTGGATTCGCGGGGAGCGCGGAGTTGCTAATTTCGTTGCAAGCGGCGGCGGTCGGCGAGAAAGGCCAGCAAGGCAAAAATCGCAAAGTAAAAGATGGCATTGACCCCGATGGCGATGCGGAGAAACCAGCCGAACGTCCAGGCCAGGGATTCGTGCGCGGCTGGCATGACGAGTTCCGCAAGCTTCAGACCGGGCGAAAAAAGGGATACAAGCGAGACCGGGAGAGTAGATTCGCTTGGCACCGCGAAGGCCAGCGCCAGAAATCCAGCCAGCAAGCCGACTATCGCGGGCAAAACCCAGCGGAAAACTATGCGCTGCGGCATCAGCACTGATTCTATCAAACTGCGTCCTCTGTAATGCCCCCAACATCCACCAAAGCGCGAACATGTAAATCCCCCAGCCTCCTATTAAATATTTTGTTGGTCATGGGAAACGGTCGGTCGGTCTAAAAAGGCTGGGCCTACACCTCTTTTTGATGCTACGCATGAAACGATTTCGCCGCCTCGCGCACTACGCAGGTAGTCAGGCCCATCCCAATTCAAATGCCTCCGTTGTAACCAATGGGGGCACCGTTGTTCCAGGTGCCAGTCGTGGGGGTAATTGGTCGGGAGACGCGGTGGGGAGCGCTTCAGGGAGAGTTGTGCTCCCCTCGTGTTCGACCGACCGTGCACAACCGCCTGACCCTCGTGGCGAGAACCAACCCGTCATCGTTCCCCTCCGCCTTGCACAAAGTCAGAAAAAGCTAAGTGAGTAGACTCGCGCCGTCCTGTGGGAAGATAAGCCGGACGTTCGATCACCAGAGGCGGATGATGAAATCCTGGCGCACTGTTGGATTCCTAGTGGCGATACTTGCTGTGGCGAGTTTTCTGTTTGCGTGGCCACATGGAGCGGCGACACGGCTCGAGCTCTCCCCGCGGCAGAATTCGCTAAAAGAGCATACCCCGACGATTGAGGAATACCAGCCGAAGTCCACGCTCGTTACCAAGGAACACAAGATTGACAGGGCGAAGTATCCATTTATCGATATTCACAGCCATCACTGGAACCCCACACCCGAGCACGTGGAGGAACTTATCAAAGGAATGGATTCGATCAACCTGCGAATTTTGGTGAACTTGAGCGGGGGAACCGGCGAGCAGTTGAGGCAAACCGTGGCGACGATGAACGGCCGCTACCCGGACCGGTTCGTGGTTTTCGCGAACATGAGTTACGACGACTTGAACATTCCGGGATTCGGTAAGCGCGCAGCAATACGGCTCGAGCAGGACGTGAAGAACGGCGCCCGAGGGCTGAAGATTTTCAAGGACTTTGGAATGGAGTTGAAGTATTCGAACGGGCAGCGCGTGCATGTGGACGATCCGGAATTCGATCCAGTGTTCGAGAAGTGTGCGGAGTTGAAGATTCCCGTGTTGATTCACGTGGCGGAGCCGTCGGCGTTTTTTGATCCGTGGGACTATTCCAACGAACGCTGGCTGGAACTAAAACAGTTTCCGCAACGCGCGCGGCCGCCTTCGGAGTACCCGGCCTTTGAAACGCTTATGACCGAGCGCAATCACTTGTTCGCGCGGCATCCGAAGACGAATTTCATCGCGGCGCATCTGGCGTTTCATGGAAACGACCTGGAGCGTCTTGGCAAGCTGTTTGATGCCTATCCAAATGTGAACGTGGATATTGCCGCGGTGCTGGCCGAACTGGGGCGGCAGCCGTACTCGGCTCACGATTTCTTGATCAAGTATCAGGACCGGGTTTTGATGGGCAAAGACATTTACGAGGTCAATGAATATAAGTGGTATTTCCGGTGCCTGGAGACGCGCGACGAGTATTTCGAGTATTACCGGAACCGGCATGCGTTCTGGCGGATTTATGGATTCGAAGTACCGGACGAAGTGTTGAAAAAAGTGTATTACAAGAATGCCTTGAGGCTGGTACCGGGAATGGATGCCAAGGCGTTTCCAAAGTGAGCGCTGGACTCGCTGAGCGCGGCGTTGTGCAAAGAGTACGGAAGAGAAATGGCCGCGAATACTGTTAAGAGCAAGAAGACGAAGAAAAGCACGTACATGAAGGACGAGAACCTTGCGTTGCAGAATGTAGTGCGAGGCTTACGAAGCCTGGTGAAGTCGAGGGCCGCGTGGCTAAAACCAGGTTGAGACTTTGTAGCGGCGATACTCGTCGCCGAAATGCTCTTCGAGGACGCGTGACTCGGCGCGGGCGCGCGTGATCTGCAGAATTACCACCGGCACGATGAGCAACAGCAGAAGGGGCCGCTCGAGAAACAGAAAGAGACCCGCGAAAACAAATGTGCCGAAAACGTAGATGGGATTGCGAATGCGGGAGTAGATGCCATGGGTGATGAGTTTTTTTGCCTGGGGCGAGACGGAGAAGGAATTGCCGAGCTGGAAGCGGGCTACTGTGATCAAAATGAGGGCTGGACACATCAGCACCAGTCCGGCGATGCGCATGGGGCTCCAGGGCGGGCGCGCGAACTCGTAGACCAGAACCGCAATTCCGGCCAGCGGGACGAAAATGACGAGGATAACGCTGCGGTTCAGGCTCATTGGTGGATTCCCTGAGATCGTTCCCCCGCTGGCGAGTGAGGCGCTTCAGCGCTTTTCACTTCGACAAGGACGTAGACCAGAGTGGTTTTACCGGCGTTTTCAGCGGTGTGCGGAGCTTTGGTTTGCAGCCAGCCGCCTTCGCCTTCTTTGGCTTCCCACGTGGCCACTTTGCCGTCTGCGAACACGATCTTCATCGTTCCCGGCTTGGTAACGTAATACCAGCCGGAGGGATGGGTGTGCATGGCGTCTTTCTCGCCCGGAGCAAGAGTGTTTTCAATGACGCGCACATCGGCGTTTTCCAGGATGATCTTGTTGTGCTCGGAAGCGACTTTGACGACGTCCTGAGCGCGGCCGCTCCCGGCGAGTGGGAATAGGCAGAGAGCAGCGATGGTTGGGCAGAGTTTCCACACGGCGATCCTCCGTTTTCCCTGGCATCGTACCACGCACGGTGAGACGGATTACCGCTTGAAACAGGGCGGAGAGATGCCTCGTCGCGATGCTCCTGGTGCGGCGCCCAGGGCGCTTCCATCGCGTTAAGAGTGCTCCACGCGCCAGAGAGCATCTATCGGTCTTCGGCCCTATAACTAACTGAATCAAACGAGGCCAGGCGAATAGCGGTCTGGCGGGGCGCCTTGGGCGCTGTGGAGATATCTTCATTGCTCCTTGGTTTCGCTGGTTGGCGCTGCGAAGCCGCCGCAGCGTGCGCGCCAACTCTGGCGAAACTTCTCGCGTTCCTCGGGAGTCATCTTCTCCCAGCGCTCGTCCATTCGTTGGCGCATACGCTCATCCATTCGTCGCCGCATATTGTAGCGAGGGCCATGACCACCACTCCAGCCTCCGAACAGAATGCGGCAGAGCGCCAGCAGTCCGATGGCCTGCCAGAAGGTAATTTGCCGCCATCCGAACAGCGTCGGCGCCAGCCAGTTCCACAGCTGCATTACCAGTTCGCCGCCAATCCAGATGAAAAGCGCGATGGCCAGGGGGGCCAGGATAGCAATCCCTATCCGTTTCTGAATCCTATTCATGTCCTGCTCCTTATTTGCTCGTATCATTTCTTCGCTTCATTTCTTCATAAACTCATCGTGAATGCTCTGCAATCGTTCGCGCAGATGAAGCACCGCGTAGCGCTTGCGCGAAAGCAGGGTGTTGACGCTGACGCCGCTTTCTGCCGACAACTCTTTGAAGCTGCGCCCCTCGAGTTCGTGAGCGACGAATACTTCACGCTGCTCGCGGGGCAGTTCGCTGAGCGCGAATTCCAGCTCATCCAGAAGCACGTTGCGGAAGTAGAGCGCTTCCGGCCCGGCATCGGGCGATGGCAACAGATCTTCGAGTTGCCGTAGTTCGCCGGCTTCATCCTCGACCGCGGCGCCGCTGAAGGTCTCCGGCTTCTTCTTGCGGAAAAGGTCCGTGATGCGATTGCGGGCGACGCGAAAAAGCCAGCCGGTCACGTGCTCAATCGGCATCAGCAGGCGATTGGCTTCCACCAGTTCGTAGAAGACTTCCTGGACGATGTCCTCGGCGTCGGAGGGATCGGGCACACGCCGGCGAATAAAGTTGCGCAGCCGGGAGCGCTGTTCCACGACGACTTCGGAGATTTGACGGTCTTGCTCGGTCATGGAGATGACGCTCAACGGTTCATCCATCCACTTCTGTAGACGAATGAGGGCCGCAAATATTGTAGTGATTTGAATCGGCGAAATGGGGGTGGGCTAACCGCGTGAAGAGTGCTTCACCCTGCGAACAACGGGATAGGTGTAAAATCGGCAACGGGTTTGAAGTCAAAAAAGAGATTCCGAATCATAGGAGCCGCGATGAACGTCACTTCCATACCTCGGGCCAAATCGCCGCTATTCCCCTGGTCGCGCCGCGCGGCCATGGCGTTCCTGGCCTTCGCCACCATGCTTGCACCGACTTTTTCCCCCACCGCCACGACGGCTGCCCAAGCCTCGACTATCGTAACCCTCGCCAAAATCCGCGAAGTCTGGGTCCAAGATCTTCGCACCAAACAGCTCGAACCCATCCTGAAGTTCTATGCTCCAGACGCCGTCTTCCTCCAACCAACCGGCGAACGTATCACAGGCTCCGCCGCCCTCCGCACACTCTTCCAAACTGTAATGGCCACCTTCAACAGCGACCTTACCCTCCACAACCAGAACCTCGAAATATCCTGCGATCTTGCCTACGACAGCGGCGACTTCCAGGAAACCCTAACAACCATCGCCACCGGAGCCAGAATCACCAGCAAAGGCAGCTACATCATCATCTTCAAACATCAGCCAAACGGTGGCTGGCAAATCGTTCAGCAGGTCTGGACCGGCGTCCCGCCGCCTGGCACCTGAGCCACCCATTAACCAGTTCGTTGCGGCCGCGATCTGAAGCGGGCGCTTATCGCGGAAGGCTCCTATCACCGTGCCTCTTGACGTTCCTTTTCGAG
>Ga0070697_100001022_pt1 | contig 21112 bp, 14 predicted proteins | sample KBSK1501metaG_FD_65475 | JGI IMG/M metagenome (GOLD analysis project Ga0070697, IMG submission 65475) | Corn, switchgrass and miscanthus rhizosphere microbial communities from Kellogg Biological Station, Michigan, USA - KBS K1-50-1 metaG | ecosystem: Host-associated > Plants > Roots >... | reverse complement strand
GATGTTATCTGGACATTCGAGCCGGATATAGTTTATTCGGCGCTCGAATTCATGATGGCTCGAATAGCGGCTGAGCATCCTTACCAGTCGGCGACGTTCGAAGCAGCCGTCCGCGCATCGATGCCCAAAGCGACTTCGCTACAGCTTACGTTGAGCGTCACGACCAAGCTGGCCCACCTGCTGCAGGAACAAGCCGGACGTGAAATCGCAGTCAATCGAATCGCCACGGCGATTCGCGAGTCGCTGGAACTGGGGGTCGTTCTGCAAAAGACCGTGGACGAAGTAGCAACTGCGCTGAACGTGCCATATTGCGCTTTGCGTCTGGAATCGCAAACCGGCCAGGGACCGCTGAACTATTTTCACGACAATAATTGTGAAGCCGATTATGCGTGGCGCAAACTAGTAAGCTCTGAGCTTGATGTTCATTGCGCGGAGCTCGCTATCGCACCTCAACTGATAACTGGTGACGCCGACGACGAAGGGCTTCGAAGAAGCAAATTGCCGCTGGCACTCGCGCCTTTGGTCTTCCACGAACGGATGATGGGTGCTTTGTTGGTAATGAGTGCAGAGCAAAATCGCGTGTGGCAAGAGAACGAACTTCTTTTGCTGCGTACTGTTGCAGATCAGGTTGCCGTGGCCGTTAATCACGCCAATCTCTTTGCTCAGATTCAGCAACAGGCTCTCACAGATTCGCTTACCGGTTGTCACAATCGCCGGTCGTTTGAAATGCAGCTTGACCGTGACCTGCTCATGGCGCGCCGACTTCATCAGCCATTGTCTTTGTTGATGGTCGATCTGGATTGCTTCAAGCAATTGAACGATACGGTAGGCCACGATTCCGGCGATGACGCGCTACGTAAGCTTACGGACGGCTTCCGAAGTGAGTTGCGTGGGGTGGATACTCCCGCACGATTTGGCGGCGACGAATTCGCCGTGATCTTACCGCAGGCCTATGCCGAAGGTGCAATGCTGGTCGCGGAGCGTTTGCGCGCGCGAATCGAGCAAATTGAGATTCCGGGCTTTGGAACTTTGAGCGCGTCGATCGGAGTTGCGAGTTTTCCCGCCGATGCTTCTTGCCGCGCGGAACTGGTCCGCACCGCTGACGCTGCTCTTTACGAGGCCAAGCGAAGCGGTCGGAATCGCGTCTGTGCGGCTGAGAATTCCCGGAGGAGAAGTAGTGCCGATCCCGCGATGCTTTCATGCGACAGTGAGTGGCTTTCGGAACCGACACCCGAACCGGTCATGTGACGATCGCCCTAAGATGCTCAAGTCGTGGTGTTTGCGCCGAACATCGAAAACAAAACCTTGACACCAGGATCCTGCGGTGCCGCCTCTTTGCCAGCCTGATCAATCTCACTTAGAATTTTGAGATTCAGAAGCGTTTCGCTAACACGTCGCTAGTTCATTGTTGGCACGTGGCGAGCTTCTGCGCTCAAGTTGATGAATGATCTGCGTAAGTTATTCGGTTATTTCCGCCCTTATCGAGTTTCGCTGATCTTAGGCATCGCCTGCATCATGGCGGGCGTAATCTTTAATGTTAGCATTCCGTTAATCGTCGGCGGCGCGATCGACGCAAACTGGACGGAAGTGACCTGGACGAAGCTGACGATCGCGGCCGCGAAAGTCATGGGCGCCAGCGCCATGAGCGGTTTTTTTCTTTTTCTGCAGCGTCGCATTCTCATCGGCATGTCACGGCACATCGAGTACGACCTGCGGAATGATTTTTACGCTCACCTGATCGATCAGCCGCTCTCGTTCTTTCATGAACATCGAACCGGCGACCTGATGGCGCGGGCCACCAACGATCTGTCCGCCGTGCGCCAAATTGCCGGACCGATGATCATGTACAGCCTGCAAACGATCTTCGTGGTGATCGTGGTCCTGCCACTCATGTTCCTCATTAATTGGAAGCTGACGCTGCTTCTGTTTGTGACCATGCCGCTCGTATCGCTGACCGTAAAATTCTTCGGCCAGCAAGTCCACATACGCTTCGAAAAAATTCAGGACTTCTTCGCCCAGATCACCGCGCGCGCGCAGGAGAACTTTACCGGGGTGCGCGTCGTGCGAGCGTATGCCCAGGAGAACGCAGAGATAGTTGCATTCAATGAATTGAACTGGGAATACGCCCAAAAAAACCTGGCACTGGTGCGCATCGATGCGGTGATGCGCCCGTTGATGACTTTTCTGATTGGATTTGGATTTGTGCTAATCATCTGGGCTGGCGTGCCGCTGGCGGCGCGCCGCGAAATCACTGTCGGTCAGTTCACCGAATTTAACATGTATCTGTTCCGGCTAATCTGGCCGCTGATCGCGATTGGTTATGTCGTTAATCTTTACCAGCGCGGCACGGCGAGTTGGAAACGCATGCAGGCAATCGTGCGCGTCAAGCCGGCGATAATCGATGATCCGAATGTCCAATCGCAGCCACCTATCAAAGGCAAGATCGAGTTTCGCAACTTAACTTTTCGGTATCATGCGAACAGCGATCCGGTTTTGCATGAAATTGACCTGACCATAGCAGCGGGACAAACGGTGGCGTTTGTCGGGCGCACGGGTAGCGGTAAATCGACTCTCGTTAATCTCATTCCACGAGTGCTGGATTCCCGCGACAGCACCGTACTGATCGATGGTGTTCCCGTCCGGGAATATCCATTGGCGCAGCTTCGAGCTGCCATCGGGTATGTGCCGCAGGAAACTTTTCTTTTCAGCAACTCGTTGGCGAAAAACATTTCCTTCGGTGTCAACGAGACCGATCGCACATCGATCGAATGGGCCGCCGAGATTGCAGGGTTGACAGATGATGTCCGGGATTTTCCGGATGGATTTGATACGTTGGTAGGCGAGCGGGGCATCACTCTTTCCGGCGGGCAGAAGCAACGGACGGCCATTGCGCGCGCGATTTTGCGCGAACCGAAGATTTTGATTCTCGATGACGCCCTTTCTTCAGTCGATACTTACACGGAAGAAAAAATTCTGGCGCAACTTCGCGGCATCATGCGTGAGCGCACCAGCATCATCGTTTCGCATCGCATCTCCACGGTGCGTGACGCGAATTTAATATGCGTGCTCGACGAAGGCCGCATCATCGAGCAGGGTACGCATAACGAGTTGCTCGCGCTGGGCGGGGAGTATGCTGAACTTTATGAAAGGCAGTTGCTCGAAGAGGAACTGGCGGCGACCTGAAGGATTGTCGATTGCCAATTGACGATTTCAGCTACGCGTCATTTGGAAGCGGAAAGAGAGAACCCAAATGAGTGCTGAACGCCAATCGGAAATCGGCAATCGGCAATAACATAATGTCCACATCAGTCAAACAATTTCACGAAGAAGAAGCCATCGGTAAGACGTATGATTTTCAGATCGCGCGCCGGCTGTTGCGCTACCTCAAACCGTATGTGCGCTTGCTGATTCCCGCCCTGGCATTGACGCTGTCGTTAAATCTGCTGGGCATTTTGCAACCAAAGTTCACCGAATATGCAATCGACTGGTTCATCATTCCGCGCAAGACAGAAGGAATCACGCTGTTTGCCCTGATCTACGTCGCGGTCCAGTTGGCCCGGTTTGTCTTTTCGTATTTTCAAAGTGTGCTGCTTAACAGCGTCGGGCAATACGTAATGTTCGATCTGCGACGCGAAATCTACTACAAGCTCCAGCATCAGGAAGTGGCCTATTACGATCGGAATCCGGTAGGCCGTATCATGACGCGGCTGACGGCCGATGTTGATGCGTTGAACGAATTGTTCACATCGGGAGTTACGGACTTGCTGGGTGACCTGGTGATGATCGTCGCCATCATCGCCGTAATGATTTGGATGGATGTGCGACTGACGCTGGTAACGTTGCTGACTGTCCCAATGTTGTTTGCGGCGACCACGTGGTTTCGCAAAGGAGCACGTCACGGTTATGACCTGGTGCGCACGCGGATTGCGCGGATCTTCGCATTTCTGCAGGAACACTTTTCCGGGGCGCAAACAGTCCAGATTTTCAATGCGGAAGCGAAGTCGCTGCGACGTTTCGCCAAAATTAACGACGAGCACCGCAAAGCTAACATCGATACGATCTTTTATTATGCGGTCTTCTTTCCATTGGTGGATTTCATAGGTGCTGTCGGTATTGCTCTGATCATTTGGTATGGCGGTTACCGGGTGATGCAACACGCGTTGACCTTGGGCGGATTAGTCGCATTCATTCAGTACTCCGGATTTCTATTCCAACCGATTCGCGACATCTCAGACAAATACAACGTCTTACAGGGCGCTGTGGTCGCTTCTCATCGTATCTTCAAAGCGCTCGACACACCGGTTGTAATTACTTCTCCGGCGAGCCCGCAGAAGCGCGGGCGCGCCGAAGGCCGGATCGAATTCGAAAATGTTTGGTTTGCTTACAACGATGAGGAATGGGTCCTCAAAGACGTATCGTTCATCGTCGAGCCAGGTCAATCAGTGGCGCTGGTCGGGCATACAGGATCGGGCAAAACCACGATTACTAATTTGTTGATGCGTTTCTATGACGTGCAGAAGGGACGCATCTTATTGGACGGCGTTGACGTGAGAGATTGGGAGTTGCAGTCGCTGCGGGAGAACTTTGCCGTAGTGTTGCAGGATATTTTCCTTTTCACAGGTACGGTGGAAAGTAACATTCGGCTCGGTCGCGAAGATATTTCCGACGAACGCGTGCGTTGGGCAGCCAACGAAGTGCGGGCGGACAACTTTATTCGCCGGTTGCCGCAGGAATACAAATCAGAAGTACGCGAACGCGGGGCTGGATTGTCGGTTGGGCAGAAACAGCTGATTTCATTTGCCCGCGCACTGGCCTTCGATCCAGCACTGCTGATCCTCGATGAAGCAACCAGTTCAATCGACACTGAAACCGAGCAATTGATTCAGCAGGCTATCGCCCGCGTAATGCGCAATCGCACTTCAGTGATTGTCGCGCATCGTTTATCAACGATTCAGCGCGCCGACAATATTATCGTCATGCATCATGGTGAGGTTCGCGAACAGGGAGCGCACCAGGATCTGCTCGCGTTACGTGGTTTGTACTGGAAGCTTTACAAACTGCAATACTCTGATCCTTCACGTGCTGTTGAAGATCGAGAAGAAGAGGAAGAAGAGCAAATAACCTATAAGCCCCGCGGTCCCAGTTTTTCATTCAGCGAAGGAATGGGTTAGTAAGTTAAGAATTGGCTGCGCTAGCGGGCGGCTGATGTCTACCCTTCCGGTTGTTCGCACATCAGCGGTGATGACTAACCAACCAGAGATGATTCGAGTGCGCCACGTTGGTATCGATCTGACTGCTAAAGATTTGAGTCACGCTGAATGGAATAATGTGCAACCTGTGCGCATCGATCGATATTGGTCAGGCGAAGCTGCGCCCACGGATCGTCACGCCGAAGCGCGAATACTTTGGTCAAGCAAGGCGCTTCATATTCGCTTCATTTGCAATCAGGGGGAACCAATCGTCGTCAGCAAGACTCCTCAATTCTTACATAAGACGATGAGCCTTTGGGATCGTGATGTTTGCGAGATTTTCATCGCGCCCGATCCGAATGTTGTCGAGCGTTATTTCGAATTTGAGGCTGCGCCAAGTGGCGAATGGCTGGATGTGGCGATTCACATCACGCCTGAAAAGCGCGAATCAGACTGGGAGTTTCATTCCGGGATGACGACCGCCGCCCGTGTCGAGAAAGATCGGGTAATCATCGCGATGCGCATTCCCTGGAACCATTGGATTCATGAACCGCAAAAAGGCGAACGTTGGCGAGCTAATTTGTTTCGCTGCGTTGGCTCGGGAGCGGCCCGAGGTTACCTCGCATGGCAGCCGACTCGCATGCCGCAACCGAACTTTCATGTGCCGCAAGCCTTTGGCTCGCTTTTTTTCACGTGATTGATAATTCGCGGTTGCCGTTTCTGCTCAGCGCTTGCACGATGAAATTTTCAATGCGGCTGCGGTCTTCATCGCTTATCTCGATCGTCTTCACGCCAATTAAGTAACTGCAGCCCAATTCCGTCTCATCCAAATACTCATACCGCGTGGGCATGACAACCATCGAAACGCTTCCGCCGGGTAATTCCAGAACCACGTGCAGTTCCCGTCCTTCGGCCGCGAGGTGATGGCCATCGAGATGAACTTGCGGAAGTAACAGTGCCAATCCATTTGCACTGATGTCCCGCGTATGTCCTTTCAAAATCCGTTCCCGAAGTGGTGCGCCGACCACTCTGGATTTTTGGCACACCGATATGGAGAACAACAACCGCATGCGAATCCGCGGGGAGCGCCGCCTATCCTTCACATAGCTTCGCATCCGAGACACTACCGATCTGATTAATTCTGGCATGACCTCCGAGCCTTTCTGTGCGGAAGGACCAGTCGGGATTTTGATTATCGAGCAGAACCGGGCAAGAAACGGAACGCAGCGCGTTCGGGAGATATTCTAGCGGTTTCGGAAAGCCGACGGCAATAGAGAAGTTGCTCCAGTCCTGGGATTCTCCGGTGGCTTTTCCAGGCTGCTCTTGCGGAGCGGCCACACCCTGTCAGCGTTTACCGGCGTTTTATCCGCTTGCGACGGAGAGCGTTTAGTAGCTATCTCGGCGGAGCCATTGGTTTTCCGGCGTTATCGAGGCTCTTCAAATTGCCGGTTTGATCCATCCAGTAGGAAAGCTTTCCGGTATGGCCGTAGCGAGCGGGTTCGGCCGTGGCAACAAAAGTCTTACCGTCAGTTCCTACGACAACGCGAATGGTGTAGCCGGTAGCCTTCGGGTCTCCGGCATCATTCGATAGCAGGTTCGCTTTAACCAATGCCGGCAGATCGCCGAAGGCGCCGTTATGCTGCTGCGCATAGATGGCCTGCAGGCCCACCAGACTCTTCAAGAGATCTTCGGCGACACCCTGATTTTCGTTGATCAATGCATCGAGAAAATATCGCCGGCCAGCTTTTCTTACGACTGCCGCATCAGCTTCAGTTCCGATAATCCAAACCCCATTTGAGAGGATCAAGGTCGCGGGTTGCGAAGTGATTTGCGGAGACGCCTCAGTGGAAGGCAGCTTTACAAATACAGTTGCCGTATTGCCCGTGACTTGTTCACCCGTAATTTCAACTTGTTCAGGAATCTGCGAAGCGCGCTCTTCAAAGGTCGCGCGTAAGTCTTCCATTTCTTCGGCGGTCAAACCTTCTACCGCCGGCTTGTAAATCGTCATCGCCCACGCATCCTTGAACCGATGCTCGCGCATGGCTTTGTAGAAATCGCGAACAACATCGGAAGGAGTGCGTTGAGTCTGCACGTGCCCGGCTAGCGACGTCGCAAAAAGAGTCAGGAACAGCGCGGCTGAGAAGTAATTGTTGGCTCTCATAAGATTAATACAACATGCTGACTGTTCTTAGGCTAACGAAATCCGGGGTGCGCTCACTTGTCTCTGATGGGCGCGCCTCAAAACTTCGCAAGCATTAAATCCACAATAAAGATATGAACGCCGATCTTAGCAAAACCTCTATGATCAAAACGACGGCGGAAGTGGAGGAACTTGTCTGGACGATTTGCCGCTTCCGCTTCTGAGAATGACCTCGCGTCCCACTAAATAAAGCAACAGCATCAAAATGAGAAACGGGATCATCGAAAGCAGATCCCCATTTAGGCCGCCAAATAGAGGATTATGAGTTGTTGACCAATCCTCAACGGCCTTGTTGAAGTTCGCCAATCCCTGCTTCGGAACGCCTTGCAAAATTGCGATTACAATGGCAGCCAACGCACCGCCCGCAATATAGCCCGAAGCCATCAGCACACCGGGACTCTTGTCAGTCTCAGCCACCAGTTGATCTTCGCTCAGGTCCTTGCTTTTCAATTTCTTGCGTAGATACTTGTCGACCAGCAAGCGAATCATGCCGCCAATAAAGATTGGGCTCGAGGACGACAGCGGCAGATAAACGCCGACTGCGAACGCGAGCGACGGGATGCCGCTCATCTCCAGGACGATGGCGATCATCACTCCCAACAACACGAGACCCCACGGCAGTTGGCGATTCAATATACCTTTGATGATGTAAGACATCAGCGTGGCTTTCGGCGCGTCGTACTTGGTAACCTGCGAGCCGTCGGGCCGCGTCTTGTGAATGCCATTGATTCCCGGGTCGGCGAGATACACAGGGACGCCCTGATCGTTAACAAGATAGCGACCCGCCGGGCCACCTGTCGTATCGATTTTGTGATACGGCCGGTACAATCCGGAATCTGCATTCGCCTGCGGACCTTTCAGTTTTTCCGGTGCGCCTGCTTGAGAAGGATCTATTTTGAGCGTTGCCGGAAAATTCTCTTCGACTTTATAAACGACTTTGCCGGAAGCATCGACCAGGTACTCTCCGGGATCGAGTCCCGCAACTACCGGCGCGGCAGCTTCGTTTTTCAGAACGCGATAGTTGCCAGGCGTCGATGGTTTGATTTGATCAGTAAAGGCTGGCAACGAACTAGCCTTTGCGGGATCGATTACTACGCTTTTCGTTGCCGGCTCGAAACTCAAGCGCGGAACGTAAACTGTCGCCGAATCATTCAGCACCAGAAGAATAGGACCGAGGATTAACGCCGATGCGAAGGCGCCAACCAGAATCGCGATCTGCTGATACTTTGGAGTTGACCCAACCAGAAATCCCGTCTTCAAATCCTGCGATGTTGTTCCGCCGTTCGATGAAGCAATACAAACGATGCCGCCGATTGAAAGCGCGGTGATGTAGTACGACGGTCCGGTCCATCCAATAACCAGAAATATCAGACAGGTCAGCAGCAGCGTAGCAACCGTCATTCCCGAAATTGGATTTGAAGATGAACCGATCTCTCCAGTTAAGCGTGACGAAACGGTGACGAACAGGAAACCAAACGCCACAATCAAAATCGCCCCAATCAGGTTAAAGCGAAGATTCAACTGCGGAAATAACATGATCAGAGCAAGCAACACGATGATGCCGCCAATGACGACCTTCATCGACATGTCCTGATCAGTGCGAGGTGCACCGGCTGCCGCAGCCTGCCCGCCGCGAAGATCCGCGAGGCCGCCTTTCAATCCATGCCATATCGTCGGCAAAGATCGAAAGAGGCTGATGATTCCACCCGCCGCAACCGCGCCCGCGCCGATGTACAAGATGTAAGCGCCGCGAATTTGCGACGGACTCATCTCGCTGATCGGAACAGTCCCAGGTGCGAGCGGGCTTGTCATTCCCGATCCGAAGAACTTTATCGCCGGAATCAAAACCAGATAGGCAAGCACGCCACCGGCGCACATGATCGAAGCGATGCGCGGCCCGATGATGTAACCAACGCCCAACAGCGCTGGAGAAATTTCTGCGGAGATTGAACCGGCTTTGAATGGCTCACCAAAGACTTTCTCGGGCGTGTCTTTCCAGCCTTTGAAGCCGGTCATGAGAACTTGATACAGGAAACCAACACCCAGCCCGGCGAAAATCGTCTTCGCTCCCATTTGCTCCGTTTCGTCGACGACCTCGCCGGCGCGATGCGCGGCGGCTCGCGATTCATCGGAAGCGCCGGCCTTCAAGACTTCCGCACAGGCCGTGCCTTCGGGATACTTCAAATAACCGTGCTGCGCCACAATCAAAGCCCGCCGCAGCGGAATCATCATCAGAATTCCGAGCAACCCGCCCAGCAACGCCACGAGCATCACGCGCGTGACTTCGAGATCCAAACCAAGAATCATGATCGCCGGCATCGTCACGCCCACGCCGAAGGCGATCGACTCGCCCGCGGACCCTGCGGTCTGAACGATGTTGTTTTCGAGGATCGTCGCGTCACGCAAACCGACTTTGGAAAAGAGACGAAACAAGGTGATCGAAATGACCGCCACCGGAATTGAAGCGCTGACGGTCAACCCAACTTTCAGTACCAGGTAAAGCGAAGACGCCCCAAAGACCATGCCGAGCAAAGTTCCCATAATCAGTGGGAGCGGCGTCAATTCACGCAAACGCACTTCGGCGGGGATGTACGGTCGAAAGTTCGTCAGATATGGATTATCCGGCTTGAACCCCACGCGGTCCGGAAATTCCTGTGCGATTGCGGCTTCGTTGGCGCTGATGCTTTCGCTGGACATCAGTTCTGACCTCCGGACTAGTTTGGCAAAGCAGGGAGATTTTTGGGAAAAGACGAGCCTACTTTACACGCGGCCAATGCGTCAGAGCAAGCAGATCAAGGCCTGGCGGAGCACGACATCCTTGCCCGCTTTCCGTTGACTTATCGCTCCACTTGGCATAAAAGCGATGTGCTTTCCACTACAAGTGAAGAAGGAGATAGTGTCATGCGTCCGATTCTGCTGCTAGTTCTGTGCACGATCGCAGGTCTCGCGTTAATGTCATGCCAGCCACAACCGAATCAACCGGTCGCAAATGAAAACAAAGCTGCCGCCAGCCCCGAAGCGCAGAAGAAGACTGCCGCCGCGTACGATGCGGAAGCAATTTCTAATCGGCTCGTGACGCAGGTCGCGAGCGTTAAAGAAGGCGACGTCGTTTTCATCAACGGCGGCGTTCGTGATTTGGAGCTGCTCGAGGATTTGAACACGGATACGCGCAAGGTCGGAGCATTTCCCCTGCTTACCATCAGCAGCGATCGCATGGCGAAAAAATATTTCGAAGAAGTTCCGGAGAAATACGACACTCAATCTCCTGACTTCGATTTGAAGCTGGCCACCCTGCCGACAGTTGCGATCAACATTGACTCCAACGAAGTCGAAGGCGTTCTTGCCGACGTATCCCCAACGCGCCTTGCCAATACAGCCAAGACCGGCCAGCCGGTGGGCGAGCTTTTTCAAAAGCGCAATGTCCGGCTGGTCACAGTTGGCAACGATTTGTATCCGACCGATTGGCGAGCAAAGCGTTTCGGAATTTCTTTAGACGAATTGACAAAGACTTTCTGGTCCGCCGTCAACAGCGATTATTCAGGTGTGCAAGCTACGGCCGAGAAGCTGAAGACCACTCTGTCAACCGGAAAGGAATTGCGCATTACCAGTCCCGAGGGAACGGACATTAAAGTGAAGATCCAAGCGCGTCCCTTCTTTGTGAGTGACGGAATCATTTCCGCGGAAGATGTGCAGAAAGGGAGCCCGGCAGTTTCTGTCTATCTTCCCGCGGGTGAACTATACACGACGCCCGTGCCGGGAACCGCCGAAGGAAAGGTAGTCATCGCGCAGCAATTCTATCGCGGGAAAGAGATCACAAATCTGACTTTGGTCTTTGCGGGTGGAAAGATGACCTCGATGAACGGATCGGGCCCGGGCTTTGACGCGCTGAAAAAGGACTATGATGCCACCACTGATCCAGGCAAAGATTTGTTCAGCTATGTCGATTTTGGAATTAACCCGAACCTGAAGATCTGGCCTGCGAGCAAGGTTGGTAACTGGGTTCAGGCGGGAATGGTCAGCATCGGCACGGGCAACAATACCTGGGCCGGAGGCGACAACAGGGCAGCGTTCGACGCCGGCGGTCATCTGCCCGGTTGCACCGTAACGCTGGATGGAAAGACAATTATTGAGAAAGGTGAGTGGAAGAGCTAGAACTAGCAAGTGTCAGGCAGGACAAACCGAAAACAAACGCCGGCAGTTGCAAGACAAAAAGCGGAGGCCCTATTCATGAGCCTCCGCTTTTCCTGCCTTCTGCTTACTGCCTGTTGCTTTCTACTGTTTCCCGCCGCCCGTCTTCGTACCGGCCGCGGCTTCCGGCTTCGGCGCGTTGTAAACTTCGCGAGCCCTCACGACGTAAGCCTTGTCGTCATATTGGCCGTCGCCATCCACGTCAACCTTCACAACGATCTTGTGTGATTTGCCATCGTGAACATCGTCCGGCTTGAACGCCAGGCTGTACTGGCTGCGCAGCAAGGCGTTGATTGACCCAAGCACCTTTGGAAGTTCACCTTCGAAAGTGACGGGATAGTAAGCACCACCGCTTTCTTTAGCGAAAGTCTTAAGCGTGTTGTCTGCTTGCAGGAATGTCATTCGGTCAATCGGTATACCGCGAATGTTCGAGCCGCGCCCTGGATCCATATAATCACCGTACTTTTTCACGAAGAGGTTGCCAGTACCCACAATGTAGATGGGAATGCCGGCGTTCTGCACGATCTTTCGTGCTTGATCGAGATTGATCTTGCTGAACGTATCGAGGCCAGAGCCCACCAGGAGGACGGCTCGCCGCCGGCCGCCTGCCACTGCGACCATTCCTGCATATTCGGCGGTGCGCGACTTTGAATCTTCAAGAACGACGGCATCACCCTTGCCGCCAATCAAAGTCAACCTGAGCGCATCGAACATATTCGTTTCGCTGAATGCAGGCTGATTGCGCAGCAGCAGACTGATGACCTGCTGAATGCGCCTGGGATCATTGGTGAAATCGGTTAGCGGAGTCGGCCGCATGTCATAAGCGATAACTGAAACGAAGTCTTCAGGCTTGATAAACTGCGACAGGAACATCGCCGTCGGCCGAATGACCTCAAGCTGGCCAGGCTCCATCCCGCTGTTGCCGTAGTAGCCCAGAATCTGACCAATCTTGCTGTATTCGACGACCAGCGTCACGGTAATTGGAGCTTCAGGCGTGGCGAAGTTGGTGATCTCTTTTTTCACGCCGTCGACGAAGATGGCAAAGTTCTGTTTCTTAAGATCCATCATCGGCTGGCCGGTCTTCTTGTTGTAAACCACGGCGTCAACGTTGACGATGTTGGTAGTGACGGTAACCTTCTCGGCTTCTTGTGGCTTGCCCTTCAGATCGGGCGGCAACGGCTCTTGCTTTTCTTCGGTCGGCTGCTGACCTTCGGTAGGACGTTTGTTCTTCTTTTGATCTGAGGCTGGCGGTTGCCGGCGCGACTGCGCCAACATTGACAGAGGTTGCATAGTGCCAACCACGATCATTAGAGCGATGACAACAGGAAAGCAAGAATACCTTTTCATGATGACTAAACCCTTTTTAGCGGATTAAGGCAGGCCGAATTTTCAATCGAAGCGACTATCGGTCGCTCATAACGAACGGTCAACCTCCTCAGACTGCATGCCTGAGTGTTCTGATGCGAGCCAGTTGGGCGACGTTTCCCCGAAGTTCCAAGCTCAGTCCTTGTGGCTGCCACAGACAAAGGCGTGCGCGGCTAACGCGGCATACCGCTAATGGCCTCGGCTTCGATCACAATATCGAAATTGCCTGAATTATCACTCAGATTTCCTTCGTTTACGCCCAAAAACAGCACGCCGTCCCGTTGGGCGACAAAGTCTTTGCTGCGCCCGATGAGGATGAAATCGTCATTGTCATCGCCAATTACCGCGATCAGGGCGCCGGTCGGTTGATTGCGCATTAACTTATCTCGATCGGGAATGTTCGGCAGACCGTCCGGCGGAGAGGAACGATTGTTGCCAAGGTTAACTCTTCCTGAAGCGGTGATCCGAAGGCGCTGGCCACGACGTACGACCAGGCCGCTGTTGGTCCAGCCGTTACTGGCATTGTCGGCGCGCACGCGTACGTTGACTTGAAAAAACGTGGGCGCAGCGCTCGAGTTTGTCGTGGTTGTTGTCGAGGGCTGTGGATTTGTCGGCTGTGGATTTGTCGGCGGCTGATACTGTGGCTGTGTCGTCGGGGTTGTATTGCTCGACATATCGCCGCTACCCGGCGCAGTATCAAATTCGATCCAGTCGACGTCTTCCATGTAGACGGTGATTTGGCTTTTTCGACCTCGCGCGCCGCTCCCGACCATAATCGTGAACTGTTCGTTTTTGAAACTGATGATTTGCCCCCGAATGACACTGCCATCTTTAAGGTGAATCGTGTCGGCCAATACCGCCAGGCTCGCGCCGAGAGCGATTCCAAGAACCAGCACCGCGCGCAGCAAAAACTTTTTCATGGCTAACCTCCATCTATAAAAACCGATTGATTCTGTTAACGGGAGAGAAAGCGAGTGCGTTGGAGAGACTGACGAAAGTTCGGAAATCCTCATGGCTCCTGGCCAGTTATCGAGTGGAGTTTACCACAATCCTTATGAGCCACCCCACAAGACGCGCGCCTGCAAAAGTTTCTGAAATTCATCAACGACGGGGGAGTGTCTTCGGAATCGCGTGAGCATTCGCAGTTTCTTTCTTCCGGCGGGCCCGAAAGTCGGCTCCGTCTTGAAAACGGCTTTTCACGGCCTCGCGGCCTGATTTTCCGGTCCGCACCAAAACAAGCTTCGTTGGCAGAGATTGCCCCTCAGCCAGCGAGAGCGCCAACGAAACCCCATGAGTGTCGTCTTCTCGCGCCAATTCTTCAAAACTTTGGCCATCGCCGCTGCGGTGGCATTTGTGTACTCCGGTGTCCTGGTCAAGCTCGGCCGCGACTGGTGGAATGATGAAAACTATTCGCACGGCCTGCTGATTCCATTCGTGATGGGTTACGTGCTTTGGCACGAACGCAAACGATTTTCCTCCGTGCGAATCGCGCCTGCCGCGTGCCTGGGTTCGATGGGCGTTGCCTTTTCTTTTCTTGCTTTATGGGCAGGAACAGCCGGCGCGGAGCTTTTTGTGCAGCGGCTGTCGCTCGTCGTGATGCTGGCGAGCATAGCGATTTACTTCTGCGGGTTGCGCGTTCTTCGGTTGGTGGCCGTGCCGATGTTACTGCTATTTCTGGCAATCCCAATTCCGCAGATTGTCTTCAACAAGATCGCATTTCCTTTGCAGCTCTTCGCCTCGCGTTGTGCTGTCGGCGCCATGTCATTATTCGGCATTCCCGTGCTGCGCGAAGGAAACATCATCGAACTCATGCCGCGCGGGGCGAGTCAGCCCAAGAAACTTGCCGTTGTAGAAGCATGCAGTGGGATCCGCTCCCTCATGACGCTGGTCACTTTGGCAGTTGTTTATGCGTACTTCACGAAACCAAGAGTGGTAGAAACCCCAGTTTGTGATTCAGACAAATCACGGAACAGAGTCTATGCCAGTTTTGCATTCTGGCGATCATTGACGCTCGTAATTTCCGCTGTGCCAATAGCGATTCTAACCAACGCGTTCCGTGTTAGCGGCACCGGCGTGTTGGCGCATTACTACGGCACACGCGTGGCCGAAGGTTTCTTTCATTCGTTCTCAGGCTGGGTCATTTACATTGCGGCCGCATTGATATTGTTTGCAACGGGTTGGGGATTAGATCGTGTTTGGAGATTGTGGAAGAAGGCCCCACAAGAAGCTTTTGAGGCGGGTTATCGCCCGCTCGGTCGGGTAGTCGCCCGACTCTAAACGATTGGATTGACCTTGAAAAGCACTCAATCATCAATTCGATTCTGGTTGCTGCTAATAGCCTTGTTGCTTGGCGGCCTCGTCATCAACGTTTGGGAGCGCACTGGAGAAGCCCGTGTTTCGCGGCGGGAACTGAAAGAATTTCCTATGCAACTGGGCTCATGGAAACAAATCGGCGAAGACATTCGCTTCGACGAAGAAACCGAGAAAGTGCTGCGCGCCGATGATTATGTCTCGAGAAATTTCCAAGTTGATGGGCATTTCGCGTCGCTTTATGTCGGGTATTACGTCACCCAAAAGAACGGCGCTACTTATCACAGTCCACTTAATTGCCTGCCGGGTTCCGGCTGGACGATGAGTGACGGCGCAAGGGTGATGATCCCAACGTCAGGAAAAACCACCTTCGAAGCTAATCGCTACGTGATTCAAAACGCCAATGAACGTGCCTTGTTGATCTATTGGTATCAGGGCCGTGGTCGGGCTGTCGCTAGTGAATACTGGGGCAAGATTTACACGGTCATTGACAGTGTTCGTCGTCGCCGCTCAGACGGTGCAATGGTTCGCATTATGGTACCCCTCGGGAATTCAATCGTTCAGGCGCAAGCGGTCGGCGTCGATTTTGCCGCTCAGGCTGCGGCCCAACTTCCTGCTTTTGTTCCAAATTAATGCCCGCAAGCTGTGCTATATCCCAAGCCGTCTTGTACCGGATTTCCTGAAAATGCGCCCCGATTAAACCTCTCTTAACTCTAACTCGCCGGTGCAGGCGAGCCCGAACTGACGGTTTTTGACACTTGAAGGAACTTCGCTGACCGCGACCTTCGCGCGACGTTGCCCGTTGCCGCAAGACCCTCGCCGCAGCGAACCAGCCGAGCGTTAACTGTGGCGCAAATTGGTAAGTTGCGACGCCGCGCCAACGCTCACGGAGACCATGCAGTAATGAAAAATCGAGAGTGCCGAAAGTTTTACGTCCTTCCTCTGCTCGTTTCCCTTTCTATCGCCGCGCTGCTCATGGGCGCGTGCTCTACGCCCGAAAAAGCCAAAGCCCAACACGTTGCTCGCGGACAGGCACTCCTGAAAGACAAGAAATTCCAGGAAGCCGTGCTCGAATTTCGCAATGCTTTGCAAATCGACGACCAACTCGCCGCTGCTCATTGGGGTTTAGCGAACGCCTACGAGGGTCTGCAGCGTTATCAGGAATCGTTTGAGGAAATGAAGGAGGTCATCGACCTCGATCCCAACAACCTCGATGTGCGCGTGAAGTTGGGAAATTACTATCTGGTCGGCCGGAACCAATCGCCGGCTGCCATCGGTGAAGCAGAGCGCCTGGCCAAAGAAGTCCTGCAAAAGGATGCGAACCATATTGAAGGTCACATCCTATTAGGCAGCGTATTCTTCGCGCAGGATCACAAGCCCGAAGCATTTGCGGAATTGAATCGCGCGATTGAACTCGATCCGAAGCGAATTGAATCTTATCTCAGTCTGGCACGGTTTCATGCTTTGACGAAAGACCTCGCCACCGCCGAATCAACATTTCAGCGGGCCATTTCCGTCAACAATGCTTCAGCCCTTCCTCACTACGAATACGCAAAGTTCCTCGTGCAAACCGGCCGCGCAGACGCCGCCGAGGCGGAGTTCCTAAGAGCCGTGGAAGTCGAGCCTGCGAATCGTGAAGCGCGTTTCGTGCTGGCAAGTTTCTATCTCGTCAACAAACGTTTCCAGAAGGCGGAAGACGCTTACAAGGCACTCGCCGAATTAGATAAAGACAAACCAGAAGGCCGCTCCGTTCTCGCCGATTTCTATTCTTCCATCGGCCGGATTGATGAAGCTCTCGCGATCTGCAAAGAGGTGGCCGCAAAATCGCCCGACTTTATGCCTGGTCATTACCGTTTGGCCGAAGTTCTGCTGGCGCACGGCGATGTCGCGAATGCAAAGAATGAAATTGACAACATCCTGAGAAACGACGCGAAGGATCGTACTGCGATCATTCTGCGCGCTCGGATCGAGATGCGCAGGGGCGAAACAAGCGATCTAAAAATTGCTATCGAAGACTTGCGCGAGGTTCTTCGACAGGAACCGAATTCCCGGCCCGGTTTGTACTACATGGCGGAAGCAAATTTCCGTCTGGGACAGATCGATCAGGCTCGCGCGTTTGCCGGCGATCTGGAACGCAACTATCCCGATTACCTGCCCGGAAAGTTGATGCAGGTGCAAATCAACCTCGAAGCCGGCGACGAAAAAGGAGCTTTACAATCGGCTTCGCAATTGCTCGACCGTTTGGCGAAAGCCGCGCCGGATCGCGATACCTCGCCGCAGATGCTGGCCGAGTTGCGGGCTAATGCTTTGTTCGCGCACGGTACTGCCGCATTGCAAGTGGGCGATACGAAGACAGCGCGTGCTGATTTTCTCGCGGCAGGTGACGCGGCGCCCAATAATGCCGAAGTCTACGTGAACCTGGCGTCAGTCTCGCTTGCTGAAAACAAACCTGATGAGGCGATTGCGATTTACAACAAAGCGCTGACAATGGACAGCGCAAACTTCAATTCACTCCGCGGGCTCATCAATCTATACGTCCGGCAAAATCGGACCGACCTGGCTCATGCGCGGATCGATCAGGCGATCAACGCGCAGCCGAACAATGCGTCCCTGCATTTCTTGAAGGGTCAAATTTACGGCTTTGAAAGGAATGTGCGAGGCGCGGAGTCAGAACTTCGCCGGACGCTGGAAATCGATTCGAACTACCTCGCGGCTTATTCAGCTCTGGGTGCGCTGTTTGTGAACACGAATCAACAGGATCGCGCGATAGCCGAGTATCAGAAGATCGTTGAACGCCGCCCCGACAGTGCAACGGCGTACACGTTGATTGGGATGCTGGAGATGAACCGGCAAAACATCGATGGCGCGATCGAGAACTATCGCAGGGCATTGGCCCACGACGATCGCGCGGTCTTCGCTGCCAACAATCTGGCGTGGCTGTATGCCGACTACGGCAAGGGCAACATGGACGAGGCGGTGCGCCTCGCCCAGGGCATCGTGCAATCCAATCCGGAAGTACCGAGCTTCGCGGATACGCTCGGTTGGGTTTACTACAAAAAAGGTTTGTACGGCGCAGCCGCAGAGCAGCTCAAAAAAGCAGTCACAATTGACGAAGCGCTTGCGCGACGAGTGAACGGCACGCCGACGCCGACTTACCACTTTCATCTCGGTGTCGCGCTCGCGGCCAAAGGCGACAAAGCCGGCGCCCGGCGCGAGATTGAAAACGCGCTGCGGTTGAGCCAGAAAGTGAATTTTCCGGAGGCCGATGAGGCGCGAAAAGCATTAACCACTCTGTAGAAATTCTTGAATTCGAGGAGATCGTGATGAAGAAAACGGATACAAGAAACCGACGCAAGAAAAACCAGCAAGCATTGATGCCATTTCTGCCAGCCTGGGTTCATCTCATCGATAACACCTCCGGGTCGGCACGGTGCGCACTCGGTCCCGGCTACATCATGTCTCCAGCGACCGTGACTCCATTGAAAGTTCTCGCCACGCAAAAAGATCGAACTGTCCAGAGGAGCGCTTTTTCATGAGTGTTGAATTTCGACAGCGCAAACTGAGCGAATACCTGAGCATCGCGCGCAAGCGCAAATGGATAATTCTGTTGCCGACGATCGCGATCGGATTGGCGATTTCTTACGTGGTATTTCGTCTCCCCGATCTGTACGAGTCGGTGACGTTGATTGTCGTCAAACCCTCAACGCTGCCTAACTCAGTCGTGCCGACGATCACTGAAGAAACCCTGACCCGCGAACTGACCAGCATCTCGCAGGTAGTCACGAGTCGAAGTTCATTGCAGCCGTTGATGGAGAAATACGACCTCTACAAGGAAGAGCGGCGGCGCGGCGAACCAATGGAATTGATCATTGACCAGATGCGCAAGCAGATTAAGGTCGAAGTCAACACCAGTCGTAACGACATCACGAATGCATTCAACATTACTTACCGCGGTCGCGATCCGAAGGCGACCCAGGCAGTCGCAGCGGAACTCGCCAGCAAATACGTCGACGAGCAAACCAAAGGGACAGTCAACGCGGGCACTTCCGCCAAACAGTTCATCGAGGAGCAAGTGCGGCAGGCGAAAGAGGAACTCGATACGATTGACAATCAGCGGCTGGCCTATCTGCAAAAGAACATGAACAACCTGCCATCGCAATCGCAGGCTTTAGTCGGTCGTCTGACTGCTTTGCACGAAGAGCAAAAGGCTTTGATTGCCGAGATGGGACGCCTGCGAGACCTGAGCGCTGCCTATCGCAGCCAACGTGCCGATCTGACGAAGAGCTACGACCAGGAAATTGCGATGGCTGCTGAGAACACGACGGATCCCAAGACAACGATGGCCTGGGCTGAATTGGTGCGCCGTCGATCTGAACTCGAAGCCGATTTGCAGAACCTTTTGACCCAATACAAAGAGAAGCACCCCGATGTCGTCGCTAAGAAATCACAGATCGAGGCGGTCAAACGCGAACAGGATCAAATGATCGGCGATTGGAAAACGCGCATCGAGGAACGAAAACAGAAGCTTGTACAACTAACAGATCCCAGAATTCTGACGCTTAAGACCCAAATTTCGATGATCGATAGTGACATGGATCGGCAGCAGAAGCTTTTGAATGAAACGAATGCCCAGATTGTCGACCTCGATAGCCGCATCAACGCAATTCCCGCGGCGGAAATCGGTTTGGAAGCCATCGATCGCGAATACCAAACAAAGAAACTTAACTATGACAACCTGCTCGCCCAGCAACAAAAGATCGTTGTGGGGGCTGATGCTGCAAAGGATCAACAAGGCGGCGGCATTCAGGTTGTTGACCCAGCGAACTTGCCCGAGTATCCGGTTGCGCCCAAGCGCTTCCTACTAACAGTTGGCGGTTTTGGCATCGGCTTCGTTCTGGGAATGCTCATCGCCCTTGTCTGCGAGTTGCGGCGCCTGTTCACGATTCAGACCGTCGAAGATGCCAAGCACTACACGCGCTTGCCGGTTCTTGCTTCGATTCCCGAACTGTTAACAGTGGCCGAAGCACACGCAATTCCGCGCCGGCAGAAAATAGTCATGGCTGCGGGTTTGGCTTTCACTCTTTTGAGCGTGCCGACACTCGCTTTTGTCCTCAGACTGACGCACGTGTTTGAAAAGTTTCTACTGTAACGCCGGGGCGCACGCTTCGAGCGTGAAAGAAAGAGCAGGCAGGATGCCTGCGCTCCCGGGGAGGGAATATGTATCTTGAATTCTACGGGCTGAAACAGTTGCCATTCGCGCTGACACCTGATCCGCGCTACATCTATTTCACACCTTCGCATACCGAAGTGATGGCCAACCTTCACTACGGCATTGAAAGCGGTAAAGGTTTGGTCGTTGTGACGGGTGAAGTCGGCACCGGAAAGACGACGATGTTGCGTTGGGTGATGCAGCGGCTCGATCGCTCTGTGCTGGTTGCTTACATCTTCAATCCACGTCTCGCGGTGCCAGAATTCTATCAGCACCTGGCTTCGCTGTTCGACATTCGCAACTGGGAAAACAAGTCGGATTTTCTGATCGAGTTTGGCAGAGTTCTCGAAGCACGACACAGCCGGGGGCTGCGAACTGTTCTGATCATCGACGAGGCTCATGGCCTGTCAACTGACGTACTCGAAGAGGTGCGTTTGCTTTGCAACTTCGAATCAGACACGGCGAAGAAACTTCAGATTGTGTTAACGGGTCAGCCTGAGTTGCGCAATGTGCTGAACGATCCGCAGCTCCGTCAGCTGAAGCAACGCATTGCGCTGCGTTGCGAAATTAAGGCATTGCCGAACGTCGAAGAAACGGCGCAATACATTGCCTCGCGAATGAAGATCGCCGGCGCTGTGCGTACGGAAGTCT
>Ga0070697_100001020_pt1 | contig 21132 bp, 19 predicted proteins | sample KBSK1501metaG_FD_65475 | JGI IMG/M metagenome (GOLD analysis project Ga0070697, IMG submission 65475) | Corn, switchgrass and miscanthus rhizosphere microbial communities from Kellogg Biological Station, Michigan, USA - KBS K1-50-1 metaG | ecosystem: Host-associated > Plants > Roots >... | reverse complement strand
TGAACCCGCTGTCTGCAGCCATGAGTACGTTAACTGGTCGCCATCTGGGTCGGTGCTTCCTGTACCATCCAAGGTAACCGTATCACCTTCATTAACTGTCTGATCAGATCCAGGATTAGCCACGGGGGGACTGTTTGCAAAAGCTTGCGGAAACCCCGTTTCCCCTGCTAATAATAAACTGGAATTGCCGACAATACTTGATAGTAGAATTAACAACATCATGATGCCAAAAGCCTTTCTTCCGATAGAAAACCTCAAAGTCTTCATTGAACTGATCGTGACCTCATATTTGAGTTCGTATCTAAAATATCAGCAGTTATTAGGTATCCCGGGATATCTAGATATCTTGTTAGAATTTTCTGTATTTGATGAAAATCTTCTTGCTTCAATGGAATAAAATCGTCACTTTATTCACATATATCCTAAAGACTTAAGACGATCTTCTATCACTTCCTGTTCGTCTTTTGATAAAACTTGTTCTTGGACCGTAGAAGTGCTCGATTGGACATACTTGACAGGTCTCTTTGCCTGTTCAGATGAACTCCGTAGTGACTCATGAAGAACCCTTCCATCCATATCGTCAGGGATGGAACAGTCAAACAAGTGAAGTATGGTAGGCGCTAGGTCCATCATCGTAGGATTTGTAGGAGGCTTTTCAAATGCATCTCCAGAGAACACTAGAATCCCTTGCCTCCTATGATGATCCTGGTAAATGTCGGAGAAAACGGTCCCAGCCAAACCTCGCCTTATCCAATACTTTGATGATGTTAGGTAGATATCAGGCACTGTATTCGCTACTGAAGGACCGTATAGAGCTCTGCTGTCAAATGTGTCAATTTCTTTAATAGTGCCAAGTTTAGAAAGAATTTCTTTCTTCATATCCAATACTTGGTCTGCGGATAACAATTTTTTATTTAGATAAATAGCTCCGGCGGATTCTTCCACCGCGAACGCACTTGATTTATCTAAATCTATAGGTTGACTAAGGACAAATCGCCTATTTAGCATGTGTTCGAGCCTTCCTCTAAAGTGTCCGGCAGTTTTCATAAGTGTGTGATGTTCTCTCACCATTCTGCTTATGAAGCCGGGCACATGAGTGGTATTGGTTGAACCTATCGAATCATCATCAAACAGGAATGGGTATCTTGTTTTCTCCAGTGAATCAGTAGTCTTGTTCGATGTTACTACATAACCATTCTCTTTTAGCCAATCATTGATATAGAACCGATGTTTGTAGGTAGTAAATCCGTGATCAGACATTATGATCAATTGATCGTCACTTCTGATATTTTCCGCAACATATCTTACGGTCCTGTCTATGACCGCAAAAGCTTCTCTTGCGATTCTAACTTTGGCAGACCTGTCCCCATTCATTATTTGGCTAAGCATCGAGTGTTGTATCCAATCGGTCGCCCTAATCAAAAAGAAATTATAGTCGTATCTCTTTGACGATATTACATGTCTTATTATCCTGTCAAGTGCTTCTGACGACTTCTTGACGTCTTGCATGTAATCAACTAATCCGTTGCCTCCATCTGGAAATATCTTGTAATCATATAATTCTGGATACGATTCAAACAAGTTGGACGGATAAACGCAGTCATGGGTATGCGCCTTGCCTATTGAAAGCCAATCAAACACGAGATCGCCATTTACTCGAGCAGGATAGCTGTATGGCATGCTCAGCAAGAAGCATTTTTTTCCCTGCTCTGAGAGAATTTCATAAAAGGTCTTGTCTTTTATATCAGATCCCACGTAGGGACGCGCAGACGACCCATCGAATCTAAGAAAACCAGATACTCCGTGTTTTCCGACATCTTTTCCAGTCTGCATAGACACAAAGGCAGATGGGGTTAGAGCAGGAAGCGTGCTCTGGAGGGAAGATGAAGGGTTGTTTCTAAAGAGATCACGAATACCTTCGAATTCTTCTAGCTGAAATAGGTTTTCGTCAAACCCATCAAGCGCAAGTGTAATGACTACCATTGTTAGTTACGACTCTAAATTATGAAAGCGGAGCTATGTACCCCTTGTCCATAAGCCCTTGGATAATTTTTTGCGTGCTAGCCTCGACAGTCTCCATTTCTGTTTCAACCATCACTTCTGGATTCAGTGGTTCTTCGTAAACGTCTTGTAATCCAGTTAGATCAGTTATCTCTCCACTTAGGGCTTTCTTGTAAAGTCCTTTTGGATCTCTTTTAATACACGTCTCTAAAGACGCTTTGACGTAAACTTCTACGAAATTGGTGATTTCCGCTCTGGCGAACCCCCTAAATTCTCGATACGGGGATATTAGAGAGACAATAGATGTTACCCCATTCCTTGCAAGTATTTTGCAAAGATAAACTACTCTTCTTGCATGAATTTCTCTATCCTTTTTTGTAAATCCCAGATCCGGGCTTAACTGTTTTCTAACCTCATCGCCATCAAAGAGTTCTACTTTCAGGCCTATCTCCCTCAGCTTTGGGTTCAAGTCTTTCGCAATAGTTGTCTTTCCAGATCCTGGCAATCCAGTTAACCATATAACAAAACCCAGATCTTGCTGTTGAAAGTGCTTCATCTCAATTTGAGTCAAACAATCATCGTGAGATTGGGTATCTTATAACCCCTGTGAAATTGATGTTATGTAGGTCGTGATATAGATAATTCATCTTGGCACGTTGAGCTTGCTTCTTTAGCTGTCTATTTCTTTTGAACACTGTAATCGAGCAATTAGTCACATACATTTCTCTTGCCTCAATTGGAGATCGGTCGAGAATTATCAATCGTCTAGCTCGAGAGCCACCGTTCTATTTCGGGAATTACGCGTCCATGCATATCATCTGGGATTTTCATTCCCATCATTTTTAGTATATTTGGAGCAACATCATAAATTGTCATCCGATCGCGTTGGATTTTCTTGGTCTTTTTCCTGTTGTAGAGTATTAGAATGCCATCATACCAGTGCACCGAGTCGTCAGGCCCTGTATCATTCTCGTCCAAGTACAATGATTTATGACCTATTGTACCGGCAGACCTCCAATAGAGGTTATCAAAATATACCATGAGGTCAGGTTTATCACCGGCAGCCTTTTCATATAGTTGCTCCGGAGTAAAGATCTTGTTTTCAAATATTTCACCATTCGGCCCTCTAATTTGCGATAACTTTTGGCTCAACTCTGCTCTCATCTTGTCGAAAGCCTCAGCTGGTACTAACCCATTGGGCTCTCTACCCTTCATATTGAGAAAAATTCGTGCATAGTATCCCCCCCAACCCCATGCGCTTGTTTTTGACCAGTCAATATCGCACTTCTCAAGTTCAGTTTGTTTATCGGGGTAATTCTTCAATGTGAGGTATCCTTGTTGAATAAGCCATTCATTGACGCAGAAACAGCCTTTCATTCCAGCTGTGCCATGATCTGAGACAGTGAGAATGTAGGTATCATCATCTGCAAGCTCCATAAGTTCACCAATTTTATTATCGATGAATTTGTAGTAGTCTGTAATTACATTTTCATACTTGTTACCTGGGATATATTTTGGATGACTTTTGTCGTGAAATTTCCAAAATGCATGATGAATCCTGTCTACTCCTATCTCCACGAACATCAAAAAGTCGGGGCTATCCTTCTTCATCAAATGTTTTATGAGGGTAAAGCGCTTTTCGGTCATTTCATAGAGAGCTTTCAAAATGGCATCCCTATCGTCGGTCCTAAATACAACATCAAACATGTAATTCCCGACCAGTGATTCAATCTCCTGCCTTAGCTCAGGTGGATATGTGTAATCATTCTTGATACTTGGAGTAATAAAACATGAGACAAGATTTCCGTTTACAGGATAGGGAGGGTAACTTGGAGGAATGCTTATCAGACATGACTTCTTGCCTTGTTGAGCAAGATAATCCCAAACCCTTTTTTCCTTTATAGAGTTTGACGTAGCTATCCAACCTTCGTTATATGAAGGGCCCTTTCGATGTCTAAATCCGTAAATCCCTAGTTCACCAGGTGATTTGCCCGTCATCATTACCATCCAAGCCGGGATCGTAATTGGCGGATGGCAGCTCTCCAATATAGAATGAAAGCCATTTTCAACCATCTTTCTAATATTAGGAAGATTCTGTAAATCGCTAAATAGTGTGGCCGGCATAGAATCCAAGCCTATCACCAATAGCTTCATCTTCTTGGCAATTTGATGATCTGTCATGTCCGAATGTCTCCTTCTATCAGAGAGCGAATGCTATTAGCTTTTCTTTCATTGCAACTTTGCAAGTGTATCAAATATATTGCATCTTCAATGGCCGATGTAGATTTTTGAATTATCGTACACCCTATCCAATAACGAGTTATCCTGTAATTGCGGGGTTAGGTCTATCTTTTCTTTGTTGATAACGAGATAAGTGTTATCACTAAAAAGGGTATAATTTTGTGGATTGATTACTATCTCGTTATTGTAGTTCTCTGACACCTTGAAGGCTTTTATGGGGGCACCATGCAGGTTGGTCTTGATCACTTTTTGTTCGCTACTAACTGATGAGTAGAAATCTTCCCAAGCGAGAATATCCAACTGAGAAGCATATATTTTTGCATCCCTGTACACCGTGCTGCCATCACTGATACGAGGGAGAAATGTAGGATCTGTAACAGAAGTTGCTATCGCAAGTCCTACCAACCCAAACGCAATATATCTTACAACATTGATTCTTGTTTTTACCATTCTGAAAATCAATAAAGCAAAAACTGGGATACTGAATGCTAGAGCGAATGCTCCGAAATACCTGCTAAATGCGAATTCGACGAAGGAGAATCCAAACGAAAGTACGAACATCAATGTTGAAATGATCGATAATGGAAGCATCATATGTAATTCTTCATCTTCCTCGACCCTCGCTCTTTTTAATAAGAAAAAGATTAGGATGCTCATAGACGCGGACGTGGGAAGCGCCCAGTTCAGTGGATAAACCATTGATTCTATGATGTCATACCGACCCTCGAACGACTCTCCTACACCAGATGCTGTTGACTCAAAAAATTGGGATGAAAGCTTTTGCAAAGTATATCGGGTATTGAGTTCAGACCATCTCACACCACTTTCAAATGTACCCGTGGCTACGAACACCGAATAAGTCATGCCAACAATTATAATCATAAGCGATATTGAGAGTGCAGTTCGTCTTGCTATCAAACCCATGTAAGGGCTTGATTTAATCGGAACTAGCCTATTGGCGATGAAATACCCTAGGAATAAGACGGAGATAAAAAGAGGAGCAAAGGGATGCGATATCGCAAGTACAACTCCTGCAACAAGCATGTAAATCCAAGCTCTTTTCCTTCTCTTTAATAAGAGGACAAAAGAATAAACACAGAAGAGCGCTACTACCGTCCCAACTGCGATGGGATATTGCTCTACGAATAGTAGGTTAAAGTAATGCAGGAATGAATAGACTAAGCTTGCTATTCCTGCATAGATAAGTTTGTCACTCCTAGATCCTTTAATGATCTCCCTCCCAATGCAATATACAAGTAGCAATCCACCAAAGCCTACAAAAAGGTAATAGACAGTCATGGAATCGAACAAGGATAATCCAGATAATTGATGCAGTATTATTTGCATGGAATACGTGAGAGGGAACTTCCAATAGTAGGGATAAACTTGACTTTGAAATCCATCAGTTTCGCTCCAGCTATTTAATACCTGATAGTGATCCCACGAGTCAGCTGATAGCTTCGTATACTCATAATTATTAAGAAGGTTAACCTTTGGAACTATGAAAATAACAACTGCCGCAAGTAATAGTATCGACGAAATTAGCTTGGCCCGTGGTAGTCGAATTGGCAATGATCTAGCATTTATTTTCTTTCCTGTTAAGAATAGTATGAAAGTAATTCCCGATACTAATATCAGGGCTTCAATTACAATCATTAATGAGTAGCTTAGTACCAAATAGATCGGACTCCTAGGTTGGCACCATTTGATGGTGATGTGTTGTCAGAAGAAGAGTAACTGACTACATTCATCGACTTATCTGTTTGAATTCTCATTGGGATATGAAAGTATGATGTATTTGCTAGTGCCGCATGAAAACAAGGCTCTGGCGATAGTTTCACAGTGTGTTTTCTTGTTACCATTCTTCTTCAGTACCATCTGACTCTAAAGAGCGAGCTTTTCTCAAGATCCGATACATCATGCCTATCAAGTAGACGCCAACAATAATGCTAAAGACAATCAAGAATACGTCGAGAGCCCTGCTAATTGCAGATACGAGCATTATGATTGTCAAGGCACCGGAGTAATGGAATAAATTGTCAAGAATTAGTACCTTCTTTGATTCCCTCAAGTCCTTGTCCGGCTCCCCTTGAGTTAATGATAGTTTCTGTGTAATTGTACGCCAATGAAGTCTGACGGTCCAGGAGGAGAGTGACGCTAGTGCAGTAAGAAATCCAAGATAAAGGAATGTGAGATTATCAAGGTATGCACCAAATATTTTGGTTATTTGACCTGCAATAAGCTCTCCACTATTGTTTGATAGACCGATTCCGATGGAAAAAAGTGATGAAACCAATAGTATCTCTCCAGTCCAGGTATCCATTATCTGCCCTACGCGCGTGGATCGAGTAAGTCTAGCAATATGACCGTCTACACAATCTAGAATAACTGCAAATTCAAGCAATGAAGTGCCTATTATTGTATTTAGATAATTTCCTGAAGCTATAAACAAGCAACCAATTGCAGCAACGATAAGCCAAATAACTGTGACCTTGGTTGCTGAGACCCCAAGCTTTAGGAAGAACCATGCCAGATAATATGATACTGGCCTTCTTATGTAGTATGTCCATTTGAACTTCTTCTCTTCTTCTTTGGAAACTAGATATCTATCTCTTATGTCCCTAATTGTTATTTTTGACATTAACTACCTTTCACCTAACAAAGTAATGTTGAACCAAATCAAGCCGGACTTTGCAATTGAGGCAAGATTATAGTTTGGGCATATTGCATGTCTTCGACCGTGTCAATTTCAGTCCATGGCAGTCCCTTCGTGCTACAGGCCATGAGGAAATTATTTTTATTTGCAATTTTCCTCAACGCGTCTTCATAGTAGAGAGGAAATCTCTTTTCAGTTAAGAGATCCTCAATCTGTTCCAAAACCATTGCTGCATCGCCACCTGAAAGCTTCATGATTCCAATGTATTCGCCGTCTGCGGTGGTTGGATCCAAGTTCTTGCTGATCTCCTTAATTATTTGTCCTTTTGTCACCCTAACCTTCATTTCTTCCTCTCCGAGTGCTTTGTAGTTATCAATAGCAAGTGAAGATCTGTTCCCATCCTGTTTCAGAAGGTCCAAAATCTCGTAATCAAAAACGACATCACTATTAAGTAGGACAAAATCCTCGGTCATTTTGTCCCTTGCTAGCCAAAATGAGTAAATATTTCCAACGTCCAAGTTGTCATTCAAAACAAACTGGAAACTGACATCATTGTTTACAAGTTTGCTAGAACATGATAAGGCATGTGTCTCTAGACTTCGAGCAGCATGACCTGTCACAACGACCACGTCTTTGATCCCTATCTTGTTCAAACCAGTCACTATCCTATCAAATATTGTCGAACCTCCAATCGGAAGTAATGTTTTTGGTAGACCCGTAGTATAATCACCCAGTCTTGAACCCCTCCCTGCGGCAAGGATAATAGCTCGGTTTGGAGTCGGCATTATGTTGTTGCTCTGTTGTGAGATTTATTGATAAGCGTTGTGTAGCCTGAGTGATATATATCAAAAGCAGTACTTGATTGGCTCATTTTAGTCATTTTATGGTTATTAGCTAGCGCCGTAGGCAATCTTTATCGCTTCCTTTATTTCGGATTCTGAAACGATATCAAGTATAGTAAATCTGTCTTTTCTTGTCGTTGGAGCAATCTTTATCGCTTCAAGAAAAGTGGAAATAGATATGCCTAATTGAACAGGAGATGCCGGAAATCCTATTCCGCGGAAGAGTTTGGACAGACTGGAAATGTCCTTCCTTCTCAGTGCAGTGGTAAATAAAGTTGCGAGACCCACCTGAAGGCCATGTGACTTTTTAAAATTCAATAGCTGATCAAGGGCGTGGCTAATCAAGTGTTCCGAGCCGCTGCAGGGTCTTGAAGATCCTGCCAAAGACATTGCGATCCCACTTTGTATTAGACCTTCAGCAAGTAATGTCAGAATTCGCTCATCAAGTATTGATACAGAATCGTTTTCAGCTGCCAAGAGGTGCCGCAGAAGGACGTCCGCAGAATTCTTGGCCAAAATCTCGGCAAACTTGTCTATCTTTTCACCCAAATACATGTTAGCTAAATTCCAATCGTCTACGGCAGAAATGTTAGAAACCAAATCCCCTATGCCAGACAGAACAGTCTCTTTAGGTGCCCTCCTAACTACGTCTATATCTACTATTATCCCCATAGGCGGGTTTGCGCCTACGCTGCAAGCTCTGTGATCTGCATGTATTACAGACACGGGTGAAGATATACCGTCATTTGACAGGACCGTTGGAATGGCTACAAATGGCTTGTCTAAATTATACGCGCTGAACTTTGTTGCGTCCAGCACTTTTCCTCCGCCTACACCTAAAATCAAAGTAGGTGCGAATTCCTTGATAGATTTTTCAATCTCCTTAATTGGACCTCCTTCGTTACTATCAATATAGATCCTGGCGGAGTCGCCGTCGATAGATCTCTTCACACGATCTCCAATGGGTTTCGTAAAAGCTTTCCCTGAGACGATCAGCGTTCTTGATGAATCAACCGTTTCCTTGGCCAAGATATCACTAATCGTGTCTAGAGCACCTTTATTGACATAGAAGAAGCTGGGGATTTTTACACTTCTGGTTATCAATTTTTAGCTTACCAATTTGGAGTGGCTGTCCAAGTTGAATGACAATGTAGAGTATCAGGAGCTATTGTTCCAGAATGCACAGCTCTACGGTGGTAAATCAAAGCAGTTACCTCATTATTCTGTTGTCTTTGATTTGACTGCGATGCTAATCAATTTCCTTATCTCAACTTTAGTCGTAACCCGGTAGACTATACAAAATGCAATGTAGCTGGCAATTGCCAGAATTACACCTAATAATACCTGGTGAAACATTACAAATACTTGACCGACCACAAGCGCGCTTATGATAGCAAAGGCTGGTCTAAGCATGCTTCGCGACGTGGCAGTAATGTTTTCTTTCCTGAGTTTATGCAACGCTAAGCTCAAGTTGACAATTGCGCTAACAAGAAATGCAATCGCTGCGCCTTCAAGACCGAAGAAGTGTGGAAGAATAAGAGTTAGTGTAATCCCTGTCATAGCAGAACTAAATCCTATCTTTGCCACTTCTTTGGCTCTATTTGAAGCATTCAAGAGCGCAGTAAATATGGACGACATGGCAATAATTATTGCAGCTACAGCCAAGATTCTTAAAGCTAGGGCAGCTTCTACGTATTTGTGCGACACTAGGTTCAGGAAATAAGATGGATCTATTACTAGGATAATAAATCCAAAGCCGCTTATCATTGTAGATATCCTAACAGCTGTGCTGACCATATTGCGTAGTTCAACTCTACTGTCGGTGGTCATTTGGACTGAGGCAGCCGGGAGAAGTGCCATTCCTACGGAACGTGAAAATGATCCAACAATTTTAGAAATAAGCAACGCCAATCCGTAAAAGGCAGCCCACTCGAAGCTTTGTGTGCCAAGGACAATGACTCCGAGTTGCACTGCAATGGTCTTAATCCCTACTTCTAGATAGTTGAAACTGGTGAAGCGAGTTACTTGTTTCATTCCTTCTTTTGCCTCGGGTTCCTTCTGATCTGTTGCTAGTTTTGGAATCGCTCTGGGCAATAAAATGAGATAACAGACTCCTAGGGAAAGCAATGAAGCAAGTGAGAATCCTAGAAGGATGCCAAAAACATCGAGCCCATAAAGCAGACCAAATAGAGCAAATCCTATTCTTGAAAGCTGGAATACAAGATCTGCCGCTGTAACATATCTCATCTCCTGCATACCTTGGAATGCACCAATCAGCACCCAGATAATTGTCTGGGTTGGAACAAATGTGGCGATCGAAAATACAAGCAGCAATGCAAGTGATTCATCTTTATAGGCCAATTCAGATATTTGACCCGACAATAATGAAATCGCCACAACCAATGCAGCACTTATGATTAGTCCGCCTTTGATGCCATTTCTTATTAAACGCCTAACAGTATTGGGCATATTTCTTGCGTCATATTCAGAAATGTATTTTGACAGCCCAACCTGGATACCATGCCCTGTAAATCCTATGACCGTAGTCGCAAGCCCGGTTATGACCATTCCTTGTCCAATTACAACCGGATCAGCGATCTTTGCCAAAATCACCCAGAAAATAGCTCCGATTCCAAGGTTCACAAGATTGTCGAGTATTAGGAAGAAAGATCCTCTAGCAAACTTGTTAAATGCGGCTTTTGTAGTCACTTGTTAATTCACAGCGATTGTTTTCTTTCTTGCCAAAAATTGCCTATACGCACCGAATAACACTAATAGGGCTCCGGTGACGCTCATGGCCAGGACAATTGAATCAAGACCTGCTCCAAGTGGTGAATTACTTAGGCTCAGCCATAGGACGGGAACCAACGCCAAGCTAATGAGAATGCTGAGCATAATTCGCTCCATCTTTGTCAAGTCTCTTCTCGGAAACAATAGCGCTATCAGTCCATAACCCGGAATAAAAAGTACAGTTGCGGCACCAGAAACGATTCTCAGGTATAGCAGGTCATTGATAGTCGGCAGAACATACGCTACAATCATGGTCAAGGCAATTGCAGACAGACTCAACCAAAGCGGAAGTGCGATGAAATCCAGATTCTTTGTTATGTGACTCAAGAAAGACCCTTGGAGCGCGGGTTCTAAACTGAGCTTTCCATCATCCTGAAGCGATTCGAAGGCTTCTTTCACTTGTTCAACGGTAAGACTTGGATCCCATTGTCTCGCTATTACCAAAATGTCCCGTACTTTCTTGAACTTACGAGTGCGAACTATTTCAAGAACCCTCGCCTGGAGGATAAGCTTGAATTCTAGTTCTTTATATTGAACCAAATTTGATTCCACACACTTCTTTCGTGGTTATTTGAAGACCACTTAAAACTAAAATCGCTAGTATCATTTTGGTACTCCCAGAGTTCCAAGACTATTCTTAAGTCTTGCCCATTCATACTCTGTATATCTAGGTTATCTATTATTTCGCCGTTTATCATCAAGGTTCTAATGGTTACCTGACTCTCCTGTTTTTCGATATCAATTATACTCCACTCTATCGGTACTGCTACCTCAGAGTTTTTTGGTATTAGCTGGTGGTACTCGAATAGCTCAGGCGAAGGACTCGGGCTGTTCGAGACATCATTGGGTATTGTTTGCGTAGAATTGAGAACCTTTAGCCTGAGAGAAATAAACTCAGATCTATCCATCCCATTGTAAATCTTAATTTGCCATTTTATCGGCTCAGAAATATTCACTGTATTATTGGCGTTCGGAAAATAATTATCTGCTTTCAGGCTACTGCCAATAGTACTCATTGTAAGATATTCTTCTTTTTGTTCGCCTGCTGAAGAGATCAGCGCTGCTGGCAAAAGTAGTGCAGCAAGCGAAGCGAAGGCTATTATGAACTTTTTTGATCGTAAAAATTCATTGGCGATTTTCAAATAAGACATATAATTAAAATCCATTGATACTAGTTTTCCCTTACTTCCATTTCTAAGAATCTTCTCAGCTCACTAGATCTGTATCGCCCGTATAGATACACGCCAAGAGATGATAATGCAAATGCTATAATAACCGCATAAATCAGCATTTTTAACACATTCTCATAGTGTTTCATCTCTGCATTCTGACCTAGCTCCTTTGCGTCATTAACGATTGATGCAAATATTTGATTGGCGTTGTCAACGCAGTGTTCATACGAGCCGCATGAACCATAATCAGGTCCTTCGGCTGACCGCAATTGATCTATTGCAATGTTAAATTGATCTACAAGTGTTGACACATCAGCGCCCGAATCTTCAGCGTCATGTATTGCACCTAATGCAGAGTTGATTTTGGATGACATTTCGTCGTCTTCAAACACTGCTGTTGTTCCCATATCAATTTGGTTCCCCGAGGTTGCAGCATATGAATCATAGATATTTGTAAGCAGGCATAATAGAAGTCCTGCCGCAACCATCGCAAGCTGTGATTTATTCAAAGATCTCTTGATCCTAGTTCCCCAGACGTCGAGTTGATTGAATTCAGCGAATATCCGCAAATCAATTTGTGTACCTCTTCAAGAGTTTTATCTGATGTATCTATTATGTTTGCATTTAGCCTGTGTGCAATCTCTTGATATAATTTGCGCTGATATTCGATGTACTCCATGCTGTCCTCATTTCGTCCTCTCGAACAAATTGCATCATATGTGGCATCTATGTAGATTAACAAAGAATTCTTAGGTATGAACTTTAGTGCAGCGCTACCAAAGCCGCTTTGCAACAAATTATCATTGCGACTGACGTAAGATAGCGAAACAATCCAGTCAATCACATATCTTTCTGCAACAATCACATATCCTTTCTTTAGCGGCAGTTGCATTCTGAACAAGATCAGCGGAAGTATGCTACAAAACTCAATTGCGTACCAGATACCCCTGAAGAATTTCTTGTGCGAGTATCTAGCTCTGAATTCGTAAACGTTTTGAAGATGCATGGCATGCATTGCAATTTTTGAGATCAGAAATGCAAAGGTATGAAGCGACCTCAGCCACAATTTCCTGACTTTAATGCCATTTCTTCCCAATTCCTTAATTAACAGTTCAGACTGCGTAGTCTTGCCAGACCCATCCGGCCCAAAAAAGATAATGGCAGAGGGCATTCGTCTAGTTGTAATCATTGTAGATCGTTTGAATTTTTTTTGAAACATATTCAGTAGAGAAATCTCGTAATATAGTCTGCCTCGCATTTAGACCGAGTTCACTTGTAGCCTTGCAACCTTTTAGTGCCTCGTCAACAGCTAATGGATCGTCCCAGTTGATAGCATAGCCATTGTAGCCATTTCTTATCAGTGACTGAAAAGAGTACGTCTGTGAAGTAATAACGGGTTTGCCACAGGACATCGCCTCCAACAGAAATATCGGAGGATCGACAGCAACATAGAGCTGAGTGTTGTTTGCGAATGGTTGTATTATCGTGTCGGCAAAATTCAATAAAAGTACCTTTTCGTCCTCTGTCAACAACTTTAATGCAATTGATATTCTGCTTTCAAGATCGAATTTCTTTGCATAGGAAATGATTTCCTCCACCGTATCGCGATCAGCTCCGTTATTAGTGGCTCTTCCTACAATCAGAAGGTTTGAATCCGTTTGCTTCAACGCATTAAGCACTCTAGTATACGGGAATCTGTCTTTCGTAAGTGGTCCACTATAAAGTACTATTCCGTTTGAAGACTTTAAGAAATTGCTTGTCCCAAATTTCACATGGCTTTCATCCAGTAAAGACAAGATCTTCTCTTCGTCTGGTTGAATAGTATTCACAAAGGTCGATGTATTGATAGATGGAGGTATTATCAAGTTGCTATGCATAAAATAAGACTCTGCAACAAATTTTGAAGAGAAGCATCGTACAAGTCTATTCTGAAAACTATTTATCACACTATAGCAAAGTTTCGTTGAGAGTGAATTCCCCAGTCCAATTGAAGGCGTGACAATATGTTTGAATACTATCGCGTTTCTGAAGAATTTCAGAGCCATGGAAAATGGTTCCACACCGGTTTGAACAACGTGGACGAAATCGTATTCGTTTTCTCTTTCCATTTTGTTAGTATCGGCAATAGTAGTAAGTTCCATGCCGTCAATATTTTCTAGCGAGTCCCTCAATCCCCGGCCGTACACCTTTAATCCATTATCCCAGGGTGGTTGAAGGTCATACGCAATCATTAGAGCTTTCATAAATGTCAATATGTCTTTCTCGTAAGATGTGATAGGAGCTTGAACATTTGGCGGGGTTTCGCGATCCCCAGGATTGCGAACACTATTTTTCGACGCACTGCCTCGTCCTTCCTAGCTCTGTGGATCAACAGACTAATTATCATTGAAAGGGGGAACTTTACAGGCATGGTATATATGCGACGCGCCTTGGGCGATTGAAGAAATAGGTCCAATTCAGATATTCGCAGTTTCTTGCTAAACACGGATTCCGTAATTTGCGAGCAAAGGCCGACTACGATTTGAAGGGCTTCAAGAACGTATGCACCATTAGCCAAGTTAAGAAGCTTTGAAAAGGCAATTTGTTCAGCAAGGATTGTGACCGAATAATAGTCATTCAATGTAAACATTTGCTCTTTGTATAGGCTATGCGATGCGATTACAAGAATTTCAGCCTCTGGACCCAAAGTGTGAACATCGATTCCATTTATTCTCTTAACAGTAGCATTTTCTATCAAGAGGTCTTTTGGAAGGTATGGAACACCTGATACAGATGGTTGCTGTTGCAAATCAACAATCATTTCTTTTTCCATTGTGATGCTATATGCATCCCTAGCCGTCTCCTTGTAACCTAAAGATAGTAACAGAGATTGCGCCCTACCCAAATCCTCTCCTGAAAGCAGCACATCGATATCAGAAGGTGTTGTAGGAAAGGGTTTCAATGTCTTGAATATTGAATACTTTATTCCAGCAGAATTAAAGAGAGCACTTATCTCAGTCAGTGTATCCGTTAATAGCCGGTTTCTAGCCATCAGATCATTTGCTTTATATCCACAGGCCAAGGAATAAAGTAATGAGACCTTGTTCGAACCGGCCAACTTCTTCATTTCTTCGTCAAAGTGCCCATTCCTGCCTTCTATTACGCCAGGTACGCCGATAGTACTCACTAGCTCCCATAACAGAGATGACGGCCTTTCAGTCGTGGTTTCCAAAGATTATCTTGCCTTCATCCACATTCCATTTGCATTCCGCTTTGCAAAAGCTCTGACCAGACCGATCAGGCCGCTTAATTGAGTATCTATTATGGCTGAAATAATGTTTGATTTCTTCACTGCCAAGATACCAATTGCTGAATATATGACAAATGGCAATAGTTGGTGCACGCCGTAAAGCACAACTCCGAGGACTATCCCGAAAGCAATAAGCAAAATGGGTGAGAATACAAGAATAAACCATTCTAAAGGCAAAACAATTGCACCATATTTCTTGTATTTGGGATTAAATGGCATGGCAATATTCTGTAACAATAGCTTGACGATGCCCTGGGCTCTCCTGTCTTTCTGTGTTCTCCTTGTCAGGTAGTTGATGGGCACTTCTTCGTATGATATTACAGTAGTATCGATCACTGTTCTAAAACCCTTCTTTCGTATTAGCAGGAACTCTTCGGTGTCGTCAGCAAGCGAATCTGGACTGACTGGTTCTATCAAGGATCTGCGGAATGCAAGTAGACTAGTTGCATGTGCAATAAGAGTGCTATCTATATTTGTTTCAGCCACTTGTATTGCTGTCATCACTTTTCTGAAATACTTTTCAATTCCTTTTTCTGCAATACATATTCCTGTGGCTCCTCCCACCCGAGGGTCTCCAAAATTAGCTAACAACTCTTTAAGTGCATTTGGTTGGGATATTGAATCACAGTCTGTCTTCACAAAGATCTCTCCAGTGGCAATTCTAAATCCTTCATTGAGGGTCCTTGCCATTCCTATTCTTTTCCCTTGTTCGATCAGCTTTATTGATGGAACTCTCTTTTGATATTCCTTAACTATCTTGACAGTGTTGTCACTGGAGCAATCAAATATGAGGATCTCACTTATTGGGTATGTCTGCGAAAGCAAATTGTTAAGCTTCTTTGCGACGTTTTTCTCTTCATTGAATGTAGGAAGGAATACTGATACTGAAGGCCGGTAATTGTGGTCCTTGTTTATCTTGACCCTGCCATTGTGGGCAATGATTATTGCACCTACAATTATGTAAGGAACAAAGAGCGACATAGCTGCTAAGATTATTAATTCTACCATAACTTGATCATTGGTATCCAGCGCAAGGAAGTTCTTATTTTGGTAGACCAGCCTTTACTATTCTTATCGTTGTGACGAAACGCTACTTTCCATGCTAGATGAGGCTGATCCTTAACGGAAATAAGTACTTCACTAACAAGTCCTGAATTCCTCGCTACATTTAACGCCTGTAGTAACTGATCATCTGAGAGATGATGACCCGATATCTGCTGATATTTATTTGCAATAGAATCGCCAAAAAGATACCTGCTCTTTCTTAAGGTGAGTAATAGTGAATCGATAAAGGATCTATCCTTCTCATGGAGTTGCTGGTACACCTTGAACCTTGTAGTTGATAACAAGGATTTTTTCCTAAAATAGAAAATAGAGTATGCTGCTAGAGGCAAGATAACTAGTATTAGCAAGGCAAATATATTTCGAGAAAAGAATTTGTACAGTAATTCACTGCTATTGAGGGTCGCCGATTGCCGGGTCCAATAATTTCCAATCGGTCCAGAAATTGAGAGATACAACTTCTTGATAGTGTCTGAATCATCAGGGCTTTGAATGATGCCTTTTGTAGCTAGCGCATCTGTATTCGCCCAAATGCTTATGAGCACATTTCTGCTTTCAAATTGATGACCAAATTTTAGGGGAACTCTTTCAAACCAATAAAATACTGCCTCTGTAGTCTCGGATCCGACCCTTTTGAACATGAGGAAACGACCTTGCTTGTTGTCTGATATATCTATATTACCTGACTCGAGTATAGTTGCACCCGGCCTCCCTATCCTAGAAGGATGTATGACAAGGGAATCCTCCCATACATGATGGCCTGTTGATATCTGAACGCTTGTATAAAGCGAGATTGGATTTTCGACATCGACTAGCATGGTGGTTCCATCATTTAGTTTTATGCGATCACTATTCGTGGTGTACAAATAAGCTAGAGCGGCGTCTTGATTCAGGATAGATTCTATCTTTTGATCTCTATAAGCAAATTTTTGATTCCAGCCATCAATGACTGGGAAGAAATACCCGATTGTCTCTGGACCCTTGATTGTGGATATATCCAAGTCAGATAATCGGGTGCTATTTGCACCATTTGGAGAATTATTCTCAATATTAACGGCAACTCCTAGAAGCAAAATGAACATCAAAACAGCAACTCTTTCAACAGTTTTCATATCAAATGATTGTTTGAGATTAGAGACTAGCCTGCCACATACGAAACAAAAAGGCTCAGGGATTTTTGAGCATTTCTCGCAAATATTGCATTTTGCTGCTCTAATTTCCTCCTTTCCAATCTTCAATCTAAAAACCTTTTCTCCTATTATCAGTATAACGATAGTTCCTAGAGCGACCATCAATGATCCTGAAATCAAATGATATGCTTCAGATACTTGTTGACCCCAAATGTACCATAACGAGATGACTATGGCAATTCTGAGAGTGTTTAGCAGATAAAATATTGGGAAACCGGTCAGAAACAGTGCCGTTCTTTTCCACATTTTACCACGAATGATGTACGCCACAAAAACGGCAAAGAGCGAGAGCCCAATGGTAGAAAAGACTCCAGAACTCGGTTCGCCAACAAAGAAGGGTATCCTATCCTGGCTGTTAGGGGCTAGCATCAGTGCCGGTGCTCCAAGGCTGGAGTCTAAAGAGATGGGCACTCCAAGTGAGCCCAAGAATGCTTCAACAATTACTGCGCTGGTCCATGACAGGTCTGCCGCCAATTCTGAAACAAGCTGACCTGGTGGCGGCTGAATATACAGGGTAAGCAGAATCGCAACCGAAACATGTCTCAGAGTAGCAAAGTCAAATAAAAGAAGGGTACCTCCTGCAAGGAACATTGGTAAAGTGAGAATATGATACTCAAGTGTGTATAGTGTGCCCGAGCCAGCAAAGTAGATTATTAGTGCAAGAAAACATAGAGTAACGCCTGCTGCATCATCTAATCTCACGGTCCTTGCGTCTATCCCGCTGCTAGCCTTTGAGGCAACTATTTTCAACATAGCGCGCTTCCTGTAGATTATGAATGCAGACAAGAATGGGATCGTGACCACGTAATTCGTGATATTGCCTGTAGTGAACTTCATCGCATTCGAAAATACGATCGACAGATCATAGGAATAAAAGCAGATAGCAGACCCTATGATGATTGCAGCCTTTATGAATAAGATTCTGTTTGTAAGCAGCGAATTGGCTAAGGTAGGAATGAATCGTCGTAACGATGGACGAATGAGACGCCCTATTATCATTTTATTTTTCAGCATTTCAAGCTCGGAGTTACTTGATAGTCAGGGTTAGAATTCTAATCCCAATTATGAAAACGAAGGCGATTCCAAATATTAGAGCGACAGTTCTGAGTTTTTTTACATCGAAATTAGTATTACTATTTCTCCTCAGCTGAGGTCCCAAGAATTCCGTTGTTACCAACATTATTAGAGATGTACCAGCGAACCACACTGCAAGATCCCAGAATGAAAATGAAAAGGATAGAACCAATTATACACTAAGCTCAGAATATGTGGTTGAGATCGTATTGTCGTCGATGATGTTTGTTTCCTTGATGCAAACTGGCTTTGCGCTGACTTTGCTGATCACTAACGCAAGGGCGGAGCAGAGTGGACAGCCTAGATCATTTCCTGGGCGAGTCTTATTCCTGGAAGACCGGCACATATCGGCGCATGTCTTGCCACTAATTTTCATGACAACATCATTGCTTTCATTCTTTTCAATGGACATATCATCGGCCATTTTCAATTCCTCGATCAAAAGTTTTGGAAGTGCTTCCCGGATGTATTCTAGGTTAGCTAGAGCGAAATTCAGATTCAGCTCCTTCTCAAAAAGGTCTACAAGTCCTTGGCTTGGTGCAGCAAGAAATATTCCCCTAGGATCGAGGAATAGCGAAGGGACGCTTGCTTCACTGCTATAAGGTAATAGATTTAGAACATCCAGCTTGGGGGCTGAGTTTCCTTCCAACTTCGTAATTAAATGAGGGATGAAGATGTAGCCCTGGCCAAGTCCAACCAGGCTCTTTGGATGGAAGAATATGACTTGTCCGGTATATCCCATATAAGATACGAGGTCGTCTATGCTCTTTTGCATCGAAGATAAAGCCGAACTTAGTAATTCTGCTCGAACATGTCTGGATCGCGATATGTACTTGATTAGGACGCCCCATAGAGTTAATCCAAGTCCTATGAATGTCAAGATTGAAGAGCTCCACAGGTAAGAAAGTGCGAGCGTTGTAGCGCCTGAGCCTAAAAGTACAATGTCACTAGGCAGAGCAAGTTTAGCATATTTCAAAGCATCTGAAATTTTCTTTCTTAATGCAAGACTTTCCCAGTGTTTACGGCTAAGTATTTGCTGAATTAGCTGGTCCAAGTCGAATAACTCTGAGGAGGCGACCTGCTCATTGGTTTCTGGATTATTTTGCTGCTCTACCATTCTACGTAATCGCCTTCGCAGACTGATCCACATACTGTCTATTATCCGGCTTTAAACCTATTTGAGAGATGCTACGGCTCTTGCTAGTCTTCTTGCAGACCTTAGCTCGCTTCTTCTAAGCATGAGTGATAGTACTCCAACTCCCATGGTCTGGATTGCAACCAGAATCATGGAGATTCCTACAAAGAACCAAGGCGAAGCTATCCTTCCTGTCATTATCCACTCTACAACAGAGTTAACAAGCATAAGGCTAGCGGGAATCATCATCATACTGCCAAGCATCGAGTAGAATGCACCAGGATTGTAAGTTCTTCCAAGGTTCACAGTGCTCTTGATTATGTTGAATCCATGTTTCCAGCTGGACAACTTTTGCCTTCCCATCCTTGGCCTGTAGCTTATTGGAACTTCAGTTATTCTACCTGATGATGCAATTTGTGCAGCGATTTCTACTTCTACATCAAAGCCCGATGTTGAGAGATGGATATCTCTGGCAACTTCGGTCCTTAACAAGTACATGCCAGAGCAGACATCGGTAAGATTAGTACTTAGCAATATGTTGAATACCTTCGTTATGAGCTTGTTCCCAAATTTGTGTAGAGCCGTCATGCTTCCTTTATCAGTTGGTACCCTTGCTCCCAATATCTCATCATATGATTTCATGTGCTGGATTAGTCTTTCTACACTGGAAGCATCATATGTGTAGTCACCATCCATCACGAGCATATATGGAGTCTCGATAACATCAATGGCTGTTCTTAAGGCCCCTGTTTTTCCCTTGCCTTGCTGATAAATCACTTTGGCTCCCATCTTTTTTGCAATTTCAACTGTCTTGTCCTTTGAGTATCCATCGACCACAAGTATATTATTGAATTTCAATGTTTGAAGCTCTTCGAGCACCTTTGCTATACCGCTTTCTTCATTCAAAGTCGGTATTACTACTGTTATTACAGTGCCTAAAGACGAGGCGCCTTCGGCAAGAGATCTTTCTTCTAACATTAGTTTTGTTCACTGCTCAATATGTTATTGAGTGCTTTTCGCTTTTCCAAGGCATCATTTTCTATATTATGCACTTGTTCAAAGGTCTTGAGAAATTCAAGACCTTTAGCTGTCGTAAAGTACTTACCATCATCACTTATGTACAGTACTTGCGCCTTTAACCCAAACGCTATGTACTTGTTAAGCTGGCTAAAGCTGAGATAATTTGCATACATTATGGCAGTCTTGCTGACGCCGGATTTAGCAGTGAATAACATGGACGCAATGATCTCCTCCCTACTCCGCTTTTTTCTGTTCGCAAAAACTGACTTCATTTTTTGTTTTTCCTCATACCCCTAATTTCTTGTAGTTGCAGTGAACCATAAGCTTGGGCGTTTCATTGCTGTGGTACGCCATCATGCCTAAGTACCTAATATAGTTCGGATCGTTTGCCCAATTTAGTGCATCTTTGTTGCCCATTAAATAGGCCTTTTCGCTGTAGCTCTGGGCAATAGGCTTGCCGAATGCCTCAATTCTGGACAGAAATGAAGAATTCTTCAAGCCCTGGAAGAGTTTGCTCACTATCCTTGCTATGACGGTCGCGAGAGTGGCGTTTTTCACTATTTTGATATTTTTGCTTATAAGGCTGGCCAACGCTCGGTCCTCATGCGATAATGATGCAAACCATGTTCCACTTCTCAAGGCTTTGATTCTTAATTGAGA
>Ga0070697_100001019_pt1 | contig 21135 bp, 17 predicted proteins | sample KBSK1501metaG_FD_65475 | JGI IMG/M metagenome (GOLD analysis project Ga0070697, IMG submission 65475) | Corn, switchgrass and miscanthus rhizosphere microbial communities from Kellogg Biological Station, Michigan, USA - KBS K1-50-1 metaG | ecosystem: Host-associated > Plants > Roots >... | reverse complement strand
GACGAGCCCTAAAAATCTGCCGACGCCATGCTCGAGATGGACGACCAGGTCGCCTTCGTTCAGTTCGCTGAAATCGATTTGGGTGCGATGACGTTCAGCATGGTAGAGACGGCGTCGCGCGTGCGGCGCGAACCGGCCGAACAATTCCGCGGCGGATAGAACAACCAGGTTCGCCGCCAGAAAACAAAACCCGTGGCTGAGCGTGCCGAGGACGAGATCGGCGGCGCCGGCGATATCATTTAAGGCTGGAGGTGTTGTTGCAAGCTGCGGCTTCGTCGTGGTCTCATTTGTGCGGCTGCGGCCGGCGACCGCGGCTACAGAGCTCCCGATGATTTCGCGGAAGCGTTCGATTTCGCCTTCGGTTTGAAAGTAGATGACGATGCGCGCATTTTGCGCCCGCCATTCCGTTAAGCGGCTGACGAATTGAGCGCGCTTCGCTTCCGCCAGCATGAAATCGCCCACAGCGAACTCACCGATCCCGGAATCTTGAAAGGCGCCACTGAAGTCTTCGGGTCCGTTCTCAATCCAACCTTCGCTGATTTGGATGGGCGCTTCCGAGTTCTCCTCCGACTCGATATCGATCCTGAGGTGATCTGCCGAAACGTAATCGCGCACAAAGCCGGTTTGGTCATCGGCCGCGCCGAGCAAAATGTCGATCTCGCCCAGTTCACGAATAGAAGTTTGGGTATCGAGATCGAACTCGCGTAGTGATTCGATCGTGTCGCCAAGAAACTCGAGCCGCGCGGGCAGTGGCGCCTGCCATGAGTAAAGATCAACAATTCCACCACGCACCGCGAACTGGCCGCGTGTCGTCACTTGAACGGCGCGTTCGTAGCCAGCAATCGCGAGCTTCTCGAGAAGATTCTCCATCGACAGCGGAACGCCGCGCCGAAGTTGAAGGGAAGTCGCTTGCAGCGTGCCAAGTTTCGGCGCGGGCTGGTCCAGACTCGCGCGAGTTGTAACGATGACGTGCGGTCCGCGCCCACTGCCGATTTTGCCGAGCAGAGCGAGCCGTTCGGCCGCAATTTCCGGATCAGGCAAAATATTTTCGACGGCGGCGAATTCGGCTTCGGGAAGAAAAAGCGCATCCGGCAACCAATTTAGCAGAGTCTCGTAAAGAGAGTCTTGTGCGCGCACGTTGGGGCAGAGGACCCAGATCGTTTGGCTGATGTTATGGGCAATGGTCGCGACCAGAAACGCCTGGGCTGGCTCGAGAACGTGGGAGAACTTGACTGGCCGGCGCCCATTCGCGATCTGCCCGAGTTTTCGAGCGATCGGCTCTGATTGCGTGACGCGATCCAATAGCTCGTCAGATATCGATCTTTCCACGGCAGACGCTCGCCGAAAGTGGGGGAACTTCAAAAAGTGGATCGGCCTGTCCGAGGACGATGTTGAAATAGGCGCCGGAGCCGCATTCGACCGGCAACGCGCTCGCCTCCCTCCGTCGCCGCGGCGACCTACGGCGCGGCGAGGGAGATCGCGTTCCACCTCGTCACGTGCATCTACTTCGTGATCATGACCGGTGTGCCGGTGGAAACCGATTTGAAGAAATTTTGCGCCATGAATTCCGGCATCCGAATGCAACCGTGTGAAGCCGGGTAACCAGGCAGATAGCCGGCGTGCATACCGACCCCATCGACAATGCGCATGAAATATGGCATCGGTGCGCCCTTGAAGTGAGTGCCCGGCGGTTTGGGATCCTTCTCTACGTCGACATTCGGTTTCACGACGTTGTCGCCGGCATCAACGTAATCGCCGTAGCGGCTGGAGACGTGGTTGACGTCCTTTTGGATGATCGAAAAGTGGCCGGGCGGCGTATTCAATCCTTCGCGTCCGGTAGAAAGTTGTGACACACCGACGAGCAAGCCGCTTTTGTAAAAATAAGCGCGTTGCTCGAGGAGGCTGATTTTGACGGTTGGTTTGCCGCCTATGCCATCGCCATCCCAGTAGGACACATTATCCTGCGGCGCGCCCACGGTCGGCGCGGTGCCGTAAATCCCGCCGAGATATTGAGTTTGCGCGGCGAAGCGGTCCTCTTCGCAACCAGTCATAATAATCATCGCGATTAGAAAAAACGCCGCAGGGAAAGTTCGCAAAAGCACTCGCCTCATAAGATTTTCAAAAAACGAGTTCTGTTAATGTTCGAGGCGGACAAAGTCAAGAGAATGGCTGGCCAGACGGGACGGCTTGAATTGTGCTTTGGTTAAAGGCACACTTTCGCGCTGCATTTCTCATGCCGACATACGAGTATCACTGCGACAAATGTGACCAGAATTTCGAAGCCTTTCAATCGATGCGCGACGCACCGTTCCGCGAATGCCCTAAACAACTCTGCCGGCTGCCGAAATGGGGCCATGGCAAGGTGAAGCGGCTCTTGGGCACGGGCGCTGGCATTATTTTTAAGGGCTCGGGCTTCTACACAACCGATTACCGAAGCGACTCCTACAAGGAAGCGGCCAAGAAAGAGTCGCCCGCTGCCTCAGCGCCAGAAAAACCCGGTGAGCCAAAAAAGGCGGAGAAGAAAGTCGGAGCATCTGCAACGACTCCGCCAGCCAAGGCAAAAGGGGAATCGGTCGAATGACAAAGCTCGTTTGCCCAGAGTGTCACCGCGAAAACGAGCCAGAGCGCATTTTTTGCCACGGCTGTGGAGCCCGGCTGGATCGCTCGGGGCTTGCTCGACAAGAAGCTGCGCCAGAGGAGGCGGAGCAAATACGCCAGCGCGTTCAACGATTGTTCGACCCGCGCCGCGGAAGGTTTCGCAAGACGTTTTTTTCATTTGGTAAGTTACTCCTGGGCGCGTTTGTAACGGCTGCTCTCGTGCAGATTGCTTTGCCGCTCGAATTACCGTCGCCATCGCAACAACTCGAACTGCCGCCGCAGATCAACTTCGAACTGGAGAATGCGCTTCTTTACCATCGACAGCTTCGATATTCACAAGAGCAAGTAAATGCCTACCTGGCGTATTCGTTAAAAAGCAAGCAGCATTCACTCGACAAGCCATTGCTTATTTTTAAACGCGCCCTGGTCTCTTTCGGAGACGGAACGTGCACGATCACAGTGGAGCGTTCGCTCTTCGGTTACTCAATTTACCAACGCGCGATCTACAAAGTAAACCTGGTCGACGGTAAAATTGTTGCTTCAAGCCCGGGCGGTTCGATCGGTCGATTGCCCGTCCACCCCGCGATCATGCGGTATGGTCAGATTATTTTCGATGACGCTTGGTCTGCACTGACGCGCGAGCGGAAATTGGTGGCTCAACTGGGCACGATCGAGTTCCAGGAAGGAAACGTCGTGCTCACCGCGCAACAATAAAATCGCGACCGGCGGCCCGCCCGTTTCACCCTCGGGCGCGCCGGTCAACCAACCGAAAGATCGACGACGGTAAAATTGCCAATGCTTGCCAAGCGGGTTGGCCGCAATTATCCGCGCAGACCCATTGTTGCCATCAATCGCTGGCTAATCATGCCGTCTACGCGCAAGCCGTGGGCACGCTCGTAGGCACGAATCGCCGCACGGGTTCGCGGACCGACTACGCCGTCAATTGGGCCGGGGTAGTATCCCGCCCGCGCCAGGGTCCGCTGCACTTCGATAACAGCCGAGCCGGCGCCATAAGCCGGGGGGTTATAATTGTAGTAGCCGTACGGGGAGTAACCGTAGGGGTAGTACCCATACCAGTACGGATACCAAAACGGAAAAAACGGGAAGCCGAATTCATCAACGATCACAATTCGGTTGCGGTGATGGAATCGCGTCGTGGTCGTAGCCGGGGCGAAGTGCGCAGCCGGCGCCGCTCGCATTGAGGCCGAGGCTGACATATGGGCACCCCCGGCGGGGGTTGCGGCTTTGCCTGGCACTGCGCTCAAAGCGACCGCGGCCAAACAGGCAATGGGGAGAAGAAATCTTGTTTTCATAAATTCTCTTTCAGTTTCACTACCAGATTACACACCGGAAAATGGCGAGAGTTTCGCTCGTTTGAGCGGGTGGCACTGCAAAATATGCCAGACAATCTTTGTGGCCGGGCTGGTTCGTTCTGAGATATGTTGGTCAGGCAATGGGCATCGGGCGCACCGTGACTTGTTTATTGGCGGTCTTGGTTACCCAGACGCCTTCTGCGACCGCACTCGATCGCAGCGTGAGCCCATCACAACAATTCGTGATTTACAGCGCCGACGCCTTGTCACGCGGCGCGGTTTCCGACTTGGCTGAAAAGACGAAGGCCAATTTGCTCGCGCTTCTCCGGTCCTCCGACGATTGGAAAACACCAATCATCATCAATTTGCAGCGAACGCAGGCAAATCTCCCAGAAATTCCTGCTCTCGGTTTGCGTTTTAGTCAAACCGGGTTCGGGTTGAAACTTCAGCTTGATCTGGTGATGGCGGCAAACCTCGACCGTGCCGCGCTCGAGCGTGAATTATTACGCGCAATCCTATTGGAGCTGATTTACCGCGACGAGCCGGCGCTTGCCCCGGGAACAAGTTATGTGCAACCGCCGGATTGGCTGCTTGATAGCGTGCTCGCGCTGGCGCCGGAGCGTGATCGATCGCAGCTGATCGAAGCGCTGGCCGTTTCGAATAGGATCATGTCATTGGGCGAATTTCTTGACCAGCGCCCGGCATTACTCGATTCGCCGGCGCGTCAACTATATCGCTCCTATTCCTTCGCACTCGTCCAATTGCTTGTCGATCAAACTGACGGACCCAAGCGTCTCGCCCGCTATATCGGCAAGCTCTCTCATGCGACGAATGATTCGCTGGCTGATTTGCGGATCCAATTCCCGGTGCTGGCTGGTGATGATGCCAACAGGATCTGGAAATCGAATATCGTTCGCCTCAGCAAAAATTATCAATTACTCACCTTCGCGGAGACCGAACGTGAGTTAGATGAAAGTTTGCAAACATTGGGCGACGAGAAATCCAAAGGCGCAGCTAAACTACGCGAGCTGGCGCAGCGAAAAATTTCGCGCCCGGAAATCACGGCACTCAATCGGCTGAGCGAGAGGTTGCTTTTACTCGCGGCGCACGTGAATCCAATCTCACGGCCGATTGTGCAAGAATATCAACAAATCAACTCTTCCCTGGCCGCGGGTAAAAACAAGGGAATCGTCGCCCGTCTCGCGCGCACGGACGCGCTGCGCAGGAAGATTTCGGCGCGGATGGGCGAAATCGACGATTACATGAACTGGTGCGAAGCGACCAAAGCGAAAATGCAAAGCGGCCTGTTTACCAATTATCTCAGCGTGGCCGAACAGCAAAATGAGCGGCAACCACGGCGCCACGACGCGCTCTCAGTTTACCTCGATGTGCTCGAAGAGCAGCTCGGCAATTGAAACACAATTTTGTTGATCTTCTGAATAGTTGCGGCGTTTTCCTGGGGCAAATCAAAGAGAAGGAAGCCAGGGCAATCTTCTGTGTTTCGGGCAGTTGCCGGCTGCGACTTGGCCGGTTATCATATTTGGCGCGGTCGAGTCGCGCCTTTTTCATAAATGCAAAAGATTGGATTTGCCGAAGCTCTCGATTCGATTCTGGCGATTGATTCGCGTTACCATCGGGACGCGTATCTTTTTTTGCGGGACGCGCTCGACTTCACGACCAAGCAGCAGAAAAAAATTAAAGGCACAGGGGTGCGCCACGTCACCGGTCCGGAATTACTGGATGGCGTGCGGCTATACGCACTGAAAGAGTTTGGGCCGATGGTGGTGACGGTGTTTGATTCTTGGGGAATTCATTCGTGCGAAGACTTCGGCCACATGGTCTTTAATTTGATCAACGCGGGGATTTTCGGAAAGACCGAGCGGGACTCGATCGAAGATTTCAAAAACGTTTATGATTTTGAAGAGGTGTTTGTGAAACCGTTCGCGCCCACAAAAGCTCTGACCCAGAACCTTCCGCCGACCTTGCCCGCGTCCAAGCTGTTATGACCGGCGCGGCGACGCGTTTGGCGCTTTTCTTTGGGATAATGTTTAGGATGGCTAATTTGAACACCGGCGCGGCTGCTGAGCCGGCTGCAATCACGTTTCCGCCAAGCACGGCAAAAAAATGGGTCCTGCCGGATGGGCTTACCGTTATCGTACAGGAGGATCACAGCGCGCCAGTGGCAAGTGTGCAAGCTTGGTGCGCCACCGGCAGCATCGACGAAGACGAGCGACTTGGCGCAGGGCTCTCGCACATTCTCGAGCACATGCTTTTCAAGGGCACAAAAACGCAATCGAGCAATGCGATCGCGCAAAAAATCCAGGACGTCGGCGGTTACATCAACGCTTACACCTCCTTCGATCGCACGGTCTTTTGGATCGACGTACCGAAAGACGGCGTTTCCACCGCGCTGGGCGTTTTGTCCGACGCGATGATGAATTCGACGTTGCCGCCGGACGAGTATTTGAAAGAGCAGGAAGTGATCCGGCGTGAATTTGCGATGGGATTGGACGATCCCGACCGCATGACTGGCCAACTTCTTTTCGCGACCGCGTATCAGCGTCATCCCTACCGGTTGCCGGTGATTGGACAGATGGAAATTTACAATCAGCTGACACAGGACCAGGTGATGCAGTATTACAAATCGCGTTACGTCCCGAACAACTTGACGTTCATTGTAGTGGGGGATGTCGATCCGGAAAAAATCCAGCAACAGCTGGTCGAATTCTTCAAAACCTATCCCGAGAAGTCGCTCAAACCTGTTTTCGTTCCCGAGGAACCGCCGCAGCTTGGCCGGCGCGAAGTGCACAATGAATTTGCCACTGAGCTAACGCGGCTTTCGCTTGCCTGGCACATTCCGGAAGTTACCCATCCGGATGTACCGGCGCTTGATCTGCTCTCGACGATTCTGGGCGACGGACGCAGCTCGCGTTTGTATCGGCGTGTCCGCGAGGAAGCGGGACTTGCATTCGGCATCTCGGCTTTTTCCTACACGCCCGGTGACCCGGGATTGCTCGGCGTGGATGCAACTGTCGATCCAAAAAAGCGTAACGCGGCCGAGCAACTGGTTATGCAAATCGTCGATGAGGTAAGGCAATCGGGGGTGACGGCGGAGGAAGTGACTAAGGCAAAGAAAATATTGCTCAGCCATCATCTCGACTCACTTACCACCATGCGCGGCCAGGCTTCTGACATCGGGTCGAACTGGCTGCTGACTCGAAATTTAAATTTCAGCCGAGATTACCTTGCCGCTGTTCAAAAAGTGACGCGCGAAGACATTCACCGCGTCGCCGGAAAATATCTTGTCGAACAAAACCTGACGATTGTCTCGCTCAACCCGAAGGGATCGCTCGGCCGGAAAGCGGAAGGTGCGAAGCCCGTCGCGGCAAGGGAGATCCAAAAATTTGAGCTGTCGAATGGTTTGCGCATTCTGGTGCGCGAAGACGCGCGTTTGCCGCTCGCTTCGATAAGCGCAGTTTTTCGCGGGGGACTCCTGGCGGAGGCACCTGAGACGAACGGCATCACGCGATTGATGGCGAAGTCGTTGCTCAAAGGCACAAAAACGCGCACGGCCGAACAAATTGCCGAGCAAATCGAAGCAGTGGGCGGTTCGATTTCAAGTGATGCCGGCAACAACAGTTTCAGCGTTTCGCTCCACATCACCAAACCGGACTTGAAACTCGGAGTCGATTTGTTCTCCGACGTTTTGCTCAACGCCACCATGCCGGAGAAGGCCATCGCCCGGGAAAAGCAAATCCAGATCGCCGGGATTCAACAGGAAGACGAACAAATGACCACCGTGGCGCGAAACATTTTGCGCCAGGCGCTGTTCGACCATCACCCCTACGCCTTGCGCGCTAGCGGCTCGGTCGATTCGGTGCAGCGTTTGGCGCAAAAGGATTTGCTCGAATTTCGCGCTCGCTACGTTGTTGCTAAAAATGGCGTCATTTCGGTCTTTGGAAATGTGAACACCGCAGAGGTGAAGCAGATTTTCGAAAAGGCGCTTGGCCCGATGAAACCGGGGGCGCTGGCTTTAACGGATGCAAAGCCGCCGAGTGCGCTGAACAAGCCGACGACGGTCGAAAGCAAAAAGGAAAAAGCCCAGGGCGTAATCATGGTTGGGTATCGCGGGGTCGATATTTTCAGCAAAGATCGACACGCCCTCGAGTTGATCGACGAAGCGAGCAGCGATCTTGGCTCGCGCTTTTTCATTCGGATTCGCGAGCAAATGGGCCTGGCCTATTACGTAGGGGCGAGCCAGTTTCAGGGATTGGTGCCCGGCCTTTTCTCGTTTTATCTCGGAACCGATCCGCAAAAAATCGAGCCGGTAAAAACGGCGCTGCTCGATGAAATTCGCAAGCTGGCCAGTGATGGCCTAACAAATGAAGAACTCGCCCGGGCCAAGAAAAAGCTCGTGGGCCAGCAGCAAATCGCGATGCAGAGCAACGAATCGTTTGGTTATCAGTGCGCCCTCGACGAGCTTTACGGCTTGGGTTTCGATTATTACAAAAGGCTCGAGCGCGATGTCGATGCGGTAACGCTCGAGGAAATCAAGCGCACGGCCGCGAAATATTTTCGCGACCAGCCGTATGTTTTGGCAACGGTGCGACCGCCCGAGCACGCACCAGCCGCCAAACAGAAGTAGATTATGGCTGGCGAGAAAATGCAGGCAACTCAGAGCGGCGAGCTTTCCCAGCGCTTCATCGAATTTGTCATGATGCATGCGCAGAACGCAGCGCTTTTTCTCGGGCAAATTCCGAACCCGAAAACCGGCCAAGGCGAAGTGAACCTCGAGCTGGCGAAAATGTTCATCGACCAACTGGAGATGATTCGGGAAAAAACGCGGGGCAACTTGACGAACGAAGAGAGCGCAGTCCTGCGCACCACGTTGTCGAACCTCCAGATGGTGTATGTCGAGGTCACGCAGAGGGAAGGCAAAAGCGCCGCGCAACCGGGAACGCCCCAGCCGGAGCAGGCGCCGCCGCCGCCGCAACCACCGCCCAGTAGCGAATCGCCGCCGATCGCTTCGACTGAATCCGAGCCGAAGAAAAAATTCACCAAAAGCTACGGCTCGTGATTTCTGTAGCGGCGCTCTGTGAGCGTCGCATTAACACCGAAACGGTTGCCACCACAGAAACCCTGTCCCGAAAAGCTTTTCGACAGAGCTAAGCATGTTCAAAACTGCGCTTGGGCATCCTTCGCTTCGTACCGGATGACACGATGAGGAAAATTACTCCGCCAAACATTGTCATCGATCCAACGGAAGTGGCCGAGCATGCCGGGCTGCGCTATGTCAGCGATGATCAACCTGGCTACAGCCGCAAGTTAAAAGGCGAGGATTTCGAATATTTCGATACCGAAGGAAAACGGATTGATGACGAGCAGCGCCTTTTGCGCATCAAGCGCCTGGCGGTTCCGCCCGCTTGGAAAGACGTTTGGATGTGCCCCTCACCAAATGGTCACATTCAGGCGACTGGACGCGATGCCCGTGGCCGAAAACAATATCGCTACCATGACCGGTGGCGTGAGATTCGTGACGAAAACAAGTTCGATCGGATGATTGATTTTGGCAAAGCGCTGTCAAAGATCCGGCACCGCGTGCGCAAAGACATGGCTTTGCCGGGTCTGCCACGTAATAAAGTACTCGCCACTGTCGTCCAATTGCTTGAGCGAACTTTCATCCGTGTGGGCAACGAAGAGTATGCCCGCGAAAACAAGTCGTTCGGCCTAACGACAATGCAGACCCGCCATGTAAATGTGAAAGGGTCGAAGTTGCGCTTTCGTTTCAAGGGCAAGAGCGGACGGCAACGCGAAGTAGACATGACTGATCGGCGCATCGCGAAAATCATTGCCAGGCTGCAAGATTTGCCTGGGCAGGATCTGTTCCAGTACGTCGATGACCAGGACGTGGTCCACAATGTTACTTCCCAGGACGTAAACGATTATTTACGCGAAATCGCTGGCGGAGATTTTACCGCCAAAGATTTTCGCACCTGGGGCGGGACAGTGCTGGCCGCGATCGCACTAAGCACAATCGGCGCGTTTGAAACAAAGAAGCAGGCAAAGGCCAACATCAAAAGCGCGATCAGCGCGGTGGCAAAGCTGCTCGGGAACACTCCCGCCATTTGCCGGAAGTGTTATATTCATCCGGCCATCTTGGAAACCTACCTTGATGGGAATTTCCACAGAGGTCTGAAAGCGAAAATCAGTGGTTCGGATTCGACTCGCGCCCAGTGCATTATCGAGTTTCGCTCAGCGGAAGCGGCGATCTTGAGATGGCTCCGGTCACATTTGTCGCACAAAGTAGCTTAGCGGACCGCGGAAATCCCAACCGTTAGCTCGGCCTCATCTATTGCTGGTACTACGTCCAAAAAGACTGCCTGAGTAAGAGTTTTCCTGCGAAAATCGGCGAGTAGCGTAAAAATGTCACCCGGTGGACACAGTGTTCATAAAGGTTACATTATGTCCATAACAATTACACTTAGTGTTAGGTTTTTGCTGAGTTTACCTAGGTAAAAACTAGGTGGCACCGCCGTTGCTGGATTTACCAGCGATAAATAAAAAATGGAACAAAACGAGGACTCCTCGGCACCTGGCAAAATACGGGGCTCGTCAGGGTGGAGCCATCATTAACCAGCCGGTCCTGTCTTTAAGGGCGGCACAACAAAAGGAAAATTAATAATGAAAAATTGTTCAAATATCACGAGAGTGATACTTCCTTGTCTCGCCATCTCGGCGGTGGCGCTTTTCGGTTCTTCGACGGTTTCGGCGCAGAGCAGCGGCAATTCTGCGGCGACGGCCAACAATACCGTCTGTACGCTGAGCACGGTCAATGGAGGCCTTACGCCTCCTCCTAACTGCAATGGGACAAACCCGCTCTGCTTTAGCAACGCCGCAACTGGCGGCACTATGACGGCGCAAGTCAAGCTTCCGAACTCAAGTCCGGGGCTGTTGGTGACGCCGTCGGTCGACACCGGCATATATACCAATACGATGGCCACCGGGGGTACGATGCCGTCGACTTCTACCCAGACGGGCGCAATCGTGGTGACAGTAACGGACAAACTTCAACCTAGCGGACCGACTGTCACTTTAACGCCAAATCAGACCTGCGTCGACACTACTCCGAGCACGGGGACCCCAGTAAACTGTACGGGCCCCGGCACGCCTAGCGCGGCCTGCGTGTGCGGCGTTTCGTATGACGAGCGATTCCAGCAGCTAAGCGCGACTTTGGGTTCGGGCGAATCCGTCGACTTAATTCTGAGCACGTTGTCCGCTCACAGCTTCAACTTCACTGAGGGAAATGTTGCGGGCGGGATTCACACGATCACGATGAATTGGGTCTTCGGCTGCGACAGCGGCGGCACCGGCTTCCTGCACAGCGCTCAATGTAACCCGGCCGGTATGGGGGTTGACAGCGCAGCAGCATGCGCGGGGCCTGCAACGCTTACGGTGACACAAATCCAGAACTTCCAGCACGACAGCCCGATCCAGAGTACCGGGCCCACGCCCTAACAGGAGTTCCTCGCGTTTTTCGAATCTAGATTCCTCTCCCGCGGTTTCGCGGGAGAGGAAATCGGTCTGTAGCCGGGGGTCGGCGACCCGGGCCGCTGGGAATAGCACAGCCATCCCAGGTGCGCGGTCGCCGGGCGCTCAGCCGGTCTTTCGCGCGTGAGCAGCCTTCGCCAAGCCTACGTCTGGGGATACGCGCATCTGCTGCAAGGCGGACATTGCGTGTAGAGGCGCCTGCCTTCAGCCGCAAATCCGTGACGATGACCCACCATTCTGCGCATGAGACATGCGCCCCTATACCATAGGCTCGCTGCCTAACGACCCGCACTGCGGGTCGGGCTTGGTTTAGCTTTCGTACTTTTGCGCACGGTAATGGTTTGCTCGCTGGCGGCGGGCGAGGGGGACGCTGCCGGAGATTTTTTCGTGCTTGGCCAAATCAAACGCCAGGGCTGCGTTTTTATCGTTTCGCTAAACTCGGTGACGTTGCGGCCTACTGGTTCGAGTTCGCGCATGGTCGATTTCAATTTTTCAGACGAATCGCGAAAGTTTTGCAGCGTAACCGTAATGTTGTTGTTTTTGGCCAGTTGATCGCTGATTCGCTGGATATTGTCGAGCGACTGCGTCAACGGGCCCTCCGACGCGGTGAGATCGGACAGATGTTCACCGAACGTCTTGAACTGGGCGAGAGCCTGGTTGAGTTCAGAATTTTCGTCCGTGATTTGATTGAGGTTTTGTGCGGTTTGTTGGAGGTCCTTCATCGTGTTGGTCGCTTCGGCGGCGACTGGTTTGATAATTTCGAGCATTTTCGCCGCGGCGCCGCCCAAATCAGGGGTGCGTTCGCCGGCAAATATCTCGCCGTCGTGCGCGCGGCCGGAGTTTTCGGTTCCCTGGGTGATGTCGATCGCCATGTCACCGAGCAATCCCAGTTGCATCAGTCGGGTTTTGGCATCGCGATAAACTTTTGCATTCTTGTCCACTTGCACATCGATTCGCGCCTCGAATTTTGGCTTACCATCCGATGGCACAGGCGTGGCGCCTGGTTCGGGCGGATGGATAGCGGCGGCTACTTCCTGGGCGCGCCGCTCTTCTTCTGGAGATACAGGCGAATATAGTTTCTGCACCTGTCCGATCTTGCGGCCAGCGAGCATGACGACAGCGCCCTGTTTGATTCCGGCGGCGTTATCGAAATAAATCCGGTAAGTCACCAGGGGGCGGAAGAATCCGGGCGCGCCCAGGAAGATGAGTGTAACTGTGATTACCGCCACCGTTCCGACCACGAGCAGCCCGGTCAGGAGTTCATTTCTTTGCAATTGCATCTTGGCTTCCCTCCAGAATGGGGCCTTCGGTGCTTCCGCTCAAGAACTGAGCGACTACCGGGTTTTTGGACTGCTTGAATTTCTCAGGTTCGGCATCCTCAATGATTTTACCCTGGTAGAGCATCGCCATCCGGGTGCCGATGCGAAAGGCGCTGGCCATTTCATGAGTTACCGTGATTGAGGTGACCTTTTGCCGCTCGGAGAGATTGATGATCAACTCATCAATCACTGAGGCAATCACGGGATCAAGGCCGGCGGTTGGCTCGTCAAAGAGAATCAGCTCCGGCTCAAGAACGAGCGCGCGCGCGAGGCTCACGCGTTTTTTCATTCCGCCACTGAGCTCCGACGGCATCTGTTCCCTGGCGTCTTTCATCCCAACCAGTTCGAGTTTCTGATCGACAATTTGATCGATCTCTTCGCGCGATTTATCGGTCAGTTCCTCGAGGGGCAGGGCGACATTGTCGCGGACGTTGCGTGAGCTGAGCAAGGCTGAGTACTGGTAAACCATGCCGATATGCCGGCGCACCTGCTGCAACTTACGGCGGCGCAGACGCGTGATTTCGAATTGTTTAAAAAAGATCGCGCCTTCATCAGGTCTCAAAATTCCCAGGATCAATCGCAGGATGGTACTTTTGCCGCTGCCACTCTGGCCCATGATGACGAGGCGGTCTTGCGGCTGCACCTGAACTGAAAGCTGGTCGAGCACTTTTTTTTGTTCGAATTGCATGACCACATCGCGGAGCTCGACCACGTGCGAATTCGATGCGCTCATGTTGGAAAAAATACGACATAAACGACGTTGTAGAGCGTATCGACCCCAATCACGATGGTGATCGCGGAAACCACGCTCGAGGTTGTGGCCGTGCCCACGCCGGCCGCGCCGCCTTTCACGGTGAGGCCGCGGTAGCAAGCAATCGACGCAATGAGCAACCCGAACATAAAACTTTTGAGCACGCCGGTGATGATGTCGCGAATGAGTAGTGCGTCTCTTACCAGATCGACAAAGTAGACGAAGGCGATGTTGAAATAGACGCGCGAGATCAAGCTGCTGGCAAAGATCGCGGCCACGTTTGAAACGGTGGAGAGACAAGGCATCAGAAAAAAGAGTGCTAACGTGCGCGGCGCGACCAGAAAGCGCAGCGGGCCGATCCCCATCGCTTCGATCGCTTCGACTTCTTCAGAAACCTGCATAGTGCCAAGCTCGGCGGTAAATGCCGCCCCGACGCGTGCCGCCAGCATGATCCCGGTGATCAGCGGGCCGAGCTCGCGCGTAAAACCAATTGCTACCAGGCCCGGAATCAATCGTTCCGTACCGAAGCGTTGCAATTGATAGCCGGTCAGCAGCGCCATCGTCAGACCGAGAAAAAACGAGACCAGGCCGACCAGCGGCACCGAATCAACCCCCGCGCGTTGGGCGTGCCGGAAAAAACTCGCCGTCCGAAACGGAGCGCGGCCCTCGCGCAGCCGCTCGAAGGTTTCCTCAAAGGTGTGGGCGATGAACCAGAACAGGCTGCCTACTTCACGAAAGAAACTCTCGCCGAAGTACCCAATTTCCTCTACTACCGCGATCGGATTCGCGGCAGAGACTTTCGTGCCGGCATCTTGCCCCGAATGCGTGTTCGCCATCCATTGGACATTGCCTTACTTCGCCTAGGGGAAAAGCAGAAAATCCAATTAACCGCGCATGGCGTAGAACATTATAGAAGGTGGGAATGCATGTTTCTTAGCTGCTTGCTTTCGATAAAAGGGTTAATGCAGAGACCAATTACCAGTGATGTTTCGATATGAAAACGTTTATTCTCGTTTGCGCACTCCTTTGGACCGCTGCATTAGCTCAGGCGCAGGAGCGGGGCAAGATTGATAGCCGATCCAGTTCGATGAATAAAAATAAATTCGCTTTGGTTGTTCACGGCGGCGCCGGCACGATCGAGCGTGACAAAATGACCGTCGAGAAAGAGAGAGAATATCGCACCGGGCTGGAAAACGCGTTGAAGGCTGGCTACGACATTTTGAAAACTGGCGGTTCGAGTCTCGACGCCACCGAAGCGGCGGTGCGAGTGCTCGAAGACGATCCACATTTCAACGCCGGCAAGGGCGCGGTTTTTACGAGCGCGGGCACGAATGAGCTCGATGCCGCGATCATGGACGGCGGGACGCTTAAAGCCGGGACGGTGGCGGTTTTGCGTCACATCAAAAACCCGGTCGAGCTCGCGCGCCTTGTGATGGAGAAATCGCCCCACGTCATGTTGAGCGGGGAAGGCGCAGAAAAGTTTGCGACTGAGAACGGTGTTCGACTTGTCGATCAAAAATACTTTTTTACCCAGGAACGTTGGGATGCGCTCCAGAAAATGAAAGCCGCAGAGAAAAACCGCCAGGCCAGGGTGATCATCACTGATCAAGATCGGCATGGAACAGTCGGTGCGGTCGCGCTCGATCAAAATGGGAACCTGGCGGCAGCCACGTCCACAGGTGGGACGACCAATAAGAGACCCGGCCGGGTAGGGGATTCGCCGATCATCGGAGGCGGGACATATGCAAATAATGCAACCTGCGCCGTTTCCGCGACCGGCGACGGAGAATATTTTATTCGTGCGACCGTTGCCCACGACATCTCGTCCATGATGGAGTATCGCGGAGTGAAATTATCAGAGGCTGCGCAGACTGTTCTGGATAAAGTAGCGAAACGCGGCGGCACCGGCGGATTAATCGCGGTTGATCGGGAAGGCAATATTGTATTGCCTTTCAACACTTCCGGTATGTATCGCGGCCATATCGATCCAAACGGAAAATTCGTGATCGAGATTTATCGCTGAGTTGGTTGCAGCGTTGAAGCGATAAAGGGTTGAAGCGTCTGGAGATTCGCGATTTAAACATTTACGTGTCGCCGCTTTAACGCTTTAACGCTGCAACGCTGCAACGTCCTACCATGCTGACCGCGTTTTCAGCCGTGATTCCGTGCTACAATGAGGCCGCGCGGATTGGTAATACTATCCGAGCGACTCTGGATTACCTGAAGGAAAACTCACCGCAAAGCGAATTGATCGTCGTAAACGATGGCTCGACTGATGAGACATCAACCGTGACTCGGGAGGCTTTGCTTGGCGCGAAAATCGAGACTCGCTTGCTGGAGAATCTTCCGAACCGCGGCAAAGGCGCGGCTGTCCGGAAGGGATTACTTGCTGGGCAAAGATCAATTGGCTTGTTTTTTGATGCCGATCTTTCGACGCCGCTGGAGGAAATCCCGAAGGTGATCGAGCCGATCGTCAAAGGAGATGTCGATGTTGCGTTTGGCTCGCGGGCGCTGGATCGCAAGCTCATCGGCCATCACCAACCATGGCTGCGAGAGCAGGCCGGTCGCGTTTTTAATCTACTCGTTAGGCTAACGTCGGGGCTCCCGTTTTGGGACACACAATGCGGTTTCAAAGCGTTTCGGCTCGATGTTTGCCGCCCGATTTTGGAAGCGGCGCACATTGACGGTTTCGCCTTCGATGTCGAGCTACTGGTTCTCGCGCAGCGTGCCGGCCTGCGCCTGCGTGAAGTTCCGGTCCACTGGAATCATGTGGCAGGGAGCAAAGTCCAGTTTGTCAACGACAGCTTGCGAATGTTGCGCGAGGTGATCGCGTTGCGGTTCTCTCAAGGAGCGGCGGTCTCCAATTAAATCGGCTGCAGCTATTTCTTAACGACCTCAGCGTTCTCGAGCATTGCGATGCCGCCGCGCTCAGCTAATTTGCCTTTGATCGTGATGGTTTTGCCGCACGAATCGGCGAGTTCGTCGTTCATCGGCTTATGTTCGCCGACTACAACGTAAGCTTTGCCCTTCTCGACGATGCCGACGGGGCCACCCCCCTTGATGCACTTCGCGCCGCAGGACTGGCCATGTTTTTCGCCCATCGCGCTATGATCGACGTAACACATCAGATCCACTACTTCACCGGTGACTTCTTTCGTCGCTGCGCCTGTGCGGTGCTCATGTTCCTGAGCACGTGCCAGCGGTGAAATCGTCAAAGCAGCCATGAAACTTGCCGTCACGGCAACTTTTAAAACAGTGGGTTTGCCTGGAGTTGAATGAAACATGCAACAAATCTCTGCCGATTTGCGGTGCGGTCAATTGCCAGTGGATGGACTCCCCGGACCTTTCGTCGATGGGAGACGGGCGCGGCCGCCTGCGCCCTGGACGGGCTCCGCTGTGGTGAGCGGGCGCACCCTACCCTTTATCGATCAAATCCGCGAATTGATCGAAAAGATACGAGGCATCATGCGGACCAGGCGCGGCCTCCGGATGGTATTGCACGCTGAAGATAGGCAATTCCTTGTGCCGCATTCCCTCCACCGTACCGTCGTTTAAATTCACGTGTGTCACTTCAATCTCGTTAGGCAACGATTTAGGATCGACCGCGAACCCGTGATTTTGCGCGGTGATGGCGACTTTGCCGTTGCGTAAATCTTTCACCGGTTGGTTCGCGCCGCGATGACCAAATTTTAATTTGAAGGTCGATCCTCCAAATGCGAACCCAAGAATCTGGTGACCCAGACAAATTCCGAAGATCGGTTTCTTATCCATGAAATCATGCACGGTTTTGTGCGCGTACGGCAGTGCCGCAGGATCGCCCGGCCCGTTGGAGAGGAAAATGCCATCTGGATTTAGGCCGAGCACATCTTTTGCGCTGGTCGATGCCGGGACGACGGTTACGCCGAATCCCTTTTGTCGTAGCAACCGCAAAATGTTTCGTTTGATTCCGTAGTCGTAAGCGGCGATTTGGAAACGAATCGGCGGCAGGTTCGGTTTGTTTTCGCCGTTTCCATTTGTGATGCTCCACGGTCTGCTCAAGTCATCAGTCGGATCCCATCGATAAACTTCGGGTGTAGAGACCTCCTGCACGTAGTCCATCCCGATAACGCCTTGCCCATCGATAGCGCGTTGCACTGCTTCCGGAACCGAAATCCCCTCAGTCGTTAGGCAAGCCTTCATCGCACCCCGCGTGCGCAGATGTCGCGTGAGCGCCCGAGTATCAATACCCTGCACGCCAGGGATGTCCCACTGGCGCAGATATTCATCGAGCGACATTTCCGCGCGCCAGTTGCTCGGCACCTCGCTCAATTCTTCGATGACAAATCCGCGTACGTGCGGAGAGCGACTTTCCTGATCAAGCGAGTTGGTGCCGTAATTCCCGATCAGCGGATAGGTCATGGCTACGATCTGGCCTCGATACGACGGATCGGTCAGCACCTCCTGATAACCGGTCATGGCGGTGTTGAAACAAATCTCCCCGACACGTGTGCCAGTTACGCCAAAGGATTTGCCCTCGAAGTGACGGCCATCTTCAAGGGCAAGGAGCGCGCGCATTGTCGGGAACGATTGTCGATCTTAACGGAGAATTTTCAAATGCGTTGAAGGGATGAAGGGTCGAAGCGATGAAGCGTTAAGACGGTTGTTCACGCTACTTTGTCTTTCGGTTCAACTCTTCAACGCTTTAACGTTTCCACGAAAAAACCCGGATCGAATTCGATCCGGGTTTTTAAAATTTTACCCCGCCGGTGCCGTTTAGGTGAATCTCCCGTTCCCTTTCGGTAAACGGCGGATGACCGTCGCCGGAGCGTCTGACTTCCAATCAAGGCCTGTCATCTTCTCCAACTGCGACCTAGCCTCCTTCAGTCAATCAAGTATCGGTTCGGGGACCACACCCGGAATCTCGAACATCGCAGGGTAAAAGTTTCGCCCCGAAAATATCCGGGGCTCGAAAGCCGTCGGTCGAGAGTTGAACGGAAAACACTGGTTTCCTGCCCAACCCTCAACGGACGGCTCTTCTTTTCAAAGAACTACTCGCGCAATTCTGCGCCGAGTTCGCGCTGCAATCGCTCGCGAATTTTCGCATGCGCTGCAATCACTTCCTCGTTTGTGAGTGTGCGACTTCGGGCGCGGTATGTCAATCTATATGCGAGCGACTTGCGTGCCGCTCCGATTTCGCCGCCACTGAACACATCGAACAACTCGACATTTTCCAAGAGTGGCTCGCGCGGTTCTTCAATCGCGCGCAAGATTCTTTGATGAGAGGTTTCTTCCGGCATAATCATCGCAATATCGCGCGTCACCGCGGGAAATTTCTCAAGTTCGCGAAACTTCTTCGCTGCTTCGCCTGCGACTAAAAGAAGATCGGCATGGAGCTCCGCGACCAACACTGGACCCGGCGCGCTCGATTTGGCCGCCGAGAGTTGTCCGCCAAAACCAATCATTCGATCGCCGGACCAAACTTCGACGGCAAGCGCGATATCCGGAAATTTTCCTGCGCGAAATGACAGATTTGGGACGACCCAGTCCAATGTGCCCTTGAGATCGAACAAGTCGAAACCGCGCTTCGTTTGCGATCGCCAATTAGTCGCGCCAGCAACATTTCCCCAAAGCAAAATTCCAAGATGTTGTTCTTCTTTTCCCGACTGCGGGATGAACGCGCGCCCGATTTCAAAGATGGTGACGGTCTCGGCGCCGACGTTAATATTTCGTTCAAGCACTCCGACCAAGCCGCCGATCAAGCTCGGTCGAAGAGCGACGTGATCTTCGCTGAGCGGATTGCGTAATTCGACCGCAGCTTCGCTGAAAGCGGAGGCGGTTCTCGGAATCAATTTCGACGTTCGCGCTTCGAACAACCCGCGCGCAACCAGACCTTCGCGCAGTCGCGATTCGAAATCGTGCGCGCGATCGGCGACGCTCGAAGGTGTGAAACGGCTTCGATCAGTTCCCGGAATTTTCTCCGCGCCGTAAGCGCGGACGACCTCTTCGATAAGATCGACATCGCGTTGCAAGTCGCGGCGATGACTCGGAATTTTCCATTTTGTTGTCTTAGCGGCACTGGTTTTCTTCAGACCGAACCCCGTCAGAATCTCATCAACTGTCTTCGGCTTGATCGCAATGCCGACCACCCGATCGCACTTTTCATAGCTCAACGAAACGTCGGCCGGATTTGCCGGAATTTTTCCAGCCGTGGCAATTTCTTCGGCTGGAGCTCCGCCGGCGATCTCGCGAATTAGCTCAGTCGCGCGCTGCGATGCGCGCAGAACCATTTCCGGGTCGACGCCGCGCTCGAACCGATAACTGGCGTCGCTTGGCAGATTCAAATTGCGCGCGGTCCGACGAATGCTGGCCGGCAAAAAGTAAGCAGCCTCCAGCAAAATGTTTTTGGTCGAATCGGTGACGCCGGTTTCTTCACCGCCCATCACTCCGCCGATTCCAACCGCCCGTTCTTGATCGGCGACGACGCAATTGTCCGGCTTGAGTGAGTAAGTCTTGCCATCAAGCGCAAGAAATCTTTCGCCGTCGCGCGCCGGCCGGACATTGATGTTGCTTCTCAATTTGTCGGCATCGAACGCGTGCGTGGGTTGCCCGAGCTCGAGCATCACGAAGTTCGAAATATCGACGATATTATTGATCGAGCGGGCGCCGACGCTCTCGATTTTCGCGCGCAACCATTGCGGGCTCGGACCTACTCTCACATTGTCGATCCTGCGCGCGGAGAAGAACGGGCACTCGCGCGTGGCACTGATGGTCACGCCCGACTTCTTGATGTGGATCTTCGCTTCCCGCGGCGTTGATTTCAGTTTCTTCCCCGTTAGGGCGGCAACTTCCCGGGCGAGACCGAAATGGCTGAGCAAATCGCCACGGTTCGGCGTGACTTCGACATCAAGAATCGTGTCTCTTGGAAAAAGATCGGAAATCGGCGCGCCGATTTCCGCTTCGGGCGACAAAATCAAAAGGCCGGCTGCGTCTTCGCCAAGTCCGAGCTCGATCGCGCTGCAAAGCATCCCTTCGCTCTCGACGCCGCGGAGTTTGCTTTTTCGGATCTCGGTTCCGTTCGGCAATTTCGTGCCCGGCAGCGCGAATGGAACTTTGTCGCCCATTTTGTAGTTGGTCGCGCCGCAAACAATCTGGCGTGTCGTCCCGCTGCCATCATCGACCTCGCAAATTGTGAGGCGATCGGCATTCGGATGTCGCGACGACCCGGTGATTTGAGAAACGATTACCTTATCGATCTTCGCACCCCGCGTTTCGATGTTTTCGGTCTCGACGCCGGCGCGAGTGAGCAATTCGGCGATCTCCTCCGGAGTTGTTGGAAGATCGACAAATTCGCGAAGCCAGTTGACCGAAAATTTCATCGCTTTTTATCTGTCATTTCGAGCGAAGCACAGCGGAGTCGAGAAACCTCTTACTCTTATCCGGAGAACAAAGAGAGATGTCTCGGTCCGAGCGGGACTGGCATTTTCGCTCGACATAACAAATAGCTTTCTCATACGAATTGTTTCAGGAATCGCAGATCGTTTTGCGCGAAGAGACGGATATCAGGAATGTCGAACAAAATCATCGCGAGGCGGTCCATTCCGAGTCCGAACGCATAACCGCTCCATTT
>Ga0070697_100001018_pt1 | contig 21143 bp, 20 predicted proteins | sample KBSK1501metaG_FD_65475 | JGI IMG/M metagenome (GOLD analysis project Ga0070697, IMG submission 65475) | Corn, switchgrass and miscanthus rhizosphere microbial communities from Kellogg Biological Station, Michigan, USA - KBS K1-50-1 metaG | ecosystem: Host-associated > Plants > Roots >... | reverse complement strand
GACGACCCCTTTAATACTGACGACGACAAGAAGAAAGACCCAGGCGTCGGCAGTAAAATCACCGGTGCCGTTGTAGCGAAAAAGCCCAGTGACGCTGTCAGTGCGTTCTTCCGCCAACTCTGTCCCATTCGTTACAGCACAGACGGGAAGACCATCAATGGATGCAAGAACTTCAAAAACATTCAACGATGGGATGCCATCACGGGACAGGAGTTGTCCACTCTGGCCGTGGCAAAGCGCGGCTCGATCAAAGGCCAGAAGGTTCCTATTCCGTTTCCGCTGACGACTGTACCGCGGTTCGCCAATGACAAGCTGCTGTTGACTTCCAGTTTCGCCGGCGGCGTTAAGTTGTGGGATCTGGAAAAGCGTTCCAACCCGCAACGCATTGTTGAAACGTCTCCGGCCTTGGGCAATAACTTGCCCGTTTCACCTGACGGGCAGTTACTCCTCCGCGTTTCACCCGATGAAACAACCCTAACTGTGAGCGGACTTAATTCCGAAAAAGAAATACGAAGTTTCCCTGTTCAGGATCCCGCGAACCAAAAAATCATTGCGGCGCAGTTCAGTCCCGATAGCAAATTGGTGGTGTTGGAGACCCTGGAAGAAAAAGTCAGGTTCAAACTCTTTGCGTCGCGTAAGGTCCAACTTCGCGTGATGGAGATCAGTAGTGGGCAGGAAGTATTTGAAGTCGGCAATATTCTTGAGAACCAGTTCAGTTTCAGCCCTGACACGAAGAAGTTTGCCTACATGCCGAAAGGACAATCCATTTGGGATTCTTTTCGCAACAAGACGGAAATCAATGTTTACGAGGTTGGCCCACCTTCGGCCTGGCGGAAGCTGTACGAAAAAGACGTTGAAAGAGAATTTCAAAGCAACTTCGTTTCAAAAATCGCTTTTAGCTCAGATGCCAGGCTGGTGGCGAGCGAAGACAAGGACAAAATCAAGGTATGGAACGCCGACGATGGTAAGGAAGTTTACGAGCATAAGCTCGACTTGGGAACCGACGTCAGTAGCTTTGTTTTCGTGCCCCAGAAGAACGTTCTTACGTTCACAATCTTCAGTAAGATTTACTCCTGGGATCTAGCCTCAAAGCGAGTGGAGAAGCTGAAAATCGAAACAGACTTTTGGGGCAGTCTTGCTTACAGCCCGAATGGTAGAACTATCGCGCTTGGTGGGGTGGAAAACAAAGTGCGCCTGTTCAACGTTGCCACGCAAGACGAGTTGGGAAACCTGGTTGCCCCTAACGAAGACGACTGGATGCTGACAACTCCGGACGGACGTTTTGATACCAGTCGTTTAGACGAGATCGAAGAAGTCCATTGGATCATGCCCAATGAGCCTTTCAACCCTGAGCCTGTCGAAGTGTTCATGCGGTATTTTTACGAGCCGCGATTATTGACGCGCTTGTTGAGCGCTGATGATTTTGGGGAACTCCCCGATCTAACCAGGATGAACCGCGCTCAGCCTCGCGTAAAGATCAAAGAAGTGAGTCCGGTGAACGCCGACACCGTCCGGGTGACGGTTGAAGTCGCAGACATCGCCAGTGAAACTCAAACGGATGCCCAGGGACAACCGCGACACTCCGGAGTCTATGATGTTCGGCTGTTTCGGAATGGGCAACTCGTTGGTTATTCGACGCCCCCTGGGAAGGCGGCAGCGCTAACGCCACAGTCAAATATTCAAACGTTGGAACAGGATCTCCAGGCGTGGCGACCGGTAAATAAGATTCAGCTCGACCCTGCAACGGGGCGAACGCTGTTAACGTTTAACAACGTGAAGGTTCCTCAGCGTGCCGAGAAAAGCAAAATCATTTTTTCGGCTTACGCATTCAATGAAGATTCCGTTAAGAGTTTGACGGATCGTTTCCATTACGATTTGCCCGCCGCCGCGCAGCCGCGAAAAGGAAGGGCTTATGTCATTTCAGTTGGCGTCAGCGCCTTCGAGAATCCGAGTTTCAATCTTGAGTTTGCCGACAATGACGCCAAAGAAATGCAATCGGCAATTGCTAAGGATCTAATGGCTATCGGACAGTTTTCGGAAATTGTCCCGATCACGCTAACCTCCGACTACAAGAAGCAAGGCTCGCAATCCGTGAGCATGGAAAACCTGGCAACGAAAGAGAACTTTCGGAAAGTCCTGGCGCGACTAAACAATCGCGATCAGCAAGCCACGGCACCGAAGCAACCTGCTGCCGTTGAAGCACCAGCGCCTTCGACGAAAGTGACGAAGCCTGCGCCGAGAGGTAAGAGGCAACCGAAGACTACAAGTGTGCCGAGTCAGCAAACTAATGAAGCACCAGTAGCTCCGTCCTCGGTTGACTCGCGGATTACAAACTTTGACAAACTGCGCCCGGCAACCCCTGATGATATGGTGCTGATTCTGTATTCCAGTCACGGTTACGCCGACCGGGCGGGGAATTTCTACCTAATCCCTTACGACACCGGCCCCGGTACAGAGAAGGTGTTCACTGAAACGGTACGGCAACGCAGTATATCCAGCGAAGAACTCTCTTCCTGGCTGCGCGATGTAGACTCAGGCGAATTGGTGTTAATCGTAGATGCCTGCCATTCCACGGCTGCCGTCGAAGGCCGTGGATTCAAGCCCGGTCCCATGGGTAGCCGTGGTTTGGGCCAATTGTCTTATGACAAAGGAATGCGGATCTTGACGGCCACTCAGGCCGACAACATCGCGCTGGAAAACAAGACCGTCGGGCAGGGCTTGCTCACCTATGCTTTGACGCGGGACGGATTGCATTCGCGCTACGCAGACTTCAAGCCGCAGGACAAGACGATCACACTGTTGGAATGGTTGGAATACGGTGAAGCCCGGGTGCCGAAGCTGAACGACGAGATCAGGAGCGGAATCATTTCGAGCGCCGCGGCCCTGGCAGGAGATCAGCTGCGTCCTATCTCTCAGAACAACGCCCGTGGCTTGATGGACACCGGACCCGCAACGCCCGCGGCTAATGGCCCGACGACCAACGGAAGTGCAGTTGCCAACAACGCGCAATCCAGCGTTGCGAGGTTGCAACAGCCTGCCTTGTTCGACTTCGCTCGCGGCAGCCGCGACACCGTGATGGCACGAAGTCAGTAAGGGACTCATCATAAGCAAACACTTCAAGTAGTTTGGCAGCTCCTTGGAGTGGCCGGAAGTTTGGGGAGGTCTCCGAGTTCGTGGACGACGATCAGCGCTCAAAACCCACCGAAGTAGGTTCAACCACTGTGTCAGCAGCCGACTTGGCGTTCGTCGGCTCGACGCTCGATGGTCGTTACTACATCGAGCAAAGACTTGGGAGTGGCGGAATTGGGGACGTATATCTGGCCAGGGACAAACCGGAGCTGATGTCCCGTCGCGTCGTGGTCAAAGTTCTGCAGGAGAAGGCACTTGAGGACCAATGGATTGTCACGAAGTTTCGCCAGGAAATCGAAGCCTTGACGCGTATTGATGATCCTGGTGTGGTAGGGCTGCTAGACGCTGGAACTCTGCCGAACGGTCACCCCTATCTGGTAATGCAGTTTGTCGAAGGCGACAATCTCCGCCGGCATATGCGTCCCGACAAAGGGATGGATTTCGAAGATGCAGCAAGTATCTGGCAAGAGTTAGGTCGCACGCTTACCGCCGCTCACGACAACGACGTCATTCATCGAGACCTGAAGCCGGAGAACGTGATGGTGCGCCAGCGGGCCGATGGTGCCTGGCAGGTTAAGGTCATCGACTTCGGTATAGCCAAGATCCGAAATTCGCTAGTTGCGCCCAGTACGGTAACGGGGAAAGTTGCCGGCACGGTCAGCTACATGGCGCCGGAACAGTTGGAAGGCAAAAAGGTCTCAGCAGCCAGCGACATCTACGGGTTAGGAGTAATCGCTTACGAGATGCTGACTGGCCGCTGCCCTTTCAACCCCGAAACCGTATTTCAACTCTCAGAACTGCAAAAAGCGAGCGCGCCGCTTAATCCACAAGTTCTGCGTCCGGCGCTGCCTGTTGCCGCCCAGAATGCAATCCTCAAAGCGTTGTCATACCGCGTCGCTGATCGTTATCAACGTGCCTGTGATTTTGGCGACGATTTGTCCCGTGGATTGCGCGAGTTCGACGATGAAGTCTCGACCTGGACTAAGCCAAACGAAGTTAGTGGGCCAACTTTAGCAGCTACTCACAGAATAGTGGGGGAAATTCCGGTACCCACCCTTAAAGCAAATGCCTTAGGCCTGATACCAGCGCCAGCGGTTGACTCGCATCCATCACGCCGTCACCGAACCGCGTGGTTAATTGCCCTCCCATTATTACTGGCCATTGGGCTTGCGGGCATTGCGGGTTGGCGCTACTGGTTTACTACCTTGGAACCGGAACGCGCCTTAACTTACTGGCTAACGGTACAGCGCATGTACAACAACGAGCCACTCGGAGAGCCTTTCGACGCAGCCGGGCGCGACTACTTCCACACCGGCGATCGCTTTAGTTTGAACATAGTTCCAGGTGCGCCTGGCGCTCTGTACTTACTTAGCGAAGGGCGCGATGACAAAGGTTTGACCGAATGGAATATTCTGTTTCCCACCGCAAAAAACAATCAGGGCGTCGCAACCCTTGCCGCAAATCAAACGGTCAAGACCGGAAACTATCGGTTCACTGGCAGCACAGGGGTTGAGAAGATCTGGGTGGTTTGGACTTCACAATCAGTCCCCATGATGGATTCGATATTCCACGATGCTTTTGGTGACGGAGTTATCCGAAATTCGGCGCAGCAGGGACAATTGCAGGACTTTCTGAAACTACACGAAGCGACTCAGACGGAGTTGGTGCAAGACGAAGGAAAGTCGCGCGCCGTATTAAAAGGACGGGGCCAGATACTTGTCCGGCACTTGGATTTGGCGCACAAGCCTAGTTGAGATTTGGTACCGAAGCAAAATGTCCTTAGAACGGAGTATTCTTATGTCCAAGAAACACCTCTCATTGATTTCCCGTCTATCGAAACTGGCGGCACTAATTCTGATTTGTTGGAGCCAGGTCTTCGCTGTAGGTCAGGAAGGTTCCAAGTCAATAAAATCAGAGGAATACTTAGATAAACGACCGGCCAGTGAAATCACAAGAGGCAGCGAGCGGCGCGCGAACACGAATACAAACAGGGGCAAACCAAACAAGAACGTTAGTAGTCGGTCGAACAAGCAAACCCAGGACGTCGGGTCATCCGATGGACGCAGGCAAGCCGATCGGTCGAATACGGCTCGCCCACTTGTTTACATTGTTGATAAGAACTTTCCAGAGGGACCGCCGCCCTCAGGTTTGGAGTACATGCGCTTGGGAGTAACAGTATGGAGGCTGAGTCCAGCCCAGTGCCCAATCCAAAATTGCCCCTTGCCAGACCTCGCCAGCCGGAGCAAGGGTTTGGTTGATACGGCCACTCGCATCGAAGACAACTCGGCTTTGAGTACGGGAGAAAGAGTGCGCTTAGGGTTGGAGTCACTTTCGCACGGTGCGTTTGTGTACATCATCGACCGCGAGGAATTTGCAGACGGGACGTTAGGCGACGCCTATTTATTATTTCCCACAAAGAACATAAATGGTGGCAAAAACTGGGCGCAACCTGGTATGCAAATCCAACTGCCTCGAGCGGAAGGCTGCTTCTGTGTAAAGTCGCGCAATCCTCAAAAACTTCTAGTGGCCGACAATCTGATTGTCATAATTTCTCCTGCGCAGTTGCTTGATTTGAACGAAATCGGACAAACGGAAATACCATTACCCAGCAAGCTTACCGGCTTTTTGAGACCTGGCAATCAAGCGAGAACCTACCGCGGTTCGCTCCAGGATGGAAGCGGTCTGACCCTGACATCCCAAGAGCAGCTGGCAGGATCAAAAGGCCTGTTAGATACTCAACCGGTCTTAACGCAAAGTGATCTGCCGCCTCAGAACTTCTATCAAAGTGCCGTCGGACGAGGAGCCCCCGCTGTGTTTAGTTTTGCTCTGCGATATGATCAGAGCGGTAAAAGGCAGCACTAGATTTGAAATGCCAGCTTGCTGCTACCGAGGGCTTCTTCGTTAGGGAACTAACAAGATAATCAAGCCGCAACTGCCCGCCAACCTTGCGCGAAGCAGTATAAGCACTGCCAGAACCGGAGCTGTCCGCCAGCAACAAGAAAGGCGTGTTTCCATCGTCATCTCTTGCATTCACGTATAAATTTTTTTGCGAGCAGCATTTTGATCGCGTCTGCGCCGGATTTGGCGGCTGCCAGATGAAGCGCGGTCTATTCTTCACCGTCACATCTGCTTGATTTGCGATTAACAGCTCAATATTGTCGTCATTGTGGCGGTAGCTCCTTCCGGCGGCGTGCATCAGTGGCGTTTCACCATCATCGTTATTGGCATTCACGTCACGATCAGCGACGCCCCGAAGTGCTCCAATTTGTTATCGAAACGCCCCAGAGCTCTTGTCATAACTGCTTATCAGAAGGCAGTGCAATTCGTAGGACTGGCTTTCCGCCAATGTTCTGTAATGGGAAATAGACGCGATGGGTACGACTGTCAACGGCAACGCTATGTGCGTTCGGAGCGAAAAGTCCTTCACCAACGTTCTCTAAGGTGCGGCCCCGTTCGTCGAAGATCGCAATGACTCCGCTTTCGGCAGAAACGTAGAGCCGTCCAAAGCCTTTATCAAAAGCGAGCACGTCCGGATCGGCGCCAACGGAATGAATGGCTGTCATTTTCTTTGCCTCAAGATCAAACACTGCCAGCTTTGCATTATCCTCACAGGCAACAAATGCCAGTCGATGCTCGCTGTCGATTAAGAGTCCGTGTGGTTCGCTGCATCCCGCTATCGGATAGCGCGCCACTAGTTGGTCCTTGGTTGGATCAATTTCCGCGAGCTGGTTTTGGCCGTGCACCGTGACAAAGATATGTTCTGAAACTGAATCATACTGTGTATTGCCGGCACCTCCACCGAGCGCGATCGTCGTCAACCGCTGATTAGTGTTTGCATCAACTACGGTATCTGTCTTGCCATGCAAATCAGACACATACAGCTTCTTCACCTTCGGCGCGTATGCGATGCCATCAGGATAGTCTCCAGCGGGTACGCGCGCCACAAGTTGCAAGGTACCGTCATCGATAACCGCTAATTCATTCGCGCCTGTAGCTGAAGCATAGATACGATGAAGATCGGGAACGGTAATGACGCCGTGGACGCGCGGCAGATTCTTGACGTCGCCGATCACTGCTTCGTTGTTTGCGTCAAAGACGGTTAGAGCGCCGTCGCCGAGATGTGCAATGTAGAGTCGTCCGCTGTTCGAGTCGAAGCTCTGGTAGTCGAAGCGCGTCGCGCCGCCGCTCAAAGGAACGTCACGCAGAGTACGAAGCGGAAGACTGGCTGAAGCGGCTGACCTACCGGGTATTGGCGAACCCATTGAATATGAAGTAGAGGAATTTGTTTGAGGCGCTTTCCCCGTGCAGGTAATGGCAAATACGGTCAGAAGAATAGATAGGACAAATCCACCAATAATTGCGAGAGCCTTCATAAACCACCTCATATTATTAGCATCACAAGCTTGTATAGCTCGTGAACGGCATTTTCAAAAGGCCTCGAAGCGTTTGCCTTTCCTTAGCGTCAAAACCATCAAGTCCATAGCGGAGCTTCTGAAAGTCTATTTCTCGGGTGTAGGTCCCGAAGAGTCTGTCCCAAAAAGAAAAGATATTGGAATAGTTTGTGTCGGTCTCCTTCTGGACACGCGAGTGATGCACCTTGTGCATGTGAGGCGTGACAATCAAGAGTCGCAAGAGCCGATCCAGACTAAGGCTAAGTCTGATATTGGCGTGTTCCAGCTGCGCATTCAGGCTTGAAAGAGCCAGGTAGATGATGACAATCCAGAGCGGAATTCCGAAAACAACGATTGCCGCCAACTGCCAAAATATTCTCCAGACGGTTTCACCAGGATGTTGGCGAAAGGTCGTTGTAACGTCGACCGCATTTTCCGAATGATGGACCCGATGGAACTGCCAACCCAACCACGATTTATGCAACACAACATGCGCGAAGTAAGCGAAGAGATCCAAAGCCAATACACCAAGAGCTAACTGAGACCATGTGGGAAGGTCAGCGAGGAAGAATAGTCCGATGCCATGGCGAACAGTGAATCCAGCCAGGTAAGCTGAGGAAAACGACAACGCCAGATTCGTCAGAACCAGTATCAGCGTCAATGCGACATTCGGTAGCGCATGTCGCATTCTAGTGTTCTGATATCGATAAAGCGGAACAATTGACTCCAGTGACCATAAAAGACCACACAACGTAACCACCGCCAGCAATCGCACCTGATCAGTAAGCAAAGACTGCATGATTACCTCTCTAGCTCATTCGCCTTTATCCAAGGGTAGTGCGCTCTTATCTGCGGATACGCATTTCCTCTACTCGTCTATTAACCTCGTCCCAATTAACATTCTGCATGAAGGCGTCGACGTATTTGGCTGCTGCCGCACCGTAATCCATGTGGTAGGCATGCTCATACATATCGAGCACCAACAGCGGATAACCCATCGGCGCATTGTGCATGTGATCCCAAGCCCAGTAATTGTGAACTTCGCCGGTGTGCAAATTGTACGAAAGAATTGTCCACCCCGAGCCGCCTCCGAGGGCATTAGCCGTCTTCTTGAATTCCGCTTCCCACTGCTCATAACTGCCGAACCATTGCTTGATTAGATCAACGACCTTGCCGCTTGCCTTGCCATCTCCCCCGAGGTTGCCGAAGTAGTATTCGTGCAGTACGACCGAACCCGTTCGCACCAGCTCTTCGCGCTTTACATCGCCATAGAGATACGGTGGTAAATCTTTTTCCGTCAGCATCGAAGCAAGCCTTTGCTCAACCGCGTTCAGAGCTTTCACAGCGCCGCCATAGTTATTCTCCCAGTGCGACTTGATCAGCTTTTCGGAGATGCCTTTGAGCTTTGTAGGATCAAAGGGCAGTGGCTTCGGCGCGTGTTGTCCACTAAATGCTCGCGCCGGCGGGATGATAGTTGCCGCTTGTTCTTCAGTAGTCGACGCTTCAACCTCATCCCGGCCGGTCAAACTAGTTAGCGCGGCTCCAGCGCCGCCGGCAGCGATAACCTTCATTGCTTGTCTTCGTGAAACACCCATTGCTTTAGACCTCCCCTCAAGATGCGAAATCGAACCTCTCCATTTATACTTGCTTTACGCTGCGTTTCGCTCTTCGACCGTAATGGCGAACACCAGGGTGCCCGCGATTCCAATGATTGCGGCTGTAACAAAAGGGATTTGCGGCGCGATATTCCAGAGCAAGCCACCGATCAGCGCGGCCGGCGCAACTGACAGACTCCGCACCAGGTAATAGAGCCCGACGGAGCGTGCGCGCACACCCTCTTGCGCGAAATCAACAATCATTGCCTTGCGCGACGGTTCGCCAATCTCGCGCAATCCTCCGACAATGAATGCCAGAACCAGGAACGCAAAACTTGAAGCCAACATCACGGTCAATGGGAAAAGTGCAAAACTCAGAAAGGTGGCGATCACAAAAGGCTTGCGGCCGATTCGATCAGCGATCTTTCCTGCCGGAAGGTAAACGAGGATTGAAGTGCTCATCTGGATCCCGACCAGTGTGCCGTACCAGGCTATGCTGACTCCTTTTACGTTGGTCACATACAGAATCGTCAGCACTCCCGTCATGCCCTCACAAGTTCTGATGATGATGTCGGAGACCAGGAGTCGCTTAAGTGCACCATGAAAGGATCGCCAGACGCCTCTCATATTCGTTGCGTGAACCGCCATCACTTTGACGTTGATTCTCATCACCAGCAAAAGAGAAATGGCCGCCAGAACCATCGTAAGTACAAGTCCAGCCTGAATACCTTTGACTATTCCCCAGGACGCGATCAGTGTTCCTCCAATGATTGGCGCGATCACGATTGGCACCCGTTTGAGAATTGATTGGAGAGTGAAACCCATGGCGCGGCGCTCATACGGGAGGGAATCGCCAATCACTGCGAAGATCGCCGGCGAGGCCATGCTCTGCCAGGCCATCGCAAAAGCCAGGGCGATAAACACAAAGGGCCACGACGGGCTTAACAGGTAGATCAAATAGCCTACGGCAGCGAGGGAAATGAAGATCAGAAATGCCTTGCGACGACCGAGATGGTCAGCAATCCATCCTCCGGGATACTGGTAGATTGCGTCCATGAGACTCTCGACTGTGCCGAAAATGCCGATAACTGGAACGCTTCCGCCTAATGCTTCAAGATACTTAGGGATGAACCTTTTCCATAACTCTTCGCCGAACCCAAGAAGAAAGACAGCGGCTGATGCAATCGAGACATTGCGTTCAAGACTGAGGTAGTCCTTCACGGCCTCGCGCCAACCTGCCGGAGTTGTCAGGCTTTCAACTTTTAGCCCCGTCGAATTGCTGATCATTTAGTTCTTTGGCGCTTTCCAGTACCAGTCTTGACGTTGGTCTTCTTCTGAGACTCCTTAGTCAACACGGCATAAAGCCCATCAAAGACGATGCACGTCTGTTGCAGCAGCTTGCGATCATCTCTCAACACTTTGCTCAAACCGTCGACGACAGCATTTAGCCCCGCAGCTTCCAGCCGGTGGAACTTGTCGTCTTTCAAATCGATGTCGTGAACAATCTGAGCAATTTCACCCAGGCCTTTTATTCCAACCAGACCGAACTGCTTAAGCATCGTCTCGAAGGTGCAGTCTTCTCCGTGGTGAGTGAAATCGGCACCAAACATGTCGAAAGGAATCGCCCCTTCGACAGTTTCTCCGTCAGCAACGAAATAGAATCGAGGACTTTTGTCGATGAACTGTTTGATTAGCCAGGCAGACGCCAGCCTGTCGATGTGCAGGTTCTGACGAGTTACCCAACGCTGACCCTGGTACTTTGAAACGTCGAGGATTCCACCCTTCTTCCCTGACGGCGGGGCGTTCCGTGTGGGACCTTGAGCCGCTCGGCTAGCCTTCTGGCATCGTTCATAGGCGCTAAAGGCAGTGGCTCGCCCTGAGGCATTAAAGAAGTCGTTTGCGGCAATCCGCTCCAGCTCGGCATGCAATTTATCGATTTCAGCTTCATGAGCAGACAGACGGCCGGCCGATAGGTGCTTACCACGAGACTGTTCCCGAATTGCTCCAGTCAAGCCATCGAATTGCACCGAGACGCCTGCGAACTCCTCATCGCGCGCCTTGCGGAAGGCAGCAATGATCTCTTCGTCGGTCGTGCCTTCAACCGAATCCGCTCGGAAAACCGAAGCCTCGCCGCTCGCTGATTCGATCTCCTGCTTCAACCACTGAAAATGCTCATGGCTCTCCTCTGTTGCTGGTAAGACATAGACAGAGTTCTTGATTGCCACCGCTCCGACCTTTTGTAACTTGCGCCAAATGCGCACGCGCAAGTTGGTTGGCTTCGGAGGCAACTGATGGATCAGGAGCATCCAGTCCATCTTCGTTTTCTTAACTGCTTTCATCATGGTTCGGTAACAATAAAAGCAGTGTAACGAGTGTTACTTATAAATAGCAAGGATGAGCTAGCCCAGGACCAGGCGTCAGGCTGTCACTCAATAAGAGACAGTAGTGCCGATCGTTGCCGCGAGAACGTTGAACCGGTCGCTCCCATAGCGAGCATCCTCACCCGATGATGCCCGCTCGCATCCGGTAAGTTCAGTCGCATGCAACGATCAGCATGTCAGACGTTAACCAACGCTTCGTAACCGTTAAAGAGTGATAACACTCAATGCCCTGAGTATTACCACTTAACTCGGGCTGGAAAACAGCCTTGCAGAAAAAGGACGGTGAAAACACCTGTGATTCGCGGGTGATAACACGGTTTCGTGCTCTTTGAATTCTCCCTATTCTCGCAGTTGCAATGCTGATGCCCTTGAGCAAATGAATTCAATAGGAACCCATTTACAACTTTGAAAAGCGAGGTAGAAAAATAATGTCGAGTGCGATTGGAACAAAAATGAACACAGTGCCCCGCACCGTGATGGTGAACGAAGATACCCAGAAGGTTGGTGAAGCACTATCAAACGTGCTGGCTGACACCTTCACGCTTTATCTCAAGACGCACAATTTCCACTGGAACGTCGTCGGACCGATGTTCCATACGCTGCACCTGATGTTCGAAGAGCAGTACAACGAACTCTGGCTGGCCGGCGATGCCATCGCCGAACGAATCCGCGCGATCGGTTGCACCGCACCCGGTTCGTACCGCGAGTTTTCGAACCTCACCTACCTGCGAGAGCCGGAGGCTGTGCTGAGTGCTACCGAGATGATCGCCGAATTGCTAAGAGATCATGAAACGTCTGCACGTACCGCCCGTTGGGCACTTTCGGTTGCACGCACGGCCGTTGACGCCCCGACCGAAGACCTGCTGACTCAGCGTTTGACCAACCACGAGAAAGCCGCGTGGATGCTACGAAGCATGTTGGCCCAAGAACGCCCTGTTGCGATCGTCCAGCCGATTGAAGCTAGCGCATGAACGCCGGCAGATGAATTAGTAAGGACCTAAAAAAAAGAAATGGGCTGGTTCAATGAGGCGCCAAAACAAAATAAAAATACAGAGACGACGTCGTAGAAAGTTCTTTTGGCTATTTGCCGCGGCTGCGGTTGCCGCGTTGTTGTTCGAGGAACAAGTAGCTGTCCTTTACGTGCTTTCGACGATAGCGATATGCGGACTGTTGATTGTCGTAGCGTTTTCGAATTTGGAAGCCAGAGATGCAGAGATGCAGGCTGCCGCCATCAGAGTAGGCGCTGACGACATGACTTCAACCTCCAGGGTCTTGCGTAGAGAAGAAAGAAGAGTCGCGTAACTGCGCCCGTGCGAAACGCAAGAATTGGACGATTAACGGATTTTCCAAGGAAATCATTCGAACGCACATTGAAGAAGAGATTCAAATGCCGATTTACAAAACAATATTACGACGAAAAGAGGAGGTCGCCGATGGAACAATAGCGTTCCATTTTGAAAAGCCAGGAGGGTTTACCTTCAAGGCGGGACAATTTGGTGATTTTACTCTGATCAATCCCGTCGAAACCGATGCCGAAGGGAACACGCGGGGCTTCTCGTTGGCGAGTGCTCCCTATGAAGCTGATCTCATGTTTGCGACTCGAATGCGTGATAGTGCATTCAAACGAGTCTTAAAAGCAATGGCGGCAGGCGCGGAAGTTTCGCTGGACGCTCCTTATGGCTCGTTCACGCTCCACAACAACTGGAGAATCCCAGCCGTCTTCCTTACGGGTGGCATCGGAGTTACTCCTGTCAGAAGCATCGTGCTGCAAGCTGCTCATGACAATCTTCCTCATAAGATTTTCCTTTTCGATTCCAATCGAAGGCCGGAAGACGCTGCCTTTCTGGACGAGTTGAGGGGAGCACAGGAGAACAACCCGAACTACACCTTTGTCGGCACGATGACCGAGATGGAAAAATCAGGCTCGAAGTGGAATGGCGAAACTGGGTACATTACTAATGCCACGCTTGAGAAGCATGTCGGTGATCTAACGCTTCCGATTTATTACCTGGCCGGTCCTGCCTCGATGGTAACAGCAATGCGTAAGACGCTGAACGATGCGGGAGTTGACGACGACAATATCCGGACAGAGGAGTTCTCAGGCTATTAACCGTAGGGTCAAGAAGGCGACATGAACATCAAAATAAAAAGAGTGTATGAAGAACCGGACAGGAATGACGGTGAGCGCATTCTCGTAGACAGGCTCTGGCCGCGCGGTCTGACAAAGGAAAAGGCGCACGTTGATTTATGGCTGAAGGAGATCGCTCCGAGCACGGAGCTCCGAAAATGGTTTGATCACGATCCCGAAAAGTGGAAAAGCTTCTGCGGACGTTATGAAACTGAGATAAGGCAGAAAGATGATCTGATCAAAGTACTCAAGCAAAAAGCCAGGCAAGGAACGATCACCCTAATCTATGGAGCTCGAGACGAAAAACACAATGAGGCGTTGGTCCTGAAGCAGTTTCTTGAAAGGGACCAATAGCGTCCGTCTGCGGCTTGCTCGGCTCAGGCGAGGATCCAATGAAATGGGGCTTGCAAGCACTTAATCGGAATCTTGACTTCACACGCTTTTACCGGCGGTTACTTGTAAGAGCGCAGTTACATTAACGAGAAGTGCGCTTGCTTTTGCGAGAGACTGAAATGCCAACCGGACTCTTCCTCGATCGAGATGAAGGATTAACCTCACTTTCATGGCCCTTAGTGGGATTGTTTCCTGGCGCCCGTTTAGGCGTCTCGATTTTGCCGCCTTCATTCTCCCACCTTTCGAGAACTTTTTGCTTAAGACGCTCCCTAGCGGCCTTATCACCCATGGCGGTTTCTCCCTTCCCGAGTTAAATCCATCACCCGGCCAAGCCGTGATACTTGCCTCGTCCAGCAAAGTTTCCAGCATTCGCTATAGCCTGGCATACCTCGAATAATGACTGAAGTCTAGACCGAAGGCTACTGACCAGTAGTACTCTCTATGACCAACAACTCTCATGCTTGCTTTTGATGAAGAGAGGCTTTCACCACTTTCCTTAACTCACTAGTTCTAACGATTGCTTGCCCGCGCAACGGGAAATGCATGACGAAGACTCTAGACTTGTTGATTGATTCTTGCCAACCAAAAGAGAAGTCTTTCGATCCGATGTATTTTTCATAGGCGACCTTACCGATGAAACAAACTACTGGCGGGTTCTCCATCCTGATGATACGCGAAACCCTTCTGCGGCCGGCCAACTCCTCGCCCTTCTTAAGCTCCGTAATATTGCGTGTTGGTCTGTGAATGATATTAACGAAGCCCAATCCATAGATAATGTTGAATTTCTCTTTGTAGATTCGTTTTAAGTCCTCATCATTACGAAGCTCGCCTCTTGTTTCCTTGAGGATTCCAGCGTCCGAAAGTAGATACCAAAACATCTTGTTATTGGAGAATGGCACACCTCGATTGAACGAGCCAAAGTGCGGATTGATACCCACGAAGAGTATCCTTGGTTTCTTATGTCTGTAGTGGATCATGGTTTAAGGTGCCGTGTTTGACGATTAGTCTAATCGATACTTCTGGGAGCGAATGACCGTGAGATCACGTGTGCAGAACAAGTGTTTTCACTCTATGAACCATCTGAACCTTCATTTACGTTGATATCAATTCTTCAGGATTGGGAGGACAAGATGGAACACATTATCGACGGCCCAGCCCGAACCACTTCTCGAACCAAGAGCCAGATTAGCGCCGACTTTTCTGGCCCCGCCTATCAGGCTTATCAAATCTTGCACGTCGCCTTCGTCGTCGCGCCGATAGTCGCCGGCCTGGACAAGTTTTTCAATCTCCTTGTGAACTGGGAGCAGTACCTACCTTCGTTTGTGAACCAAATGGTTCGCGGTCACGGTCACGAATTGATGATCGGCGCCGGCGTCATCGAAATCATCGCGGGACTCGGAGTTCTGTTTAAACCGAAGTTTTTTGCCTATGTCGTTTCCGCTTGGCTCTTAATGATCGTGGTGAACCTACTGATGATCCCGGGCTACTACGACATCGCGCTACGGGATTTCGGTCTTGCATTAGGCGCTCTCGCCCTTGCGCGTCTTAGCCACGAATTTGACCGCTAAGCTTCGGAATAATTAGGGAAGTGATAGCTCCTGGTATTGGGGAAAGAGAAGGTCATGACTGTTGCCGTGGAACAACCAACCAGCCTCCACGAAACCGTGTTCTGCGACTTCCTAGCCAAGCGATCCGACGGCGCGAAGGCAGACGGCACCATGACCCAGACACTTGCAGCTTGCTTGGCGGCAGGGGTCGAAGTTGTCTCGCTGTTGCCGGAATGGGTTGAGCTGCGTGTGCCTTGCGACCTTGCGGCCATTTCTCCACTTCAGGAATTGGTCAAGCAACTAGAGGCCGGCCTCTCGCCCGAGGTCGGTGAAGCGATCACTTACGCCTTCCGTGAGATGCTTTGCAACGCTGTCGAGTATGGTGGCCATCTCGATCCGACGGCGTTGGTTGAGGTCAGGCTGATGCGCCTCAAGCGCGCATTCATTTGTCGAATAAAAGATCCGGGCGACGGCTTCGACCCTTCGACCCTGGACCACGCAGCAATCAATAACCCGAATGACAATCCTGTTCGCCACGCCTTTGTGCGTGAGGAGAAAGGTCTGCGCGGGGGAGGCTTCGGCATTCTGCTCGCCTGCCGGTTCGTCGACGACTTGGTTTACAACCAACGGCATAATGAAGTGGTCTTCGTTAAGTATCTATCTTGAACTGATGCCGGGAAGTTGAGGTCAGAAGTTATGCGGTCTCGCCAATCTGTCTACAGTCAATTGGACAAACACATCACCGACTGGATGGCGCGCTATGGAGTTACGTTACTGCGCATCAGCTTAGGCGTGGTTTTCTTATGGTTTGGCGTGCTCAAGTTCTTTCCCGGTCTTAGCCCGGCGCAAAGTCTGGCGGCACGCACAATCTACATTCTGACGTTCGGAATGGTGCCCGCCAGCGTGAGCGTTCACGTGCTTGCCTTATGGGAATGCGCCATCGGAATCGGGTTAATTACAAACCTTTTTATGCGCGCGACTCTCCTATTGCTCTTCGTGCAGATGATGGGAACGATAACGCCTATCTTTCTGTTTCCGAATGAGGTCTTCACGGCGCTCCCCTACGCGCCGACGCTCGAAGGCCAGTACATCATTAAAAATATCGTACTCGTGAGTGCCGGACTGGTGATCGGTGCGACCGTCAGGGGCGGGCGGGTTGTTTCCAATCCGGACTGACGCGTACCAACCACTCACGCTTTTCCGTTTTCACTTCCAATGACTTCGAAACGGCAACGCGGAGGACATTCGCGGTCGCAGTGCTCGCGGACTTCCACTCCAATTATTTCTGACAGGAGTGTTTCCGCAAGCCTGCAAACTTCCGGATGCTCAGAGACAGCCGTAGCCAGCGGGCAACTCTCGCTGCTGATAACAAGCTTTTCGTTCTTCTTCTCGACACGAGCAGCTCCACCTATCGCCTCCAGGGCAGCAAGCGCCCTACCGATGCGGCTCTCCATGTCGCCGTTCTTTTGGCTCGTAGCTTGAGCAGCAGCTAAGGAACGACCTACCTCGCGCAAAACCTCTTCGAGCGCCAATGGCGTCAGTCGTCCTTTAAGTACGGCAATAAGTTGATTGAGTAGGGCATCGTACGCTTTAGGGAAGAGATGCTCCGCTTCATCCGTCAGCTGGTAAGCGAAATGTGGTTTACGTGTTCCGCGCTGAATCCCGCTCTGCCTGACAAGACCGTCACGTTCCAACGAAAGCAAGTGTGCTCGCACGGCATTGTCTGTGAGTTCGAGCTCTGCAGCTAACTCATTGACGGTTTTCGTGGTTCCCCTCAACAGGGTGACCAGGCGACCTCTCGTACTGCCGAAAAATCGTTTGTCTAGTTTGGTTCGCTTCATTTCAGGCCGGAGTATTGCACACTCCCACAATAAATACAATAAATCAAGTTAGTCCTTGACTTATTATCGTTAAGGTGTATCCTACGCTCAAAAGGACAGTCGCTCAAGCGAAAAAACAAATTCTTTAGCACTTGGGAGGATACGAAGATGGAACACATTATAGACAGTCCAGCCCGAACCACTTCTCGAACTAAACCGCATGCAGAAGCCGATGTTTCCGGACCAGCCTATGAAGCTTATCAAATCTTGCACGTTGGCTTCGTCGTCGCGCCGATAGTCGCTGGTCTGGACAAGTTTTTCAACCTACTGGTGAACTGGGAGCAGTACTTACCTTCGTTCGTCAACAAAATGGTCGGCGGTCACGGTCACGAACTGATGCTCGTCGCCGGCGCTATCGAAATCATTGCGGGACTGGGAGTTTTGTTTAAGCCGAAATTCTTTGCGTATGTCGTTTCCGCTTGGCTCCTAATGATCGTGGTGAACCTGCTAATGATCCCAGGCTACTACGACGTCGCTCTCCGCGATTTTGGCCTGGCGTTAGGAGCTCTCGCCCTTGCGCGTTTGAGCCACGAATTTGATCGCTGAACTTTGTGCCAACTAAGGGAATCGCAGCCACTACGTTTATCGAGGAGCGCAGGTCAATGTTTGCTTCAGCCGAACAACCAAGCGAGAAGTGTAACGAAGTGCTGCTTGTCAAATACCTGTCTTGAACGGAAGCGTCGAGATGACATTACCGAATGCACAGCGAACCACTTCAATCATCAGAACGGCAAGAAATTGTCGATCGTCTTATGGTGGGAGACGAAGTCTTAGCCTGCTCGAGCCAAAGAATTCACGACGGCTGATGAATTCGAAGACGGTCGAACGCGTCGCTGAGGCCCGCCTGCCAACTGACTTAGGCGAGTTCCGCATCATCGGATACCGATCACTTAATTCGAACGAAGAGTTCGTCGTACTTGTGCACGGGGAACTGCGGCCGGACCAACCGACTCTGGTTCGTATTCATTCGCAGTGTCTGACAGGTGACGTGTTTGGATCAACCAAATGCGACTGCGGCCAACAGCTTCGCAAGGCGATGGAACTGATCGAGCAGGAAGGGAGCGGCGTAATTGTTTATCAGCAGCAGGAGGGTCGGGGTATTGGCATCATTAACAAGATTCGTGCTTACGCGTTGCAAGATGAAGGCGCGGACACAATCGAGGCAAATGAGCAGTTGGGACTGGCAGTTGACCTGCGCTGCTACGAACAATGCGCGGAAATCCTGCGCCACCTGGGCGTGAAGAGTGTCCGGTTGATGTCAAACAATCCCGAGAAAATCCGCGCGCTCGAGGAAATGAGGCTCGAGGTTGTCGAACGCGTCTCGCTGGTAACGCCAGCAACGGAGGCAGCCAGGAGTTACCTACGCACCAAGAAGGAGCGAATGGGACATCTGCTGGAACTCGTGTGAACAAATGATGAGGCCCAACCAAACAAGCTAAGTGGAAACACTCGCATGAACAGGTGGTAACACCGTCGTCAGCTTTACATGAATCCGGATAACGTTAGCCGATTGATCAGGATCTGAAATACCACACAGCGGAGCCAGGCGCCCGCAATGTTCCTCGAGAGCAGGAATGGGAAAGGAAAGTGATGAAGTTTTTTCTCGACACGGCAAACTTGAATGAGATTCGTGAAGGCACTGCGCTGGGCCTGGTTGATGGAGTCACAACTAACCCCTCCCTCGTAGCAAAAGAGGGAGGCGTTGATTTCAAGCGGCACGTGGCCGCCATCTGCGAGCTGGTGGAGGGCGATGTCTCTGCCGAGGTCACGAGTCTCGACACTGAAGGCATGCTGCGCGAGGGGCGTGAGTACGCGGCGATCGCACCCAACGTGGTGGTCAAATGTCCGCTGACTACTGACGGGTTGAAGGCAACGCGCCAGCTAACGTCTGAGGGAATCAAGGTAAACGTCACGCTCTGCTTTTCTGCCGCGCAGGCGATCCTGGCGGCGAAAGCGGGCGCCGCCTACATCAGCCCGTTCATCGGCCGACTCGATGACATCGGGCAGAACGGTCTGGAGCTCGTCAGCGACATCGTTGAAATCTACAACAACTACGGCTGGAAAACCGAAGTACTCGCGGCCAGCATTCGCCATCCCATTCACGTTATCGAAGCAGCGCGAATGGGTGCCGACGTGGCGACAATGCCGTTCAAGGTGATGGCCAAACTCATTAATCATCCGCTTACAGACAAGGGGCTCGAACAATTTCTCGCCGATTGGCGGAAGGCAGCTTGAATAAAGGTTGGAATACAAGACCATTTTCTCAAAGGAGCTCGTTATGTCAGATAGTAGCCATCAGGAAAATGACGTGGTCAAAGACACCGCGCCAAAAGGAAGTGCAGCCAATAACGGAACCGGTAAACTGATAATGCTAATCAAGGTCCTGGTGTTGGTGGCAAGCCTTACCATCGCGGCCGGTTATCTTTCTAATCGAAGCCGCGCCCAGCAAAGCGCTGATCGGAGTCGCGGTCAAAATGAAAAGGCATACGATCAGCAGATCAGCGAGAACGCACAGCGGATGATGGAGCAAGGAAAACAGATCTTCCGCTACGACACATTTGGCTCCGAGGATTTCTGGGGTGGCAAGCTGCGCCTGCACGAGGCAATTGCCGGCCAGAAGCTCGGAGGAGTAGGTAACGGGTTAAGTCCGAAGACGGCGCTGGCACTAGGTCTAAAAGTTGATGCCGAGGCGCTGCCGGCCGATCTGGTGGCGCAGATTAAGGCTGGTAAAGTTGATCTCGATGATCCTGCTACGACCGTTGCTCTGCTGAAACTAAACGCTGTCGTCGGTCTGACTGGTTTTTACAATGAGCAAGGAAACCTGCGGTCCATTGGCATCCAGTGCGCGATGTGTCACTCCACCGTTGACGACTCATTCGCGCCAGGAATCGGCAAACGACTCGACGGCTGGGGAAATCGCGACCTGAATGTAGGCGCCATCGTGGCCACGGCGCCGAATCTTAAACCGTTTAGCGATCTCTTAGGTGTCAACGTGGAGACGGTAAAGACCGTGCTCAATAGTTGGGGTCCGGGTCGCTACGACGCCGAACTGAATATGGATGGAAAGGTCAAGAGTCCTGATGGCAAAAGCGCTGCGACCATGATGCCCTCAGCGTTTGGTTTGGCGGGTGTCAACCAGCACACGTGGACCGGCGGATGGGGAACTGTGACTTATTGGAATGCTTACGTGGCTAACACGCAGATGTACGGCCAGGGCACTTTCTTTGATCAGCGTTTGGAGAATGGCGACCAATATCCAGTTGCGGCAAAGGCCGGTTGGGGACATAAGCGTGACGCAAAGGACTTGATTACGGCTAAGCTGCCAGCATTGCATTTCTATCAACTTGCGATGCCTGCGCCTAAAGCGCCGGCAGGCAGTTACGACTCGGCGGCCGCGCAACGGGGAGAAGCGCTGTTCAACAGCAAGGCGAAGTGCTCTACCTGCCACGTACCTCCAATTTTCACGGAGCCCGGACAGAACCTTCACAAAGCTGAAGATATTGGCATTGACAGCTTCCAGGCCAATCGCGGCCCAGCGAGAATGTATGTAACGACGCCATTGCGAGCTTTGTTCGACACTCAGAAGATTCACAAAGGCGGGTTCTACCACGACGGACGCTTTGCGACTCTGCTCGATGTGGTCAACCACTACAACAGTTTCAAAAAATTGAACTTGACTGAGCAGGAGAAGAAAGACTT
>Ga0070697_100001016_pt1 | contig 21200 bp, 22 predicted proteins | sample KBSK1501metaG_FD_65475 | JGI IMG/M metagenome (GOLD analysis project Ga0070697, IMG submission 65475) | Corn, switchgrass and miscanthus rhizosphere microbial communities from Kellogg Biological Station, Michigan, USA - KBS K1-50-1 metaG | ecosystem: Host-associated > Plants > Roots >... | reverse complement strand
AAGATATCTCCAGGTACCCGTTTCTCTTTCCTCAGCTCCAAGCCAATTGACCTTGTAAATCTCGTCCTTTCGCCGAAAAAAGGCTCCGTTCGCATTAATGGTCACGGTGGCGCCGGGCCCGGCGTTCTGCCTGGTCCTGGCGATGTAGGGCCCGTGCTCGATCCAAACGCCGCGGTCGTTCCGTTCTTTGATTACTCTATCCGATCCGTCTTCATCCACCGAAAAGTTCAGGGATCGAAACGTAGCGGAAACATCGGGATCGAAGTGCCGGAACCAAGCGGAGCAGTTATTTTCACTCTCCAGAATCTCCAGCGTTGCCTGTCGGACACGCGCAATCGTCGTCCCCTCTTCACCGATATCTTTAAGTTCTTCAGGAGGAGACACCCCGATTCCGGGCGAACCAAGGTTCCAGTCGTTGTTTGGAAAAATAGACGGCTTTGCCATGGCAGGGGCGGTTCCCCTCGACAGCAATTCCCGCGGGGGTCCGTCAAGCAGGGATTCCTCACAAGCTTGACTTACGCCGGATCGTTCGTCGCGCGAGTACCGTTCGACAGCGTCGTCGCTTCGAAACTTTCTTACAAACGAATCTTGCTCACCGCATCGCTGCAGGCTTATCGGCAAGGTGCTGGATGGTGTGCCAGTTCCTCGTAGCGGGCCCGAGGATACTTGGGATTGAGGCAGAGCGAGAAATGGACAAAACAGGAGGATCATGCTCAAAAATGACGTCGCTAGAAGACTTTTGCGAACGGACATACAGCCCTCCATCGGACTTTTCGTTCACCACAGTCCGTTTGCTGGAAAGCTTCGTTTTGCCGCCCACTCGCCGCGGCCCGGCAAACGCCCGATCCATCTCTTGCTTAAGAGGTACGCGGCAGGATTGCAATGGTTTGATTAAGGAAAGGAAATTACCGGGGATTCATTTTTGAGTAAGCACGCGACTTTGAAGAGATAAGAACCGCGATAGGATGCATGCTGGTCAGCGAATAAGCTGAAAATAAAAACGCTACTCCTGCATCGGATGCGGGAGATCATGACGACCGTCCCATGCCGCAAAGATCGAGGAGAGCTATGGCTGAGTGTGGAAACGGGTAAAGCCCGGATGGCGCGGGGTTGGACGTAGCGCGTGCAACGGGAGTTTTCTTGTTGCTGCAATCGAGACGAAGAGAGATTCCTCGTCGCTTCGCTCCTCTGAATGACGACTGAAGGGATGAGCCCGCAGAAAGAACAGTAGCCGTGCGCTGCCAGGAGTTTTATTCAGAAAGCCATCTGAATCAGTCTTGCGGAGCCTTGGGATTTTTTTTCTGCGCTTCGGCGGTCCATGGAGGCACCACGCCGACCGAACGGGAATAGGCGATGGCTTGTCCGAGATGCTCGTGCGCGTGGACGACCATGAGATAGACGACATCGCCTTCGTTTGCCTGAGGGCCAAGCTTTGGTAGAGGGGCGGCAAACTGTGCGTTGGACATGCTTTGGACAGAGGCGAGGGCGTAGGTGAACGACTTGTTGAGCCACTCGATCACTTTTGCCTTGTCGGTCGTGGATTTCTCAAAGTCCTTGGGAGTGAAACCGGGCGCGGCAGGCGTGCCCTTCAACGTGGGGAAGTAAAATCCAGCGCCTGCCACGTGCAGGAAAAGTTCGTTGATCGATCGTACGCCTTCGGCGGGCCGCCAGGAGTATTTCTCCTGCGGAATCGCCTGCGCCAGAGTGGTGTATTTCTGCTGGAGTTGCTGCAAGTCCAGTGCGGCCTGCGCCTTCAGGTCATAACTGGGTGCGGTTTTATCCGCCGATTGCGCAGAAGGTGGGGGTGGGGCTTCCTGAGCGAAAACGGCGCTGACGAGACCGGTTACGAGACACGCACCAACAACCAAGCGTACAAATCGCTTCATCTGGTAGCTCCTTGAGTTTCCTACTTTCAGTGACCCGGAGGGCGAGAAGCCTTGCCCGGCAGCGATTTAGACGCGCCGCAGAGGACAATGCCGGGAAGAGGCAGGATAAATTTAGGTCCGCGTTAGAAATAACTCGACAGGCAAAGCGACTCGAGCGAGAGATCAGTGCGAAGCGGGTCGAGGGTCAGAGCTAGGCGCGGGGCTGAAGGACGGCAGATTGCGTAGGTCCTGTTCGACCCGTTCAAGGCTGCGCAGATCCACACGAAGAAAGCCACTGCGCGGGCTGCCCAGGTCCGCGATCAGTCCCATAACGATGGCGATCATCAGCGGTGTGCGGTCGATCGCTGTCGTTAATTCCTGATTGCCACCGGCGCAGCGAATTCAAGCTCGCGAATTGCTACTTCAATATGTCGCAGCCCGGCAATCCAACCGCAGTCGCCGGTCTCAACCCAAACATCTCTCTGGCAAATCGCTCAGGAATCCCGAGGGAGTCGCGGGAAGCGGCGATTTGTTCGCGGCGGTCTTCATCCAAATTCGCGGCGGAGAGCACGGCAATGCGAAATCCGGACTCGACGGCAATGACGAGCAACACGAACAGGGCGCCGGAAAAGAATAGGGGATGGTCCAGGAACAGGCCGGTCATATGTTAGGGGTGGTCCATTTTTGCCGCCAGGCATTTCAATCAATTGCGACGAGACGGAAAAGACTCAACGCTTTGAAGGTTTTCTCTTGGGACGCATTCCGACGCTCAATGGCTCCTCGCGATTAAGTTTCTTGGCCTGCAGAATGAGCTGCTTCAGATTGGCATCGTGAACGTCGGAAACTTCGCGCAGCTTCACGTGGCGGAGATTTTTTCCAGTGCCTTTCAGCAGCCTGGTGGGATCGCGGAGAGACGTGCCGCGGGGAAAGCCGAAAGTCACGTGATTTTTCCCGACCATCAGGTAGCACAGCGGTCCGTTCCATTCGAAGGTGGGGAGACCCCAGGGATTGAGAAGCTCGCGCGATTTGGGCACGACTTTGCGAACCAACGCGCGCGCGGCATCGGTAACCGGCTTCAGTTTAGGATTTTTCTTTTCGACGTATGCGTCGATTGCGGCTCCGGTAGTCGCTTCTCCCGGCATGATTGGTCCTCCCGCACGCGGTGCAGTTTAGCTTCTGCGAAAATATCCGGTCGTCAATTCGCCAGCCCAAGGCGGCTCGCGCAATTCGCCGCGCGGCGCAAACCCTTTGAAATACGGTTTTACATCGAGCACATACCTTATAACAGGGCACTAGCCGGTGGAAATGAGTTTAGCTCTGGAGGCTCTGGAGTTCGAACGAGTTCCACTTCTCTTTAGAGCTTGGACGCCAGCGTTTTATGCGGGACCAGCAGCACCAGCAGGCCTGCGGCCAGCGAACTTACGGCCAAGACCGTGAGGCCATAGGAGAACGAGTGGAACTTCGTATTCATGTAGCCGAAAAGATAGGGACCAGCAAATCCTGCGATACTGCCGACGGCATTGATCATTCCTACCGACGCCGCAGCCGCAGATTTACAGAGAAGCTCGGTCGGGATAGCCCAGAAAGCCGGCAAGTAAGCGTTGCCAATGGTTGCCAGGGTAAAGAGGGTCAGCAAAACTGGAATCGATTGAGGGTGAGCAGCCAGGCTCAGCAGCGCGGCTGCCGCAATGAGCGATGGAACCGCGCAGTGCCAGCGCCTTTCGCACTGCCGGTCGGAGTGCCAGCCATTCACCAGCATTGCGACGAAGAGTGCAGCATAGGGCAGCGCGCCGAGAAGGCCGACGTTCAAATCCGAAAATCCGGACTGGCGTTTGAACATGGTGGGTAGCCAAAAAAGGAAACTGTAATACGCGAAGTAATTCAGGAAGCAAACCGTGGCGAGCAGCAGAATGGTCGAGGAAGTGAGAGCCTGCCGGACGGGCATGGCTTCGAAGCCCGCGGCGGAGCGCTCTTTCTGCAATTTATTTTCGACCCATTGGCGTTGATCGGGAGCGAGCCACTTTGCCTGGGCTGGCAAGTCAGTCAAATAAAAAAACGCGATGATGCCTAGGAGAACGGCGGGCAGTCCTTCGAGAATGAAAAGCCAGCGCCAGCCAGCGATGGCGAGCCAGCTACGGCCGAGGATCAAACCTGCGATGGGCGATGCGATCACGAAAGACAGGGGAATCGCGGACATGAAGTTGCTGGTTACTTTCGCGCGATCTTTACAGACGAACCAGTGGCTCAGATATACGATGACGCCGGGAAAGAATCCGGCCTCGGCGGCGCCGAGAAGAAAACGTGCGATATAGAGTTCGGCCGGAGTATGTACCAAAGCGGTCAGCGCCGTCATCGAACCCCAGGCAATCATGGTCGAGGAGATCATGCGGCGGGCGCTCCAGCGTTCGACAAGGAGTGCGCCGGGAATTTGCAATGCGACGTAGCTGATGAAAAAAACACCTGCTCCGAGTCCGAAGACGCGATCGCTGAATCCGAGTTCGCGAGTCATGCCGATCGCGGCATAGGCCACGCTGGTGCGGTCAAGATAGTTGGCGAGGTACAAGGCAAAAAGAAATGGCAGCAATCGCAGGGCAGTGTGGTGGCGTGTGCGGTCCGCGAGGCGAGCGGCGGCAGGAATCAGAACGCGTGGAATTGCTACAGCCATTTTTTTTTGACTTTTGCTAAACCGAACCCGACCGATGATGCCGCGGAGTATATAGGAATTCCCGCGCGGACCCTAACGGGAACGGCTAAATTGAAGAATATATTGAAAATACATCGGGGCAGCGACGTTCGGTTGGCGTACTGAACACGCTACATGAATTGGCTTACTTGACACTCCGCGCAATCAAGCCTAGACTACGGAGTTTTTAGATGCCCCAAATTTTGCACAGAGGGGCGGGACTCACATGGACAAGAAAAGGCTCGACTACTACAAGAAGAAGTTGCTGGCGCGTCGCGATGAGTTGCTGAAGACCATCGCGCGCACGGCGGAAGAAGGCAGGCTGGCGGACGAAGATCCGACAGTGGATCTGGCAGACAAAGCGGCGAATTCCTATACCAAGGAATTCCTGTTTGGCATGACCAACACCGACCGCACCATTCTGAACATGATCGAAGCGGCGCTGAAGCGTATTCAGAAAGAAGAATACGGCGTGTGTGCGAATTGCCAGGACGAGATGCAGCAAAAGCGGCTGGAAGCCGTGCCGTGGGCGAAGCACTGCATCAGCTGTCAGGAAAAGGCGGAAAAAGGCCAACTCTGATTGCCATAGCTTCTATTTACTCACCTTAACTATTGGTTATTTATAACGGAGCGTAGGCTCTTGCCATGGGGAAATCCCTGGCTGCCGTCTTTGCTTCAGAACGCTGGCGCGCGCCTGCTTGGCTGGCGGAGGCCGGAGGCGCGCTGGCTCGTATCGTTTTGCCTGCCGGGTGCCGGCTTTGCGAGCAACTGCTGACTGGCGGGTCGCGGTTGCCTGTGTGCGGGGATTGCCTGGCTTCGTTTCCGCGTATTCGGGGAAGCGTGTGCCGGGAGTGCGGAGTACCGATCGATTCGGTATTTGGCGACGAGGACAGCGACGGCGCCGGGCCGGGAGAGCTGTTCGAGGATGTTTGCCTGGGATGCCGTAGCGAGAAATTCCACTTCGACCGAGCACGGAGCTTTGCGAGGTATCAGGGTTCGCTGGTTCACGCGATGGTCCTCTTGAAATTTGCAGCGATGGAGCTGGCGGACTGGTTTGCGGACCGGCTGGCGGAAGAGATTGGGGAAAACGGTACGGCCATGAAGGCAGACCTGATCGTGCCGGTGCCGCTGCACAAGATCGGGCGGCGCGAGCGCGGCGTAAACCGGGCGGAAATGTTGTCAAAACGGCTTGCGAAGCGGCTTGGACTGCCGCGTCAGGGCATACTCTTGGTGAGAAAGCGGCCTCAGCCGGATAAGCACCTTCTAACATCCAATGAGCGGTGGGAGGCGGTTCGTGGCGCTTTTGCCACACGTCCAGGCAGCCAAGTTGACAAGCAGCGCGTCTTACTGGTAGATCATGTAATGACGACTGGCGCGACGCTTGATGAGTGTGCGAAGGCGTTGCGCGAAGTCGGGGTCAGCTCTGTGCTGGGGCTGACTGTTGCCCGAGCCATCCTGAACTGGCAGAAGGTCAGCCGGCAAGGCTAGGTTGGATGAGGTACGCGCGAATGAGCGCTATGCGAAAAGAGGGTGTGTACTCCCGCCGATTCGCTGCTTCCGATGCGGCCAGTTCAGTTACGCCTTCCAACGATTCTCCAGCCGATAGTAGGTTCCACAACCCGACGGCCCTCAGGCGCGCGTCGTTGATGCAGGAGCCTGTGCTGGTCCTGAACGCCACCTATGAGCCGATCAACGTAACAGCGGTGCGGCGCGCGATGGTGCTTCTTTTAAAGGGCGTGGCGCAGGCCGAAGAGTTGCACAGCGCGGAGGTCCACTCCGCAGCGAATGCGCACCGGGTCCCGTCGGTAATTCGCCTTTTGGCTTACCGGCACATTCCGCAGCAGAGCCGCGCGCTATCGCGGAAAAATATATTGCTGCGGGATCGCAATACGTGCCAGTTCTGCGGAAGCACTTTCCCCAGTTCGGAATTGACGCTGGATCATGTGGTGCCACGTTCCCGCGGCGGACGTTCATCCTGGGAAAATCTGGTGGCGTGCTGCTACCGCTGCAATAACAGCAAGGGCGATCGCACTCCGGAAGAAGCCGGATTTAAATTGGCGCGCCGTCCGCGTCCATTCACGCTGCATACCTCGCGGCAATTGATGCGCATGATCGGCCATCGCGACGAACGGTGGCGTAAGTATCTGTTTTATTAATATTTTGCCGCGTTTTTATAATTCGAAAAAAAATTCAATATCGGAGAAACCTTTTTCGCGCGGACACATCTAAGCTAATAACACCACTTCGAGGACACACCCCGGGAGGCAGTTAGGGTTAACACCCTAACTGCTTCTCTCCTTTTACAGGACTTTTTCCGCAGCAAAACCAACTCTATTCGAATTGTCGAAATTATTGTTTCGTGCCGCATACCGCGATATCGGAAGTCTCGCGAGAAAAATGCAGTTGGGCGTAGCCGTGCGAACGAAACCATTCCACGACCTCGCCACGAGAATGGGAATGCATGAATTCCGGCGAGAGGACATCGTAGAAAGAGTATGCAGTTGATGCGAGGCGATGACGAATTTTCGTGGTGCGCAGAACTTCGCGGATTTTATTCGCGGCGTGCAGGGGCAATGCAAGCGTCCAGGCCAGAGCGTAAAGCGCAGGTTGTGGAAGCAGATACGATTTGCGCAAAACTTTTCTGGCTATGCGATATGGCGAAAAGACCTCTTTAGAATAAATCCAGATATACAATTTGCCGCCGGATCTGGCGAGCGGAGCCAGGCTGGAAAAACTTCGCTGGGTGTCCGGCGTGTGGTGGATCACGCCTTCACTCCAAATCAGGTCGAATGTACGGGGCGCAAGCGGCGGCCGCGACAAGTCAGCCTGAATCACATGAACGTTCGGAAGCTCGCGGCATCGTTCAAATGCCAGCCGCGCCGATTCACTGAAATCAACGCCAATAACGGTGGCGCCGGGTGCGGCTTTTCCGATATCCGCGGTCAAAACCCCTGAACCGCATCCGGCGTCAAGAATCGCGCAATTCTGCAAGGATGCAGGGTCCGCAATCCCGAATGCCTGCTGAAAATCGTGCAGACCTTCCTGCTGGCTTTTTCCGTAGATTGTTTCCTGCTCAAATCGTCTCTGTTCATGCAGCTTCCACTGCTTTCCGAAGGACTGCCTGGTACGTTCGGAGCGAATGTCCGAGCGAAGAATGACCGGCAGACCATCCTCGATCGGAAAGCTTGAATCGCACCCTTCGCAACGCAGAGTTCCCGAAACGATCTCGGCATTTTTCCCGCGTGCGCTGACAAGAGAGAGAGTTGCACTGCAATCGGGACAACAAAGCAAGGGAAGTAAACTCGCTTTCACTGAAGACCCTCCATGCGAACTTGGCAAAATGGCGAAGCGCCACGATCTTGAGCACGACGTCTATGCTGGGGGATTACGCGAACAGCAGGCTGGAGGCAAACTGAGCTGAAGTTATAGTCTGAAACAGCAGGCGAACGGGGTCAAGCTCTACGGCAATGTGCGAATGCGATTGCGAGATTCACGTGAGCTAAGAGACTGCCGGGAAACTTCGCAGCGCGGATTGTTCGTCGGGAAACTCCTGAAATATCTGGGAAAGATGGGTGATCTTCAGCACTTCTTCAACTTTGGGACTAAGGCCAATCACTTTCATCGCGCCTCCCTGCTTGACGACATTGACGTAAATACGCGCGAGTTCGCCAATGCCGGAACTGTCCAGATACTGCAACCCAGTCAGATTGAGGAGAATATTCTTTCGACTCTGCTTAAGCAGCGCTTGAACGGCGACCCGCAGAGCGCCAACTTCAAAAAATGTAAGATGCCCGGAGACCGCGATCAGCGCCACCTGATCTTGCTGGCGGATCTTCACCGAAAAATTCACGAGGAATAACCTTTCTGTTTGCATGCAGATTATAACCCGGCGGCACGATAAAGGTTGCGGCAGAGTCTGCGGTTTCCACAAAACGCGGACGCCCAACCTTATTGCCGCAGCACTACAGACAGGCCGCGCCGCCACGACTCCGCAAGTCCGACGCGCACAACTTCCATTCTGGGGTTCAGATAACGCAGGAGAATCTCGGTGGCAGGATGAAAGCGGAGTGCCAGCGCGACAGGTAAGTATCTAATGACTACCGGTCAGTTCGCGCAAATTGCAGACCGGCCGCCCGCACGGAAGGCAGCTGCATATTCCACGAAGGCGGAACATGATCGAACGATATTTCGAAGTGGGCGGTTTTCCCGGGCGGCAGCAAAGCGGAAGAACCAAAAAGTACCGGGCGGGTTTCGCGCAGGGCGATCTGCTTCATGTCGTCCTGGAACTCAATGGTCGCTTCAATTCCTGATAAAGCGCGATCGCCGGTATTGGTTACGTCGCCGGCAAGGTAGGTAACTTCCTGGTTTAAAAAACTTTCCGCGCGGCTCATTTCAAAATTTCCAAATTGCAGCTTGGGCGCGTAAGCCTGCTCCGGCGGACCGAAGGGAAATCGCGTCTGTTGCACGGAGGGATTCGGCGCCGGTCCACGAAACAGAACCAGGTATATCGCGACCAATCCGAGAAGAGTGGCCGCAGCAATGGCCAGGGGATGGCGCAGGATCATGCCGTCCTGATCGTTCGGCGCCGGCAGCGGCGGTTCGAATCCATCCTGCATTTTCTATTCCGATCTCAGCGGCCCAGGGTTAGCCGGTGGATGAGCGGTTCCGGCAAATTGGCCTCGTACATGCGCGACTGCACTGAAGGAATATCATACGGGACGCGCCAAAATTCCACGATTTTGTGATCGAAATCAGCAATCGCAAAGGCGGCGCGCGGATCGCCGTCACGCGGTTGCCCAATCGAACCGGGATTCAACAAATACTTGTGGCCCGGTTCCAGATGCAGCGCGGAAAATGACTCCATCGGGCGGGGCCGGAGCGGCAGAACTTCAATGTCGCTCTCGTGGTAAGAAAAACCACCTTGATGGTGGGTATGACCGAAAAAACTCAGCACCGTGCTGGAATCGAGCAAGCCTTCGAGGGCTTGGCCGGGAGTGAAGACATATTCGTCTTCGTCCTGATACGCGCCGTGGATCAGCACCACTCCTTCCGCGGTTTTTGGTCCAGCCGGAAGAGCGGCGAGCCACGTCATGAGCTCGGGAGACAATTGCGCCTGCGTCCAGTCCACGGCCATTTTGGCAACCGGGTTAAAATCGTCAGAGGTCATGATGCCGGCAACCGCTTTGTCATGGTTACCGCGAATCGTTTCTTTGGTAATACTTTGTAATTTTTCCGACACGGAGGCGGGATCAGGCCCGTATCCCACTACATCGCCAAGACAGACGGCGGCGTCCCACTTTCCGGAAGCGGCCGCCAGGGCAGCTTCGAACGCGGTGACATTGGCATGAAGATCGCTGAGAATCAGAAGTCGCATTCACAAGTCCAAAAGAGCGCAGATGAGTATAGTGGAACGCCTGCCGGGATGCACCAAAGGATAACAGGCAATTAATAAATCAAGCCACGTCTGACGCACGCCGAAGCATTTTGCCGCCAAATTTGCATCTAAATTTAGTAACAATTCATGCCGATTTGGGATCTTTCGTGGAGCGATGCAACGCTTTGGCTTACGCGCAATCATATTAATGTGCCTGCACAACTTTTAACGAAGAACTTTCCGAAAGCGAAGAAACATTCTCATACCGTGATTCGTCTATACCTGTGCGGCCGAATCTGGGGCTGTTCAGTTTGAGACAGAAAAAACCCCGCGGTAGCAGCCGCGGGGCATATTGACACGCATCTTTTTCCGGCGCTTAGTCCAGAAAACCCTGGTGTCGAGGCGAGACTACTCGCAGCGATACCGCGTGTCAACTGCCTTTGAACGCCATCCCCTGCGGCTCATTTTTATGTTGAGCGAAAGGGAAAAAGGTGACACGCATGAAGATCAATTCGTTCCATCGCATTGCGGCGCTCTTCGTTGCTTTGGCAATGACGGTGCCGGCGTTTGCAAAGCCTTTTACACAAACGATCAATCTCACACAAGGTGCGAAAGTCGGGAAGGCCTCACTGCAGGCGGGCGAATATCGGCTCTCCATTGACGGTAATAAGGCCAGCGTTCAAAAGGGCAAGAACATCGTGGCGGAAAGCGAAGGGCGTTGGGAAGACCGCGACCAGAAGTCGCAATATACCGCAATTCTCCTCGGCCCAGACGGACAGGTCCGCGAAGTCCGCTTTGCCGGGCAAAAAAGAGTTTTCGTTTTTGCCGAATAGCGAACAGCGTTCGCACCATCATCGTCGGATACGGCAATTATATGGACGGGAAATCGCACCTGGCCCGGTTTCCCGTTCAGCACAAATATTGTGTGGTTTGCATTGCAGAAACGTTCGAGTCGCAAGCGACAAGAACGTAAGTCTTTAACGAATCAACATACAGTCGCCATAACTGTAAAAACGGTATCCTGATTGCACTGCGTGGCCGTACGCTGCGAGAACATGCTCACGTCCCGCGAAAGCGCACACTAACGCCAGCAATGTCGAGTGCGGCAGATGAAAATTTGTGAGCAGTGCATCAACTGCCGCAAATTCGTAGCCGGGCGTAATAAAGATTCTCGCTTCTGCCCGACCGGCCATCAACAGACTGCCGGTACCGCTTTCCCGGGCGCGTTTTGCGGAATCTTCCAGCGCGCGAACGACCGTCGTTCCAATTGCAAGAACCTGTCTGCCTATTGAGCGCGCTCCGCCAATCGCAGCGACTGTCTGCGCGGATATTTCGTAAGTCTCCCCGTGCATTACGTGCTGTTCGAGAATTTCCGAGTGAACCGGCTGAAATGTTCCCAGACCTACGTCCAGCGTCAATTCGCAGGTTTCGATTCCCTTCTCTTGAAGACGCTTCATCATTGCTTGTGAAAAATGTAGTCCGGCGGTGGGAGCGGCGACAGCGCCCGGCTGCTTTGCGAAGACAGTTTGATAGCGTTCGCGGTCCGAGGCTTCGTCCTCCCGCTCGATGTAGGGTGGAAGTGGAACGTGTCCGAGCCGCTCGATGTGGTTTTGCACCAACTCGGCGTCATGACTTACAAATCGAACCGAGCGAATTCCTAGTTCACCGCGCGACAGGATTTCGGCTTCAAGTTCGCCCTGGCCAAAAATAATTCGCTCTCCCACAGGCAATTTTCGACCTGGCCGCACCAACGCTTCCCACAGATCGGGCAAGAGCTGGCGAGTTAAGAACACTTCCACGGTTCCAGTGAGATGTTCGCGAGCAGTCGCCCGGGATGGCGTCTGGGAATGGACGCCAGCACGTTTGCCGAAGAGCCGTGCGGGAATCACGCGGGCATTGTTAAACACCAGCAACTCGTCGCCACGGAGGAGCTCGGGCAAGTGCGCAAAATTTGCGTCGGCTACGTGGCCAGCGGCGCGATCCAGCAAGAGCAGCCTCGAAGCGTCACGCTGGGCAAGCGGGCGCTGGGCGATCTGAGCTTCAGGAAGGTAGTAGTCAAAATCGTCAGTGCGCATGTGCGCAGCCAGTGTAGCTAAAAACAAGCCGTAACAGACAGCCGCTCCTTCGCCGGTGGGTCAAAAAGGTTCGCAAATATCTGAGTGAAACGGTCAGGCACTGGCCAAGCACCTGGAATCTATGCTGTATATCTTACTGATATTAATATGTTTACAAGAATCTATGGGATAGTAGCTTTATACTTGACATTGCTACACTAATATTTTATGATGTTGATGCTGTAACTTTTATTGGAGGCTTAGCTTTATGGCTAATCTGGATCGTTGTGATTCCTTTCGCGGAACTTCCCCTGACTCTCAGTTGAACCGTTTGTTCAGTGACTTCTTCGCACGTGCAACGCAGGAGCAAAACCTGACTACTTGGGCTCCGGCAGTAGACATCTACGAGGGCGAGAATGAACTCGTGGTGAAGGCGGATCTGCCTGACGTCAAGCCGGAGGAATTGGACATTCGCGTGGAGAACAATATTTTGACGATTCGCGGCGAACGCAAGTTCGAGAAGAAAGTGGACGAGAAGAACTACCTGCGCGTGGAGCGCGCGTACGGTTCCTTTGCTCGCAGCTTCTCCCTTGCCAACACCGTGAACACCGACGCTATCAAGGCGGACTACAAAGATGGCGTGTTGACGCTGAGTGTCCCGAAACGGGAAGAAGCGAAGCCGAAGCAGATCAAGGTGAACGTTAGCGCTGCAAGCGCAAGCGGCCAAGCCGCTGCGGCATCGGCTCGATAAGTCGCGCGAAGCTGGCAATTCAGGCAATTCATCTCTTCAGTCGAGTGGAGTAGCATGGGGCTGGCGCCGCGCCGGCCCTTTCTCATGAGAACCGGAGCAAATGATCATGCTGCGATTTGAAAAATTGACCGTAAAAGCGCAAGAAGCGCTGCAGGACGCGCACGAGGTTGCCGCGCGTCACGAAAATCAGGAAATCACGCCGCTACATCTACTGGCGGCGCTGGTTGAGCAAGCTGACGGCGTGGTGCCGCCCTTGCTCGCCCGGCTGGGCATCCGCAAGGAAGCTTTGAGTGCTGAAGTCGAGCGCGAAATCGGCCGGCTACCGAAAGTGCAGGGATTTTCCAATCAGGTGCTCGGGCGCGCATTGAACGACACGTTGGAGCGGGCGTTCAAGGAGGCCGACAATTTTAAAGACGAGTACGTCTCGACCGAGCATCTTTTTCTGGCGATTGCCGGGTCGCACCGTGATACTGCGGGACAGCTTCTGAAAAAATTGGGCGCTTCGCACGAAGCGATTCTGCAGGCACTGACCGGTGTGCGAGGGACGCAACGAGTTACATCGCAAAATCCGGAAGCGACCTACGAAGCTCTGGACAAATACGCGCGCGACCTCACTGAGCTGGCGCGCAAGTCAAAACTCGATCCGGTGATCGGGCGTGATGAAGAAATTCGTCGTGTAATGCAGATTCTGGCGCGGCGCACGAAAAACAATCCGGTTCTGATCGGCGAGCCTGGCGTGGGCAAGACCGCGATCGCGGAGGGCTTGGCGCAGCGCATCGTTTCCGGCGATGTGCCCGACGTATTGAAAACCAAGCGGCTGGTTGCTCTGGATTTGGCGGCGCTGGTGGCCGGCGCGAAATTCCGCGGTGAATTTGAAGACCGCCTCAAGGCCGTGCTGAAAGAAATTTCGCAGTCCGAAGGACAAATCATTCTGTTCATCGACGAACTGCATACGCTCGTGGGAGCAGGCGCGGCCGAAGGTTCCATGGACGCTTCGAATATGCTGAAACCGGCATTGGCGCGCGGAGAACTGCGCGCCATCGGCGCAACCACGCTGAACGAATACAAGAAATATATTGAGAAAGATCCTGCGCTCGAGCGGAGATTCCAGCCAGTGCTGGTCAGCGAACCAACGGTCGAGGATACAATTTCCATCCTTCGCGGATTGAAAGAGCGTTACGAAGTGCACCATGGCGTGCGCATTAAGGACGCCGCGATTATTGCTGCTGCCACACTTTCGCACCGCTATATTTCTGATCGTTTTCTGCCGGACAAGGCGATTGACCTGATTGACGAAGCGGCGGCCAGCCTGCGCATGCAGATTGATTCTCTGCCCACGGAAATCGATGAAATCGAGCGGCGCATCATGCAGCTGGAAATCGAGCGGCAAGCGCTGCTGAAGGAAACGGATGCCCATTCCAAGGAGCGTCGCGCGCAGATTGAAAAAGAGCTGGGTGCATTGAAAGAAGAATCCAGCGGCATGAAGGCGCGCTGGCAGTCTGAAAAAGACGCCATCGGAAAAATCCGCAAACTGAAAGAGCGCATCGAGCAATTGAAAGGCGAAGAGCAGCGTTACGAACGCGCGGGAGAACTGGCGAGAGTCGCGGAGATTCGCTACGGCCAGATTTCCGCCGCGGAAGCCGAATTGAAAAAAGCGCAGGACGCGTTTTCCGCGATGCAAAAAGACGCTCCCATGCTCAAGGAAGAAGTGGACGAAGAAGACATCGCCAAGCTGGTCAGCAAGTGGACGGGAATTCCCGCCGGCCGCTTGCTGGAAGGCGAAGCGCAAAAACTAGTGCACATGGAAGAGCGTTTGCGGCAGCGCGTTGTGGGCCAGGACGAGGCAGTGGGCCGGGTGTCGAATGCAGTGCGCAGAAGCCGCGCGGGTTTGTCGGACATCAAGCGCCCGATCGGTTCGTTTATTTTCCTGGGACCGACCGGCGTCGGGAAAACCGAGCTGGCGCGAGCGTTGGCGGGATTCCTTTTCGATGACGAAAAGCTGATGATCCGCATTGACATGAGCGAGTACATGGAAAAGCACAGCGTTTCGCGATTGATTGGCGCTCCTCCAGGCTATGTCGGCTACGAAGAGGGCGGCCAATTGACCGAGCAGGTGCGGCGTCATCCGTATTCGGTGGTGCTGTTCGATGAAATCGAAAAGGCGCATCCGGATGTTTTCAATGTGCTGCTGCAGATTCTGGAAGACGGGCGTTTGACCGACGGCAAAGGCCGCACGGTGGATTTTCGCAACACGGTGCTGGTGATGACGAGCAATGTCGGCTCAACGGCGATCTTTGAACTGTCCGCGAAAGATCCGGAGCGCGCACGCAAGGAAGCGATGGAAGCGTTGCGCGCATCATTCCGGCCGGAGTTCATCAATCGAATCGACGAAATCGTGATCTTCAACCCGCTAGGAAAGGCGCAGCTCGAGAGCATTGTGAAATTGCTACTGAAAAATGTCGAGAAGCTGCTTGAGGAGCGGAAGATCACTCTGGAACTGACTCCCGCGGCGGATGCGCTGCTGCTGGAAGAAGGTTACGATCCGGCATATGGCGCGCGGCCGCTGCGGCGTACCATCCAGCGGCTCATTCAGGATCCGCTGGCGATGCAGATTCTGGAAGGCAAGGTATTGCCGGGAGATCACATCCGCGTCGACCGCGATGGAAAGAAGGACGCCATGCGATTCGAACGCACACCGTCGCAGAAAGCGCAAAAACAACCGGCCGCTGCAGCCGGAATCTAATTTAGAGGAGCCTTCGAAGCGTTGACAAACGCGTCGAAGCCTATCTGGGTGGAACAACCATGAAAGTCTTGCGAACGGCATTTCTCCTGACTGCGCTGACGCTAGTGCTGATCATCGTCGGCGATGCTTTCGGCGGACCGAACGGCATGAAAATCGCCCTGGGCATTGCTGTGGCATTCAACGCCATCGCTTACTTTTTCTCGGACAAGATTGCGTTGCTGTCCAGCGGGGCAAAGCCCGTATCGCGCGAACAGTTGCCGCGTTTATATGAGGTGATGGAGCGGCTCGCGGCGAAAGCGAACTTGCCGGTTCCGAAATTGTACGTGGTACCCGAAGCCGCGCCCAATGCGTTCGCCACTGGCCGAAATCCTCGTCACGCATCGGTGGCGGTGACGGAAGGCCTGCTGCAGCTGATGAACGACGACGAGCTCGAAGGCGTCATCGCTCACGAGCTTTCTCACGTACGCAATTACGATATTTTGATCAGCTCAATCGCGGCGACACTGGCTGGAGCCATTACGTATGCAGCGCGCATGGGCTACTGGGCCAGCATTTTCGGATATGGCGGCGGCCGTGACAACGAACGGCAAGGTGGCGGACTCTCGGCCATCTTGATGATCATTCTCGCGCCCATCGCCGCAATGCTGCTGCAGCTTGGCATCTCGAGACAACGCGAGTACGCGGCAGATGAGTCCGGAGCGCAAATGGTCGGCCAGCAATTCGGGCTGATCAGCGCGCTGCAGAAACTCGGTGCCTATAATCAGCGGATTCCGAGCAATATTCCGCAAGCGACGTCGGCGTTGTGCATTGTAAAGCCCATGTTTGGCGGCGGCTCGGTTTGGAGTTCGCTCTTCAGTACACACCCCCCGCTAGAGGATCGCATCGCCGCGCTGCGCGAAATGACCATCAGCCGGCCGGGATGACCACTCTTAACGCGCCTCAGATGTCGGCATCCTGGCAGGGGTAACGGTAAAGTTGTCAGTCTGGCATCACACAACCGATCAGAGCTCTGACGTTTCTCCTTCATTTTCAAACGGTTAGAATCAGTATTTTCTATTACGTTTTGGCCAGATAAGTGCACGCTTGCTACAAAGAATTCGTATTCGACTACGTCTTCTGAGGGGACGGGCGAAATGAGCTGCAGGGACACTATCCATCTGATTTGTTGGTACTTAGAAGGGAAACTCTCGCCGACTGTATCGCATGACATTGAGGAACATCTGCATGACTGTGCGAACTGCAAGCTGGTCCTGAAGGCTGCTACACGCACGCTGGATCAGTATTTCGGGCCGGAACGTACCGAAGCCACGAGCCAGGCCGCTTAGAAATGATCACTAAGTCGCTCTAGACATTCGACTTGACGGGCTTGAGGGTTATACTCGACCTGTGGAATTCGGCTGTGGTTTTAGAACACCTCGCGGACTGCCGCTGCTGGCAAAATCAGCAAAAATTACCGAGAACCTAGTAACAAAGTAAAGTTTACTCGTACTGGTACAAGTTGCGGTCGCACTCCATCTGGCCACACTCGCACCTAACCCAAACGCGTTGTTGTAGTTAACCTGCAATTCTGCCAGTAGCCACATTTGGTTCGGCGGATGCACGTTTCCTTGTGACACAGGCAGAGTCCTGCAAGGAGAATCGAATTCATGAGCGAGTATCAGGAATCAAACCCCACGGTCATATCGGCAACCCCACGGTGGGTCGGCTTAGCGGTGGCGGTCTTAGGCGCACTGTCTCTTCTGGGCTTGGGAGTCGGATGGAGCGCCATCAATCACGCCAACAGCGTAGAAAAATCCACCCAAGCGGCTTTGAAACAGCAAAATGATTCGTTAGGGCAGCGCCTTTCGAAGGCCGAAGACGATAACCAGCAACTGCAAAGCGATTTGAAGGTAGTAACCGATAAATTGAACGTAACTCAGGCGGACCTGATCGCCGCGCGCAAGCAAAACAAAATGGCCGCGGTGACGTACAGCAAGAAACTGAACGAATTGGGATCGAATGTGAATGCGCAGCTTGCCACCAAAGCCAGCACGGATGATGTAAGCAAAATTGGCGGCGACGTAAACGGCGTCAAGACCGACCTGGACGCGACAAAAAATAGCATTCAGATGGCGCGCAGCGAGATGGGGACGTTGATCGCTCGCAACCATGACGAAATCGACGAACTGCGGCGTATGGGCCAGCGCGACTATTACGAATTTACCGTGACGCGCAAGGCCGGCGCACAGAAAGTCGGAACGATCCAGGTCCAGCTGCGAGACACCAACACCAAGAAGAATCAGTTCACCATCTACGTTCTGGCGGACGATAAGAGCTTCGAAAAGAAGAACCGCTCGGTGAACGAACCTATTTTCTTCTATACCGGTGGAACGCGCCAGGCGGTCGAATTAGTGATCAACAAGGTCAGCAAGTCCACGGCAACCGGCTATTTGAGCGTGCCGAAGGCAGTGCCTTCCACGACGGCAACGTCGAATTCCGGATCAGGCCAGTAGCTCATTCGCCGACTGGTGCGCTCTGGCTAACTGCGCCCATTCACTAAACGTTTGACAGACGGGGGATTCAAAAGAATCTCCCGTTTTTTTTATTGAGATCCATTCGAATTCGCCATCGGTGCAATGCTCGCCGCCCATCGGCAAGTGGCGTTCTAGACTTGCTCTCTGTGCTGTGCCAAGCTAACGCCATGGCCTTGGGCAGAGTCTAAAGCCACAGTAGTTTTGGAGGGAGTGCTTATGAAACTTCAAATCGCAACCATCGCAGCGGCAACGCTGTTAGCAACAGCCATGACTATGGCGGCAGACAGCAGTTTGACCGGCTGGATTTCGGACAGCAAATGCGGAGCCAAGGGAGCAAACGCCAAGGCTGGCGAATGCACCACCAAGTGCGTCAAGGAACACGGCGCCAAATATGTGTTCGTGAACGACGCCGACAAAAAAGTTTATGCCATTGACGCGCAGGACCAAGTCGCTGCGCATGCCGGACATCACGTGACCGTAAAGGGTGACGTGGAGGGTGACTCCATCAAACTGAGCGCGATCGAAATGGCTCCTGAAAAGGGCATGTAAGATCGGACGGAAGAACATCCATGCGGGCGGGGCGAAGGCTCCGCCCATTTTGTTTTTGCAGACGCCCGTTTTGTTTTTGCAGGCGTTTGGGATTCGGCTAGGATAACGGGTATCCATGGCGACCACTCTTTTGCATGTAGGCAAGGCAATCACCCCGAAAGGCGAGATTGCAGACGTGGCAATTCTATTTCGCGACGGCGAGATCGAGATGGTCGGGCCGAGAGCCGCGGTGGAATTGCCGGCGGGCGCGGAAGAAGTGCGTGCGAGCGAGTCCACTGCAATCCCGGGATTCGTGGATGTGCATATTCACGGCGCAGGCGGCCGCGACGTGATGGAAGCGGACGAAACTGCCCTGAGCACGATCACCGGACGGCTGGCGGCTTTCGGTACCACATCGTTGCTGGCAACGACTGTTACTGCCAGCGCGGACGAGACTGTTCGCGCCGTCGAAGGAATTGCGAAGTATATTTCCGGCCAGTATCAAACCAACGACGCGCGCGCGGAAATTCTGGGAATCCACTTTGAAGGACCGTTCCTGAGCAAAGCGCGGCGCGGGGTGCATCCAGCGGAATGGCTGCAACCGCCATCGGCGGAATTGCTGCAGCGATTTTTGCATGCGGCGGCAGGCAACGCGCGGATTCTTACCATCGCGCCGGAATTACTCGGCGCCATGCCGTGCATCGATGCGGCGCGCAGCCTGGGAATGGTTGTGTCCATCGGGCATACCGACGCAACCTACGAGCAAGCGCGCGCCGCGGTAGCGCATGGAGCGCATCACGCCACGCATGTCTACAACGCCATGCGGCCTTTTACGCACCGCGACCCCGGAGTGATCGGCGCGGTGCTGACTGCGCCGGAAGTCACGGCCGAGTTGATTGCCGACGGCATTCATGTCGATGAAATCGCCATGAAAGTGTTGTTGCAGGCAAAAGGCGCGCAGGGTGTGGTCCTGATCAGCGATGGAATTTCCGCGACCGGAATGCCGGACGGCAAGTACATGCTGGGCGGATTGGAAGTGACTGTAAGCGGGGGCGTTTGCCGCAACGCGGAAGGCAGGTTGGCGGGCAGCACGCTTACTCTGGATCGTGCGTTGCGAAATATCGTGAAGCTGGGAATTCCTCTGAGCGATGCGGTGCGAATGTTGACGCTGAATCCCGCGACACTGTTGGGTATCGAATTCAAGAAGGGCGCATTGCGCACGGGAGCCGATGCGGACATCGTGCTGCTGAATGAGGGGCTCGAGATCGAGCGGGTTTGGGCGCGCGGGACCTCGGTGCAATGACTTGGGAAGAGTCGGCAGCTGCGCTTCCGCACTCTGAAAAGGACTGGACACTTTGTCGAATTTGCTGTGGCCTAGCGGTTTAGCGGGACGTTCAGCTCCGTGGCGAGTTGCTGCGCGCTGAATGGGCTGCAGGCGAAGTAGCGATCGCCGACCTGTATGGTGGGAACTTTGCGTCGGCCGTTGTTGACGCGCAGAACCAGGCCTTCGGCTTCGGGATTTCCATCGATTATCACTTCCACGAATTCGACGCCGCGTTCTTTCAGAAAGGATTTCGCGCGGCGGCAATCGGGACACCAAATCGTGCAATACATGACGATAGATTCGTTGAGCTTGTCACTCATCTTGAATTAGATGCGCAGAAATTTGCCTGGGCATACGGGGCTAGCGAACCGTGGCAATGTTGATGCCTTGATGTTTCGAGACCACCTGAAGGCGCACGAGCGCGCGCTGCAAAGAGGCCGATGCGCGGTCCCAATCGATATCGCCGCCCGCAGCGATACGTTCCTGCGCGCGCTTCAATGCTTCCTTCGCGCGGTTCAGATCGATGTCTTCGGGAAATTCGGCGGTTTCCGCCAATACGGAGACCCGCTCCGGCAAAACTTCCGCGAAGCCGCGAATGATGGCGAGCAGTCCTGTTTGTCCGTTTACGGCCTTGTAGGTCAGCTCGCCGATGCCCAGTTCGGTGAGCAGCGGAGCGTGACCCGGTAGCACGCCGAGATAGCCGTCCGCGCCGGGAAGTTGCACCTCGGCGACCGCTTCGCTGAGCAGTTGGCTCACCGGAGTGACCACCACGAGCTGAATGGAATCGCCAGCCATAAATATTTCTTAAACGCCCGCTTTCATCTTTTCCGCTTTTTCGTGAACTTCGTCAATCGTGCCAACCATGTAGAAGGCCTGCTCCGGAATGTCATCGTACTTTCCTTCGATGATTTCGCGGAAGCTGCGCACGGTGTCTTCGATTTTTACGTACTTGCCTTCGAGGCCCGTGAATTGCGCAGCGACGAACATCGGCTGCGAAAGGAACTTTTCGATTTTACGGGCGCGGGCGACGGTGCGTTTATCTTCGTCGGAAAGTTCTTCGATACCGAGAATGGCGATGATGTCCTGCAAATCCTTGTAACGCTGCAAAATAGATTTCACCGAGCGCGCGACAGCGTAGTGATCGGCGCCAACGATGCGCGGATCGAGAATGCGCGAATAGCTGGCAAGCGGATCGACGGCGGGATAGATGCCGCGTTCGACGATCTGGCGCGAAAGGTTTGTGGTGGCGTCCAGGTGAGTGAACGTCGCAGCGGGAGCTGGATCGGTGTAGTCGTCAGCAGGCACATAAATTGCCTGCACTGAAGTGATCGAACCGGATTTGGTGGAAGTGATGCGTTCCTGCAG
>Ga0070697_100001015_pt1 | contig 21202 bp, 17 predicted proteins | sample KBSK1501metaG_FD_65475 | JGI IMG/M metagenome (GOLD analysis project Ga0070697, IMG submission 65475) | Corn, switchgrass and miscanthus rhizosphere microbial communities from Kellogg Biological Station, Michigan, USA - KBS K1-50-1 metaG | ecosystem: Host-associated > Plants > Roots >... | reverse complement strand
TTTTTTGCTCGTCCTGAAGACTATGTCAAAGCCACCCAACGCGTGTACCACACAAAAAGCGAAGCCAGTTTCATCGACTTGCCCGTCGTTCCAGCACGCTAATCTCGCCCGGTCGCGAAGAACAATTTTCGTGGGCCACGAACTGCGGGCCGATTAAATCTACAGCGACATACGGATTGATGGGACTTTTGAACGCATTTTAGGCTGATTTTTGCGCAGGATAGCCGTGCGCGCAAATCGGAATTCCGAGACGCAACAAGGCCGTGGCTTCATCTGCGATGCTTGAGCGGAACATAAGCGCCATTTCGATACGGCTCCTGCACTTGCTCACTTCTATGCTTCCGCCCACGGTTCTCACAGCGGACGGAGTGTCTGTCCGCTACAAAGAAGGCGTCTCCCACGGTTTTCTCGTGCTGCGGACCTCAGATGGAAAGCCTGTCGCCGATGGTGAGTCTACACAGGTTGCACAAGGCGACCGCGTTACAAGCCACTTATGGTTCATATTTAAGGACGGCTCATCGTACGATCAGACTACGGTCTTCTCTCAGCGTGGCACGTTTCGCCTCTTGCGCGATCACGTCGTTCAACAAGGGCCGTCTTTCAAACTTCGGATGGAGACATCGATTGATGCATCCAAAGGCGAGGTCACGGTTCGCTATACGGACGATCATAACCAGGAGAAAGTGACGACCGAGCATCTCGAACTGCCGACCGATCTGGCCAACGGAATATTGTTCACGCTCCTGAAAAATGTTCAGCCGGAAGCTCCCAAGACAACCGTTTCCTATGTTGCAGCCACGCCAAAGCCGCGCATTGTCAACCGGGAAATCGTTCCAAAGGCCAGAAACGCTTCTCCATTGGCACCACACTCACAAGGCCCTACTCTACGCAATCAAGGTGAAAATCGGTGGTGTCGCTGGTGCAATCGCCACGATCACCCGAAAGCAACCACCGGATACTCAAGCATGGATACTCACAGGGGAAGCTCCCGCGTTCGCGAGATCGGATGGACCCTTCTCTGGCGATGGTCCCCTTTTGCGGATGGAACTTGCCATTCCCGCCGTATGGCCGGACAGCGGGCCTTCGCGAAAAGTTCAATAATGCTGTACGAGTTAGCGTTTAATCAAAAAGGTCAGGAACTCCAGATCTGTTTTGATTTAATTGCAAAACGCGAAGTCGGGCGGCGACTTGATACTGTTGAGCGGCCTATCCGGAATCGAACCAATGAAATAGTCGCCTTTGCTGTGACGGCTAGAAGCGGACAACGATCTGCGCCTGGAGAGTCCTGGGTGTCAGGAAATGCGTGCCCGAAAAACTCGAAAGAAAATTGTACAGGGCGACTTTGTTGAGCAGGTTCACCACGGTTACCTTCCCCCCTAAGGAGTAGTTGTCTTTCTTCCATATGCTGTCAGCACCCAGGGCAATGTCGAAAACATTGCGGGGCCTGATGCGGGATGGATTGGTATCGGCGTTGTAGGTTCCGGGAGGAACAATGTGAATAAGAGTGGCGCCATAGCGAGGTGACGCGCACGCTCGCAGTGGCTGATCCACCGTGGCAAAGACGTCGCCACAAAACAAGCCAACCTGCTGCTGCTCATCACCCGTCAGGGTCAGTGCAGTCGCATAGTCAGGAACACCGACGACCACCAATCCACTGTCATACCGCCAAGTAAGACCAGTCCACAGTCCCTTCATCGCGCTCTGCGAAAACTGATACTGAAGGTTTGTGGTCTGCTGGAATCCCTGATCGTGGTCCGGACGGGCCACCGGAGCATACGCTGTACCAAAATTGATCCCGCCAATTTCTGGACTGAATAGGCGCGATCGGCTGTGTCCCAAAACGGTGAAGGCGCTGACGCCATGCATGTTTTTGAGCGTAACTCGCGCAAGAGCACCATCAATCTTCGATTTCCGAAACTGGATGGGAAAGTTGAGCGGAGTATTCAGGATGGTGTTGAAATCGTACGCACCGCCGGTGAACTTCCAGAAGTATTCTGTCTGGACGCTGAGTTTGGAGCCAAGCTGTTGTTCGAGTCCGACGTTGAACTGATTGCGCCGGGCCGGAGTGAGAGGCTGAACGCTCGTCGCCCCTAGCGAGCCATTCGCGAGGCCTCCGGCTCCGGTTGCGCTGGAGAGTATGAGGTTCTCGTTGTACGGCGTCAGAAATATTCTGGCATACGAAACGTGAAGCACCGTGCCAGTAGAGCGTAGCTGATACGCTATGCCGGTACGCGGCTGAATACCGGAGCCATTGCTTAAACCTGCGTAGTGGTCATAACGCAGGCCGAAATTCAGGTGGAACTGGCCGAACTTGATGCTGTCCTGAAGATATGCGCTCTCCTCGTAGATTGTTGTAGCGCCGCGAAATTGGAAAAGAGACCCTCCGCGAGTAAGGTCAAACGGCAACAGAGCAGGCTGGTAAGAAGTGTTTTCGGCGTAGCCTGCCGCGCCGCATTGGCTGGAAGAGGTGAATGAAGGATCGCCGACCGGAGCACCGCTTGCGTCCACGCAAGGAGAATTAAAGGCCGCATCCGTCAGACCGGTGCGAAAGGCTTCAGAGAGTGGAGTGACTTGCAGCTGTACTCCGCCCTTCGCAGTGTGCCGGCCACGGGAAAACGCGAGGTCGCTTCGCAGGCCGGTACTCGTCAGCCGTCTTGATTGCGAGAGCGTCGCCGGCTGATCGGCGAACAACTGAGCCGAGGGAAAGTAATTCACACGGTCTTGGCGCACCCATGTATTGGCTGTGAGCAGCAGCGCCGGACTCAAGACACGGGAGAATGCCAGCCCTACGTTAAGGCTTGTCATGTGCTGCCGCTGATCCTGTCCTGCCGCCTGTTGATCGTACGTATTCGGGACCTGAAACCAGGAGCGGGCGGCGGACGCGTTCAAATGGAACGAGGTTGTATCGCTGGGTCGCCAGTCAAAGCGATCAAAGACATTCTCAGCATTGCCACGCGCATGGAGAGGCTGCAATTCCGGCGCATCCAAGAAACGGTGGCTGCCCACTCCGTCAAGCGCCACGAAATTCCCAAAGGTTCTGGAGCCGGAAGCAAGTGTGATACCGGCCGTAGGCGTTTCAAACGATCCGTAGCCCATGGAAATGGTGCCGCTGGACTTTCCGGCGTCTAAGCCCGAGCGAGTAGTTGCTGCCACAATTAGACTGGTCTTGTCGCCAAATTCGGCGGGAGGAGCGCCTTGGAGTGTCCGCATTTCCTCAATTGTGCTCGCGGAGATCTGGTTCGAAAAAATCCGGCTCTGCTGGTCCGAAATGGGCTGCCCATCGATGTTGAAGGATGTCTCGGCGTGTTCGCCGAGAGGGTGGAACACCCCATTCGAATCTGCCGCGACGCCCGGCGTGGTCAGAGTCAATATGGAACTCAACGCGGCATTCACACTCTCGCTGGGCAAATTACGAAGAAGCCCTGAGCTCACCTGTGTTTGAGCGACGTTCAGAGAGCTTACGTCGGCAGACCCTTCCGCTATGGTGACTTGTTCAGCGACGGCTTCGAGGCTCAGAGAGATCGCCAGGTGGACGAATTCCCCTGCATGCACAATTACTTTTTGCTGATTCGTTCGAAAGCCGCGGGCGTGAACGGTGAGTTCATATTCGCCCGGTTCGAGAGAACGGAAGCAAAACTGTCCGCCTGAATCCGTCGTCGCATCAAGCCGAGTATTGGCTGCGCTCAATTCTAGAGTGGCGACTACGAATGCCCCAGTCTGATCTTGAACGATCCCGCAGACGCTACGAGCTGTTCCTGCCTGCGACGGCAGGGCGGAAAATAGCATCAGGGAAATGGCGGCAATTGCAGTAAAGCTCATGTCTTTCAAATCTCGGCACATATTAACCTTGATTAATACAATATGTAAATCACAATTAATCCCCTGGCTCATCCGGGCCGAGACAATAAGTCGTAAATGGCGGCAAAGCCAGTGAAAAATGTTGGGGGAACAACGTTGGAGCAGCAACAAGGATGGCGCGAAACTCATGAGCACACCGAAGCGACGACTCATGTTGAATTGAGACTCTCCGCCTCGTAAGCAGATGATCATTTGGCCGAGGATGGGTTTCGGTTTAGGTCGAGCCCCACGTACCTACAGCATGAAAGAGGTTAGGGTTTTCTTGTCGATGTGATGAGTGGTATCGTAGGGCCCTCAAGAAAGTCTGATAGCACGAAGCTAGATCGTGGATCACTTCGCCCCCAATTTCGCGTTCCCCAAGTTTCTGAGCCACCACTTCGCGACAGTGCGATTTCTCTATCGCTCCGTGTGCTTGTTGTTTTTCGCCGGGCTCATGGGCGGAGCGGTAGCGGCTGCCGATGTTCGGAGTTCGCACGCTGCTTCGCCAGGACCTAACCTGTCATTTTCGGTCGCTGACTTTGACGGAGATTCTAAGCCCGACCTAGCCAGTATTCAGACTGGAAAGAGCGATTTAAGCCGCGCGGCCTATTGGATTCAGCTTCAGCTAAGCACTGCCAGGCGACAAACGTTTCAGATCGTCGCGCCGACAGGCGGCCTTCAAATCGCCTTACGCGATGTCAATGGTGACCAGGCTCTCGATTTGGTACTCACAACATGGCTTGGGCGGCCCGTGGCGATTCTTCTCAATGACGGCCACGGGAATTTTTCGCGAGTAGAACCGACCGTCTTTCCGGAAGCATTCCAAGAATCCGATACAAGCTGGAGTTCCACTACTGACCATGCAATAGGTGCCGTTGGCATCCCCCCACAATCGCGGGAAGACATCTGTTCGGAAAGAAACCTCTTCGTGCACTTGCGGTCACAGGCCCGTTTCGCAGCTCCTTCGGATTCGCGATTTGCCGTCGGCCCTTTTTTGACTTCCCACTTCGGCCGCGCACCTCCCTTCGAAGTTTCTCACTCCTAAGCTGAACATTCGGCGAATCGACGAATAACCGCCCAGAAGGCGGATTTTCCGCCCTTTCTCTAACTGTTCAAAACAACAATTCTGCAGTTGTCGTCGAGTGCGACTCGGTTCGACGCAATTTATCCGAACATCAGTATCGCGGAGCGCAGTCTCGATAGCCTTCGGGAGGTTTCATGCGGTGTTTCTTGAGTCGTCTAAGTCTTGTCATTCCGCTGATAGTGGGGCTTGCAGGAACGGCATTGTGTCAACAAGTTCTGACGTGGCAACAAGTGAAGGACAGGTTTGAAGCTGCGAATCCCTCTCTGCAAGCTGGACAGATTGAAATTGACGAATCTCGCGCAGTGGAAATCACCGCTCACCTCCGTCCAAATCCAAATCTGGGACTTACCGTTGACCAGATCAATCCGTTCAGCGGAGGCCCCGCGCACGGCACGGCCGGGAGCCTGTTGACGGTGGCAGCCGTCAACTATTTGCACGAACGGCAGCGCAAACGAGAACTCCGACTGGAAAGCGCCCAGAAAGCGACAGGGATTACCGTTTCCGGTCAGGCCGACCTGGAGAGGACCCTCATTTTTACGCTGCGGACGGCTTTCATACAGACGCTACAAGAAAAGGCAATTCTCGACCTCGCCAAGGAGAATCTTACTTATTACGATAATGTGCTGGACGTAAATCGCGAACGCTACAAAGCTGGCGCGATTGCTCGGGTGGATTTGGACCGCCTGGAACTGCAACGCGTTCAATACGAATCCGACTTACAAACAGCGCAAGTGAATCTGCGCACCGCGAAAATCCAAGTCCTGGCACTTCTGAACGACCGGACCCCGGTGGATCAATTCGACGTGACGGGCCGGTTCGACTTCTCCACGCAAATCGTTCCACTCGACGATGTTCGCCAGATGGCGCTCGATACACGGCCCGACCTGAAGGCCTCGGTGCAATCCGTGGACAAAGCCAAGACCGACCACCGGCTCGCGATCGCCAACGGTTCGACCGATCCGACGTTCGGCTTCGACGCCGGTCGTAATCCGCCCATCGACCAGTACGTTGGGTTCAGCGTGAGCATTCCGCTTCGCCTTTTCGACCGCAATCAGGGAGAGAAAAGGCGCACTGAACTGGATATCAGACGCAACGAAAAACTCTTGGAGGCAACACGAGCGCAGGTCTTTAGCGACGTGGACTCCGCTTACGCCACCGTGACGAGCACCGTGAAGCTTCTCCAGCCTTACAAGGACCGCTACCTGCAGCAAGCTTCGCGAGTGCGCGACACCATTGCTTTTTCTTACGGACATGGCGCTGCGTCTCTGCTGGATTTTCTGAATGCGCAAGCCGACTACCGGAGCGTGCAAGCCAATTATCTGAACTTGGTTGCTTCTTACTTGGATGCAGCGAACCAGTTGAATCTCGCCGTAGGCCGTGAGGTTCTCCAATGAAAAGTGTAGGCACTGAATTTCCGTTCCTGCTTCTTGCTTGTTGCTTGTGTTTGGCCGGATGTGGAGACCGCAAAGGAGATCTCAAAGCAGAGGCACCGCCGCCGGCATCAGTCGAGCACGAGCAAGACGTGAATGTTGTGCGGGTGGATCATGCGGAGCAATTCCCGCTGGCAATTGCGGCGGCGCACGAGGCCACATCCCAATTGGTCGTGACGGGAACAGTTAACCCAGATGTCTCCCGAAGCGTGCCGGTCATTTCGATCGCCACGGGCCGCGTGGTGGAGATTCACGCGCGGCTTGGCGACACCGTGAAAAAGGGCCAGGTCCTGATGCGTGTGCAAAGCGCAGACATGTCGGCAGCAATTTCGGACTATCGAAAAGCTGTGGCCGACGAGCAATTGGCGCGTACGCAGTTGGAGCGCTCGAAGCTGCTGTACGACAAGGGCGCAGTCTCCCTGAACGAGCTGCAGGTGGCGCAGGACATCGAAGACAAGGCCAAAGTTGATGTAGAGAACACCACGGAACGGCTTCGCGTTCTTGGCGCCGACATCGATCATCCGGCGGCGATTGTCGAAGTTCGCGCTCCAGTTTCGGGTGTGATTACCGACCAGCAGGTTACCAATGCTGCGGGAGTGGCCGGCCTAGGCTCGCCCAATCCGTTTACGATCTCGGACCTGAGTTACGTCTGGATTCTTTGCGACGTGTACGAGAATGATCTTGCCAAAGTACATGTTGGCGAAACAGCCGAAATCCGTCTGAACGCCTTTCCCAACCAAGCATTTACTGGCCGTATCAGCAACGTCCTTCCTATCCTCGATCCAACGATTCGCACTGCCAAGGTACGCATTGAGGTGCGCAATCCCGGAATGATGCGCGTGGGTATGTTCGTCACTGCGACGTTCCACGGTCACAAAAAGGAAACGCATACCGTTGTTCCGGCTTCGGCCATTTTGCACCTGCACGATCGTGATTGGGTCTACGTCCCGGACGGCGAAAAGAAGTTCCGCCGGGTAAGCGTGGTTGCTGGTATATCCCTGCCAAACCACTCACAAGAGATCGTCTCCGGGGTACAACCCGGTCAGCGAGTCGTTTCCAATGCGCTCGTTCTGCAAAGCACGGTGGAGCAGTAAATGAATACGTTTGTGCGAAGTGTGAGGGTCACGCGATGATTCGCGCATTCGTCGATTACGCGCTTAACAACCGGTTCATTGTGGTGGTTGTCGCCGCGCTTCTCCTGGTGTGGGGTGCGATCGCGTTTCACAACCTACCTGTCGAAGCCTACCCGGACGTCGCGAATAACTACGTTCAGGTCATCACGCAATGGCCGGGCCACGCCGCGGAAGAGATCGAACAGCAAGTCACGATTCCCGTTGAAATCCAAATGAACGGAATCCCGCATCTGCAGCACCTGCGGTCCGTGTCCATCTTTGGACTGTCCAGCGTGATGCTTATTTTCGACGATCAATCCATCAATGATTGGAACCGCCAAAAGGTGCTGGAAAGACTGGCGCAAGTACAGTTGCCGAGCGGCCTGCAGCCGCAAATGGGCACCGACTGGAGCCCCGTTGGCCAGATCTACTTCTACCATTTAATGAGCAAAAACCCGAAGTACGACGTGATGGAGTTGAAAGCACTGGAGGACTGGGTTTTGGAGAAACAGTTCAAATCAGTGCCCAACGTCGTGGATGTTTCAAGCCTGGGTGGCATGACGCGCGAATACCAGGTGCGCGTCGATCCCAGCAAGCTCATCGCCTACGGTCTCAGCGTTGGTCAATTAGAGACTCAGCTCGCAAACAACAACGTAAATGCGGGCGGCAGCTTCATTGAATCGGGGCTGCAGCAGCTGAACGTGCGCGCTGTGGGTCTGATAGGCACCGTCGAGGACATAGGAGATACGGTCATCCACGCCAAGAACGGGACCGCACTCAGTATTCGAGACGTAGCTGCGGTGGAGCAAGGGCCAAAAATTCGCCTGGGAAAAAATGGAAAATCCATTCACCGGGCCGACGGCAAGGTGATCGATTACGACGATGTGGTCGAGGGCATCGTGCTTCTCCGCAAGGGTGCGAATGCCGATGAAACGCTCGCAGCCATACACGAGAAGGTGAAGGAACTCAACGAGCACATCCTTCCACCTGGTGTAAAGGTCGTCCCAATGCTGGACCGCAGCGACCTGCTGCATCTTACGACGCACACGGTGCTCCACAACCTAACCGAGGGAATTGTACTCGTTCTGGTGATCTTGTTTCTCTTCCTCGGGAATTTTCGTGGAGCCATCATCGTCGCGTTGACGATTCCGTTCGCGCTGCTCTTCGCCGCAATCTGCCTGGACCTGAACAGCATTCCCGCGAATCTCCTTTCTCTCGGCGCTTTGGATTTTGGAATGGTCGTTGACGGATCGGTCGTCATCATCGAGAACATTGTCCGCCACTTTGGTCTCACGACAGATACGCGGAAGACTGCTCTCCAGCGAATTCGAGATGCGGTCACCGAAGTGATTCGGCCCGTGTTCTTTGCGCGTGCAATCATCATTGCGGCCTATCTGCCGATCTTCACTTTAGAAAGCGTTGAAGGCCGTCTCTTTAAGCCCATGGCCTGGACTGTTTGCTTTGCCCTGCTGGGAGGGCTGATTTTCTCGCTCATTATCGCTCCCGTTCTCGCGGCGTTTCATTTCAAAGCTGGCGTGCAGGAGTGGCGCAATCCCGGCATGGAATTTCTGAAAACCAAATATCGAGCAGGCGTCCAATGGGCGGTCGAACATCCGACGATCACGGTGGGGACAGGCGCTTTTGCGGTTATCGCGACAGCAGCTTTGATGGCGAGCGGTGTGGTGGGCTCGGAATTTCTGCCGCACCTTGATGAAGGAGCCGTGTGGGTGCGCGGCACACTGGCGCCGAGCACCGGCCCCGGCGAAGGAATTCGAGTTGCCGATCAAGCCCGATTGATCCTGGCTTCGTTTCCCGAGGCCACTGTGGTCAGCAGCCAAGTCGGACGGCCGGACGACGGAACGGATACGACCGGTTTCTTTAACACGGAATACTTCGTCGACCTCAAGCCGAAGGAGGAGTGGAGACCTGTCTTTCACGAGGACAAAGAACGGCTGATCGCCGCGATGAATCGCGAACTCGAAAAGATTCCTGGCGTTCTCTGGAACTTTTCCCAGCCGATCGAAGACAACATGGAGGAGGCAGTCAGCGGGGTAAAGGGCGAACTGGCCATAAAGCTTTATGGAGATGACCTTCAGGTTCTCGAAGCAAAGGGCGACGAAGTTGTCGAAGTCATGCGCCGCATCCCGGGAGTCGAGGACTTGGGTTTATTCCGAGTGTTGGGACAACCCAACTTGAATATCGCGGTCGAGCGCCGGCGAGCAGCTCGCTTTGGAATCAACGTTGCCGACGTGCAAGACGCCGTGGAAACCGCGGTTGGCGGAAAAGCGGTGAGTCAAGTCCTGCAGGGGGAACAACGCTTCGACCTGGTTGTCCGCTATCAGGCGAGTTACCGCGACAGCGCAGACGCTATCGCAAACATTCGCATTCTGTCCCCTTCCGGAGAACGTGTCGCGCTCTCGCAGCTTGCAAGAATTGAAGCTCACGATGGCGCTTCGGAAATCTATCGCGAAGCAAATTCGCGCTATGTAGCCATCAAGTACAGCGTCCGGGGTCGGGACCTTGGCGGCGCAGTCGAAGAGGCAATGAAGTTGGTTGCCGAGAAGGTGAAGCTCCCGCCGGGTTATCACGTTGACTGGGCTGGCGAGTATGCGAGCCAAAAGCGCTCGCAGAGGCGTCTGATGGTTGTCCTCCCCATCACGCTCTTTGTCATCTACGTGATCCTCTACGCGATGTTCAAGTCCAGCAAGTGGGCCCTTCTCATCCTCGGCAACGTCGCAGTGGCGCCTCTCGGAGGCATTCTCGCGCTGCTCCTTACGGGCACGCACTTCAGTGTTTCGTCAGGCGTTGGAGTTCTGGCGCTGTTTGGTGTGTCGGTCGAGACCGGCGTGATCATGTTGGAATACATCAACCAAATTCGCGGTCACGGGCTTCCTGTGGAAGCAGCTGCCATTGAAGGGGCGGTGCTTCGACTACGCCCCATGATGATGACGATGCTAGTCGCATCACTGGGCCTGCTTCCTGCCGCACTGTCCCACGGGATCGGTTCGGATTCACAGCGGCCCTTCGCCATCGTCATTGTCGGTGGACTCGTCGCCGCCCTCCTGCTGAGTGTTTTCCTTCTGCCGACGCTCTACGTTTTGACCGCAGGACCGAAGGACAAACTGCCGCAGCCTTCATCGGACTTTGCGGAGGGTCTATGAGCGAAAGTTCTAGACCGGTAGCATTGACTGCCAGCCGTTGCGGGCCATTGCAATCCGCCGCTGGCGTGGTCCTCGCAACCATCTTCGCCGTTCTTGTCGCAGCACCTGGAACAATCAAAGCAGATGGTCAACAATACACCGTCGTCGCACGGGTCGACGTCAGGAGTGCAGGACTAATCTCGCGTGACATCGTTATGAAAGTCGAAAATGTGAGCGTGCCCGCGACGGCGATCAATGCCAGTCCTGATATCGCGCGAAACATTGCCATTGTGATGGACGCCGGTCCGGACCAAGCGAGAGTCCTGCCAAAAGAGAAGGATCTGGCAATCGCCCTGATAAATGAGCTGTCCGATGCGGGTACGCGTTTCACTATCGCTAGCGTAGGTACTTCGTCGAAAATGCAGGCAACAACGCTTGATCGATCCGTCGCCATCGAGCACATTCGCGAAATTACGGAAGATAACAGAGAGAAAACGAATGTCCCCATTTATGATGCGCTTGGCTCAGCGATTCGACAAATCTCCGCCACTCCCGGACTGCGTGTCGTCATATTCATAGGCGAAGGGAATGACGGAGGGAGCAAGATGCGTTATGCGGAGCTACGTGGTCTGGCGGAGTCAAATCATATTGCCTGCTTTGCCTCGCTCGTTGCGGACCACAGTCTGCGTGGTGCAAAGAGCATCCTTCGATATGGATGGAGCTTACGGGAGCTCACCGGCGATACCGCTGGCATATTTTTAGAGAACCAAAAGACACCAAAGGCCAGTCGACGACTAAGAGAGAGTGTAGGGGGTCTTCGTCTCATTACATTCGAGATCCCTTTTCGTGGGCCAGGGCGATACAAGATTTCAGTTTCGTCGCCGCGGGGCAGGAGGTTGCGAGCGCAAAAGGCCATTGCCATTCCATAGAGGATGCAGTAGCAAGCTGTCTATCTGTCGGTTAAGTACGGAATCTGTTATCGGTCAAATTCTAAAATTACAAGAAATAATCAGTCGTTCGAATTTTCCCTAAGCCGCCCGTTTCGGAGTCGAATTCTGAGCTGACTCGTTTGCCAAGCCAGTCAGAAACGACCGGCCCAAACCTGTTTTGCCGCTGGGCACGGCTTGCCTTCGTGTCCCTTCGCCCTGTGGTGCTTGATCTCGGCGTATAGGCTCTCACGTTGTTGTTGCACTTCCGCGCGTTCTTCGTCTCCGTGAACCAGATCAGGACTGAGCAGATTGAGTTTGTTATTCAAAGCGATGAGCTGACTCACCAGTTCGTCCTTCACTTGGCAGTTCATCGATTCATTGTACTCTCCTATCCATGCCGGGGATTTTGTTTCGACCGGATCTTCGTGTGTTGCGCGATGGGTGCGGTCCGCATTTAACGTGTATTCTGCGGTGAGCACGAGGTTGTGTCGGGTTCAGAACTACGAGTTCAAATTCTTGCGCAATTCGCGCGGCTTGATCGGGCGACGCCGGCTGATCTCATTAGCTCAGAAGCGCAATCTCAGCTGAATAGCGGCCACAGATCAGAAACAGATTGCCGAACGGATCAGCTGTTATATGGGCATCCTGCCTCCCAAGCAGGCTCCCTGTCACGTTACTGAGGTCTGTTGGTTCAAATCGGGCCTCCGCAACTAGAAGGGTTTTCCTTTCAGCTCCATCGCAATACCCTGCAACCATCCGAATTGACAAAACAGAAGCAGCGAAATCAATCAAGCACAAGAAAACTCCCACGTCTGTTGTCGTGTCTGGTAAATCGCGTTACTCCTTGTAGACATTCTACACAATATGTAGTAGAGTCTCTACACAATGCCTCGAGAGCCATCCCGAGTAGAATTGCTCCAAGGCACGCTGGACCTGCTGATCCTGCGCACGTTGCGTTGTGGTCCCACGCATGGCCACGCCATCGCCAAACATATCCAGCAGACCTCCGAGGATTTACTTCAGGTTGAGACCGGCTCCCTGTACCCGGCACTGCATCGCCTTGAGGCGAAGGGCTGGATTGAAGCCTCTTGGAGACTTTCTGAAAGGGGCAAGCGTGCCCGGTATTACCGCCTCACGGCTCCAGGGCGAAAACAGTTCAACACTGAGCAATCTAAATGGCGCGCTTTCTCGCGCGCTGTCGGACTGATCTTGTCTCCTCCAGATGAGGAGGCGCCATGATGACTTGGTTTCGCAAACTTCGCTGGCTGACGCAGCGCCGCCAAAGAGAAGCCGAACTAAGCGAAGAGCTCGAATTTCACCTGAGCGAAGAAGCGAGGTTGCGAGAAGAAGACGGAGAGGCGCAAGACGCGGCGCAATTCGCTGCGCGCCGCGAGCTGGGAAATCTAGCGTTGGTGCAAGAGGACACTCGGGCGGCCTGGGGATGGAGGGTCGTCGATCAGCTCACTCAGGACGTGCGATACGCGTTTCGCACGATGAAGTCCAACCGGCCGTTCGCGTTGCTCGCGATTTTATCGCTGGGGCTCGGAATCGGCGCGAACACGGCGATCTACAGCTTCATGGACGCGATCCTCATTCGGTCCCTGCCGGTTAGCGGTCCGAAATCACTGGTCGTGCTGAACTGGCGCGCGAAAACGACACATGGCGACTTCGTCATGCAAGGGATGAGCGGCGACACGTATGACGACCCGAAGGCGGGCACGGAAGCTGGCATTTTCCCCTATCCGGCCTTCGAGCTGCTCCAAAAAAGTGATTCCGTCTTCTCAAGTGTGTTCGCGTTTGAATATTCGTTTGCAAACAAACTGAATGTAACGATCAAGGGTGAAGCCGATCTTGAGTCCGGCGTTTTTGTCTCCGGCGAGTATTTTTCGGGACTCGGAGTGCCAGCGGTTTCTGGACGGATCATTCTTCCCGACGATGATCGCAGCGGCGCCCCAGCGGTGGCGGTCGTGAGCTACGCGTTGAGTCAGTCGCGCTTCGGCGGTCCTGCGAATGCGATTGGTCAGTCAATCGCCATTGATAGTGTGCCGTTCACGGTGATTGGAGTGACGCCTCGGGGATTTTTCGGTACCGATCCACAGGAAAGCCCTTCGCTTTACCTGCCATTCAGAACGAATCTGGCGCTCGGGGCGGCGAATCCATTTGGGCTTCGACCCGCGGACTACACGGGTGGGAACTTTTACTGGGTGCAAATGATGGCGCGTTTGCGTCCGGGCGTCAGCGCGGCACAAGCGCAAGCCACTCTTTCTCCGGCGTTTCAGCAATGGGTGACGAGCACAGCGACCAGCGATCAGCAGAGAGCAAATCTTCCCCAACTCTTGGTAAAAGAGGCGGCCAACGGGCTGGAGACGTTGCGCCGGGAATATTCGCAACCGTTGTACGTGCTGATGGCGATGGTCGGACTCGTTTTGCTGCTCGCGTGCGCCAACGTCGCCAACCTGTTGTTGGCACGCTCCGCGGCGCGAAGACGAGAAATTGCACTGCGATTGAGCATCGGCGCCGGCCGGTTGCGCATCGTCCGGCAACTGATGACCGAAAGTGTTTTGCTGGCGTCTTTGAGCGGTATTTGTGGCGTGCTGTGCGCCATATGGGGAATTCGTTTTCTCACTCTACTGCTGGCCCACGGCCGGAACAACTTCACGCTGCGAGCGGAACTAAATTGGCATGTGCTCGCGGCGACGGCAGGGCTTTCCCTGCTGACGGGCGTGATATTCGGGCTCGCGCCGGCACTGCAGTCCACTCGGGTGGACGTTCTGCCTTCGTTGAAGGAAACGCACGGCGTGCAGGGCACAGCACGACGCGGGCTTCGGCGACTTAGCCTCGCGCAAGTGCTGGTGGCAAGCCAGATTGCGATCTCCATGCTGATGCTTGTGGCGGCGGGGCTCTTTGTCAGAACGCTTTCGAATCTGGAATCGATCCAATTGGGATTCAATCGCGAAAACGTCTTGTTGTTTCAGCTGAATGCGCTGAAGGGCGGGCACAAGCAACCAGAACTCTCCGCGTTTTACGCAGGCCTCCGCAGGCAGTTTGGAGAGATTCCAGGCGTCAGTGCGGCGACACTGTCGGAAGGTTCAATGGTCGGCGGAGAAACCGGACTTCCTCTCGCGGTGGGAGGCACGCCCGTGAGTCCAGTGACGCGTATTTGGAATGTGGGACCAAACTTCTTTCACACGATGCAGATTCCGATGCTGGCAGGGCGTGATTTCGACGAACACGACCGGCCTGGCACGCCATTTGTTGTTGTGGTGAACGAGACGTTTGCCAAAGCCAATTTTCCCGGCCGAAATCCGCTGGGTCAACGTGTCGTCTTACTGGAAGCAGGCGAGAAGCCGCGCGTTGCGCGGGATATGGAGATTGTCGGCGTGAGTCGCGACGCGCGCTATGGAAGTCTGACTAGAGACATTCCGCCCGTGGCGTACATCCTTTTTAACCAGGGTTATCCCCAGTTGGATCAAGCGGAATATGCGTTGCGCACCGTGGGTGACCCGCTTTCCTACGCCAGCGCCGTTCGCGAAATCGTACGTCGCGCCGATGCGACGGTTCCGGTATCGGAAATCAAAACACAGGTGACGGACATCGATCAGACGATCAGCCAACAGATCGCATTCGCGAAGTTGTGCGTCGGGTTTGCGATTCTGGCGTTGACGATCGCATGCATCGGCCTGTACGGCACCGTTTCCTACAACGTCGCGCGCCGAACAGGAGAGATCGGAATCCGGATGGCGCTCGGAGCACATCCAGGCGAGGTCATTCGAATGGTCTTGAGCGAAATTTCGCTGGTGACGGCGGCAGGATTGGCCGCCGGCATGGTCGTTGCGTTAGCGGCGTCCAAATTTGTCGAGTCGTTCCTATACGGAATCAAGCGTAACGATCCAGCCTCTCTGCTGGCCGCTGCGGCAATTCTGCTCGGCGCCGCGTTCCTGGGTGCCTACGCGCCCGCGCGCCGAGCATCTCGCATCGATCCCATGGTCGCGCTGCGTCACGAGTGATTTTGCGTCACTTTTCCGTTAGACGTTGCGGCGATAGATGCCCAGGGTTGACTCCGCTCTATAATGAGGCACAGGACCTCTCTTTCAGCTGAACTGCCGAGCTCTTACTTACTTCGAAGCGCCTGATCACAACCAGACGGGTATCTATCTACGGGTAGTTCTGGATGGCCGGATGCGACATGAATTACAGTCTTGGGTTGGGATAGCACTAATGGCTGTCGCTATTTTGTTAAAGTTGATGGTCAAACTGATGACGCGGGCGAGCTTCCAACTCCCTTCCTTGTTTTTTGAACACTCCCCTTCATGACTATCGGATAAGCAAGAATTCTGGGCTCACGGAACTGCATCGCCCGCCTTCTCCGCGATCGGCCAGGCGTAGCGCACCAGCGAGAGAGAAACTTCCCGGGTTCCTCGGATAAATCTTGGTTACGCCTCCACGCGTAATGGTACTGAGAGGCGATCGCCACAAACCTTGCACGTCCCGTGGGTTGAACATCTTATATTGGATGCGGCATCAGTGAGTCCTTTCTACTTTGTCAGATGCTAGAATTCCGTTTGGGCGTCAGAGCCGCACATGTAACACAACGCGCGCGAACCGCCGCAATTCTGCACCGACACATCTCAGTGGTCAGCGCAGTTCCGCTTCTCAATTCCATCTGTCCCGTTAGTACAGTTCTCGAACTGTTCTTCGACCAACATCAGTTCTAACCGATTGTCCTGATTGGCCTGATCCGAGTGCTAAATGATTCCGCCGATTGAACGGCGAACTCGTTCAAGGCATGCTCACTACAATCAGCTGGTAGGCTGCCGCTGTTTTTCACGTGTAGCACATCCGAGATAATTTTAAGTTCACAACTCCGCGAGCTGTTGGCGGATGACGGCTATGAATGAGAAATCTGACTTACACGTGGCAACAAGCGGTGCAGCAGGCAATCGCCGAGAGCGACCCGAATGAACTGGAACGAAAGATTCAACTGGCTGAAGTCGCCATCTTCGAGCGAATAGACACATTCTCAGCGCAAGACAGCGGCGAAGACATAGCTCTCTTTGAAGCACTCGGTAAGCTGCAAGCCTTGAGGGGGAACTATTATCCACGTAAACCTCATTCGGGATGAATGAAGTCAAAACAGCGCTGATGCCTTGGTACAAGGTTTTCGGTATTGCACCAGACACGGGATGGGCAGCAACTTAATTCATGTCCAAAACTGTGCTCATCGCTGATGATAGCGCCAGAATGCGGTTGTCCGTTCGAATGTTGCTCGAAGGCAGACACACGGAACTTAGGGTTCGGGAAGCCGTTGACGGCGTAGACGCCATCGAGAAAGCGAAATCATTGCGACCCAATTTGATACTTCTGGATCTTGCCATGCCTCGCTTGAACGGAGTAGAAGCGGCAACGGTCTTGAAGAACGCTATGCCGGGCACGCCAGTCATCCTTTTTACGATGTATGCTGACAGGCTCTCTGAAACTCTATGCAAGGCCATCGGTGTTGTTTGCATTTCAAAGGCGGACGGTTTTTCGAAGTTGCTAGAGCGGGTCGATGCTCTGCTCCCGCCCGCCTGAGCCGTCTCCCGAGTTCCAAAGCGTAAAGTTCCCTTCATCTATTTTTCGAATCCCACGATTTTTTCCTCCGCTTAAATTCCGTTCTTACTCCCCTCAACCGAACCACGAAGCGCTCTCGCTTCGGCTTTCCGAAGTTTGCTCCCGGACTGCACATGAATTTCGCAGCTTTTCCAGAACACAAAAGTTCGGCGTCTGTCATTTTCCGCAGGCGTTCTCGTAGGGCTGCAATGTCGAATTCTTCCGTGAAACCGCAACGGTACGGCTGGTCCGCGCTAGCTGGTAAAGAAAAGAAGTAACCATGCGAATCACTCGCGAGAATCGACGCTACGAACGGCCGGAAGAAGTTCTTGCTGTCCTCGAATGCTCTCCCAATCTCGAACCTTGCGAAGAATTTCGGTACGCCGACAACTATGCTTTCGCGAAGCATCTGAATGAGCGAAAGTGCCAAGAGTGTATTGATTTCTTCCATCAGACGGATAAGGAAGTGCGAACGACGAAAGCTGCTGTCAGAATTTAAGAAGCTTAGCATTCGATGAAATCGCGGGCGGCAATGGGCCGCGCATCGAAACTACGGCCAGCCTTTTCCCTTGCAGCTCAGCTGTTGCGGCTGAGAGCATTACGGCATGAAAACTTTTTTGTTTGTACTTGCTGCGACTATTTTTGAGGCATCGGGCGATGCCGTCATGCGCCTCTCGCTGCATAATAATTCTGTTGTTGGACGGGTAGTTCTCTTCCTGTTAGGGTCGCCGCTTCTCGCGCTTTACGGGACGTCGCTAAATCTTGCGCCTGTAGATTTTGCCGCTGTAACGGGTCTATACATAGCGACTCTGGTCGTCGCCTTCCAAGTTGCAAACTATCTGTTTTTCCATACGACCCCGACGCCCGCTGTGCTGGCAGGCGGTTCCCTCGTCGTCACCGGCGGCTTACTCATTTACTTATGGAAATAGCGCAATTTGAGCCGAGCCTCTAACATAGGAGAGACCGATGCGTCCTAAAACCGATGGCATTCTTGAATCCTCATTGTACGTCAGCGATGTGCTTCGCTCAGTTCGCTTCTACGAGGAGACTTTTGGATTCCGCGTCATCAGTGAATTCGGCGAGCGTGGTTGTGCGATGCACGCGGGCAAGAGTCAGGTGCTGCTGCTGTTCAAGAAGGGAGCTTCGCTCGCGACCCAATCGCCTCACGACGGGGACGGCGAATTACACGTCGCGTTCGCTATCCCCTCCGCCGAATTGGCCAACTGGGAGTCGTGGCTCCAAACGAGGGGAATCGCAGTGGAAGAGAAGCGGACGTGGGAATTGGGAGGCTGGAGCCTCTACTTCCGTGACCCGGACCGCCATTTGGTTGAACTCGCCACGCCGGGCACATGGTCAGTCTACTGAAAAGAAAAACGGCGTTTGAACGCTAACCAGGCATGTGGATAGTACAAACAACGTCGCTCTGCGGTGTCTAATTCTAGTGTGGACCGTGCTAAGCGCTGGAGACGTCCCGTCGGCTTTTGCTTGGTAATACTCTTCATGGTGCAATCAGCAGCCGTCGGAGTGTTCGTTTCCATGCCAATCTTTGGACGCCTTTCCCGATTACCAGCCACCTCATGGGCGAGCCCGATTTCGCACACTGAACGGCTCGTTCAAGTACGCCTTGAGTTTGGTGTTGATTCTCCTTTTCAATGTGCCATTGCTCTACGGCGGATTAGCAACGGCGTCCAACCTCAGCAGCGCAGGAACTAGCGTCGCTCTAGCGTTCGTTTCGGCTCTATTTGCGATCGCGGGCTGGGGAGTATATAGATTTAAGAGCTGGGCCCGACTGCTCACGCTTGCAATTTCAGTTTCCACCTTCCTGCCAATGCTCGGGAGCTTCCCGCCGTTCTTCGTCCACAGCTTCGCTGGTATGACGGCTTTCTTGCCGTTTATCGTGCCGTACGGGCTAATGTTCTTCTATTTAAAAGGCGAAGATGTGCGGCAACTTTTTGCATAAGTCCTGATTCGTTTGCCAGGCATCTGGACACGATGAAGTGATGGCTTGGCCAGAGTCGTTGCGAACCCTTGAAAGAGCCATAGTGAATAAAGAGGATTCGACCTGCCAGCTGGAAATCGGTGAAACCTTGGCTTAAAGAGAAAAAGGTGAACCTACCCTATCGTGATTGGCAACGAGGGATTGGGCAAGCAGTACGGACTCGACGGGATGCCCCTCACGGCGCTGGTTGACCGCGAAGGCAGAATAGCCGACGTGTACCCTGGTTTGGTGGATAAGGCTGCCACTCAACAAAAAATCAGGGCTCTCCTTGGGGAGACCTTCAAAGACGCCGCGAACTGATAGTTCCGCCTGAGAAGAATAGTTCACCATCATTGCCAATCACTTTCATGGTTCTGCATTTGAAATCGACGTGCCCCACGCGTATGCGGAGAATCTCGCCGGCGCGGCATCACGTAGCATAAAGAAGTTCGATTATCGTTTTATCGTTTATTCCGACGATTTTCGGCTGCCGAGATCAAACGACGACTGGTTTTTTCGGAGAGTCATCGAGGTAAAGGCCGTCCAGGCAGGTCTTGGTCGAATAAAGGCGAGGCGCCACTTCATCTACCAAGCCGCGCAAAAAACAAAACTCGAAGAAGCAACGGAGCCCCCTACAAATATCGGTGCACGACATCTCCCGACAAGAAAGACTGGAGGGTATACGGTCGGCGCAACTTGGCGTCAGCTAGTTATGTGAAACGCCTCCGTTCTGCATTTCGCCGAGGCTATGGCAAGCACACTAAGTTGACGCCTGAGGAGCCGCAATGCCCAGAGCAGCATTGAATGTTGCTGCTGCAGAGATGCAAGAGCGGAAAACACGACGCAGCGCGAGCTGGCGTCGGGACCAGCATCGTCGTAACAAGAGGAATAGCGACAATTGCTATCGCTCGGACTCTGTTCAAGACCTCGCGGCGACTCAACAACGCAGCGGGCACGGTGCCACTCTTCTCCAACAGGCCAGCACGATACAGCCTAACCACGGCCAGCCTCACTAGTGAGTCATCGCCACCCGACTGAAAGTCCGCATCCAGCTTTTTGCTTATTTCAGGCACTGTAAAATGGCCTGTGCATTCGAGCCATACCATGGCTGCCGTTCTGTTTAGACAGTGGGCTTTGTGCCTCCGCTCATCATAAACGAGCAGTTCGTCATCGAATTTGCGCGTCAGCGCGTTAATGCGCTTCGGCTTCAATTGATCGGTCAGTTCTTTCACCGTCGGTTCCTCTTTCGTGACGCTCACCTTCCGGATGTACGATACTGACTCCCAAACTTTTCTTGAACTATCCGAACGACTTCGCATGCCTCTCCTCGCGGTCCCCGCAATATGTGCGCACCCTTAGTCGCTTGAGTCAGAATTCTAAGTGCCCGCGATGGATTCGCTCGCGCCGAAAGCGAGTTTGCGAGCAACTTGAGAGTTCCCTCTCCCGGTGAGGCCGCCAGTGGATGCCACGACGCTTCTTTTTTATACGTTGTGAGGATCACAAGGCCGACCGGCAGCGGTTCTGTACCGATTGCACTTCCAAACTCGCTCGCGAACCTTAAGGTTTGTACATCGCTGCCATCAACTCGAATTCCCAAAGGCCTGCTGAAAGAATGCACATAACCATTTCGGTCGAAGACGGCAAATTCGTCCGAATAGTAGGCCGCTCCTGCACGGAGGAACTCCCGTACCAAAGTCGACTTGCCGCTGTAGCTCCGACCCGGAATCACGATTGCTCTTCCGTGCCATCCCACGACCCCGGAATGAACGAAAAATCTGGTAGGAGACGTTTCGGCAATATACGAATCAACGTCGCTCTCGAAACCATCATATAAATCGTTCTCATTTTCTGAGCGAAGGAAAATTGCGCTATTCCTATAGAGCGTGTGGAACCGGCGTACTCCGTGCAACGCCTGCGCTCGATTGACATAGAAGGAATAAAGACGGTCCACTGGCCGGTTATCGTCGAAACGGCAACCAGGAGGAAGGTGATTGTTCAAAGGCTCTAGCAGGCTGCTGAAAAAGTCGGAGATTTTGTAACGAGGCGACGCGAGATGCGTCTCATTAAGCATGCGAGGAACCGATCAGCAGCAAGGACATGTTT
>Ga0070697_100001014_pt1 | contig 21218 bp, 19 predicted proteins | sample KBSK1501metaG_FD_65475 | JGI IMG/M metagenome (GOLD analysis project Ga0070697, IMG submission 65475) | Corn, switchgrass and miscanthus rhizosphere microbial communities from Kellogg Biological Station, Michigan, USA - KBS K1-50-1 metaG | ecosystem: Host-associated > Plants > Roots >... | reverse complement strand
ACCCGAATGCGCAGAGCTTCGGCGACGTCACCAACGAGTTCTGCCGGGCAGCCCACGCGCCGCAGTTCACGCTGCGGGTCGACAGCCGGGCCGCGGGCATGCTGCCGAAAGAAACGACCGACATGCTGCAGCACTGGCGCGTGGCCCAAACGCTCAAGCGCCGTCTGCTCGAGGGCGTGCGCATTCCCGAAGCTGCCATGCAGTACGTCATAAGCCGCGCGAAGTTCACAGCCCACAACGCTCAGGCCGCGCTGGCCGGCACGGGCGTCGAATGCCCGCCGCTGCATACGTATGCGTGGAAGATCTGGGACTACTGGGAGCGCCACCTCGACCCCGAGGCGCTGACCGAGCGCAACCTGCGGGCCGTGCTCGAGGACAGAGTCGTCGTCGTTACGGGTGCGTCGAGCGGCATCGGGCGCGCGACCGCCTCGCTGGTGGCGCGCCACGGCGCACGCGTGGTTCTCGTATCGCGCACCAGGGAGAAGCTGGAGGAGCTCAAGCGGGAGATCGAGTCCGAAGGCGCCCGCGCCTTCGTCCATCCGACCGACCTTTCGGACACCGACGCATGCGAGCGGATGATCCGCGACGTGCTGGCCGAGCACGGGCGTGTGGACATCCTCGTCAACAACGCGGGGCGCTCGATCCGTCGCTCGATCGAGGCCTCCTACGAGCGCTTCCACGACTTCCAGCGCACGATGCAGCTGAACTATTTCGGCGCGGTGAAGCTCATCCTCGCGGTGCTGCCCGGGATGAGGGAGCGCCGGCGCGGCCACATCATCAACATCTCGAGCATCGGCACGCAGGCGTTCCCACCTCGATTCAGCGCGTACGTCGCGTCCAAGTCGGCCCTGGCTGCGTTCAGCCGCTGCATCGGCCCCGAGGTCGTCGACGACGGCGTCGCCATCACCAACATCCACATGCCGCTGGTGCGCACGCCGATGATCGCGCCGACTGGGATCTACAAGAACTTCCCGACCAGCTCACCCGAGGAGGCGGCGGAGCTGGTGGCCTCGGCGATCCTGACCCGCGCGCCAGAGGTCTCGACGCGGCTGGGCAAGCTGGGTGAGACGGTCAGCACCGTGGCGCCGGGGCTGCTCCAGTTCGTGATGACCGGCGCGTACCACGTGTTCCCGGAGACCGCCGGGAAGGACGGCGAGCGGCACAAGCCGGCGGACGAAGAGATCTCGGTCGAAGCGGCCGCCATGGCGTACCTGATGAAGGGCATCCACTTCTAGCGGTCGAAGCGGAGCCGGCGTCCCACCCGGCGCGGCTTCGCCGCGCCGACCTCCCCGCGAGCGGGGAGGGACCCCTAGCCTGACGAGTGAGAGGCAGCGATCCCGAACAGGGCGATGCCGAAGATGAAGATCATGATCAGGGCGATCACGCCCAGGACGATCAGGATCATGTGGACGATCCCGATGATCATGCCCGCGGTGGCCATGCCGTAGCCGGACTCGCCCGTCTGCTTGATCTGGTTGCGGGCCATGTAGCCGGTGATCGCGGCGACCAGGGCCACGGTGAAGCCCCCAATTCCCGGGATGATGTGCGCGAAGAACGACCCGACACCGGCGGCCAGGCTAACGATCGCCAGCGTGTTGGTCTGACCGGCCACCCCGACGCCCTGGGGCTGGAGGCCTGGAGTGTGCGGAACCGCGGTTGACGGCGCCACCTGCTGGCCGACGATCTGCGTCTGCGGCGTGGCCGGTGGTGGCGGCGGCGGCGAGGACGGCGGCGGCGGAATGTCGCTCGGAGGCGTGCTCACGAGGGCAGTCTAATCCGCCTTCCTACAATCCTTCACGATGGCGATGCAGCAGGAAGAGGCGATCAGGCAACGTCTGCGCGCGGTGCCGGACGATCCCGGCGTATACCTGTTCCGCGACGCTCGCGCGCAGGTCATCTACGTCGGCAAGGCGCTGCGCCTGCGCGACCGGCTCCGCCAGTACTTCACGCCGGGGTACGCGCAGACCGCGCGGGTCGACGAGATGGTGCGGCGCATCTACGACTTCGAGTTCGTGCAGTGCGCGAACGAGGTCGAGGCCCTCGTGCTCGAGTGCAACCTCATCAAAAACTACCGGCCGCGATTCAACATCCGGCTCAAGGACGACAAGAACTACCTCTACCTGAAGCTGCCCGTCACCGAGCAGTACCCGCGCGTGCACTACTCGCGCCGCGTCCAGAACGACGGCGCGCTCTACTTCGGCCCCTACACGTCGGCCCAGTCGCTGCGCGGAACTGTGAAATCGATCCGCCAGCTGCTGCCGTTTCGAACCTGCTCCGACGAGATCTTCAAGCAGGGAAAGGTGTGCCTCGACTTCCACATCCGGCGGTGTCCCGGACCATGTGAGAAGCGCATCAGCCCCGAGGACTACAAGGCGCGCATCAACGAGGTGGCGCTCTTCATGGAGGGTCGCTCCGACATGCTCGTGCGCCAGCTCGAGGGTCGCATGGGAGACGCGGCCGACCGGCTCGACTTCGAGAACGCCGCGCGATATCGCGACCAGCTGCAATCGATCGAACGCATCGCAGACCGCCAGAAGGTGCTCGTGCACGGCCGCGATGACCAGGACCTGATCGCTTACGCGCGCAGGGGCAATGACGTGTTCGTCGAGGTCGCTTATGTTCGCCAGGGCAAGATGGTCGGCCACGACGGCCATCCCTTGGACGGCGCCGGCGACGCAGGCGAATCGGAGCTGCTGCGAAGCTTCCTACTGCAGTACTACACGAGCGCAACCCACGTGCCGCGCAGCGTGATCGTGCCGGGGCCGGTCGAGGATCCGGATCTGATGCGCGACTGGCTCACGCAGCGGCGGGGCGGGCCGGTCAGCATCGACGTGCCGCAGCGTGGCCGCAAGCGCGCGCTGGTGGCCCAGCTCGCCGAGACGGCGGCGCAGGAGCTCGAGCAGCAGCGCATCCAGGCCGACTACGACCGCAGCCGCACCGAGCCCATGCTGGCCGCGCTTGCGGAGGCCCTCGACCTCGAGGAGCCGCCGAAGCGCATCGAGTGCTACGACGTCTCCAACATCCAGGGCGACTCCGCGGTCGGCGCGATGGTGGTGTTCGAGGATGGCCGGCCGCGCAACGACCACTACAGGCACTTCCGCATCAAGTACGTGCCCGGGCCGAATGACTTCGCGATGCTGCAGGAAGTGCTGAAGCGCCGCCTCGAGAGGCTCGAGTCATCGCTCCGCCGCGAGGACGCGGACGCCGCCGGCGACCGATCCTTCACGAGCCGTCCCGACCTCATCCTCATCGACGGAGGCAAGGGACAGCTGGGCGCAGCTCTGGAGGTGCTCGAGGACGCGGGCTTCGCGGACATCCCAACCTTCGCGCTGGCCAAGGAGCGCGAGGAGATCTTCGCGCCGGGACGGGCGGAGCCGATCGTCCAGGAGCACAACTCGCCCGGCATGTTCCTGGTCCAGCGCATCCGCGATGAGGCGCACCGATTCGCGATCACCCACCACCGCAAGGTGCGTTCGCGCAGGGCGCTGTCGTCGCCGCTCGACTCGATCGAGGGCATCGGACCGGCGCGCAAGCGTGCCCTTCTGCGTCAGTTCGGTTCGGTGCAGGCGATCCGAGAGGCGCCGGTGGAGGACATCGTGGCCGTGGGCGTGCCTGAGAAGCTGGCCCGGCGATTGAAGGAAACGCTGTGACTAGAGGGTCACAGCCGGAGGCCCTCGTCGGATCTTCGGCGCCCATGCGGCCGATCTGCGGGTTCGGCTCCTGCGCTGCTCGCTCACGCAGTTTTCCAATGCGCTCGCTCCGCTGCTCGTCGCCTCACCCGCATCTCAGCCACCTGGATCGCCGAATCTCTCGACGAGGTCTCCGTCCGTGACCCTCGTAGTGCTGGGTGTTTCGACACCCGACAGCCTCGACCACGATCTCGAGGTCTTCGAAGCCGCCGGTTTCCGCCGCCTGCGCGACATGGCGACGATTCCGGAGGGCGACGCCGTGCTTGGTGTGGCCGGCGGCGGAGCCGAGCTGCTGCGCGACGCCGACCAGATAGGTCTCAAGTACGTTCTGGTCCACGAGGGCGCGAGCGACGGCCACTCTGGTGGCACGTACGAGCGCGCGCACCATCGGGTGGAGGCCGGCGAGCTGTCAGAGCTCGCGCAGCACCTGCGGAGCCGCAAGCGCCCGCTCATCACCTGTCTTGCGTTCGGTTACAAGAACGGCGCGCCGGCAGACGCCGCTCTCCTCATCGACGCGCGCTTCCTGGACAACCCGTACTGGGTTCCCGAGCTGCGGGAAAGGACCGGCCACGACCCCGCGGTCGCGGAGTTTGTGCTCAACCAGCCGGCCGCCACGAAGCTCCTCGACGACCTGCACCGGATGGTGACCGACCTCATGCCGCTTTATCACGAGAAGGGCCGGATGCACCTTGTGATCGCTTTCGGTTGCACCGGTGGGCGCCACCGCTCGGTGGTGCTCGCGGCCGAGATGGCGAAACGCCTACGCGACGTCGATGGCGTCGACGTCGACTTCGTCACGCGCGATATCAGCTAATGGCGCGGGCGCTCGTGCTCGGAGGCGCGGGCTTCATCGGCACCGCCGCATGCAAGGAGCTGATGCGCCGCGGGGTCGAGACCGTCGCCGCGGGGCGCAAGGACCGGCCCTACGGAACCTTCACGAGCTACGTGGCCTTCGACCGCGACGACGAGACGCAGCTCCAACGCGCGCTCGAATCGGTGCAGCCTGACGTGCTCCTGGACCTCGCGTGCTACGAACCGGCGCAGATGCGGGCGGTCATCGACAACTTCAAGGGACAGCGCTACGTTTTCGCCTCGAGCGGCGCCGCCTACCCGGATCTCAGCGGCGGGCCGGCGCGGGAGGACGACCTCGAGCCGCTAGACGGCGAGCCGCCGGCAGACCTCAGCTACGCGGACGGCAAGCGTTGGTGCGAGACGCTGCTCACCCGAGCCCAGGACTTTCCATGGACGGTGATCCGTCCGCCCGCAGTGTTCGGCGCATCGGACCCTTCTCTACGCATCGCCGCGTACATCCAGCGCGTCGCCGATGGCGGTCCGGTGCTGGTGCCCGCCGAGACCTACGAGCAGCAGGCTGGCCTGGCGTGGGTCAAAGACGTTGGTTTCGCATGCGCTCTGGCGTGTGACCTTCGGAAGAAGACGGCGCATCGGGCGTACAACGTCGGATTCGAGGGCGTGAGCCTCCGCGCTCTCATCGAGGGCATCGCGCGCGCGCTGGGCCGCCCGGCCAACCTTCGTCCGGTGCCGTTCGCCGACCTGCCTGACGGAGCCAGCCCGTACGGGCCGCGCCCGAACCGTCCAGCGGGTTACGCCATTGATCACGCCCGGGCCGAGCTCGGCTTCGAGCCCTCGGCGCTGGAGGACGCACTCGCGGAGACGCTGGCCTGGTATCGCGTCGCCCACCCGTCGCACCCCGGTTACGCCAACCGGCAGAACGAGCTCGCACTCGTAAGCTGACGGCCGTGATCGCGCGCAGGTTCGTGCCCTACGGCATCGCGGTGGTGGGTGCTGTTGCGGTCACCGCCGCCATCGGCGTGGTGGAGACCTACGCGAAGGTGGGCGGCCTGTCGGCCGTTTACCTGCTGCTTGTCCTGTGGCTTGGGGCGACCTACGGCCGGTGGCCCGCGGTGACGGCGAGCGTGGCGGCCTTCCTTCTATATGACTTCTTCTTCGTGCCACCGGTCGGCACGTTCAGCGTCCGCGGGCCGAGCGAGCTGCTCGAGCTTGTGGTGCTGCTCGCGGTCGCGCTGGTCACGAGCCAGCTGGCCGCGTCGCTGCGGCGGACGCAGGCCAGCGCGGAGGCGATGGCCACGCAGTCCCAAGCGCTGTACGAGCTGGCGATCGCCGCGCTCCAGGCACCGGAGGTCGCCAACGCGCTGTCGCTGCTGTCCGGGCGCGCGGCAGCGATTCCTGGAGTGAAGCGTTTTGCGATCGCCGCCGTGGTGGACGGCAAGGGGGAGACCCTGGCCGGTGACACGTTTTCCGCGGACGAGCTGGGCCAGGCGGTGCGCAGCTTCGAGTCGAGGCGGCCGGTCGGCATCTCGGTGAGCGGCGGAACTGTTCGCGCGATGCGAACGCACCCAAACCGCGCCGAGCCGGCCTACGTTCCACTCGACAGCGGCGTCGCGGTGATCGAGCTCGGTGAAACGACACCCTCGACCGATGACGCACGGATGCTGGCCGCGTTGATCGGGCTCGCCGGCCTTCTGCTCGACCGCCGGCGTGCCGCACGCGAATCGACGAGGGCCGATGCGCTCGAGGAGTCGAACAGCCTGAAGGCGGCGATCCTTTCCTCGGTCTCGCACGAGCTGAAGAGCCCGATCGCGGCGCTGCGCGCCGGCCTCACCGCGCTGGTCGCGCCGAGGGCCGGCCTCACGCCCGAACAGCAGGACCTCACGCGCGACATGGACCGCCAGGCAACGCGTCTCGACCACATGGTCGGTGACCTCCTGGCTCTGGCGCGCCTGGAAGCCGGCGTGGAGCTTCATCGCGAACCGCATTCGTTCGCCGACCTGGTGGGGGCCTCGCTTCGCCAGGTCCGGTCAGAGCTTCATGGCCACGAGGTCACTGTCCACGCGTCCGAGGACCTGCCCGCGGTCGACGTCGACGAGATGCAGGTCGGGCGCGTGCTGACGAACCTGCTCGAGAACGCCGCCGAATGGGCGCCTGCTGGCGGCGCCATCTCCGTCGGAGCCGCCGAGCGTGATGGGCAGCTCGCCGCATGGGTCGAGAACGACGGCCCCGCCATCGCGCCGACCGACCTCGATCGCGTCTTCGATACGTTCTGGACTCGGCGCATGACCGGCACGGGCCTCGGGCTCGCGATCTGCAAGCGAGTGATCGAAGCGCACGGCGGGACGATCCGCGCCGAGAACATGCGGCGTGGCCCGCGCTTCACCTTCACGCTGCCGCTGGCGCAGGTGGCGACCGCGCACGCGCAGTGAGCGGGCGGGTCCTGGTCGTCGACGACGAGGTCGAGATGCAGCGTGCGCTGCGCGCGGGCCTGCAGTATCACGACTTCGACGTGCGCACCGCGGGGAGCGGGCAGGACGCGCTGCGCGAGTCGGCCGCGTGGCGTCCGGACGTGGTCCTGCTCGACCTCGGCCTGCCGGGCATGGACGGATTCGAGACGCTCGCCGCGCTGAGGCCTGCAACTCGCGCAGCGATCATCGTCGTCAGCGTCATGCCAGGCGAGAAGGACAAGGTTCGCGCACTGGACGCAGGCGCCGACGACTACGTGGTCAAGCCGTTCGGGACCGAGGAACTTGTCGCCCGCATCCGCGCGGTGCTGAGGCGGCAGGCCGACGTGTCCGCCGGGGAGCCGGTCGTGCGCTCAGCCGACCTCGAGATCGACCTTGGACGGCGCACGGTGACAGTGAAGGGTCGACCTGTCCGGCTCACGCCGACCGAGTACGAGCTGCTGCGCTACCTGGCGCTGCACGCGGGCAAGCCCGTCACGCACAACACGCTGCTGCGCCAGGTGTGGGGCGAGTACGCGGTTGGCGACAGCTACAACACGCGCTACGTGGTCGCGCAGATCCGGAAGAAGCTGGGCGACGACCCATCGAACCCGCGCTACATCGTCACCGAACCCGGGGTGGGTTACAGGCTCGCACCATAGCGAGCCGACGTCCCCACCTAGCCTCCCCACACGGTGGGGAGGGACAAAAGATCTAGATCTCAGACCGGCCGCGGTTCAGCAGGTAGGCGGCGATCAGGGCGACGGCGACGATTCCGGGCGACCACCCGATGCCCGGTCCGAACGGGTCGTAAGAGGAAAGGTCGACGCCGACGGCCAGCCCGCTCACGGCCGCGAACACCGCCACGATCAGCGCACCGCGAACGTAGCCATGCCGCGCGAAGAAAAGCTGGGCGCCGAGCCAGCGAGTGCGACGCCGTACCCGCCGCTCCGGGATGGGCGCCGCGTGCGCGAGCACCTTCTCGCGCCTCCCATGCCGGTAGCGCGCGGCCGTCGGATGCGGCTCGATCGGGCCCCTCGCGACCTCGCGATCCGGCGGAGGTGGCACTTCCAGCGGCTCCCACCAGGGCTCCTTGCGACGCTTGCGGTACCAGACGAAACCCGCGCCGCCCAGCACCAACCACACGAGGAACACCCCGGTTGAGTTGGAGATGTTCTGAAAGATCAGCTGCGTGAAGACGGTGCCGATCGCAAGCGCCCCCACAAGCGACAGCACAGGGATGCTCGCGCGTCCATAAGGAATGTTGAAGGGCATCTCATACGGTCTGTAGAGCTCGGGCTCGACGAAACGGAGGCGCATCACCGCCAGGTGTGCGGTGGCGAAAGCAAACGTGGCGGCAAGTGCATAAACAGCGCCGAGCAGGTCTATCTGGGCGGGCAGGATGAGCACGGCCGCGACGATGCCGAACACGATGATCGAGACATAAGGCGTCTTGAACTTCGGGTGCAGCCGCGAGAACGCCTTCGGGAAGAGGTCGTTCTGTGCAAGCGAGTAGCTCAGCCGCGAGATGCCGATGAGCCCGGCGTTGGTGGCGATGATCAGGATCGTGAACGCCAGGATGGCGACCCAGATGCCGGCCCAGAACGCCAGCACCTGCGAAACTCTGCCGAAGTGGGTGACGATCCCCGCGACCGGGTCGTCCTTCCACGTGGTGGCAAGCTCGGTGAAGTACATGTTGTGGTGGGCGTCGAAATGCACCGGAAAGACGCTCATGCCGATGGTCGGCAGGATCGCTGAGACCGCAAGCACCGCGACGATGACGCCGAAGTACGCGCGCGGCACGCTGCGCCCGGGGTTCTTCGCTTCCTCGCTGAGGTTGGAGATGGTCTCGATGCCGGTGTACGTGACCATCGCCAGCGAGATGCTGGCCAGGAAGTTGCCCCACGTCGGGGCGATGCCCCAGTGGATGTTGCTGATGACCACCTGCCAGTTGAGCAGGAACACCACGCCGAGGATGACCAGGGCGAACTGGGTGACCAGGTCGACCATGGCGAAGAAGATGTTGATGAAGCTGGACTCCTGGATGCCGAGGATGTTCAGCACCATCAGTAGGCCGGTCAGCGTCACGGCCGCGATCGCGTGCGGGAGGGGCTGCTGGAAGGTGTGGAACAGCGGCACGTAGTTGCCGAACACGCCGAGGTACGAGATGGCCGTGTACGCCGAGATCGACACGGTCGCCGCGAAGTTGAGCAGCTGGATCCAACCGACCAGGAAGCCGATCGGCTCGTTGAACGCCCTCCGGGCGAAGCTCGAGCTGCCGCCGGCGTGCGGTAGGGCGGCGGTGCCCTCGGCGTAGTTGAGAGCCGTCGTGATGAAGATGAAACCGGCGAGGATCAGGGCGAGCGGTGTGAGCCCAAGCGCAAACGCTGCGGTCACGCCCAGCGCGTAGTAGATGCTCGAGCCGACGTTGCCGTAGCACGCCGCGAAAAGCGCGGCCGCACCCAGCGTGCGCGGCAGCTTGGCCGGCCGGCGGATCACGACCCGGAGGTCGCCCGGGCGCCGGCCGCGCCTGGCGACCGAATCGGAGGTCACAGAACGCGAGGGTAAGGCTTCCGCACCAACTCCATACGAACTCCATACGGCGCTGGTGGGCTTCCAAACGCGGACCTCACGACGCCGTTCCTAGCGTTGGACTCGATGCGAAACGCCATCGTCCGGCTTCCCGAACACCGGTCGACAAGTCAGCAGCGCACGGTCCTGCGAACCGCGATCCGTCAGCTCGAGCGGGCCGACATCTACGTCGCCGCGGTTGCGTCGCTGGAGATAGGCGATTGGGCCGGACAGCGAGCCGTGAGGCAGCTGCGCGACGACCTGGAGAGCCTTCGCCGCCACCTGAGCGGCCTGCGCGCGCGCACTCCCTCTTGAGCCGCGCGCACGCCTCGAGCGGTCGGCAGATCAAGGTCCACGCCGCCAACCTTGGTCCGCTGCTGTGCTGGTCGATAGTCTTCGCCGACATCGGCACGTCCATTTATTACGTGCCCGGCATCGTGTCCTCGCAGGGCTACGACCGGCGCACCGCGATCTTCGTGGCCATGACCGCCGTCGCTTTCGTCCTCCTCGCGCTCAAGTACGCAGAGGTGACGTGGCGCAACCCTGAAGGCGGTGGCGTGGTCACGATCGCCTCCCGTGCTCTGCATCCATTTGTCGGCTTGCTGGGAGGCATGTTCATCATCGTCGACTACTACCTCACGGCCGCCCTGAGCGCGTTCTCGGGCGTGAGCTACCTGGCCGTCGTCATCCCCTTCGTTGCCTGGGGCAACGCGCTGCCGGGCACGCTGATCGCGCTTGCCGGCCTCGCCTTTCTGAACATCATGGGCATCCGGGAAAGCGCGACCGTCAGCTTCGTAGCCGCGGCGCTGGCCGCCGCGGGGCAGGTGCTCGTGGTGGTGCTGGTCGCGGTGCACCTCGGGTTCGCGGGGATTGTCCACAGCTTCGCCCTGGCCGGGCAGGGTCCTCCGCCGCTGACGCCTGTCACCTATGTCTTTGGCTTCGGCGCCGCGTTCCTCGCGTTCTCCGGCCTCGAGAGCGTGGCCCAGATCGCGCCGGCGATGCGGTCGCCGCGCCGGGTGACGGCCTTTCGGACGATGGCCCTCGTCATCGTCCTGATGATGATCACGAGCCCGATCCTGTCCCTCTGGCAGACGGTGCTCGTGCCTGACCCGAACAGCACGGCCAACAACAGCCAGCTGCTGTCCCTGCTCGCCGGACAGTACTCGGGACAGCTTCTCGCCGACTACGTCGCCATCACTGGCGCAGTGCTGCTGATGTTTGCCACCAACACCGCGATCATCGGCGGCTATCACGTGTTCCTCGCTCTCACGCGGATGGGGTTCTTGCCGCGCTTCATCGAGCTGCGCAACACGTGGCGCCGGACGCCGCACATCGCGATCCTCGCCTCTGTTGTGCCGCCCGTCGCCATCGTGGCCGCTGCGTCCGGGAACCCGGCGGGCACTGCCGTTTTCCTGGGCAACCTGTATGCGTTCGGGCTGCTCGGCTCGATCATCCTCACCAACGTGGCCCTCGACGTGATCCGCAGGCGCGAGCTCAAGCTGGGGCGCGGCGCGTGGCCGGTCACCGTTTTCGTGATCGGCATCTTCACGACCTCGCTGCCAATCCTGGCGTGGGCGGTCAACCTCGTCGCCAAGCCGGACGCGACGGTCTTCGGCGGCGCGCTGACCACCGTGGGTCTGATCATCGGGTTGTGGACGTACAGACGAGGTCGGGCGCAGCGCCCTGTCGTTTTCCCGGTGCCCTACCGACCCGAGCTGGCTGCGGAGTCGATCGCGCTTCAGTTCCAGCGCGATCCGGCCGACGTGCTGGTGCTGCTGCCGCGCGACCAGAACACGGCCGACGCCGTCATAACGGAAGCTGTCAACGCCGCGCAGGGCAGACGCATCGTGTTCCTGTATCGAGGCTCGTCACCGCCAGGGCCGGCGGAGCTGTGGGAGGTGAGCGATCCGTACCTCAAGGACTACACCGCCCAGGATGCGTTCACGCGCGCTGAGCTCAACTCCCGGAAGGATGTCCCCAGCCGGCGGTACGTGTACGTCCCGGGAAGCCTTCCGCGCGACGCGATCGGGCGAGTGTGGGCGGAGGTTCGGCCGCTCGAGACGGTCGTGCTGAAGGGCGAGCAGGACGTGCTGCCGCCGGTGGCGCTGGATCGCGTCCGGCACCGAATCACGCACGGCGTGCCGGTGCTCCACCTGGTGAGCAGCCACGTGCGGCATGCGCCAGTAGCGGCCGCCGGCGCGTAAACACCCCCACCCCTGCTCCCTCCCCACAGGTGGGGAGGGTGCCTGGCCCTCTAACTGCCGATGACCAGGTCCTTGAGCTCGCGCGGGTAATCGGTCATCACGCGCCGGCCGTCCCCGGTGATCAGCACAGTGTCGGAGTGCCGGAAGCCTCCGACATCCTTCAGATACACGCCGGGCTCGACCGTGAACACCATGCCCGGCTCGAGCACCGCCTCGTCACCGCGATCGAGGAATGGCGCCTCGTGCGCTTCGAGCCCGATCGAGTGGCCGACGTGGTGGCGCAGCTCGTCGCGCACGCCGAGCTCCTCCGCCAGACGCATGACCGCCAGCTCCACCTCGGCCGCGGGCACGCCCGGCGACATCGTCTCGATGGCGTGCGACTGGAGCGCGAGCATCGCGTCGAAGGCGCGCTCGTGGGCGACGGTCGGCTCGCCGACGAACATCGTCCGCTCCAGCTCGCTGTGGTAGCCGTCGATGTCGGCGCCAGCGCCGGTGACGAGCACGTCTCCCGTCTGGACGCCATGGCCGCGCACGAAGCCGTGGGGCATCGCGGTCGAGCGTCCCGCCACGAACATCGCCGGCAGCTCGTTGCCCGAGAATCCGCGCGGCCGCCAGCCAGGCATCTCGCGCACCATCTCGGCCAGCGATTCAACCGCCGCCGGCGCGTAGCACTCCATCTCGGTCTTGCCCGTGACGATCGAGTCCTGCATGCGTCGATGGGCCCGCGCCGCCCAGTCGCAGCTCAGCTGGACGCATTCGATCTCCTTGGCTGACTTCACGCGGCGCAGCGCCTCGACCAGCATCTCGGCGTCGACAGGCATCCTGCCGGTGATGTCGGACAAGCCTGGCCCGCGGTAACCCCAGTACGGCACGAATCCGTCGTGGTCGGCGCCGACGCGCTCTGGCTGCGCGCTGACCTCGGCGAGCGCCACCCCAAGGCGCTCCATCGGGTGCTCCGAGCCCGGGTATTCGAAGTACACGTCGAGCCGGTCGATGCCAGGGACCGTCTCCGCGTGCTCTTTCTCGACCGCGGGCACGACCAGGGCCGAGTACGCGTTGGGGCCGAGAACCAGCGCGATGGGACGCTCGGTAGGCACGTGATGGAAACCCGTGAGGTAGGTGATGCGGGCGGGATAGAAGACACACATCGCGTCGAGGTGCATCGCCTCCATGCCGGCGACGACCGCCTGCCGCCGGAGTGCGTACTCATCGGCGGTTATATGCGGAATTGACATCCCCTCCCGACCTCCCCGCGAGCGGGGAGGGGCCGGGGAGGTTGGGTGGGGGCGTTGAACCCGCCTAGTACGCGGCAAGAGACCTCATGGCGGCAGCGATTTTTTCCGGGCTGGGCATGAAGAACTCCTCCTGCGGGCTGTTGAACGGCATCGCGGGGACGTCCGGAGCCGCGACCCGCACAACCGGACCGTCGAGGCTGTCGAATGCGTGCTGAGCGATGGTCGCCGCGACCTCCGCGCCGAAGCCGCCGGTCAGGTTGTCCTCGTGGACGACCATCGCCTTGCCTGTCTTCCGCACCGAGGCCAGGATGGTGTCCCGGTCCAGGGGAGCGAGGGTTCGCAGGTCGACGACCTCGACGCTGATGCCTTCGGCTTCGACATCCGCAGCGGCCTGCATGCAGAAATGGGTCATGAGGCCCCACGCGAAGCAGCTGAGGCGCGTGCCCTCGCGGCGCACGACCGCGGGGCCGATGGGAAGGAGATGGTCGCCGTCAGGCACGTCCTCGGTGATGAGCCGGTACACCTTCTTGTGCTCGAGGAAGAGGACCGGATCCGGGTCCCGAACCGCCGACTTCAACAAACCGTGAGCGTCCGAGGGAGTGCTCGGCACCACGACCTTAAGCCCCGGCACGTGCGCGTAGAACGCCTCGATCGACTGCGAGTGGTAGAGACCGCCGTGCACGCCGCCGCCGAACGGAGCGCGGATGACGATCGGCACGGACCAGTCGCCGTTGGAGCGATAACGCGTCCTCGCTGCCTCGCTCACGATCTGGTCGAAAGCCGGATGGATGAAGTCCGCGAACTGGATCTCGGCGATTGGGATGAGGCCGTTCAGCGCGGCGCCGATCGCGACGCCGACGATGCCTGATTCCGCCAGCGGCGTGTCCAGTACACGGGCCTCGCCGAACCTCGCGTAAAGGCCGTCGGTGGCGCCGAACACGCCACCCTTGCGGCCCACGTCCTCACCGAGCACGAGCACCCGCTCGTCGCGCTCCATCTCCTCCGTGATGGCGGCGCGCACCGCTTCGATCATGCGCATTTCAGCCATTGCCTAGCCCCCAGAGCATATGTATAGACTGGACGGAGGGGGAGAGGATCGCCCGCAACCTGGAGGTGATCCCATTTCGTTCTCCGCTGACGTCAAGACCGAGATGGCCGGACTTCTACCGGCTCGGCCCTGCTGTCAGCTGAGCGAGCTGCTCGGCATCTACTTCGGCTCGCGCGGCCGTCTGCTGAACAGAGGGGCCGACGGCCAGGCCGCGTATTTCTCCTTGCTGCGCAATGCAGTCGCGCGCAAGGTCGTGAGGCTCGGCCGCGCGGTTGCCCAGATGGAGGCCAAGTACCAGGCGGTGAGGACGAAGAAGCGCATGACCTTCTTCATCGAGCTCACGCTGCCACCGGGGATGCAGAGCGCGTTCAAGCAGCCTGCCGCTCGCGCGGTGCCCGAGGCCGCGTGCGACCGCAAGGCGCTGATGCGCGGGCTGTTTCTCGGCTGCGGGTCCGTGAACGCGCCGAGCGCCCGCTATCACCTCGAGTTCGTTGCGCCGACGGAGTCCTGGGCCGCCGCCATCAAGGAGCTGACCGCGGAGGCGGATGTACAGGCCGGCGTCATGGAACGCGGCGGCCAGCACGTCGTCTACGTCAAGGAGGGTGACGGCATCGTGCGGCTCCTGTCCCTGATGGGCGCGAGCCGCGCGGTGATGGAGTTCGAGAACGTGCGGGTCGTCCGCTCGGTGAGCGGCCAGGTGAACCGGCGGCTCAACTTCGAGACGGCGAACATAGGCAAGGCCATCGGCACGGGACTCCGCCAGGTGGCGGCCATCGAGAGGCTGGAGGCAGCCGGGAGGCTCGAGTCGTTGCCGGCGGCGCTGCGCGAGATGGCGAGGTGGCGCACCACATACCCAGAGCTGAATCTCGCCGAGCTCGCGGACCGCATGAAGCTGTCGAAGTCGGCGGTGAACCACCGCTTGCGAAGGCTGCTGCAGCTGAGTGCGAATGTCCCGCCCCCGGATCACGCGCGCAGGTCCGCCTAACATTAGGCCCGGCCTCGCCGCCGGTGAGGTCCCGGAAGAGTTAAAGGGAGCGGTCCGTAAAAGGCATGGGTGTAAAGGTCGGGATCAACGGCTTTGGTCGCATCGGCCGCAACATCTTTCGCGCGGCACTCAAGCTCGATGCGGACATCGATTTCGTCGCCGTCAATGACATAGGCGACGCTCACACATTCGCCCACCTGCTGAAGCACGACACGACTTTCGGCACCCTGCCGGAGGCGGTCTCGGCGAAAGACGACACGATCAACGTCGGCGGCCGCAGCGTCAAGTTCCTCAGCATCAAGGACCCAGGCGAGCTCCCATGGAAGGACCTCGGCGTCGAGCTGGTGGTCGAGTCGACGGGCCTCTTCACCGACGCCACCAAGGCGCGCGTGCACATCGACCGCGGAGGCGCGAAGAAGGTCATCATCTCCGCGCCGGCGACGCACCAGGACTACACGGTCGTTATGGGCGTGAACCACAAGGGTTACGACCCCAAGAAGCACAGCGTCATCTCCAACGCGAGCTGCACGACGAACTGCTTCGTCCCGCTGGCCAAGGTGCTGCGCGACTCGTTCGGCATCGAGAGCGGGTTCATGACGACAATCCACGCCTACACGGCGGACCAGCGGCTGCAGGACCTACCGCACAAAGACCTCCGCCGCGCGCGCGCCGCGGCCGACAACATCATCCCGACTTCAACAGGTGCCAACCGCGCGGTGGCCGAGGTGCTGCCGGACCTTGCAGGCAAGTTCGTCGGCATGTCGTTCCGCGTGCCGGTCCTCGACGTCTCGGTGGTCGACCTCAGCGTCGAGCTCGGCAAGTCAACGACGGTCGAGGACATCAACGCGGCGTTCGACGAGGCCGCGAGCGGCGAGCTGAAGGGCATCCTTGCGGTGAGCCACGAGGAGCTGGTGTCCTCCGACTTCAAGGGCGACTCGCACTCGTCGATCGTCGACGCGCCGCTGACGTTGATGCTCGGCCCGCAGCTCGCCAAGGTTGTGAGCTGGTACGACAACGAGTGGGGCTTCAGCTGCCGCATGGTCGACCTCATCACCTACATGGCGGCGACCCTCTGAAGGCGTCGATCACGTCCGTTGACGTCACCGGCAAGCGAGTGCTCGTCCGCGAGGACCTCAACGTCCCGCTGAAGGACGGCCAGGTCGCCGACGCGACCCGTATCAAGGCGGCGGTACCGACGCTGAAGGATCTGCAGGCGCGCGGCGCCCAGGTCATCGTCATGTCGCACCTCGGGCGCCCGAAGGGCGTCGACCAATCGCTGTCCCTGCGGCCGGTCGCGCAGGAGCTCGGTCGCGCCCTGTGGACGGAGGTGAAGTTCGCGTACGACTGCGTGGGCCCCCAGGCTCAGTCAGCGGTTTCGAGGCTGCAGCCCGGCGCGGTGCTGGTGCTCGAGAACGTGCGCTTCCATCCCGAGGACGAGGCCAACGACCCAGCATTCGCACAGCAGCTCGCGTCGCTGGGCGACATTTTCTGCAATGACGCATTCGCCTCATCGCATCGCGTCCACGCGTCGGTGGTCGGCGTCGCGCAGTACCTACCGGCGTACGCGGGCCGGCTGATGGAGGCTGAGCTAAACGCGCTTCACGCCGCGCTCGATTACCCGAAGCGGCCGGTGATCGCGGTCATCGGCGGCGCCAAGGTCTCCACGAAGATCGGCCTGCTGAACAACCTGGCCACGAAGGTTGACGCCCTCATCATCGGTGGCGCGATGGCCAACACGTTCCTCAAGGCGCAGGGCCACAACACGGGCAACAGCCTCATCGACGACACCGCGATCGAGGCGGCCAACTCGATCTGGAAGACGATGGGCCAGCGGCTCGTGCTGCCTGTCGATCTGGTGGCTACGCAGCAAACCATGTCCGGGCAGCCGCTGCGCGTGTTTCCCGCCTCCAACGTGGAGGCGGGCTGGATCGCCGTGGACATCGGCCCGCAGAGCATCAACCTGTTTGCCCAGCACGTGCAGGGCGCCGGCACCATCGTCTGGAACGGGCCGCTGGGCATCACCGAGGTGCCGGAGTTCAGCGCCGGCACAAAAGCCGTAGGCGAGGCCATCGCCCGGTCCGGCGCATACACTCTCGTCGGCGGTGGCGACACGGCTGCCGCTGTCGACGCACTGGGTCTGGCCGGTCGCTTCTCGTTCGTTTCGACCGGAGGCGGAGCAACCCTCGAGTATCTCGAGGGCAAGGAGCTGCCGGGCGTCGCCGTTCTGAAGGAGGCGTAGTTGCCCGAGGCGTCGCCAAACGTGAAGGCGCTTCTTGCTGCCAACTGGAAGATGAACCCCGTCGACGGCGGCGAGGCGGTAGACCTGGTAAAGGGCGTCCTCGGGGTCGCCGGCGAGTCCGTCGAGAATGTCGAGGTCGCGCTGTTCCCGCCGTTCCCGTGGCTCCTTGGCGTGGCCGAGGTGCTCGAGGGATCGGGCGTGAAGCTGGGCGCGCAGGACTGCTTCTGGGAGACGTCGGGCGCCTACACCGGCGAGGTCTCACCCGCGATGCTGCGCGGCTGGTGCCAGTGGGTCATCGTCGGGCACTCGGAGCGGCGCGTCATCCTCGGCGAGACGGACGACATGGTCGCGCGCAAGGCCGCGGCTGCGCTGGGCGCCGGGCTGAACGTGATCGTGTGTGTCGGGGAGCTGGAAGACCACTACGACGCAGGCAGGAGCGACGAGATCGTGACCGCACAGGTCAAGGCGAGCCTGGCGAACTGCTCCGCAGACGATTCGTCGCGACTCGTGGTTGCTTACGAGCCCGTGTGGGCGATCGGCAGCGGCAAGAACGCGGACCCTGAGCACGCGTACAAGACGATGCGTCTGATCCGCCGCGTGGTGGGTGAGCTCATCGGCGCGGGCGCCGCGCGCAAGGTGCGCGTCCTGTACGGCGGCAGCGTGACCGCCGCAAACGTCGAGTCTTACGTGGAGCTGCCGCTCTGCGACGGCTGCCTGGTCGGCGGCGCGAGCCTGAAGGCCGAGGAGTTCGCGCAGATCGTTCGGGTCACCAACGAGGTCTATGGCCACCGGTAAGCTCACCGATCCGGCGACCCTGGTCCTGCTCCGCCACGGTCAGAGCACGTGGAACCTCGAGAACCTCTTCACCGGCTGGCACGACGTACCGCTGAGCGAGCGTGGCGTCGAAGAGGCGCGCGAAGCCGGTCGCCAGCTGACCCGCGCCGGCCTGCAGCCGGACATCGTCCACACGTCGGTGCTCATCCGCGCCATCCAGACCGCGGACATCACCCTGGGCGAGATGGGGCGCAGCTGGATCCCCGTGCGCCGGAGCTGGCGTCTCAACGAGCGGCACTACGGCGCGCTGCAAGGGCTCAACAAGAAGGAGACCTCGGAGCGCTACGGCGCCGACCAGGTGAAGCTCTGGCGGCGCAGCTATGACGTGCGGCCCCCGGCGCTCGAACCCGGCGACGACAGGCATCCCGCGCGCGACGCGCGGTATGCGGCGCTCCCACCCGAGCTGCTGCCTAGCTCAGAGTGCCTGCAGGACGTGGTCGCCAGGATGCTGCCGTACTGGTACGACTCGATCGTGCCCGACCTGCTCACGCACAAATGCGTGCTCATCTCGGCGCACGGCAACAGCCTGCGCGCGCTGGTCAAGCATCTCGACGGCCTCAGCGAGCAGGAGGTTGTCGACCTGGACATCCCCACCGGGGTGCCGCGCGTCTACAACCTGCGCGCCGATTTCAGCGTGCAATCGTGGCGCTACCTCGGCGACCCCGCCGAGATCGAGCGCCGAGCGGCCGAAGTGAAATCTCAGGCTCGGTAGACTGGTTTTCGTATTCGATCGTCCGTTTCTGAAAGGGGGATTCGTTTCGCATGGCTTATCAGCTTCCGCCACTTCCCTACGGCTTCGATGCGCTCGAGCCGCACATTGACGCCAAGACGATGGAGATCCATCACGACAAGCATCACCAGGCTTACGTGAACAACGCCAACGGCGCGCTGGAGAAGCACCCCGAGCTGGCCACGAAGTCGGTCGAGGACCTTCTCCGCGGAATCACCTCGGTGCCCGAGGACGTCCGCAACGTGCTCCGGAACAACGCCGGCGGGCACTCGAACCACTCGATCTTCTGGACGATCATGGGTCCAGGTGGCGGAGGGGTTCCGTCGGGCCGCATCGGCGACGCGATCAACAGCACGTTCGGTTCGTACGACGCGTTCAAAGAGCTGCTCACGAAAGCCGCGGTGGGCCAGTTCGGGAGCGGCTGGGGATGGCTGATCGCCGACTCGAGCGGCAAGCTTTCGATCAAGGGCTACCCCAACCAGGACAGCCCCTACATGGATGGCATGACCCCGATCCTCGGCGTCGACGTGTGGGAGCACGCCTACTACCTGAAGTACCAGAACAAGCGCCCGGACTACGTGGCGGCATGGTTCAACACGATCAACTGGAAGGCCGTCGCCGAGCGCTACAAGTAGCCGCCCCGATCTCGCAGACCCCATTGACGCCATAATTCATCCACTGTAGAATTCATCATGCGATGAATTCTGGGAGGTGGATGTGATGGCAAGGCATTCCGTGGAACGTTTGGTGGCCCCGTTGGTAGCTGGGCTGCTCGTCCTTGTTGCGCTTCTTGGCCTGATCGGCACCGCGATCCGAGACCCGAAGCCGCATGACATCCCTGTCGGCCTCGTGGGACCGTCCCAGGCGCTGCAGCCGATGACCGACGCGCTCGCGCAGAAGGCGCCCGGGGCGTTCAAGTTCACCACCTACGACTCGGAGGACGCGGCTCGCGCGGCTCTCGATCGGCGCGAAGTCGACGGTATTGTCGTCGTTGGCGGACCCGCAACCTCGCGCATCATCGTCGCGGGTGCGGCCGGGGATACCGCCACGACGGTGATCGTGTCGGTGTTCGGCGCCGCCCTGTCCGCCCAGGGCCCGCAGGTGCCCGTCGAGGTCGTCCATCCGTTCGCCGGCGGCGACGCCCATGGCCTGATCCTTTTCTTCCTCGTGCTCGCAACGCTCATCTCGACGCTTGTGGTGCAGGCCGTCCTGCTGGCGCGCGCCGCGAGCACGCGCGGCGCCGCGTGGCTGGGGGTCACCGCGGTGTGGGCTGTTCTGGCGGGTGCGGTCGGGGTCGCCGCCGCGACGTGGATCGCCGGAGGCTATGACGCCGGGTCGCTCGTACCGATGGGCGCGCTCGTCGCGCTGACGTCGTTTGCCGCAGGCGCTTTCGTGGGCGGCTCCACGCGTCTGCTCGGCCCCGCCGGTCTCGGCCTCTCGGCGCTCGTGATCGTCCTGCTGGACCTGATCTCGTCTGGCGGACCGGCCGGAAGCACGATCCTGCCCGACGTCTACAGGTGGATGTCTCCCTGGATGCCGGCCGGCCAGCTCAACAGCGCGCTTCAAGGGACGCTCTACTTCGGTGGCGAAGGTGTCGCGTTCCCGGTGCTGGTCATCTCCGCGTGGGTTGTTGTGGGTCTGTTGCTGTTCATCCTCAGCGGTCTGGTGCGCCGTCCCGTCTCGGAACCGGCACAGGCGGGCTAGCCGCGTGCCGAGAACTGGACGGCGCCCGGGCTCGGGCGGCACCAAGGAGAAGATCCTCGGCGCGGCCCGCGCCCATTTCAGCGAGGTCGGTTTCGACGGGGCGACGATCCGCGGCATCGCCGCGGTCGCGGGCGTCGACGCGGCTTTGATCTCCCACTACTTCGGGTCGAAAGAGGGCGTCTTCCTCGCGGCCGTCGAGTTCCCAGCGGACCCGGCCGAGTTCATCCCCAGGCTGCTGGCGCCCGGTCTCGACGGCCTGGGCGAGCGGCTGGTCAAATTCTTTCTGGACACCTGGGACTCGCCGGCCGGCAGCCCGATGCTGGCCCTCATCCGCTCGGTCGTCGGCAGCGAGCACGCCGCCGCGACCCTGCGCGAGTTCGTCAGTCGAGAGGTCCTCGGTCGTATCGCTGCCGCGATCCAGCTCGACCGGCCGCAGCTTCGCGCGACGCTTGCGGCCAGCCAGCTCATCGGCATCGCCATGCTGCGATATGTGGTCAAGGTCGAGCCGCTTGCTTCGGCGCGGTCGGACGAGGTGGCCGCATGGGTTGGGCCGGTGGTGCAGCGCTACCTCACCGATCCCGGCGTTGCAATCGGATAGCCGCCGATCGGTAGAATCCGGGAGTTCATCAATGGCTCAAGTCAGGAACGCCCTCGTAATCATCGAAGTCGTGCTCGCGGTCCTTCTGACGGCCGGGGTGCTGGTGCAGACTCCCAAGGCCACGGGG
>Ga0070697_100001013_pt1 | contig 21221 bp, 28 predicted proteins | sample KBSK1501metaG_FD_65475 | JGI IMG/M metagenome (GOLD analysis project Ga0070697, IMG submission 65475) | Corn, switchgrass and miscanthus rhizosphere microbial communities from Kellogg Biological Station, Michigan, USA - KBS K1-50-1 metaG | ecosystem: Host-associated > Plants > Roots >... | reverse complement strand
GCGGCGGGATGGGCGGCGGCGCGGGCGGCGTCGGCGGCGTGGGCGGCGCGGGCGGCGGCGGCGGCGGGGGCGACGTGGACCGAATTGGCACCGATCGCCATCGACCTCCTCGACCGCATGATCCGCGTCACGGAGGGCGCATGATCCTCCGGCCCCAATTCCACTGGAACGCCGCGCTCGTGTTGGGCGTGGAAGTCTTCCCGGCCGGGGGCGCCCTCATGTGGGCCCTCCGCCTCGGGCCCCTCTCCATCACCCTCACCCACCGCTGGTGGCTCTAGGAGAACCCCATGGCACTCAATAAGATATTTACGGACAAGGACGGCGACGTAATTCTCGTCAAGACCACGACCGACCTCGGGGTCAAACTTTCACCCTCGGGCGACGCGCTCTACGTCGAAGCGTACCCGCACCACGGCGCATACCTCACCGTCTCGGACGCGGCCACCCTCCACGCCATTCTCGGGAACTGGCTCAGGAAGCGGGAACGGCGCGTCGGCCGCGCCAGCCGCCGTGGGAATGGCCTTGGACGCCGGAAGAGGGATGCGTGAAGGCCCCTAGAATCCGCAGGACGGGCACTAGCGCGCCCTCCCAGCAACAAACCCCGCTCGCGGGCTCCGAACTACGTCCGGAGGAGAAAGAGACCGTCATCCTGTACGACATGCGAGAGCGGAAATTCACCGTAACTACCATTGTTCCCAAGCACATACGGCGGTTCACGAAGATTCTCGGACCCGGCGCGGTCCTCGACCCGTTCGGCACGATGCGGTGGGTCACCAACCGCATCCCCGTGCTGCGATAGGAGATACACATGGACTTCCACACCCTCGGCCTCATTACGAACTACCCGCCCAACCGCGCGAAGCCGGTCAAGGCGCTCGAACGCATTTGGCCCAACGTCCGCAAGGTGTTGTGGCGCAAGCCGAACACCCTCTGGCTCTGGTGCCGTCGCGACCTCGCGCAGTCGCGAGCGCGCGGCGGTAAGCGCTTTATGCGCGGCGAGTTGGCCGCCCCCTTCGCGGGCTGGTTCCTGGCCCTCGGGGGGCGCGTCCTCGTAGTGCTCAAGGGGAGCAGCCCATCATGAAAATAATTACGGTGCTATCACTTGGTGGGATGGTTTACATGTTTGCGTACGCCGTTTACATGGGTGTGTACCACAAGGCCGACCTGGTTCCGAATTGGTACATTCCCCTCTTCTTTGCCCTTGTCGCCGTGGGCATTGTGTCCTCCACAGAGCGCTTCAAATGAGTATCAACACCGAGTACCTCAAGTCCATGTCAACGCCCGAGTTACTCGACGCGCTCACGCACCGCCGCCGGATGGCGAACGCGTACCGCGCCGGGAGCGGGATCGAGATCGAATGGGCCGAGCACCACGAGTCGGTCGTCGCGGCCATCGAGGCCGAGATGGCGCGGAGGGCCCGTGACGGAGTATCCGCCTAACACGCTCAGCCTCCCGTACGCGTGCGACGACGCTGGGTGCGGGTGTGGCGCGCCCTACTCGACCGAGCGGCACCAGGTGGTCCCGCACTTCGTCGGCGGCGCGTGGGAGGTGTCCGTCTTCCGCACCGGCATGCTTGTGGACGTCTTCCGATCCCACGAACTCAACGAGGGCCTTGTTACCGTCCACGAGTGCTACCCCGCCGCGCACTTCGACCCGGAGGCGTGACATGATACGACGACGCCGCCCTAAATTCCTACCTCCACCCCCGTACGCGCCCCCTGAGCCCCCGGGGGAGAAGATAACCGTGGGAGACTTTCTACTACCCGAGGGGATGCACACCGCAATCCTATTCGGGTCGGACCCCGCCGCCGCAATAGTCTACACGGAAGATCGTTACGTGCTAGGCAAGCTCACGTCGGCTTTCGGACTACCGGGACAGAAGTCAGCGCCTTACGTTTGGTTGCTACCACGGAATCACATTAGGCTACCGAAGGCCCCCGACAACGGCCGCGTGTACGACTACGAACGGTGGGTGGATTTGAATACTGAATCTGCCGCGCCCGACAACGGGGAGGACGGAGTGGAGCGAAGCGACTGACGTAGTCGTCCCCTTTAGGGGACGCGGAAATAGAAATTACGTGCGGACAACGGGTTACAAAGAAAGTCGATTCCTGACCTAGAATCCGTTGGCACGACCCCAATTATGAGGGATTCTGACCATGGAACCGAAGACCGTGAAAGTAGCGTCCGCCGCCCTCCTCTCGAGGGCCACAAAGCCCCCGATGCTGATCGAGGACGTCATCGCCCAGCGCGGCGTTCACCTCTGGTCCGCCGCCCCCTACACGGGCAAGACGTTCCTCGCACTCGAAGCCATGAGGGCCGTCGCGGAACTCGACCCCTTCCTCGGTCACTTCAAGGTCGCGAAGGCCGGGAACGTCCTCTACATGGGGAACGACTCGCCCGACTGGGACATCGCGGGCCAGTTCGACAAGCTGATCGGCCTCCCGCTGCCGCAGGACATCGACGCGGCCATCGCGGAAACGTCCCTCGGCTCGTACGGATTCATCCTCGACCCCGACTTCCACCTCTCGGACTACGATTCCGCGAAGGCGCTCGTCACGGCGGCGAACCACTTCTCGTCCGTCCGCGACACGAATTATGAGACGGACGAGGCGACGCACATCCGGGGCACGGCCCTCATCGTGATCGACACGCTCCGGTCCGTCCACGGACTCGAGGAGAACGACAACTCCGAAATGCAGCATCTCATGAACCTCCTCCGGTACGTCGCGACCCACACGGGGGCGGCCATCGTCGCGCTCCACCACTTTAACAAGTCGCACCCGGGGGAGCGGGACCGCGTGACGCTCGAGCGCATCAGGGGCGCCGTCGCGATCGCGGGCGGCGTGGACTCGGTCCTCGCGCTCGTCGCGAAAGGGGCCTCCGTCGCCGTCCGCGTCCTCAAGCACCGCGTCGCGCCCACGCGCGGCGACTTCATGTACAATTTTGTTGACAAGCCGGACGGGTCCGTGGTACTCTCCCTTTCCTCAGACGCTGGGGTGGTGAACCCTCCCGTCCTCGAGGCCGTGAAGCGCATCCTCGCCGCGACCCCGAACGCGTGGGTACGGACGTCCATCATCGAGGGCGTGGTGTCGGCCGAGGTGCAGGGAATGGAGGGGAAGAAGACGGCGAACGCCGTCTCGCACGTCCTGAGGCAACTCGAAAAGGCGGGCGACGTCGTCCGCATCCACGGGGCCGCGAGGCTCGCAACGAAGGGAGTGTCGTGAAGAATATCTCGAAGAAGGCGGTGAATTTGCTCGCCGGGCTAGGTGAGACGCCAGAGGAAATCGCAGCGACTTTGCTCGGATCAGGCTACAAAGGGCTTCAAGGCGACGGCAAGGGATGCCCGTGCGGTTCATGCCTCCGTGACCACCTAGAAGTTGTAGTGCACGTGGCGCGCACATACGTAGTTGTTCACGGGGACAATGAAACCTCCACATCTCCTCTCCCACATCACGTGCAGGACTTTATCACTTTGTTCGATTCTGGGCACTTCCCCGAGTTGATTAGGAAGTGAACGACATCCTCGAGGCCGAGAACCGCGCCTCGATTCTCCGCTACCAGTCCCGGCTCAACCGCCGGAGAAAGCCAAGGGTGGGGCCCATGTTCCTCGAGCAGCAGTTCATCATCCAGCAGGCCGTCCGGCTCATCAGCCGCCTCCCCGCGGGCGCGCGCTGGATGCTCACGGCGACGGACGAGGACGGGGTCGAGCAGGAGGACGCGCCCGAGACGGCCGCGTCCCTCTCCATCGTCGCGACGCGCGACATCCTTCCCGCCGTCATGTCCATCACGACGGGGCAGTGGGAGGAAGAGGTCATCCCCGAGGACGGGACGATCTACTACTGGCGCGCCGAGGGCGACCTCGAGATCACGATCGAGGTGGAGGAGTGACGAAGCGCTACGTGACCGTGTCCGAAATCCAGGACTTCCTACGCTGCAGGTGGAGGTGGTACGCGAAGTGGGTCCTCAATCGCGTCCCGCGCAAGTATAGCAGCGCCTTAATCTTAGGAACGGCCGTACACGACGTCCTCGAGGCGCACTTTAACGGCGACCTTCTCCCGGATGCGTTCGCGGAGGTGTCGTACAACCTCTCAACGAGGGCCAGGAGCCTGACGGACCCGTCGGAGATCGTCGCGACGACCGTCGCGCACAAGGACCTCCAGAAGTACCGGCCACAGATCGTGGGCTGGCGCGACCGCTTCAACGTCGAGGAGACGCTCGAGGTCGAGGAGGTGTTCGAGGAGTTCGTGTCAGAGAAGACCGACATCCTCCACCGGAAGGAGCGCTGGGTCCTCCGCGGCATTCCCGACCGCGTCGTCGCCGTGAGCGGGAAGGTGTATCATATGCAGCACAAGACGGCCGCGATCAATCAGCCCGTCGATGTCCTCATGAAGTTCTTCTCCCGCTCGCTCCACGAGACGCTCTACGGCGCGCACCTACGCGACAAGTACGCGGACCGCGAGTACGCGGGCTCGATCATCAACATCATCCGGAAGGGCGTCCTCAAGCCGGGTGGTAACGTGGACGCGCTCAACTTCCAGGGCGCCGTCGCGCTCACGGACTTCGACTTCACTCGCGCCCGCGCTAACCTCCGCGCGATCGTGCGCGAGATGCAGCGCGCGGAAGCACTCGGGGACGTGTGGGCGCAAATCGACAACGCGCAGGAGGACGCGGGCCCGAACAAGAACTACCTCGATGGTTACCGCGACGTCCTCGCGGGCAAGGCGTCGCTAGACGACGATACCCTCTTCATGAATCGCGAGAGTCGGTATGGATCAGCGTAGGTTCGGAGACATCCCTGAAAGGATGGTCAGTATGCTCAGTCGCGACGCGATTCGCGAGACGTTTGACCTCCTCGACTACCCGAATGTTCGATGGGCCGCCATCCGCCGCGACGGGAAACTCGACGGCGGGTACGCCGTCTCCGCGGCCGAACTCGCGTCGTTCGCGGAAGCGTACCGAGGGTGGAACTTATACGTCCAGCCGAACCCGTCGACGCGCCTCGGCGGCGTGCGCGTGACCGCGGACGACGTCACGGAATGGCGGTGGTTCGTCGTCGATCTCGACCCGGACTTCCCAGGTACGATCGGCCCCGAAAATCCCGCGCGCACGGAGGTCGTCCACGCGATGCAGGGGTACTTTGGCACGGACGTCGAGCCGCTCGTCATGTTCTCCGGCCGCGGGTACCAATTGTGGTACCGCGTTAACGGGTACGCGCTCCGCCCCGGTCTGATCTTCGCCGCCACAGCCCTCCCCCGCGATGCCGACGAAGCCCTTGTAGTTGCGGAACTTCCTATGGTACGCGCCATTGCGGCGGCGTCACGGTACTGGTTGAGTCGACTCGCATCGCGCATGCGTCCCGAGTGGGGCGTCGAGATCGACACGTCCGTCTCGGACCTCCCGCGCCTCGCGCGCTGCCCCGGCACGATGAACCAGAAGACGGGGAATCTCGCGGTCGTACTCCACGAGAGCCACGGCGCCCTCGACGGGAAGAACTTCCTCCGCTGGGTTCCGACGCGCGAGTATGTGGGCGCGTCCAAGACCGGGGGGCCCTCGGTGGGTGAGGGGGCGCCGTGGCAGGCCGCGGACGCCTTCCTGACGCTCCGCGCGTCCGCCTTCCTCGCGCGCGGGGAGGGCGAGCCGGGCCGCCACGCCGGGATGGCCGCGACGGCGCGCTCGCTCGCGGAGGCCGGGCTCGGGTACGAGGCCGTCGTCGAGGCCCTCTACCACGGGGGCGCGAAGTGCTTCCCACCCCTCGAGGACCCGGCGTTCATAGAGCGGACGGCGCGCGAGGCGCTGGCGCGCGTCAACCGCGAATCTGACTTGACACGATAGCGCCGTTGTGGTAGACTTCCGTCTCAACTGAAAGGAGACACATGCCGATCGTAGACATCACCGACGACCCGAAGGCCGTCCCGAAGGCGCTCATCGTCGGGTACGGGAACTCGGGCACGAGTAAGACGTCGTGGGCGACCGCGTACCCGGACGCGTGGGGCAAGGCGCTCTACTTCGCCCTAGACCCCGACGCGTGGCGCATGGACTCGATCCTCGAGAAGTACAAGGGTCGACTCTACAACCTCCGCTTCCAGGGCGGGGACCCGATCACGAACATGTCCTCGATCGTCACCGACAACTGGAAGAAAGACTACCCGGACGCGGGCGTCATCATCGTCGACACACTCTCGAGTTCTTCGCGCGCCATGCTCCAGGACGCGGCCAACAAGGGATACTTCAAGGGCGACAAGGGCGACATGCACATCCAGTTCGGCCCCAAGGCGGCCGCGATCACGCAGGCCATCCCGGGCATGTACGACTACATGGGCGGGAAGTTCCTCGTCGAGAACTGGCTCGACCTCCTCGTCGCGAACGTGGCGCCGCACTACCACGTCATCGTCCTCTGCCACGAGGACTACGACAGTCCGCGCAAGGAGGATTCGAAGGACGTGACGGCCGTCGGCGGGCCGGCGACGTTCGGCCGCAAGCTGCTCACGATCCTCCCGACGTACTTCCCGACCGTCCTCCGCTTCACGGTCGACCACCGCACCGACCTCACGGGCAAGACCGTGAGCAAGTACCGCGTCGTCTCGTCCATGCAGGGCGACTACGTCGCGCGCATCAGGGAGAACAATCCGGAAGGAAACCCCATGCCCGTCAGGGACCTCGCGAGAGACGCGCGGCCATGGTGGGACGAGTACGTGGACAAGTTCATGACGAAGGAGATCAAGTAATGGCCCGACCCCGCATCCGCCCCACCACCCCCGAGGCCGCCGCGGCCGGCCGCGCCGCTGTCGAGTCCGTCGGCGGAGTCGTCTTCGTCCCCAAGGGCGCCGCGACGTACGAGACGAAGAACGGTCTCGGCAAGCGCTGGTCCCTCCGCGGCGAGATCGTGAAGGCGTCCGTCGAGGTCGGCGGCACGAAGGAGGCACCCGACAACAACGAGGCCGTCTTCTACCTCCAGGTCAAGTCCCTCCCTTTCAACGGCGTGGACGAGGACAAGCGCGTCCCGGCCGGGACCGTCTACCACCTCCGGACGCGCGTCAACTACGAGAAGATCGACGCGGGCGACGAGATGGCGATCCGGAACGACGGCGTCATGACGTCCCTCTACGCGGCGCTCGGCGTCGACACGGCGGCGGGTATCTCTGAGGAGATCATCGAGGGCGCCTTCCCGGAGAAGGAGAAGTCGAACCAGTCCACGCTACGCGGGAAGCGGCTCTTCGCGACCCTCTCCCTCAACCCCTCGAAGAAGGAGGGCGGGACGGGGTACCTGAACGTCGACCGCTTCCTTCCCGACTCGGAGTGACCATGCAAAACCCAGAGGCGCGCGAGCCAGACAACGCGGCCGCCGCCGCAATGCGCGAGATTCAGGCGATGCGGGGGGCCAATACGGTCCTCCGCACGGTAGAGAACGCGCCCCCGCCCCTCACGGACGAGGAGATCATGGCGGACTTCGAGCGCACGACGGGCGTCAAGATCGACGCGAACGGGAACGCGATCGGCGGGGAGATGAAGTCGATGGAGCAGCTTCGGAAGGAGCGCGAGGAGGTCGAACGGATGGAGGCGGGCGTGGGGCCGGTGATGGAGTTCTCGCCGTCAAGCGTCATCCTCGAGTCCCTCGAGCCCCTCGAGGCTCTCGGCACCACCGAGGTGCGGGCGTGGATTCGGAACGGCGTCAGCCTTGACCGAAATGTCGTCATCGTTGACGGCGAGGAATACGAGATGACGGAGGGCGAGATTCAGGGCGTCGTCGTCTTCACGGACGGCGTTATGGCGCGCGTCCTACTCGACCGCCGGAAGGCCCGCCTCGAAGCCGCCGGCATCACGGTCAACGTGGAGGGTCAGGGTGACGGAACTACGGCAAAGATGCCTGATATGTCAAGCGGACAAGCCGATGTCGGAGTTCCCAAAGGACCCAAACCGAAGAAGCGGTAGATACCCATATTGTAAACCATGTCACCGTGAGCGGCAAGCGCCAGGGAACGCCCGCAGACAAGCCATACTGCGGGCGGACCCTGTCCGGCTGGAAGCGAAAAGGGCCGCGGCGCGGGACTCGTACCCATCACGGTACGTAACGATCCGGCATACGGCGAACCAACTACGGACCCATCATCCTGAGATGTCGGTCGAGGACTCGCTGCACTGGGCCACGCAACTCCGTGACCCGTATACACGGTGCTCAATTTGTGGGCTCCCGGAACGCATCAGGGCCGCGTACAAACGGAAAGGGTGGAGCACACACCCGTTCATGTGGCGATTCTCCCTTGACCGTATTGACCCCCTCGGGGGGTATGGGGACCTGACGAACATCCGCGTTCTCGACATGCGGTGCAACATCCTCCGAGGGCCAGGGATGCGTACGGATGCGGAAGTACTCCGGAAGGTACGCAGGTGGTACGAACGGCGATTCACGAAGGAAGAACTCTGGTGGTTGAATCCTGTTCCCGGTTCCGGGGGCTCACCGACGAAGGGAAGGAAGCATGACAGGCAGGTACCTCCTGATCCTACTCAGCCCGATGTCTGAGCCTATGGAAAGGTTAATGTACGCGCACCTCCACGACGCCGGCATCCGGCGCGAGGAGACGGAGATAGTCTACCTCCTCGGTGGGGAGCAGCCAGAGGGGGCGTACGACAAGCCGACGAAGGCGCAACTCCAGCGGCACCGCGCCGCCTTCCGCGCGGCCGTAGAGTCCTTGACGCCCCAGTGCATCATCCCCGCCGGCCCGGAGTGCTTCCGCGCCCTCACGGGGCTCTCGTGGGGGATCGACGACGCGCGCGGGTACGTCATCCTCCCACAGCACTGCAAGCAGACGCTCGAGCGCGCGCACGTTGAGGTGGGGACGTACAAGACGGGCGCGAAGAAGGGACAGCCGAAGTTCGTGTGGAAAACGTACTCGGCCCCGCCGCCGCTCCCATTGATGTGGTCGTCTGGGCTGGAACTTGGAGTGACGACGCCGACGCGGCGCTGTGGCTACATCGTCCCCACCATCTCGTGGCGCCAGTACGTGAAGCAGAAGCGGCGCCAGGTCACGGCCGTCGCGGCCGCGCTCGAGAACGCGGTCGCGTACGGGCGCGGGGATGCGATGGACGAACTCACGTCGTGGTGTGGGGCCCTCGAGGAGACGTTCGAGTTCCAGGGCAAGACGTTCCCCGGCCCGCGCATGATCCCGAACCACATCCCGGTCGCGTTCGATCTCGAGGCCCCAGTGGGCTCGAACTCTATCGAAACGGTCAGTTACTCCAACGGCATGCGGACCGTCACACTCCCGTGGACGACGCAGGCGCGCGAGTGGCTCGTGAACGCGCTCCGGTACTCGCACGTCAACATCGCCCACAATATCCAGTACGACGTCCCCGTCCTTCGCGCGAACGGGATCGACGTCCCCGAGCCGTGGTGGGATACGATGATCGCGGCGTCCCTCATCGAGCCCGACCTCCCGAAGGGCCTCGGGAAGGTCATCCCGATCTACCTCCTCACGCACCCGCACAAGAACCTCTCGGAGGAGCGCGGGTACAACGACCCCGAGTACAGCGCGAAGGACGCGTGGACGGAGTTGCGCCTCTACGAGGAGCAGTGGCGGACGCTCGAGGAGTGGGGCATGCTCTCTCTCTTCACCGACCGCATCATGCGCTCCGTCCCGGCGCTCGTGGACCTCAAGGTCGACGGGCTCGCCGTGAATGCGGCGCGCGCCGAGGCGTGGTGCGCGTCCCTCCGGCGCGAACTCCAGGGACTCCTCCACTGGTGGGACGGTCACTTCCCGGGCGTGTCGCCGTCGTCCAATAAGGACGTCACGACACTCCTCTACAAGACGTGGGGCCTCCCCGTCCAGCGGTCGAAGCACGACGGATGGACGTCGGACGAACTCGCGCTCCGGACCCTCATGGGGATCGAGCCCAAGTATGAAGAACCGATCAAGAAACTCCTCGCGATCCGCGGCGTCTCGAAGCAACTCCAGACGTACGGGCGCGCCCTCCTCGGGAACGCGCGCGTCTACCCCTCGTACCTCCCGAAAGGGAAAGACACGGACGACCCGAACAAGGGTCTACCTGGAACAGGTCGTCTCGCTTCCTCAGGACCTAATATCCAAAATCAGACTGATGAGGCCCGGGAAGTATTCGAGTGTGACGATCCGGATTGGGTGTTTGTCGCGGGGGACATGTCGCAAGCAGAACTCCAAGTTATGGCACATCGTTCCCAGGACGCTGCGCTTCTCGCGGCTCTAGAGTCTGGGGACATCCACGCCCGAACTATGGAACTCGTCGGGCTCTCCGGTCCCGACGGCCGGACGCTCGCGAAGAACGGGGTCTATGGCACGTCGTACGGCGCCGGCCCGAAGCGCCTGGTGGACATGCTTCGCGCGAACGGCGTCTACACCACGATTGGGGCGATGCGCGATTTCCAGCGATCCCTCGCCAACGCGTACCCGCGGTGGTGGTCGTACCTCGAGCAAATCGCCCTCGAGGGCCAGGCGCAGGGTTTCCTCCGCAACCCCTTCGGTCGTGTTCGCCGATTCAGTGCTCCGGAGAGCGACGTCCCGGCGATGAAGGACTACGTCCCGCAGTCGACGGTGGGCGACATCGGATGGAGCACGTACCGTGACTGCGCGGACGGGGCGCGCACCGTCGGCGGCCGCCTCTCGATGCTCATCCACGACGAGGTTGTGATACAGGTCCCGCGGGATCGCGTGAGGGCCGGGGCGGACATGCTGCGCGACGTGATGGGGCGCGAGTTTCCCGAAGTCGGGCCGGGCTTCCGGCTCCCGATCAATGTCAAGGTGGGCGAGAAGTGGGGGCCCTCGATGGTTCCCGAAGGAAGAGGCGGAAATGGATGAGGTGAGACAGAAGATCGACATTCGCGGGCCGGCGCCGTTCGGGTCGTGTTCCGGCTGTATTGCGTGGTTCACGTGCCAGAAGGTGAACGGGTGCTTGTACCCATCAATCAAGTTGAAGGGAGACGCGGTGACGATTTACCTCTCCGGCCCCATGACCGGCATCCCCGAGTACAACGCGCCGGAGTTCGCGCGCTTCGCCGAGAAGTATCGTGAGGAGGGCTTCACTGTCTTCTCGCCGCCCGAACTCGACGTGGCCGGGCCGAAGGACGACTCGTACGAGAACTACCTCAAGCGCGACCTCCGCCTCTTCCTCGACGGGGACGTTTCGCGCATCTACATGCTACCGAATTGGGAGCGGAGCCGCGGCGCCAACCTCGAACGCCACGTCGCAGAGATGCTCAAGATCGCCGTCTATGACGCCGAGACGGGTGAGCCTCTCCCGGCGATGCAGCGCCAGACGATGCCGGCGACGAGCGAGGAGCGGAAGCGCGTCCCGCTCTGCACGGGCGTGATCGACTACTTCCCGGCGGCGCTCGCGGCCGTCGCGCGCCTCTCGAAGTTCGGGAACGACAAGCATAATCCCGGAGAGCCCCTCCACTGGGCGCGCGGGAAGTCGATGGACCACGCGGACTGCATCGCGCGGCACCTCGTCGACCGCGGGATCGCGGACCCCGACACGGGCCTATCGCACACGGTCGAGATCGCGTGGCGTGCGCTCGCGCTCCTCCAGGAAGAGGAAGAGTCGCGCGGCGCCCCGAAGGCGCGGGGGGCGTACTGATGCCCTCTCGCCAAGCGATCAATCAGGCGGCTCACCGAGCATCCGGCCTCTGCGTCCGCTGCACCAACCCGACGTGGAGGGGCAGCTTCTGCTTCCGCTGCACGCTCACCATCCACTTCTCGAAGAAGGGCATACTCAAGATCGCGCGCCGCTCGCCCAAGTCGTGGGACAAGTTCGTGTCCGGGATGATGGCGCGCTACACGCGCATCCTCGAGGACGAGGGCTTCGCGTTCAAGGCGCACCAGGAGTCGGAGAAGCTGCTCGTCCTCGCGGGAATGCAGTGGGCAAAATATAAACGAAAGAGGCAGGTCCTCGAGATCGTCTCTAGGTTTGATGAGCGCGCCATCATGGAGCGCTTCCGTCCATCTACCGGAGGTAAGAAATGACAACGCTACGTCCCCTCTCTGACCGCGTCCTCCTCCAGCGCCTCGCGCCCGTTAGGCAGCAGTCGGGCTCGATCGTCATCCCCGACAGCGCCGTCCAGGAGCGGCACGAGTTCAAGGTCATCGCGGTCGGCCCGGGGCGCGTCCTCAACGGCGTCCTCCAGCCGATGGACGTCAAGGTCGGGGACACGGTCCTACTCGGCGCGTACGCGGGGACGAACGTCGAAGTGGACGGGCAGCCCGTCTTCATCTGCGCCCTCGAGGAGATTCTGGCGGTGTTGTCGTGAGTCGCGCCGTCACCGATCTCGAACTGCCGGCGAAGGAGCGCGCCCTGAAACTCCTGCAGGACGTGCGGACGGAACTCGGCGTCACGCTCATCATCGTCCACACGCTCCGGACGTGGGAGGAGCAGGCGAACATCTACGCGCAGGGCCGGACGCGCCCTGGCCCCATCGTCACGAAAGCCAAGCCGGGTTACTCGTGGCACAACTTCGGGCTCGCATTCGACGTCGCGGTCCTCGAGAAGGGCAAGATCGTGTGGGAACTCCCGGCCACGACGTGGACGCGCATCGGCGAGATCGCGGAGGCGCTCGGGCTCGTGTGGGGTGGGTGGTTCAAAAACCTCGCGGACCGCGGGCACTTCGAGTTCCACCCCGAGGGCCAGACGCTCGCGACGCTCCGCGCCGCGCACGACGCGTACTTGGCGCGTACAGGAGGGCACAATGACATCAAGTGGTCCTGACCTGATGTCGTTTGAGGTGAGTGATCCGAAGGACCTCGAGGCAATGCGCGTGATCTTCAACGCGTCCCTCGCAGACATGGCGACGAAGGGAGAGATGAAGCCCGTTTCCCCAGAGGACCAGATGAGGTGGTGGATGGAGCCCTACCCCAGTAAGCGCGCGTGGATGGTCGAGGAGTTGGGGAACGACGACCCTGTGGGATTCATTGTACTCACTGACCGTGTAGGATTTGAGACACCTATGTTCGCCATCGCTCCCACTTATCGGGGCAAGGGGTACGCGCGTTGGTTCGTTCAAGAGTACATCAACCTCGCAAAGGGTGCTCTTGCTGGCGAGCAGTTGCAGTCCAACGAGATCATCTGCCGCCTCAACAGGGAAGCGGGATGGGAAATCATAGAGACTCGTAGAGAGAACGCCGATCGTGTAATCGATTATCTCTACCATCCTGGTTCGTCGCGCCAAAACGTGATAATCTATCACCGTCTGAGGGGAGAATGAACTTCAACCTCGATCTCATGCTCCCGTACAAGGACGAGGTGAAGGCGGCCGTCAACCGCGTCATCGACTCGCGCCAGTATATCTACGGCCCGGAACTCGAGGCGTTCGAGAGGGAGTTCATGCCGACGGAGCACGTCGTCGGCGTCGGGAACGGGACGGACGCGCTCCGGATCGCCCTCCTCGCCCTGGGCGTCAAGCCGGGGGACGAGGTCATCTCGCCCGCCTTCAACGTCGCGTACACGGCCCTCGCCGTGACGGCCGTGGGGGCGAAGAACGTGTTCGTGGACGTGGACCCTAAGCGGCTCCTCATGGACCCCGACCGCTTCGCCGCCGCCATCACACCTAGGACAAAGGTCGTAATCCCCGTCCACCTCTACGGGCGAGTCTGCGACATGCCGCGGATCAAGGAAATTGCCGACTCGCACGGCATCATGGTTCTCGAGGACGCGGCGCAGGCGCACATGGCCGTGTACTGGGACGTGTTCGAGGATCAGAGGTCTAGGTTTGTGGACGTGGGAGAGATGTCGCACGCGGCAGCCTTCTCATTCTACCCAACCAAGAACCTCGGTTCACTCGGCGAGGCCGGCGCCGTGACGACCAAGATCGCGGCCGTGGCGGCCGAGGCGCGCCTGCTCCGGAACGCCGGGCGCACCGACCGCTACGCGCACGTGCGCGCGGGCATTAACTCCGGCATGGACGATATTCAGGCCGCGGTGTTGCGCGTGAAGTTGAAGTACCTCCCGCGACGGACTGAGCAGCGGTGGGCCGCGGCGACCTACTACGATGAGCACCTCTACGACCTGTTCCCAGTCACCCAAAGTGGTGACGTCAATCACCTCTACGTGATCGTGTCCCACAAGCGTGAAGCCCTCCGACTACACCTCGAGAGCCAAGGTATCCCGTCTCTCATCCACTACCCTATTCCCGTTCCATACCAACCGATCTACGCCTCGGAAGCGTTCGATGGCGGGCCATGGCCCGTTGCGGAGAAAGCGGCGCGCGAGGTCCTCTCGCTTCCCATGCATGCCGACATTACGCGCGAGGAGCAGGACCAGGTGATCGCGGCCGTCAAAGACTTCTATGCGCGCTAGGCTCACTTTGATTTGTCCCACGATCGACAGGACGTCCCTCCGCGTCGTCCTCAACCGCGTCGTGCCGCAACTCGAGAAGGGGGACGAGTTCATCGTCGTGGGCGACGGCCCGTGCCCGCGCGCGAAGGGGTGGTGCGCGGGCGAGAGGCGCGTCAAGTACCTCGAACTCCCGTACCGCGTCGGAGACTTCGGCTGCACGCCGTGCGACGTCGCTATGAAGGAAGCAAAGGGCGACTACATCTTCCTCGTCGGGGACGACGACCTACCGGAGTTCGACGCGTTCGCGAAGGTACGCGCGGGCGTGGCGGGCGACGACCCGAAGCGGCCGTGGCTACACGTCTTCACGATGTGGCACGGTCACCTCGGGCGCTTCCTCGGGTTCGAGATCGAGCCCGCGACCATCTCGGGGCAACAGCTTGTCTTCCGGAACGACCCGGACATGATCCCGCGCATGGCGGACTACGACCCCTTTATGGGGGAGAGGTACTCGGATTGGGACTTCATCATGAGGATGATCGACCGCTACGGGAAGGAGCGGGTGATGTTCCACCAGGAGGTGATCTGCGAACTCCCGATGCAAAATTCCGGCAAAATGTTCTAGGGGAGGCGGCTGATGACTACCCGCTCTACGAGGACCTCGCGAAGCCGCTGGCCGAACTCCTTGGCGACGTGGCTCCTCCCGCTCGTCCTCATCTGGACGAACCCGAGCACGAACTCGGACGGCTCCCCGCTGACGGACTTGGCGGCGATCCGGGTCGCGGGACGGAGGGAGGTCAACCCGATCGTGATGGTGATGGACCTCCCGATATGGTCGATTGACGACGACGGGACGCCGTACGCGCGGAGCGTACCCGGGGGCGACGACTCGACCTTCGTGACCATCCCGCTCCGCCGGCGCGCCACGGACTGGTGGGTTTGGGAGGTGTCGGCGGTCGACTCGGTTGGTAACGTCAGCGTTCCTAGCGACACCGTCAGAGTAAACCTCGTGAGCCCCGGCCCCGTCACGGGCATTGGGGACTTGCCATCGACCGCTTCCACGGCTGTCGAGTGGTACGACGCGCAAGGGCGGCGCATCCAGCGCCCTAAGTCAAGCGGACTTTACTTCCGCCGCGTCGGGGCGCGCGTGGACAAGGTCATCCTGGTGAAATAGCCGGCCCGAAAAGTCGAAAGCCCCCTCGGAGTGCATCCCGAGGGGGCTATTCGTTTTGGTGGTCACGTGACCACCTATCGCGGTCAGCCGTCCTTGCGCGGGTCCTCACCGGTAGCGACCTGGAGGACGTCGGGAAGGAGTGCCCTCCGGAGGTCGCCCACGACGGACGCGCCGAGCCCACCCAGCACGCCCGAGAGCGTGATGCGCGAGAGTTCGTAGCCCGTCGGGCCTGCCCCGTTGAGGTGCGCCGCGAGCACCGAGAGGCCGGTGCCGGCCGCGACGTAGAGGGCCTTGCGGAGGAACCAGAGTCCAACCTTTGCGCTCATTTCTTCTCCTTGTCCGTCGGAAACGGATCGAAGTGTTTGTCGGTGCTCTCTGGCGCCGACTTCCTCACGATGGGTACTACGATCTTGACCTCCGGCTTCGCGGTGAGGATCGCGCTCCGAATATCTGTCAGGGCCTCTGCAATGTACTGGAAGCGGACGTCGTTCGCGGCGAGTCGCGCCGCGGCAATTCCCAGTTCCTTCTTGTTGTCGTCAATCTGCGACGTGAGCCACGTGTTCCACCCTATGCCGGCCGCGAGGGCCGCGCCCACGATGAGTTTGAGGATGGTGTCGGTGACGCCGCCGTTCTTGAGGGTCATCGCGTCCTTCCCTTTCGCCTCGCGGCGTTGATCGCGCGGATGCGGTTCGCGATCTTGTAGATGTCCGCCTTGTGGACCTCGGCCGACGCGCGGTCGCCCTTACGGTACGCGGCCTGCATTTTCTGGCGCGCGTCCTTGAGCTTGAACTTCAACTCGAGGATGTCGGCGTCCGCGCGTCCCTTCTTGGCGGGCGTGATGAAGCGGACGGCGCTCACCTCTTCGCCGAGGCGCTTGATTGCCCCCACGGGGCCCTCGTTGATGGCGCCCTTGACGGCCTCGATCCCCTCCCGCACGATCGGGATGGAGCGCGTCGCGATCTCGAGCCGCGGCTGCTCCTCACCCGTCTGGAGGTTGCGGCCCGACGCGAGGGAGGCGGCGATCTGTGCCGGCACGACCTGGTTCCCGATGTTCTCGACCGCGGACGCGCCACTCGAGGCGAGTTCGTCCACGATCCCAGCGCGCCCCTCGACGTAGTCCGCGATCCTCGAAGGCATGTTGGAGATGCCGAACATACCCGCGACCTCCTCGGGCACGAAGTAGCGGAAGCGTAGCACGACCGGCTTCCCGTTCACGTCGAGCGCCGGCCGCTCCGGGTCGGAGAGGTTCGGAACGATGACGTGCATGGCGTAGCGGTCGCGCTTGTTGAGCGACATCTCGACCGTCCGGAAGGCCTCGTTCTGGCGGTTCCACATGAAGGCCGCAGTCGGAACGGCGAGGACGGCGGCCCACGTCCGGCCGCGCGACCCGGGGAGCGTGAGGAGTTTCGCGACGCGGTCCGTCGCGAGTCCCATGAACTGGACGAAGGGGGCGGCGAAGCGGAAGAAGGGCGATCGCGTGTGCTCGGGGGCGCCCGCGCCGTACGGGAGCGTGATCGCGCGCCCGACGCGCCCGAACTCCTCCGCGCTCCCGGTTCGGGCCTCGGCGGCCATGCCGGCCGCGAGCCGCGGCGCCATTTCCACCGCCATCCTCGCGCGCCTCATGACGTTGCCGGCGTGCGCGAACGGGTTCTTGGACGGCTCCTTGCCGAGCGCGGCCGCGAGCGACGCCGGGACGGACTCGCCGCCCGTCGCGCCCACGAAGGTCGCGGACCCGAGCCCTTCCTGGACGCCGCGCTCGTAGATGGGCGACGCACCGCCGAACGCGCCCCTCACTGCCTCGAGGGCCGCCTGGGGGTAGAAGCGGAGGAAGCCGCCGAGGTCGTTCTTCTCACCCGGGAGGCCGAGCGCCGCGAGCCCGAAGTCCGACACGGCGTTCATGGCTGTGTTGGCGGGGTTGTAGACGGTAAAGGTGCGCGCCATGGCGCGGCCGGCCGCGTAGGCCGAGGATTCGATCCCGGGCCGCGGCGGCTTGGGGTAGAAGTTCTCGAGGCGGTGGATCATGTCCTTCGGGAGTACGAACGCGCCGGGGACGAGCGTTCGCGCGTCCGCGCCCAGCCTATCCGCCGCGCCGGTCGCGACGTGCGCCTCGGCCTCGGGGATGCGCCACCCGGGGAGCCCGGGGCGCGGGCGGTAGAGGCCCCACCCCTCGGGTAGGAGCGCGCCCGGCTTGAGCGCAAACTCGTCCGTCCGGTTGAGCGACGGGTCCGCGAGGACGCGCAGGACGAGGTCGTCGCCCGCGACCTTCTCGTGGAACTCCTTGAGGACCTTCCGGAGGACGTCGACCATGTTCGTCTCGGTCACACCGCCCGTCACGGTCCGGCGCTCCATGGTCGATAGAACCTCTCCACCCACCGAGCCCTCGCCGTACGCCTCGCTCATACCGCGCGCGATCTCCATGATCTGCTGGCGCGGCGTCCAGTCCTTGCGGTAGCGGTTGGGGGCGATGAGGCCGTAGCTGACCATGTTGTTGAAGAGTTCGTCCGAGACGTTCCGGAAGCCCTGCGCCGCCTGGACGACGTCGGGGCTCTTACGCATCTCGCCCATCACGGCGTGGAGTTCCGCCTCGACCTTGTCGATCGTCGCCCCGCCGCGGCCGTAGACGGGCGTGTCGGGGTCCTTGGCGAAGCGCGACTGGAGGTCGCTGAACTCGTCCGCGAGCGTGAGGTAGTCGGACATGAGGCGCGCCTTCGCCGGCACGTCGCCGTCGAACTTGGACGCGACGCGGTCGAGTACGACCTTATCGGCGCGAGCGCCAGCCGTCTCGGTCCGGTAGCGCGCCTCGAGGAACATGTCCTGGTAGTGCTTCGGGAGGTTGGGCTCGGCGTTCGTGAAGCCGCCGAGGAGGCGCTTCGTGTTCTGGATAAGGTCCGCGACCTCGGGCGGCTTGGGCGCCTCGGTCGCGCGCACGAAGGGCCGCATGGCCTCCGAGCCCGCGTACGGCACGCCCGGGAGGTGTTCCGTAATGGCCGGCACTTCCTTCGCGAGTTGCTCTGTCGTCTTGGCTGCCTGCTCCGCGACTGGGGTCGAGCGGAGGGCGCCGATGATCTCTGCGATGGGGATGCGCGGCATCTACCTGCCCTCCTTCGGGCCCGGCGCGTCGAGCCACTCTTTGAGCGCCTTCTTGGCGTCGACGACGGAGGGGCTCGAGGCGGCGGGCTCGCCAGTCTCGATCGTCCCCTTGAACGCGCCGCCGTCACCGAGTTCCGCGATGCTGAACTGCTTCCCGACCACTCCGAGGTGGAGCGCGTCGAGCCGATCCGGGAGGACGACGCTCACGCCCGCGTAAATGTAGGGCCCGCTCTCGGGCTTCCACGTCCCGACGGCGAACTGGAGGTCGCGCCCCTTGGCGGCCGCGACCTTGCGGAGCGGCTCGAGGTACGACTTCACGGCCTCGCGGAGTTGATTCGGGAGCGCCTTCTCGGCGTTGAGGCGGACAGACCCGAGTTCGACCGCGAAGCCCGGCTTGTCGTACGGGCGGTAGTCGTCGGGGTAGAAGGTCCCGCCGCCGTTCTGGCGCGTGAGCTTGAGCGCCGTCGCCTCGGGGAGGAAGTGGCCGCGCTTCTTGAGGAAGAGTTCCGTCGTCTGGTCGTACGGACGGAGCGACCCGAGCGTCATAGAAACGCGCCCGTCCTTATTGAAGGGCGCTAGGACCTGCTCCGCCACGCGCGCGTCGGCCCACATGGTCGCCTGAACCTGGCGCGGCGTTAGCCCTTCCTTCTGCGCGATCTCGCGGATGATGGCCCTCGCCGCGAGCTTCTCCTTCACGCCCATAGTCTCGGCGCCCCTGATGTAGCGGTTCATCCACACGTCGAGCGTCACGCCGTTCACGTCCGACCCGCGCACGTTCTGTACGAACGCCGACACCTTGGGCGCACCGAGCTTGGACGCGAATCGCTGCGTCTCGGGCAGGTCGCCGATCTCGGCCTCCGCCTGCGTGTAGCGCTTGAACATCGCGTCGATGTTGGGACCGTACCCCTTCGGGACCTCGCCAACCTGCCACTGCGCGAACGCCTGGAGGGCGAGGTTCGTGTTCGAGTCGATGTTCCGGTTGGCGCTAGTGATTGCGAGGAAGTCTGCGAAGCGCGCCGCGTCCGTAGGATCGCCGAAGAGAGTGACGAGCTTCGGGAACGTGTTGTCGTACCAGTCGTGCCCGACCCACCCGCCGGCCTTCATGCGGTCGATGGCGTCGTAGAGCCCCTCTCGCATGGACGAGTCGCGGAGGACGAGCGTCGCGAGCGTCTCGCCGTACTCGCGCTTCACGCCCGCGAAGAGCTTCGGGAGGAACTGAATCTGGTCCTCGTGCCCGTTGGCGCGCATGTGGTCTGCCATGTCCTTGGCCCACATGATGTATACCTGGTCCTCCGAGAGCCCCATCTTCGCCCCCATGTAGGCGGCGCGGCCGAACTTGCCGATGCCGATCTCGATGTACTCGCGCGCGCCCTCTAGCGTCGCGAGCCCCGTCGAGAGCCGCGGGTGCCGCTCGATCGCGGCGAGGCGCGCCTTCGCGCCAGCCTCAAACCGGTTGAGGGCCGAGAGGAATCCGCTCGGATTGGGCGAGAGGTTCGTCGCCGGGAGGGCGTGATACGCCCACACGCCATCAGGATACTGGCGCCTGACGACGACCTTCCCGCTAGTCGAGTACCCGAGGACCTCGTGCTGCGTCCCGAGTAGGTCGTAGACGGGGTCGCCGATCTTGTAGACGGACGACATGAGCTTGCCCTGGACGCTCGACGGGCTGCGCGTCATGGAGAGGTGCGGCATCTGCGCCGCCGCCTCCTTGAGCGCCACGGCCGCGTCGGCCTTGAAGGCCACGCCGGGGCCGAGTAGGATGGGCTCGGTCCCGTGGGGGAGCACGACGGGCTCGGGGACCTCGTTCGCTAGGTTCGCGGCCGCGTTGGGGTTTCCCCACTTCTCGGTACGCGCGCGTTCCTGGAGGGTCGACGAGTACGCGGCCGCCTCCTCTGCCATACGTCGCGCCGTGTACGCGACGCGGATGCGCTCCGCCTGGTACGCGAGGCGCGCGGCCGTCGCCTCCGGGACCGTGAGCGCCATCTCCTTCGAGACGGGGACGAGCGCGCGCGGCTCGAGCAGCTTCGAGAGGGCCGCGACGCCGTCAGCGTCGTTCACGATCCCGAGGTTGCCGAGGACGTGAATGGCCGCGTCCTGCGGCGCCATGTCGCCCCGCTGCGCCATCTGGACAAACTTCTGGACCTCGGGCGCGAGAGACTCCGTCCCGCCGCGCTGGACACCGAGCGCCACGTGCTCGCCGGGCGAAAGGCCCATGGCGGGGAAGTCCGAGAGGGCCTTGGAAGACGCAGCGATCTTCGCCGACTGCTCCTCGAGGGCCCTCGAGGTGAGCTTCGACAGCCCCTCGGTCGCCCCGTGGAGGACGGCCCCACCGGCGAGCGTGAGCCCGGCGCCGAAGGCCGCGCCGACGGCGGCGCGCCCGGCGACCTTGTCGGCCGACTCGCCCGCGACGGAGGCGTCGATCCCTTCGTACGTAGCGCCCCATCCGGCACCCTCCGTCGCGAGGCGGGCGAAGAGGTTCGTGAAGCCTGGGAGGTGCATGGCTCCGCCAATCTCGGCCGCGCCGAGCGCGTACCCGACCGTGTCGAGCGCCGACTGCGCGACCTTCCGGACGGCCTCGCGCTCCAGCTTCGGCTGCTCCTCCGGCCCGGCGAAGCGCGTCTGGTAGACGCCCGGCGCGATCTCCTCGTCCGCAAGCCCGTGC
>Ga0070697_100001012_pt1 | contig 21223 bp, 20 predicted proteins | sample KBSK1501metaG_FD_65475 | JGI IMG/M metagenome (GOLD analysis project Ga0070697, IMG submission 65475) | Corn, switchgrass and miscanthus rhizosphere microbial communities from Kellogg Biological Station, Michigan, USA - KBS K1-50-1 metaG | ecosystem: Host-associated > Plants > Roots >... | reverse complement strand
GTTCTCCGGGGGTCAGCCCTGGCGCCGATGGTGACTGTCTCACGTTTGCGCAGCTCAGAGGCTGATATTGGAACGTTATCGGGTGCCACAGGTGTGGTGCAAGGACGACGCGCGGCGTGTCAGGGTCGGCGTGCCGTGGTGTTGAGCTGGCTGATGAGCTCGCGGTTTGCGGCGCGGGCCGCGGCTAGGTCCTGGTCGCGGTCGTCGAGCTGGAGGCGGAGGTCGATGGCCTGCTGCTCGAGGTGTGTGAGCTTGTGGTTGAGGGCGTCGATGTCAGCGGGCGCGCCGAGCCCGGACTCACGCCATGCTTGTTCGCCGAGTGCCTCGGACAGGCGGCGTTCGAGTTGCTGGACCCGGGCGGCGAGGCGGAGGGTGCGTTCTTGCGCGGCGAGCAGGTCGGCTTGCAGTGATGCCCTGGTGGCGGCCGGCCCGGTGCCGCTGGTGGCCGGCGGCGCCGTCTCCAGCGCGTGGACTTGCGCGAGCAGGTCGCGGTGGCGGTAGAGGAAGGTGCGGTCCACCCCGGCTGCGCGGGCGATACCGGAGACGCTGATCTCCTGGCCGGCCGAGGCGGCGCGGTTGAGCGTGGCGATGACGCGCTGGCGGCGGCGGGCAGAGTCGGCTTGCCGCCCGGCGAGCATCGGCCCGGCCGGGCGGTTCTGCGCCGGCTGGCCGGCCGTGGCGGGGTTCTTGGTGGTGCTGCTGGTTGCGGCGGTCATGCGGTGGCCTCCGTGGCGGTGGTCGCGGCGGGTGCCGGAGGGCGGCGGGCCGGCATGCCGAGGGTCACGGCCCGGTGCTTGCGGACGGCGGCGACCGCGTCGTCGATGGCGGTCTTTTCGGTGTCGCTGAGCCCGGCGAGGTCGCCTTTTATCCGGCTGATGAGCCCGCGGATGCGGGTGATCTCTTCCTGGGCGGGGGTGGCGTCAGCGCGGGCCCAGTCATCGACGCCGTCGATGGCGGCGGCGAGGCGCTCACGGGTGCGCAGCAGGTCGTCGAGGTAGGCGGTGAGGTCGGGGAGGTAGGAGACGTCGGTGCGGAAGTGGTCGCAGCCGGCGCAGCGGAACCGGATCGGGCAGGCCCCGCCGCCTGCCTGGACGTTCGACGGTTCCGTGCAGCGGCCGTAGGGGACGGCGACCTCACTGATGGCGTAGCGGGCGTGCTCGGCGTCCAGCAGGTCGCGCACGTCCCGCCAGATCCGGTTGCCGTGCCGGTCGAAAGCCATCGCGGTCACCTTGTCGACTGCGTCGCGGCGGCGGTGCTCCCCGATCCGGTAATACCGGAGCGTGGCGTTGATGTTGCGATGATTCATCAGGTCACGCAGCACGTCCGGGGCGATCCCGGCATCGGCATGACGCTGGGCGTAGGTGTGCCGGTAGCTGTAGGGCACGATCTTGTCCTTGTCGAACTCGGTGCCGGCGGCAAGGGTGAGGGCGGGCATGCGGCCGATCCAGTCGCGGTGACGCTGGATGAGGCTTGTCACGCTGATCGGCCGGGCGCCGTCCGGGTTTCCCATCACCGTGGGCAGCAGCGCCAGGGCGGCGATGGGGGTGGCGGGGAAACGTGCCCGCACCCGCTGCTGCTGGCCGGTGATCAGCTCGGCGGTGGGGCCGCCGATCGGCAGCCGCCGCCCGTTGCGTGCGCCCTTGTGGTTGTCGTAGCACAGCACCGGTGAGCCGCCGGCATCGTAGGACAGGCAGTCGAAGGGCAGCCGGCAGATCTCGTCGGGGCGCCGGCCGGTGTCCATCAGCAGTTCGATCCCGGCCCGGATCTCTGGTCCGCACGAGCCGCGTTCCAGGTCGGCCAGCCCGGCGCACAGGACGCGGAGGATCTCCGGCGGCAGGTCACGGTCGGGTTCGGGCGGCTCAGCTGCCTGGGGTGCATCCCCGGGGGTGAGCAGGAAGTCCGTGCCCAGCCCGGCCGCGGGCTGCCCTGATGCGACCAGGCCGAGCGCCCGGATCCGGTCGAGTGTCCGCTTGAGATCCTGGCAGATCCGGATTCGCTGGTCCGGCGTGACCAGCCCGGCTGATTCCTGGTAGGCGAGGCGGTGCAGGAACGACTCGATGTCGCCGCGGCCGAGGACGGCGGGCAGCTGGCCCTGATCGGTGCGGGTGGCTCGCAGGTGCGCCGACAGCCGGGTGACGGAGTTGATGATGTGCTGGACCCGGGCGTGCGGGCGGGCGCCGCGGTGGCGGGGCATGTCATCGGCGGCCCACCGCTTGGCGGCCTGCCGCAGCCAGCCCTGGCTGATGGCGGTGAACGACAGCTGCCCTCGCGAGCCGAAAGCCGCCAGGTCCCACACGTCCTTCAGGACCTCGGCTGAGGTATCGCCGAGCGCACTGCGGACCTGGCGGGCCAGTGAGTTGAGGATGGCCTGCTTGTCGCGGGCCATCGGGCCCGGGAGCTCACCTGCGGTCTCGATCGAGGTGGCCCCTGACCGGCGTAGCTCCTCGGCCAGCGCCCGGAGCACGTGCAGCCGGGTAGTGAACCCCGCACGCGTGCGCTGCTGCAGGCCGTAGAGCACCTCCACGGCGATCAGCACGGGAAGCCCGCGCAGGCTGACCTGCCCGCCCACCGGGATCGGTGATGCCGTCAGCCGCCAGCGCTCCTCGTCCAGGTCCCCGTCCGCCCGCCAGGCGATCCGCAGCTGATACTGGTGAGCCTCGCAGTAGCCGGTGCGGCTGCTGCGATCCCGCGGGCAGGCCGTCACCTGGCAGGGCCCGGTCCGCGGCAGCGGCCGGGTCTGCGGCAGCGCCACGAACCGCTGCAACGGCAGCTCACCGGCGGCACGCTGCAGGCGGCGGTGCTCGCGGCACAGCACCCGCCCCGGTGCGGACACCTGCCGGGCGCACTGCGGCACCGCGCACATGCCGGCGTTCCCGCCGCTGGTGAGCACCCGGCTGCCGGCGTCTCGCAGCCGGGGATGCCCGGGCGGCGGGACGATCACCCGCGCTGCCGGATCCCAGCCGATCCCGGCCAGGAATCCCAGATCCAGGCCCGCGGCAAGCCGGGCGGCACGCCCCCCGGCCAGCACGCCAGGAAACACCGGTCCGCCAGCCGCCGCCCCGGCGGCCGGGCCCGCGGCGAAGACCGCCGCGCTCACCGGGTCACCGCCGGCCCGGTGCGCGGGCTGGGCACCCGCTGCACCGCCTCCCGCAGCCGGGCCGGGTCGGGGTGCACATAGACCTGCGACGATGACACCGAGGCGTGCCCGAGCAGGCTGGCGATCACGTCAATGCCGCCCCCGGCATCGGCCACGTTCGAGCCGAACGCATGCCTGAGCTGATGCGGGCGCAGCACAGGATCGATCCCGGCCCGGCGGGACGCCGCAGCAACCAGGTCATTGACGGCATCCAGGCGCATCGGCGCGCCCACCGGAGCCCGGAACAGGTTCACGAACACCAAGTCGCTGCCCGAGGCACCCGGAACGGACATCCGCTCGAACTGGTAGGTGTCGAACACCTGCACCGTCAGGAAATCCAGCGGCGCCACCCGCTGCCGCCGCGACTTGGCCCACGCCCCGTTCGGGTTATCGCCACGGCGCACCACATGCACGTGCGCCCGCGGGGTGTCACACCCCAGCGGCCCCGAGTCGCCCAGCAGGTGCACATCCGAGCGGCGCAGCCCCGCCACCTCGCCGCGGCGCAGCCCGGCCCGCGCCATCAGCAGCACGATCAGCCGGTCCCGCGCCGACCGGCACGCGGTCACCACCGCGGCGATGTCGGCGTCGGCAGCCCGCTCAACCGGCTTCTCCACCTCGCGCACCCGGTGCCGGGCGCGCATCCGCCACGACATCCGCCCGTCCTCGCCGCGGGCCGCGCCGGGCAGGTCCCGGTCATCGGCGATCTCATACAGCACCGGCACCAGATGCCCGGCGGCCTCGCCCGCGGCGACCGCATGCACCACCATCCCGCGCACCGCGGCCAGCACGACGTTGATCCGCCGCGCACCCCGCGCCGGCGTGCCGCCCGGACCCGAAAGCACCAGCCCGCCCGACCCCGCCCCGGCACCAGATGCCTGCGGTCCCGCGTGCCCCAGCCACGTCATGAACAACCCGAGCTGCTCCACCCCCGCCTGCCAGCTGCGCCCCGTCCGGGCGCACCAGCGCAAGAACAACGCGATCGAGCACGCATAGCTCCTGGTCGTCGACTCAGCCCCATCGCGGCCGAAACGCACCTGCCGCAAGAAACCGTCGGCCACCGCAACGACCCGCAGATCCTCATCCAGCACCGTCCAGTACCTCACCCCAGACGGCAACCTCACCAGGAAAGCCCGCATCCCCGATCCCCCCGTCATGCTCAAGTCGACTGAGTACTACCAGCCACGAGCACCACACCCCCGGAGACCCGCCGCAGAACTCATCACAGGACTCGTTCAGGCGACGTCACACAACAGGCTGGGGACCCGTGGAGAAGGGATCAGTTCGTGATGCGCAAGTCGCTCGGCCAGGGCCGAACACTGGCTGCGGCCCAACCTCGCCTACGAACCCGAACCCGAAAGCGAACCCGAACCTGAAGCCGAAGGCGAGGACGGGGACGGGGTGGCGGCCGGGCGGTAAGCCCGTTCACGGAGCGGCTGATCCCGGACCCGCGAGGCAGCCACTACGCTCTCGGCTATGGCCACTGACTTGGTACCTCCGTTCGCCGACGACGCTTTCCGCCGGGTGCTGTGCGTGGTGGCGCATCCGGATGACGTGGAGTACGGGATATCGTCGGCCGTCGCGGCCTGGACGGCGCGCGGCGTGGACGTCGCGTATCTGCTGCTGACCCGGGGGGAAGCCGGCATCGACGGCATGCCGCCGGAACAGACCGCACGGCTTCGCGCCGAGGAGCAGATCGCGGGGTCCCGGGCGGTCGGCGTCACCGAGGTCGAGTTCCTCGGTCACCCGGACGGCATGCTCGAGTACGGCCTGGGCCTGCGCCGCGACATCGCCCGCGTGGTCCGCCGCCGCCAGCCCGACGCTGTGGTGGTGGGGTCCTGGGAGGTCGAGTTCGGCGGCATGCTGAACCAGGCCGACCACCGGGTCGCGGGCCTCGCCGCGCTGGACGCGCTACGCGACGCCGGTAATCGCTGGGTCTTCCCCGAACTGCTCGACGAGGGCTTGCAGCCGCACTCAGTGCGCTGGCTGCTCGCGGGCGGAGACCCGCGGCCGACCCACGGCGTTGACGTCACCGGTAAGCCGCTGGAGGGCGGCATCGCCTCGCTGGAGGCGCACGAGCAGTACCTGGCCGCGCTCCCCGGCCATCCCGCGCCCCGGATGATGATCACGGGCTTCACCGCGTGGCAGGGACGTGCCATGGGCGTGCCGCACGCGGTGCTGTTCAGGGCCTGGGACTTCCAGTCGCCCCCGCCGCTCGCAGCCGAGATCATGGCGGCGATGCAGGACGGCTGAGACTGGAGGACAGTGGGGCGGGTGGGGCTCGAGGGCCGCCCGGAGTCCACTCGCCAGGGTTTGGCGCCTATCGAGGATGACGGGTAGGAGTAGTCAGCTCTGCCAAAGCACTGGTTGTTCAATGGCGATGACACTGCCGCCAAGCCACCGCCGGAGCATCCGATTGATTCATAGGAGTTTCGTCAGCCGCATTGCTATCCGAGCTGCCTCCAGTTGGTGCGGCGTAGTTCCTCCGCAAGGGCCTGGACTGCGGACTCTCCGTAGCGACGTGCCCACAAGTTGAGCCACTCCTCGTTGTCCAAGAAGAACTTCCAGTCGCTGATCACCCCCGGCCTGACGAACAGAAACGGCACGGGCGACCGGAATGGCCGGAACCTCGAGTTGTAAATCGCAGTCCCCTCGTTGCCTTCGTAGTACGGCCCGAACAAGATTCCGTCGTCCGCGTACGACGGAACTGCAAGATGCTGCAGGACGCCGTCAAAGACGCCCTGGGCACGATCAGCTGGCAAGTCGGTGAAGACAACGACGATTACCTTGTAGTCAGCATCGTCGCCGCCAGCAGGCTGGGTCTCCAGGAACAGTCGCTTGTGATGGCGCGCGTCAGGACTAAAATTACAAGTTGGGGATTCCCGTGGGGCCCCTCAAAGGGACGTAGGGTCAACGTGGCCGTGGTCCAAGTACGGATTGGAGTACGTATTAGCTGGCGGTGTGGAATGGCGGCCGGTTTGTAGGGATCACATCTATCTGAACAACCGACTGGCTACCTGAACACCTATCTGAACAACGGTGCTCTATCTGAACAATCAGGCTGAATGCTGACGCTGCGTGTTGGAGGTACGCCTTGGTCTGTGCTCCGGTTGTTCCGTCGCGGGCATGTGCCGGCTGGTGAACGGCTCCTGGATGCCTGACCTGGCCCAGGCCAGGCGCATCGCGCTGCGCTGTGCGGTCGGCGGCCGGCGTCCCGTTAACGGTAGCTGCTCCTGGCGTCGGCCAGTCAAGCCGCCGGGCCGGTAGCCGGGCGGCGTCCGGCGGCCCGGCCGAATTGCCGTTCCGGGGTTTGCCGCACTGACCGCCCTCACGGGACTCTGCTCGGGCACGGGTCACGACCAGACGCCCGGGGGCCTGTTGGCAAGAGCGGTCCCTGGCTTGACCTGACCAAGATACTGATGTATTCATCATGATTATGAATCTATCGCTATCTAAGCCGGCCGTGACCACCCAGGCAGCTGACGAGCTCAGCCGCAACCGCAGGGTCGCGGTGCTGCTCATCTCGTGCATGGGGCTGTTCGCCGCCGGACTCGATGTCACGGTCGTCAACGTCGCGCTGCCGTCGATCGCGTCGAGCCTGCACTCCAGCGTTCCGGGGCTGCAGTGGACCGCAGACGCCTACAGCGTGGTGATGGCCGGCCTGATGATGCTGTTCGGCTCTACTGGTGACCGCTGGGGACGCAAGCGCATGCTCGTCGCCGGCCTTGCCGTCTTCTCGGCGGGGTCGCTGGCGTCGAGCCTGGCCCCGAGCGTCGCGGCGCTCGTGGCGTTCCGGGCCGTGCAGGCGGCGGGCGGGGCGATGCTCAACCCGGTCGCGGTATCGATCATCACCAACACGTTCACCGACCCCCGGGAGCGGGCGCAGGCGGTGGGGGTGCGCGGCGCCATCTACGGCATCTCCCTGGCGCTCGGCCCGATCCTGGGCGGGGTCCTGGTGTCGGCGACCGGGTGGCGCTCGATCTTCTGGATCAACGTCCCCGTCGGCGCCATCGCGATCCTCCTGGCCGTCCGTTACATCCCCGAGTCCAGGGCACCCCGGCCGCGGCGGTTCGATCCGGCGGGCCAGATGCTGGTCGCGGTCCTGCTGGTCACGCTCACCTACGGGATCATCGAGGGGCCGGGACAGGGATGGGCCTCTCCTTTCATCATCGCCTGCTTCGCCGCCGCGGCCGTCTCGCTGGCCGGCCTGGTCCGGTCCGAGAGCCGCCGGGGCGAGCCGCTGATCGACCTGCGGTTCTTCCGGTCGGTCCCGTTCAGTTCGGCAAGCGCGATCGCCGTGCTTGCCTTCGGCGCGTTCGGGGGGGTCTTGTTCCTGAACACCCTCTACCTTCAGGATGTGCGTTTTCTCTCGCCTCTGCACGCCGGCCTGGAGACGCTGCCGCTGGCGGTGATGGTGATGGCCGGATCGCTGGTGTCGGGCCGCATGGTCGCCAGCCGCGGACCGCGGCCAGCGCTCATGGCCTCCGGGGTGAGCAGCGTGATCGGCTGCGTCGTCCTCGCCGGCATGACCGGGACAACCGCGTACCCGCAACTGCTCGCCGGGTACGTCCTCTTCGGGTTCGGCTTCGGCCTGGTCAACACGCCAGTGACCAACACCGCGGTGTCGGGCATGCCGCGAGCCCAGGCAGGGGTCGCCTCGGCCATCGCCAGCAGCTCCCGGCAACTGGGGCAGACGCTCGGCGTCGCGGTCGCCGGAGCAGTCGTGGCCGGCGGCGCGGACAGATCGCTGCGCACCGCGTTCATCCCTGCCAGCCAGGCGGCCTGGTGGACCCTGACGGCCTGCAGCGGCCTCGTCCTCCTGCTCGGCTACCTCGCCAGCACCAGGCGAGCAGCCGAATCAGCCCGGCACGTCGCGGCCGCCCTCAACCCTGAAGCGCTCACCGGGCACACTCACTGACCATGACCTCAGCCCCCGGCAGCAAGCCCCCCGCAGGAGACACCGCCACGACAGCCCGGGAAGTATGGGCGCTCATGAGCGACATGGTGCTCGACCACGAGCGGCGCCGGGAAGCCGCCGACGCGCTCGGCATGAGCTTCGCCCGCGTCCGCGCTGTCCGCCGCATCGCGCAGCAGCCGATGTCCATGAGGGAAATCGCGGCTGTCCTGGACATCGACCCTGCCAACGCCACCCCGGTGGTCGACGACCTCGAATCCCTGGGACTCGCCCGCCGCCGCCCCCATCCCACCGACCGGCGAGCGAAACTGGTCGAAGCCACCCGCAAAGGCAAACAAGCGGCCCGCAAGGCCGACGAGATCCTGTTCACCCCGCCACCGGGGCTAGCGGCGCTCAACCCGGGCGAGCTGGAAACCCTCCGGCAACTGCTCCGACGCGCAGCCGGGAGCTGACACCGATTCCTGCCCTCGCCGTCACATCGCTCATCCAGCCAGCAAGAACGACAATCACGGAACGTGACCTCTCGCAACCAGCCAGGACTGTTCACTTTCCCGGTAACCAACCCGTTGCGGACTGTTCAATTACCCCGAACGCCCCAGCACGGAGTGTTCAACTTCAGGCGATCCCTACAAGGTCCGCAGAGCTTCGTATACCTGGCCGGCCGCAGCCTATCTGCCCGCTGCAGGCCCGGCAGTTTCCGCGGGAAGCCAGGCTTTCGGGCAGACGGCCGGCAGCGCTAGGGCGAGGCCAGCGGAGGCGTGCCCGGCGAGCCGTCCTGGCACGGCTTGTGCTTCGCGCTTCCCGCGCTGATTACTCGCGAGTGAGCGAGATGGCCAGGCTGGGCGCGAAGAGCGTCGCGGCCAAGATCAGCGGGAGCCTCCTTCTGTTGCATCGGAAGGCGACGAATTCGTCCTCGGCCGCGTCGAAGACCTTAACTCGGCTCGAGTATCGGTCTTTGCGGACTTGCAGGGTGTGATGTCCAGGTTCGACTGGCACCTCGATCGCTTCGTGCCATTTGATCGACCCGACACTCTTACCGTCGACCACGACATCGAACGTGCCGCGCATGATACCCGCAGGGTTCAAGAACGATTCTTGTGTCACTTTCAGAGTCGCCGACACTTTAATTCTCCCTTCCGGTGAGCCGTCACTTCACCTGGGGACCGGATGTCTTGCGGCGCGGCCGGTGCGGGGATGCCGCGACTGGGCCTGGCCCCGGTAATGAGGCGCTCGCGGTCGAACAACCGGACCACCACCAGGCAGGCGGCGCAGTCGACCGCCAGCAGGCCGCCGGCCAGGGCGGCGGCCAGCCCGAACGTCGGGCTTATCACCTGAAACGACATCAGCGCGGCCAGCAGGACCGGGGGCAGGCTGCCCAGGACGGCCAGCTGCTGCGCGACCCGGGTGTCGCTGACCCTGGTCGAGATCGCCAGGCCGGCCCAGATCGCCCAGGCGGCCAGCAGCGGGATGAAGACCAGCGCGGCCGGCAGCTGCGGAGCGTGCCGCACGGCGGCGGCCACCGCCGGGGCGGCGGCGAGCTGCGTGATCGCCACGAAGATGCCGAAGATCAGGTAGCCGAGGACGGCCGCGGGCATGAAGACCGCCACGGCCTTGCCGGTGAGCAGCTCGGCCCGGCCGACCGGCGTGGTCAGCACCGGCTCGAGGGTTCCCTGCTCGCGCTCCCCGACCACCGAGTACGCGCTCATGACCGCGGGCACGAGCACCGAGACCATGAGCGGCATGAACAGCGCATAGTCGACCCGCTTGTCCAGCGTCGTCCTCAGCGCCGACGCCTTGATGCTGAGAATCGTGGCGGTGGGGCCGATCAGGAATATCACGGGCAGCATGACCGCCGTGACGACGATGAGCCGGTTGCGCCGGAACTCCGCGAGCTCCTTGCGGACGACCGCGCCGACACGGGCAATGTTCGCGCTCATCGCGGGCTCCCCTCAGTGTCGGCGACCAGTTCGAGGTAGACGTCTTCTAGCGTGTGCCGCGACTGGGTGATCGACAGCACGTCGGCCCCGGCCGCGACCAGCACCCGGGCCACGGCGGGCGCCGCCCGCCCCACGTCGGACACGGTCAGCACGTAGCCGGCCGGGCCGCCGCCCGGCGGGCCCGCGGCTTTCCAGCCCTGCACGGCGGGGAGACCGCCGAAGACCCGGCCGGGCTCGGGCAGCGCCGCGGCGACCGTGACGTCCAGCGACGCGGCGAACAGCTCGGCCCGCAGGTCCTCAGGCCGGCCGATGGTCCGCAGGCTGGTGCTCATGATCGCCACCCGGTCGCACAGCCGCTCCGCCTCCTCCAGCCGGTGGGTGGTGAGGAAGACCGTGACCCCGCGGTCACGCAGCGCGGCGATCAGCCCGTGCACCTCGTGCGTCGCCACCGGGTCCAGCCCCGAGGTCGGCTCGTCAAGGAACATGACGGCCGGCTCGTTGAGCAGCGACCTGGCCAGCGCCGCCCGCTGCCGCAGGCCCTTGGACAGGCTCCCGGCCAGGTCGTGCGCCCGGTCGGCGAGGCCGACCGCCGCGAGCGCCTTCGTGATCCGCTCCTGCCGCCGCGGCAGGCCGTACAGGCGGGCGAAGTACTCCAGATTCTCGGTCAAGGTCAGCCGCTGGTACAGCCCCGGGGACTCCGGCATGACCGAGATCCGCTGCCGGATCTGCGCCGCGCCGCCCGGCCCCACCGGGATGCCCGCCACCGTGGCCGAGCCCGCTGTCGGCGAGATCAGCGTGGCCAGGATCCGCACCGTCGTGGTCTTGCCCGCCCCGTTCGGCCCCAGGAACCCGAACACCTCGCCGCCCGCGACGCTGAACGAGACGTCGGACACGGCGGTGCGCCCGCCGAAAACCTTGGTCAGGTGGCTGACCTCGATGGCCACTGGCACGGCCCGGGGAGCCTGCCCGGCGCGGGCCGTTCCCGTCTCGTCCAGGGCTTCATGCACCACAGAGTCACCGCTCACTTCCGCCCGCCTCCTGTGCCCACCGGGCGCCTCCCGCTTGCCCGCAAGTCCGCACCATTGCATCTCCTGTTGTATATGTTCTATCTCCTATAGAAATAATGTAGCGAACGCTCGTTACCTTGCTCACCGCAGGCATGCCTGCGGGCCGTGGGCGGTGAGGGTCGCCAGCGGGCAGACCGCCGTGCGCGGGTAGTAGGGGCCCATGACGGCCGCGGCCGCCGCCGGGTCGTCGGCCTGCGTGACGCCCTGGGGCGAGTACGCGAACGACGAGCTGACCAGCACGTCCCGCAGGGCCAGGAGGTACACGCCAGCCGGGTGGGTGGTGGAGAAGGGCAGGAAGGTGACGCCGGGGACGCGGCTGATGGCAGCCCGCTGGGATTCGCTGCCGATCACGTAGGTGTAATCCCCGGCCGCGTTCAGCCTGGTGGCCTCGTCGGCGCGGCACCCGTAGTCGGTCCCTCCCCCGGGCAGCTTGTTGGCGACGAGCGGAACGAGGCGGATTCCCACGCCGACGCACATCGACCAGTAGCGGACATCCTCCCCCCGGGCCGGCCAGGGCAAGGGACGGCTGCCGGGCGCGAACGTCGGCGCTTTAGCCGTGACGACGACCACGTCGGCTGACGGCGGGCGGATCAGGTAAGCCAGGGCGTAGGAGGTCTCGACGTTGGCGAGCCCCGCGTTGTTGAATGTGCTCTGTGCGGGCTTGTAGAACTCCAGTTGGGGTGGCGGGGGCGCTGCGGTGCCCGGTCCGCCCGCGCCCGCGGAGGCGGCGGAACCGCTTACCGCGGGGAAGTGCACGGGGGCGTTGTGGCTGCCGCAGGCGGGAAGCGCGCGCGCCGCGCCTCCTTGTTCCACCGTCAGCACCGGAAACGGCCGTGTTGTCCGTCTGCGCGCTTAGCACGTCCGGCCACGCGCAGGACATCCCGGGCAGGATAACCGTCCGGCTGCCCCCCGCGGCAGCGGTGCTGGATGGCTGCGCCGACGTACACGCCGCCGGCGCCATCGCCAGGCCAACCGCCACCCCGATGACGCCGGCGACCCGGCCGGGCCGGCGCCGTCCCCGGCCGCGGCACGACCATGGCCTGGCCATTGCCTTTCCGGCTGACCCGATGCTGGCCATCATTGACGCCTCCCTGCCCCGCCGGGAACGGCGGTGTGGCGGTCGCTACGTTCATCATTAGTTATATAACATATAGAACAGATGGAGTAGCAGTCAAACTGCGGCCTTGCCTCGGGCGAGCGGCCGCCGGCCGGTCGGCATGAGCGCCTATGCGGGACGGCAGAGCGGTTGAGCGTATAATTTGTTCTATAACTGCTGCCACATATGCCGTCGGGCGGGGCGCCTCCTGCCGGGAGGAGAGCCAGCGATGAGCGTGGCGGCGGTCAGTGAGATCCTGGAGGCGTGATGCTGCTCAGCATCGAACCGGATGGCCCCGTGCCCATCTACCAGCAGATCAGGGACCGGATCGTGGAGGCGATCGCCCGTGGCCAGCAGCCCGCCGGCTCCGCGCTGCCGCCCATCCGGCAGCTGGCGGTCGACCTGGGTGTCAACTTCCACACTGTGAACAAGGGGTATGACCTGCTGCGGCAGGAGGGCCTGCTGCGGCTCGGCCGGAAGTCCGGCGCGGTGGTGCGCCGCGACGCGAGCAGCGGGCCGCCGGATCCCGGCTGGGCCCAGGACTGGACGGGCCGGCTGAGGACGCTGCTCGCCGAGGCCGCCGCCCAGGGGATGCCGGCCACCGGCATCGTCCGGGAATGTGAGGCCGCCATGGCGGATTTCGCCTTCCCCGCCGCTGTAGCGGAGGCGTGGAACGGACGCGGAAACCCGCCATGAGCGCCGGGAGCCTGGCCGCGGTTTCCCCCGTGCTGGTCGTCGGGGCGCTGATGTGCTTGATGCCCGCGGTGACCCGGCCGACCGTGCAGTTCGGGGTCCGCGTTCCCCGTGAACGGGCGGGGGCGCCGGTCATCGGCCGGGAACGGCGCGCCTACTACTGGCGGACCGCGGCCATCGGCGTCTGCTGCACCCTCGTCGCGGTGACGGTGCAAGGCCACTGGCCATTGTGGCTGACCAGGGTCATCCTGCTGCCGGAACTGGCCGCGGACCTCGGCTGCTTCTGGGTCGCGCGGCGCAAGATCGCCGCCGTCAAGAACGCAGACGGCTGGTTCGCGGGACTGCGGCAGACGGTCGTCGCCGATACCAGCTGGCGCAACGATCCGCCCCGCTTCCCGGTGCGCTGGCTGGTGCCCGCCCTGGCCGTCATGGCGGCGACCGCCGCCGTCGGCGCGCTGCGCTACCCCGGCCTGCCCGCCCACATCGTCAACGGGTCTGGTCACCGGGTGTCCAAGTCTGCCGTCAGCGTCCTGATAGTGGCCGGCCAGCTGTACTTCCCCGCCGTGTACAGCGGACTCATGCTGATCGTCCACCGCTCCCGGCCGGACATCGAGGCGGCCGACCCCGCGGCGTCGATGCTGCGCTACCGCCGCTTCCTCGCCGCCTTTACCCGGGCCTTGCTGACCCTGGCCGCGCTGGCAGACCTCGGCCTGCTGCTGATCGCCCTGCCCGACTGGCAGGTCTACCGGCTCTCCGGCATTGGACGGGCCCTGCCGGTGCTGCCGTTCGCGGCCGGCGTGCTGCTGCTGGGGGCCGTCGCCGCGCGGGTGGGCCAGGGCGGGTCGCGGCTGAACGGCAATGTTCGCGGTCTCGCCCTGGCGGCCGGGACCGACCGGGACGATGACCGGTTCTGGAAGGCCGGGCTGGTCTACGTCAACCGCGACGATCCCGCCATCGTGGTCGGCGCCCGCTTCGGCGTCGGCTGGATGCTCAACTTCGGGAACCCGGCCGCGTGGCTGATCCTCGCCGGGATCGTCGCCTGGTGGGCCGGCCTGGCGGTGATCGGGGCAGCAGCGGGAATATGACCAGGCACCAGGCCGAAATCACAGCCGGTCCGGCAGGCTGCTTCCACGCCAACGCTCACCTGCGGTTTTGTGCCTGTGCGAGGTGGCTGTCCTGGCTACGTCGGGCTGTCGGGCTGGGGCGCGATCCGGTAGTCGGGCAGGGACGAGCTGACGCCGTTACTAACAGGCCACCAAGGTTGACTCCCGGGAGCCTGTGAATGACCGCGCGTGACCGCAGCTTCCCGCCCGTCGTGGCACGGATGCGAGCACTCGCAACGGATGGCCAGCTACGGCTCCAGAGGCGGTAGGTCAGGGTACCTCGTCTTCTGGATGCAAATTACTGATCCCGTCGACGCCGACTAGTGATTTCCGGACAGGATGGTGGCAAGCTGACTGGCGTGGGGGTGTTGTTCGTCCTGTGCGGTATCTTGGCCGGGCTCGCCGTCTACCGTTTCGGGGAGGCCCGCGCCACGTGGCAGCGATTCCGGGTCAACAGGACGACGCTACGTAGCCAGCGGAGCACTGCCTGGCGTCGCAGTGGCAGTGCCCTGTTGTATATCGGTGGAGCGGTCTTCTTCCTCGTCATCATCCTGAAATTTAGGTAGGCCTGAGTTCGATCGACGAATTCGCGGTTTACGTCGGCAGCGCAAATGCCTTTCGTCCCGAACTACTGGCGTGTGCGACGGCCGGACGATCTCGGCAGCTCGCCAGCGCTGTCTGCGGTCGTGCACGCGAGCGACAGCCGCACCGTGCGCCTGCACCTCGTGTCCGCCAGGTCATGCGAACCCGCCATCACCGTTAAAGCCGTCCTGTTGAGAGTTTCGCTCTGGTGTACGCCGTGGGGATCTTCGGCACGTTCCTGGCGCACTTCCACCGGACGCTAACCCTGGCCAACTGGCTGGGCTGGACCTTTGATCTGGGCGTCGGGCTGTGCGCGTTCGTCGTGCTGCTGTTCCCCACCGGGACGCTGCCCTCCCGCCGCTGGCGGCCGGTAGCCTGGGCCGCCGGGGCGGCCCTGGCCGGGTGGGCGCTCGGCAACGCGTTCGCCCCCACGATCATCAGCGCCAGCCCGCCGATGCCGAACCCGGCCGGCGTGACCGGGCCGGCCGGGGACATCTTCAACATCATGGCGAACGGCGGCCGGGTGCTGATCGTCGCCACCGGCCTGGCCGCGGTGCTGTCCTTGGCGTTCCGTTACCGGCGCGCCCGGACGGCCGAGCGTTCGCAGCTGAAGTGGCTGGTCTACGCGGGTGCTCTGGTCGTCACGGCGGCCCTGATCGCCGCGGGGCCGGCCGAGCAGATCATGGGCCCGGGCAACGCGACCAACAACCTGCAGAACGCGATGGTCAGCGGGGCTATCGCGCTCGTCGCGGTGGCCATCGGCATCGCCGTACTGCGGTACTACCCCGTGAATGGACACCTTGAAATGCTTAGATATTCTCGCTTGAGAAAGCTGACCGCGGCGTGGTTGGCAATGGATGTCTGGCCGGAGATAACGATTGCGGGCTGGGTCGATTCGACGGGCCTGAACTTAGCGATCAGCGCATGCTGCTGGTTATCGCGATCATAGAGGAACTTCTGCTTGCCTACGATTATGGCCATGGAGTCGCGGCGCTTGGGATCATAGGGCCTGATGGTGACGCCGGGCAGATGTGCCGCCAGATGCGCGCCTGTACGGGGATTCGAACCTCCTCCGGGGCCTCCGATGCAGAATTCAGTCCGGTTCCCGTTGCTCCCCTGGAATTCGTTGCATGATACGACGGACACGGAGGATCCAACTCGTTGGCTAGAGTAGCAACTTCTATCATTGCCTGAATATCGTTGTGTGCAGCACTTCCGACAGCGTTCCACTTGTTGTTCATAACAACAAGACACTGCCCATACCGCTCCAAGCCAAAGAAGGCAGCTTTACGCCGCAGGATCGCTTGTAACGGGCCAAGATGGCGATGATCCCAGCGAACAACCGAAGCACGGCGTCAAGGGCGTGCCTGATCACGATGGCGACGGCCGCAGCCAGGCCAGCAACGGCTGCGACATGCACGGCGAGCGCGGGAAAGCCCATGGCGCGGGTCTCCAAACGTGCGTTGGAAACCAGCGTCCGAGGACGCCTACCCCTCCGGCCTCGGACAGGTCACGGTCCCGATTCCCTGGCAGCAGGCCGCTTACCTTTACCGAGCCGCTCTCGCGGCAAGACGTTGGTACTCACCAGCAGTATGCATCGGCGCGAGCTGATCAGTCACGGGACATACCTGTGCCAGGCGGCGGGCGTGGTCATTGTCACCAGCGGGCGCACAACCAGGGCGGACGTCTTGTGCCAGATGATGTTACGGCGCGTGCGCGCTGCTGATATCCCTCTGGCCGCCACCGGCCGGCATGGCAGCGTCCGGTCTGTGTCTCCTCCTGCGACCCGGCACGGGCAAGCAGTGGGCAGGCGATCCGCGCGTCATCTGCGACGTGGCTCACCGGTAGCGCGGCGCATAGCCGAGGAATCGTCGCCGCAGCGATCAGGATGCTCTGACCCTCATGGCACACGACTGGTGGGCAGATCGCGCGACGCCTCATGCCGGACGTGTCACAGCGCCTGGTGACCTGGTGGCGTGGCGTCTTGGCCGAGCATGACTGGCCTGGCCTGGAGGTCAGGGTGGTGCAGGAATCTGCCCACGAGTCCGGCGGGTCCGCCGATGCAACTCCAGTCGTCGTCCCACAGCGTGGAAACCAGCCACGATCGATCGGCGGGGAACATCAAGTTGGGCAAGGCACCGTACGACACGGGGTCGTTCCTGCGCCAGGTGGCGGCCTGCTCCGGCCCGGCCTCGACCAGCACGTAATGCCATCCGGAATACAACGTCACCATCGGCGCACCGGCAAACACGATGTCATCGACGCCGGTGTCGAGATAGCCAAGCCACCAAGGCTGGCCCGGCGAGTGCTCGCTCAGCAGCGCCGACACGGCCAGGTCACGCTGTTTCCGCTCTTCGTCGCTGTCCGGCAGCATGACCGTGGCGTAGGCGTCGAAGACCGGCGGGATGGCAGCGGTGATGGTCCGGCTCACGGACGTACCGTTGGCGATCCACGCGACCTCGGCGTCAGTCCCGACCTGCCAGGTCCTGCCGCCTATGGCCAGCCTGACCGGCAGCACGGCAGGCGTCGCCGACGCTTCGGGATTGAGACGTGGCCCGGGCAGCGGTGCCGGGCGCGGCTCCTCAGCAGCCACGCCACCAGCCTAGATCCTCGCGGCACCGGCGAGCCAAGCCATTGCCGTCAGCCACGCAATCCCCGGCAACGACCGGTCCGGCCGGAAGACCCCTCCGCTCGGGTTAGCTCCACCCCAATCGCACCCTCGCCATACAGAACAGGTCGTTTAGCGCGCAACTGGGCGCTCCACCGTTGCACGCCTAGTTGAGTACGCTCGGCGTTTCCGTCGCGTGCGGGGCACGTCTATGTCACAGGGTGGGCTGCACGGCGAGGTCCCGGGTTCATCGGGGATGAACCCGGGCCTTTTCCTAATGAAACGGGCCGGAGGAGACTCCGGAACCGCGCCCCGGTCCGACCCCTACCTTCTCGTAGACCCGCGCTCCCCGGTCAACGCCGGAACTCCCGGCACCGTCCCAACAGGCATCCTCACGCACGGTGACGGCCGCCAACGACAGGCCGCGCGCGTACCCGCCTTCGATATGGGTAGATAGGTGGTTCTTGTCCTCGCTGCTTAATCCTGTCCAGAATGATGGATCTGTCTGTCCCGAGGTCAGGTCAGCATGGTGCAGGGCAGCCGGTGGCGGGCCGGACGGGACCGCCGTGCCGCAAGGTCAGGGGCGGCGTCGCCGCAGATAGGCAGCGGCGAGCTGGCGGAGCCGGTCCCGGCCGAAACTGGGGTCGTGGCCCGCGTGCACCACGGTCACCGGTAGGGCCATCAGGCGTTCCATGGTCGCGCAGTACTGGTCGATGCTGGAGTCGCCCAGCTCGTCCAGCAGCGGCCCGTCGTAGATTGCATCCCCGCTGAACAGGGTCCCGGACGAGGGGTCCCACAGCCCGATCGACCCGGGTGAATGCCCCGGCAGGTGCAGCACCTCGAAGGCCCGGTCGCCGAGGTCGATGACGTCCCCTTCGCTGATCTCGCTGACCTGCGCGCACGGCTGCTGGCGAAACGATCCGGCCGTGAACCCCGCCGGCTGCGCCGTCACGAACAGCGGTTCGTGCATGTCATAGCCCGCCCGTTCGAGCATCGCGACCTCCTGCTCCCCCCAGGCCTGCCGCGGGCTGAGCGACCTCAGCGGCGGGCAGCGCAGCAACCCTGCCTCAAGGTGGTGAGCCCGGACATCGGAGAACTCGTGATGACCGCCGATGTGGTCGTCGTGTCCGTGAGTGGCGACGGCGATGACAGGCTTGTCGATCAGATCGGCGAGCTCGCTAGCCACGCTGCTCAGTCCCATCCCGGTGTCCACGATCAGGTCACGGTCCCGCCCCTTGACGTACCAGATGTTGCAGCGCATCAGCGCGACAACGTGAGGCTCGAGTATCCAGGTCGTGGCGTCATCGATCCGTGTTCTTTCGAACCAGCGGCCGACGACCGGCAACGGCGTCATGGCCTTTATCCAAGCATGCGGTCTCCGCACGACTCCGGGCACCCGTGGCCGGGGCATGCCTGCGCCCGACGCGCCGTTGGGCGGTGGCACGCCGGATGCGAGCTCTGATGGCAGACTCGCCCTCCTGCAGCCATGGCTGGCTGCCGGACAGGCAGCAGACCGGGCCTACCGGCTGGCAAGGCACGACGCTCAATCTGATGTCTTCAGGCCAGATCAGGTTGACCGGTGCACGCAGGCCCGCTCAGAGCCGGCTGCACCCGGAACGCAAGGCCAGCAGTCCGCGCGGCGTCGGGGCCAGGAACGGAGTCACACGCCGTCACTAGTGCTGATCGACGCCAGCGCGCAGGTAGCCGTCGTTCGGTAGCTCAGAACCCACCGCGCGCACGACTTTCCATGGCGCGCCGAAATGGTAGTTCCCCGTGCATCCAAGGCCGGGACTGGCTTATGGGCGGATCGACTGCCAGCGGCGCCCGGGCCGGGTGTGAGCAGAAAGATCGTCGCGCCGGTGCCCGGTGAGCGGCACGCCTGCCGTGCCTTAGACAGTGCTCGCTGGGGCGAAGGTATGGGACGGGAGCATCCGGCTCAGGGGATGCGGCCTTGCGGAGTCTGATGGATCGTGCCCGCATGCGTCCGGCACCGGGATTCTCGCCGGCGGCCGGTCCGCGGGCGGCGGCCGGGAAATCTCAGGGGGCCAGCTGGGCGTTGGCACAGTGGTTCTTGCTCGCAGGAGGAGGCGGACCGTGTCGGCGCTGATTCCGGCCCTGAAGAACGAGCACACCAAGCAGATCCTGCGCATCACCCGGATCAGGCCGCCGGCCGCGCGGCCCGGCACGACGGCGCACTATCGGATGCCGGTCCTGGAGGCCGCGGGCGGGTACCTGGTGCTGGGGGTGTACCGCGGGCCGCAGATTCCCCGGCGGGAATGGGAAGACCTGATCTACACCACCCATGCCAGCGATCCGGCCACGTTCTTCGCGCCGGTCACCTCGGCGACCGGGACGATGGAGCTGAAGGGCTTCTGGGAGCACGGCAAGGCCGACCTGGAGGGGATCTGGACCGAGAACGCGACCAAGTGCCCGGCGCTGGTCGGGTGGGTCGAGTCGATCGGGGCCCGGTTCGGCCGGGTGCAGCTGCTGCGCATATCGCCCAGCACGTTGCGCGAGTGCCGCCGGGGGCTGCACCTGGATGACAACAACCGGGGCAACCCGGAGTCCAGCGGCTGGATCGTGCGGGTGTGGCTGGAGCTGACCGACGACCCCGCCAGCGTGCTGGTCGTCCGAGTTTGACCGCAAGGCAGAGGCCCGGATCCCGCTGCCCCGCTGCCAGCAGGTAGTCCTCGATTCCGAGGCGCTGCACCACGGCGGTTTCCACGCCGGGCCGCAGACGCGGTATGCGGCCATCGTCAGCGTCGAGAGCGGCCCCGCCCTGGAGCGCTGGATCGGCAGCCAGCTCCCGGAATAGACGGCCCCCGGCCAGTCCGCGACCACCAGGCCGGCGGCCAGACCAAGTAAGCCTGAAAGGGCAACGGCCTGGGCGGGTAGCCGGGCCTGATACTGGCAGGGGGACGGAAAGTCACGGTTAGGAGCGCGGCCGGACCGGGCTGGGCAGATCCCGCCTGCGCCAGGCCCGCGGGCTCTACGCTCGGCGGGGTGAGCGGCGAGCATGAGCAGAACTGGTACCCCCCATCGGCAAGGTCGGGGTTCACCCCGCACATCCGCGAGGGTATCGGGGTCACCGCCGGACAGCTCGGCCTGCTGCAGCCTGCCCTGGCCCAGCCGGGCCGGCTCGATGACGCCACTGTGGCCCCGGATCATCCGGGGTGCACCAGGACCAGGCCGGCGATCTCGCGCTGTTCCAGAACCGGGCCGGCAGATGGAACGCCGTGCCCGGGCTCACCCCAGCTCAGCGCGCCGCCGCCGGGGAGTATGAGGCGGCGATCGGCGAGCTGCGCCGGCTCAGTGCCGAGGTGCTGGCCGCCGGGCAGCTCAAGCCGGTCACCATCGAGGCCCTGCTCGCCAGATCCGGCTTGAAGGCTGGCATCGAGGCCCTGCTCCGCGGCTGGCCCGGAACGGGCTCAGGGGCCTGACCCGCAACGGAACGGCCATGGGCGTTAAGGAGCTGATGATCACCGTGTTACCGCCACTGGCCGTTCGGATGCGGGCGGCGGTTCGGCAGCGTGTTTCATGGGTGATCGCCTAGCTGGAGCGCAGTGCGCCGGTTCGGCTTCACTGCCCGGCCATCGAGAGGATCTGGTCGGCGTAGCCGAGGCCAGCCTGCCAGTTTCCCTGCCCCGCGTTGTACGCCGCGAGCGCCTGCCGGACGTTCCCGCCAGACCAGGCGAGGAGCAGCCTCATAAAGCTGATGTAGGCGTGCGTTGACGTCGCCCAGTTGAATTCCTGGCCAGCTGGGAAGCCCAGTGTTGCCCATGTCGATGGCATGAACTGGTACGGTCCTTCGGCACCTGCTGGGGATATCGCACCGGACTGGCCGCCCGACTCCACCTGCACCTGCGCCCTGACCACGGAAAGCGGCAGTCCGGTGCCCTGCGCTGCCTGCTGGAGGTAGCCGCCAGTCGTCCCGGGCGTGGAGCCGGTCTGCGCCGGGCTGGATTGCGAATCGCCGGTCTGCGCCGAGCTAGGCTGCGCCGGACTTGGCTGCGCTGTGCCAGCCTGCGTCTCGCCACTCTGCTGATCGCCATTCTGCTGATCGCCATTCTGCTGATCGCCATTCTGCTG
>Ga0070697_100001010_pt1 | contig 21246 bp, 16 predicted proteins | sample KBSK1501metaG_FD_65475 | JGI IMG/M metagenome (GOLD analysis project Ga0070697, IMG submission 65475) | Corn, switchgrass and miscanthus rhizosphere microbial communities from Kellogg Biological Station, Michigan, USA - KBS K1-50-1 metaG | ecosystem: Host-associated > Plants > Roots >... | reverse complement strand
TCTCGAGGCCGAGGATCTCGGTCACGGTCGGCGCCAGGTCTGCGAGCTGAGCGGGGGCGTCGACGGCCTCGCCCCCGCGCCGTGATCCGGGCAGCTTCACGAGGAGGGGGACCTGGAGCGCCTCACGATAGAGGAGGATCGAGTGCTGGTCCTCGCCGTGGTCGCCGAGGCCTTCGCCGTGGTCCGACGTCACGACGATCAATGCGCGGTCATAGACGCCGGAGCTCCTGAGGAAGTCGAGGAAGTCGCCGACGATGGCGTCGGCGGTCGCGATCTCGCCGTCGTACGCGAGCGGGTACCGGCTGCGGAACGGCTCCGGCGGGTCGTACGGCACGTGGGGCTCGTAGAGATGCAGGAAGAAGAAGAACGGCGTGTCCTTCCGCGGCTGCACCCACTCCCTGGCCAGCGCTTCCGTCGTCCCGCCCGGGCGTTGGAAGTCCGCGAAGGCGCCGCCCGGCCGCGGATCGATCGAATCTTCGTAGGAATCGAACGCCGCGGCCAGGCCGGTCTCCCCGCGCAGGACGTAGGACGAGACGGCCGCGCCCGTCGCGTAGCCCTGCTTCTTCAGGATCGTCGGCAGGCTCGGGTGATCGGCGCTGCGAAACGCGAAGCCGATGTTGTTCCTCACCCCATGCTCGGGGGGCTGAAGGCCGGTGAGCATGGTGAGGTGGGACGGGAGCGTCATCGGACACGGGCTGTACGCGTGACGGAACAGGATCGCGTCGCGCCGGAAGCGGTCGAGATGCGGAGTCTCCACCGCCCGGTAGCCGTAGGCCGGCAGGTGATCCGAGCGCAGCGTGTCGATGGAGACGAGGACGACGGGCGCGCCCGGGAAGCGGGGGCCGGTGGCGCCGCTCCGGCATGCGAGGGCCGCCATCGCCACGCCCCCCAGCGCCCGCGCCGTCCTGCTCGTCATCGACCCCACTATAATCGGCCGCGATGGGGCGACGCCTCGGCCAGCACTTCCTCCGGCCGGCCGCGGTGGAGAAGCTGCTGCGGATCATCGATCCGCGGCCGGACCAGACGTTCCTCGAGATCGGCCCCGGGCGGGGCGCGCTCACGCTGCCCCTCGCCGAGAGGGCGGCGCGGGTCGTGGCGGTGGAGCTCGACGCGCGCCTGGCCGCCGAGCTGCAGCAGCGCGCGACTTCTCGTCTCACGGTCGTGCCGGGCGACGCGCTGCGCGCCGACCTTGCCCAGCTCGTGCCGCGCGGCAGCCGGCTCGTCGGCAACCTCCCCTACTACGTCTCGAGCCCGCTCCTCCGGCGTTTCCTCGACCTGCGCTCCCACGTCACCGACGTCCACGTGATGCTGCAAGAGGAGGTCGCGCGCCGGGTGGCTTCGCCGCCCGGCTCGCGCGAGTACGGCATCCTCTCGGTGCTGTTCGCGGCATGGGCGGACGTCGACCTGCCGATGCGGTTCCCGCCCTCCGCCTTCATGCCGCCCCCCAAGGTCTCCTCGGCCGTGCTGCGGGCCCGCTTCCTGCCCGAGCCACGCGTCGAGATCGATGACGTGGATGCCTTCGAACGGCTCGTCAAGACCGCCTTCGCGCGCCGCCGCAGAACACTTGAAAACAATCTGCGAGATAGCTATGCTAACCTCAAGGAAAACTTGAGGTTGCTCAACATCGAGGGGTCCCGTCGTGCCGAAACGCTATCGGTGGTGGATTTCGCACGGCTCAGCCGGGCCCTGAGGCGAGCAATGCCCGCGTGACCCCCGCCGGAAACGGCTCGAGACTGCGCCTGGTCCCCCTGGGCGGACTGGGGGAATTCGGCCTCAACGCGCTCGTCATCGAGTGGCAGGACCACCTCCTGCTGATCGATGCGGGAGTCATGTTCCCGAGCGCGGAGATGCCGGGTGTCGATTCGATCGTCCCCGACTTCCAGTATCTGGCCGAGCGCCGCGGCCGATTGCGGGCCATCGTGCTCACGCACGGTCACGAGGACCACATCGGCGGCCTGGCCTTCGCGCTGCAGGCCGCGGCCGCTCCCGTCTACGGCAGCCGGCTCACGCTCGGCTTCGTGCGCCGCCGCCTGCAGGAGCGAGCGACGAGCGCCGACCTCCGGCTCCTCACCCCCGGCCAGCCGGTCGAAGCGGGCCCGTTCCGCGTCCATCCCATCCGCGTGTCGCACAGCGTGCTCGACAGCCTGGCCCTCGCGGTGGAGACGCCGGCGGGCGTCGTGGTCGTGAGCGGTGATTTCAAGATCGACGCGCGCGCGCCGGAGGAGGAGCGCACCGACCTCGAGGCGCTCTCCGCGTGGGGTGACCGCGGCGTGCTCGCGCTGCTCTCCGACTCGACGAACGTCGAGGAGCGTGGCCGCACGGGGGCCGAGGACGACCTCCTTCCCGCCTTCCAGGAAGTCTTCGCGCGGACGCGGGGCCGGGTCATGGTGTCGTGCTTCGCGACCTCGATCCCCCGCATCCAGCGCGTGGCCGACCTCGCGCGGCAGGTGGGGCGCCGCATCGCGTTCGTGGGACGGCGCATGGCCGACAACGCGGAGATCGCCCTCGAGCTGGGCGCTCTTCGCATCCCGCCCTCGGAGCTGCTCTCCGCGGGCGAGGTGGCCCAGCACCCTCCGGACCGGCTGTGCCTCTTCGTCGCCGGAAGCCAGGGCGAGCCCCTCTCGGCGCTCTCGATGGTGAGCGTCGACGAGCACCACGACGTCTCCGCCGGCCCCGGGGACACGGTCGTGCTCTCCGCCCGCGCCATCCCCGGCAACGAGCGCGCGGTGTCGCGTCTCATCGGCAACCTCTTCCGCCGCGGCTGCGATGTGGTGCATCCCGGCCTGGCCCGCGTGCACGTCTCCGGCCACGGCAGCCAGGACGACCTCGTCGAGCTGCTCGGCCGGGTCCGCCCCCTCTACCTGATCCCGGTCCACGGCGAATACCGGATGCTCGCCCAGCACGCGCGGCTGGCGGCGCGCGCCGGCGTCCCCGCCGACCGCGTGCTCGTGGCCGAGGACGGCGAGGTGATCGAGCTCTCGTCGTCCGGCGCCCGCAAGGTCGACCGGGTCGCCGCCGGGCGCATCCTCCTCGACCGCTCGGGCATCGAGGGCCTGGAGGACGTGGTCGTGCGGGACCGGCGCCATCTCTCCGCGGAAGGCATCGTGGTTCCGGTGGTCGTCCTCGACAAGCAGACGGGCCGTCTGGAGTCGGCGCCCGAGATCGTGACCCGCGGCTTCGTGGACGCGGAAGAGCGCGGCGCGGAGCTGCTGGTGGATGCGGGACGGCTGGTCGCGGAAGCGGTGGCGTCGCGTCCCGAGGAGGAGCGCCACGACCCCGCCCTCACCCGCGAGCGGCTCCGCCAGGAGCTGCGCCGGTTCTTCCGCAAGCGCACCCAGCGCCGGCCGATGGTCATTCCCGTGGTGATGGAGGTCTAGCCGCATGGCGAGCAGCACGCGGTCGCGCCGGCTGGCGGAGTTCCTGGGGCTCAGCTCCTTCGCCCTTGCGCTGATGCTCCTGATCAGCCTGGCCACCTACAATCCCGGCGATCCGGCCCCGTTCTTCAAGGCGGGCGCGAGCGGGCCCGCGCGCAACTTCATCGGGCCCATCGGGGCCTTCCTGGCCGAGCTGCTGGTCCCGCAGCTCTTCGGCGTGGCGGCGCTGCTCCTTCCCCTGGTGCTCGGCGTCACCGGTTGGAAGCTCTTCTGGTGCAAGCCGATCGAGGCCCCCTACACCAAGGCCTGCGGCGTGAGCGCGCTCCTGCTCTCGCTGTGCGCGTTCCTCGCCCTCACCTTCGGCGCCCTCACCGTGGAGGGCGAGAGCGTGCGCGCGGGGGGCGCGGTGGGCACGCTGCTCGCCTCCGTCCTCACGAGCAGCTTCAACCGGACCGGCGCCTACATCGTCGTGGCCACATGTCTCTTCGTGTCGCTGATCCTGGCGACGCAGTTCTCCTTCGCCACCTTCCTGTCCGCGCTCGGCGCCGCGGTCGGCAGCCGGCTGCAGGCGCTGCGGGCGGCGTGGGCGCAGTTCCTGGAGACGCGGCGCAAGGAGAGGATGCGGCGCGAGGTCATCAAGAAGCACACGCAGAAGGAAAGGGAAGCGCCGGGCAGCGACAGCCTGCCCCGTGTCCGCAAGGTGAAGGGCTCTCCGGCCGGGGACGGCGACGAGCTGGTCGACCTGCCGCTGCGGGCCGGGACCGCTCCCGCCCAGCGGCCCCTGCCCTTCGCCGCACCCGAGGGGGAGCCGGAGGAGGATGACGACGAGGCGGCCGAGCCCCGGGAGCCGAAGCGGAAGAAGCCCGCGACGCCGACCGTGCGCGGAAATTACGTCCTGCCTCCGGCGTCGATCCTCGACGAGGCGCGCTCGAGCGGCACGCTCGACAAGGCGCGCCTGTTCGAGAAGGCCAAGACCCTCCAGGCCAAGAGCGGGGAGTTCGGGGTGATGGGAAACGTGGTGGAGATCCACCCCGGGCCCGTGGTCACGACCTACGAGTTCAAGCCCGACGCGGGCGTGAAGTACTCCAAGATCGTGGGCCTCGCCGACGACCTCGCGCTCGCGCTCGAGGCGGAGTCGATCCGCATCGACCGCATGAGCGGCCGCGGCACGGTCGGCATCGAGATCCCGAACGAGGTCCGGGAGACGATCTATCTCCGCGAGATCGTGGAGTCCGAGACGTTCCGCCGCCCCGGTTCGCGCCTCACGCTCGGCCTCGGCAAGACCGTCTCCGGCGACACCTACGTCACCGACCTCACCGCGATGCCGCACCTCCTCATCGCCGGCTCCACCGGCACCGGCAAGAGCGTGGGCCTCAACTGCATGATCGCCAGCATCCTGCTCAAGACGACGCCGGACGAGGTGCGCCTCATCCTCATCGATCCCAAGCGGCTCGAACTGGGCGTCTACGAGGACATCCCGCACCTCCTCACGCCCGTCGTCACCGACGCCAAGATCGCCTCCAACGTCCTGAAGTGGGCGGTGGGCGAGATGGAGAGGCGGATCCGGCGGCTGGCCTCCGAGGGCGTGCGCAACATCGAGCAGTTCAACAACCTCGTCCGGGCCGAGGGCGGCGATCGCACGTTCACGAACGGCGACGGCGAGGAGGAGGACCTGAAGCCGCTCCACTACATCGTGATCGTGATCGACGAGCTGGCCGACCTCATGATGGTGTCTTCCCACGAGGTGGAGGAAGCCATCACCCGGCTCGCCCAGATGGCCCGGGCCGTGGGCATCCACCTGATCCTCGCCACCCAGCGGCCCTCGGTCGACGTGCTCACCGGCCTCATCAAGGCCAACTTCCCCTCCCGCATCTCGTTCCGCGTGGCGGCCCGCGTCGACAGCCGTACGATCCTCGACTCGATCGGTGCGGAGCATCTCCTCGGCAAGGGCGACATGCTGTTCCTTCCCCCGGGCAGCGCGCGCCTCCTGCGCATCCACGGGGCCTACGTCACCGAGGCGGAGATCGCGCGGCTCACGTCCTATCTCCGGAAGACGGGCAAGCCGGCCTTCGACGAGTCGGTCGGCAAGATCGAGCGCGCGGCGGAGACGGCCGAGGTCGACGAGAAGGACGAGCTGTTCGACGAGGCGGCGCGCTTCGTCGTGTCGAACGGCCAGGCCTCGACGAGCATGCTCCAGCGCCGCTTCCGCATCGGCTTCTCCCGCGCCGGCCGCCTCGTCGACATGATGGAGCGGGAGGGGATCGTCGGCCCCGCCGACGGCTCCAAGCCGCGGGAGATCCTGGTCGCCGCCGATTACTACGAAACGGTGGATCACTGGCCGAAATGAGCCCCCGGGTCCTCCTCGTCTCGGCGGTCGCGCTCGCGGCGTCGGTGCCGCCGTTCCCGCCCGACGCCTGCGCCGCGGCCGGCGCCCGCACGGCGAAGCCGCACGCGAAGGCCGAGGCGCGCGCCCGGCCCGTGGCCACGCCGGACCCCTCACCCGACGGCGCGCTCTATCGCGAGGCCACGGACGGCTTGGCCGCGCTCAAGGCGTCGCCGCGCAAGCAGGCACAGCGCACGGAATGGGAGCGCGTCATCCTGCGCTTCCGCCGGGTGATCGCCCGCTACCCCCAGAGCGGGTACTGCGACAACTCGCTGCTCGCCATCGGCGACATGTACCGGATGATGGCAAAGCGCTTCCAGTCTGCCCGCTACGAAGAGGACGCGGTCCAGGCCTATCGAGCGCTCGTCGCCGGATACCCGAGCAGCCGCCTGGGCGAGAAGGCGCTCCACTCCGCCTTCGAGATCGCCCGGGAGAGCGCCGACCGCAAGCGGATCGCCGCGGCCGCCCGCGAGTATCTCGACGCGTTTCCAAACTCCGTCCGCGCGGCGGAGGTCAAGGCGCAGACGCGCCGGCGCGTCTCCGTGCAGGAGGCCGCCCTTCCGTCCCCGCCTCCGCCCGGACTGGCCCAGGTGTTCAACCTGCGCTTCTGGAGCGGCGAGACGTCGACCCGCGTGGTCCTCGACCTCGAGCACGAGGTGAAGATCCGCAGCGACCGCATCCGGGATCCCGACCGGCTCTGGCTCGACCTCGCGGGCACGCGCCTCCACCCGAACCTCAGCGACCGCGCGTTCCCGGTCGGGGACGGCCTGCTGAAGCAGGTGCGGATCGGCCAGAACCGCGACGACGTCGTGCGCCTGGTCCTCGACTTCAAGGACGTGAAGGATTACTCGTTCTTCTACCTGCAGAACCCCACGCGCCTGGTGGTGGACGTGAGGGCGACCCCGCGACCGCTCGTCGCTTCGGGCAGCCCCGGCCCCCCTCCGGCGGCGAGCTCCGCGCCGCGGAGCCTCGCGCCCGTTGCCGGCCCGTCTCCGCCGGAGGCCGGCGCGGAACGCATGCCGGCGCGCCGAGTGACGCCCGTGGAGGGCCCCGCGGTGGCGGCGTCCGGGCGGCGCACGCCGGCGTGGGACGTGGTGATCGACCCCTCGGCCGCGAACCCGCGGCCGACGGCTCCGTCTCCCCCGCCGTCCACGGCGCGGAGCGCCCGCGCGGAGCCGGTGGCGCCCCTGCCGCCGCAGGCGAACCGGGCCGGCTCCTACAGCCTCGCCCGCCAGCTCGGCCTCGGCGCCCGGCGCATCGTCATCGACGCGGGCCACGGCGGCCACGACCCCGGCACCATCGGGGCCGGCGGCGTGCAGGAGAAGGACGTGGTCCTGGACGTGGCGCTGCGCGTCGAGAGGCTCGTCCGCAAGGAGCTGGGGGCCGAGGTCGTCATGACGCGCTCCACCGACGTCTTCATCCCCCTCGAGGAGCGGACCGCGATCGCCAACTCCAAGGGGGCCGACCTCTTCCTTTCGATCCACGCCAACAGCAGCCGCAACCCGCGGGCGAAGGGGATCGAGACCTATTTCCTCAACTTCGCTGCCGACTCGCACGCGGAGGCGGTGGCCGCCCGCGAGAACGCCATCTCCGCCGCCACGCTCAAGGACCTCCAGAACCTCGTCCGCGCCATCACCCTCAACAGCAAGGTCGACGAGAGCCGCGACTTCGCGGCCAGCGTCCAGGAGGCGATGGTGGAGAACATGCGCCCCCATGACCCCGAGGTGCAGGACCGCGGCGTCCACACCGCCCCCTTCTACGTCCTCATCGGGGCCAACATGCCGAGCATCCTGGCCGAGATCGCGTTCCTCAGCCACCCCGAGGACGAGAAGCGTCTCAAGAAGGCCGACCATCGGGAGCGCATCGCGGCCAGCCTCCTCGAGGGAGTGCGCGCGTATCTCGACGCTCTCAACCGCACCCAGAGCCGCCAGTTGACCCAGGCTCCGCGGAAAAGTACAGTGGCTTCGGGGGAGGATCGTCGTTGACGCTGCCGCTGCTCGTCCAGTCCGTGACGTGGATCAAGGTCCAGAAGCCGACCTTCGACCTGGTGGGAGTGGTCCTGAGCTCGTTCGCCCTCGCCGGCGTCTGCGTGCTCGTCGCCCTCGCCTTCGGGGCCGCGCTCGGCCTTGGCTTCATCCTGCACGCCCGCCGCGTCCCTCCCCGGTCCTGGGCCGATGACGGCCTGAAGCTCGCCCGGCGTTAGCCCCCCTTCCCCCGCCCCGACCGTTTGACTCGCTGCGTCAATCCTGTTTGACAATCATGACGCAGTGCGTTAGATTGCCGGCGTGCCGAGAAACGACCCCGCCGCCCGCCGCCTGATCCGGCGGTACGACAACCGCAAGCTCTACGACACCCGCGAGCGCCGCTACGTCGTGCTCGGGGACCTGGCCCGGATGGTCGGACAGGGCGAGGACGTCGGCGTGGAGGACCAGCGCACGGGCGAGGACCTGACGGCCCTGGTGATGGCGCAGGTGATCCTGGAGGGCGTGAGGGAGCGGACGGCGCGCATTCCCGGCCAGGTACTGGCCCGCCTCATCCGGCTCGGCTTCGGCCCCCGCGGCCGGCGCGCGACGTGGCCCGAGCCGGCCCAGGCGGCGGCGCAGGCCCGCCGGGAGGCCGAGCGCATCGTGGCCGGCCTCCTCGCGCGCGGCCGCCTGACGCTGGAGGAGGGCCTGGCCCTCCGCCAGGAGATCGCGGGCGCGGTGCAGCGGCTGGTGGCCGAGGCCCAGCACGGCCTCGAGGCCCGCGTCCATCGGCTCCTCGACGGGACGGGCGGCGAGGTCCACCCTTCGCTGGCCGGCCTCCGCGAGAGGCTGCTGTCCCTCGAGACGCATCTGGCGGAGCCGTCCGTCCCGCGCCGCCGGCGGGCCGGGCGCGCGTCCCGCCGCAGGATGAAGGAGAGATGAGATGACCGCTTCGAAGAGAACGACGGTGAACCGCCGGAGCGCACCCCGCCGGCCGTCCGCGAGCGCCGCCCGGACCGTCCCCGTCTGGCTACGCGAGCAGGGGGTCGCCCTCGTGGGCCAGATCCGCTCCCGCCTGGACCGGGAGGGACGCAAGGCCTACCGGCAGATGGAAGCTCGCATGAAGGAGCTGCAGCAGCGGCTGGGCCGCGACAAGACGAGCCTCGGCCGCCGGGTCGACGAGGCGGTGCGGGGCACGCTGGCCCGCCTGAACATCCCGAACCGGCGGGAGATCGCCGAGCTGACCCGGAAGGTGGACGAGCTGTCGCGCAAGATCGACGCCTTCCGGGCGCGCTCGCGCCGGCGGGGTGCGCGCGCATAGACTCGGGCGCTTGAGACCGAGGCGAGGCAAGACCGGGCGGCCGAAGGTTGCTCTCGTCTGCGCCGGAGGCGGCGTGACGGGAGCGGTGTGGGAGATCGGCGCCCTGCACGCGTTGGAGGAGCTGCTGGACCGCAGCGTCCTCGACCTCGACCTCTACGTCGGCGTCAGCGGCGGCGCCTTCGTCTCGACGCTGCTCGCGGCGGGCGTCTCGCCGCGGGAGATGTACGACGAGAGCGTCGCCCGCCGCCCGCTGGGCCGCGTCGTGCCGCCTCTGTTCCGGCTGGGGCTCGGCGAGGTCCTCGCCCGCTCGCGGCAAGCGCCGGGAGTGCTGTTCCGCGCGCTCGTCGAGGCGCTGCCCGGGGGCGCGGGGTCGCTCTCCGACGCCGCCCTTTCGCTGTTCGAGCTGTTGCCCGCGGGGCTGCTCGACAGCTCCGGCGTCGCGGAGAGCATCGCCGAGATCCTCGATCGCCGCGGCGTGGCCGACGATTTCGCGGCCCTCGCGCGGCCCCTGCGGGTGGTGGCCGTCGACCTCGATCGCGGGGAGGCGGTGGCCTTCGGAGCCAAGGGCCGGCGTGACGTGCCGGTGTCGCGGGCGGTGCAGGCCTCGGCCGCCCTTCCCGGCCTCTACCGGCCCGTGCGGATCGGCGGGCGCGACTACGTGGACGGCGGCGTCAAGAAGACCGCCCACGTCAACCTCGCCATCCGGGAAGGGGCGCGGCTCGTGCTCTGCATCAACCCGATGGTCCCGCTGCGCAACGACGGCGCGCACCCTCCGCTGCCGGGGCCGCTCAGCGGCCGCGGTGTCGCCTACGTGCTCGATCAGGCCCTCCGCATCATGCTCCACGGGCGCATGCAGTACGGCCTCGAACGCTATCGCGCCGAGCATCCCGACGTCGACATCCTGCTTCTCGAGCCCGACCCGGAGGACCTGCGGATGTTCCGCTACAACATCCTGCGTTACGGCGCCCGCCGCGTGGTCGCGGAGCTGGGCTACCGCGCCACGCTGCAGGCGTTCCGCCGCCGCCGCCAGGCCTACACGCGCATGCTGGCGCGGCACGGCATCGGGCTGCGTGACCCCCACGGGATCCCCGGCTCTCCCGGGCCCGACCTCTCCGGCCGCTCTCCGCTCGCCCGCTCTCTGCGGGCCTCGCTCGACCGCCTCGACGCGAGCCTCGACGTGAAGCGCCGATGACGCGCTGGTCGCCGCTCGTCCGCGGGCTGAGCCGCGCCGCGATCCTGGCCGTCATCACCCTCGCCGTGCTCGGCGCGGGATCGGCCCGCTTGTACTGGATCTGGTCACGCGAAGCGCTACCGGAGGTGGACGGTGAGGCGAGGCTCCCCGGCCTGTCGGCGCCCGTCGTCGTCCGGCGTGATGCCGTCGGGGTGCCCCACGTCCGGGCCGAGAGCATCCTCGACGCGGCCCGCGCCCAGGGCTACGTCACGGCCCAGGACCGGCTGTGGCAGATGGATCTGCTGCGGCGGCGTGCCCTCGGAGAGCTGGCCGAGGTCTTCGGCGAAGCCGCGCTTCGCGCCGATCAGGAGGTCCGCAACCTGGGCCTCGGCGCCGCGGCCCGCGCCTCGCTGCCCCGCATGCCCGAGGACCTGCGGGCTTTCGTGGAGGCGTACGCCGAAGGCGTGAGCGCCTTCATCGACTCGCACCGTGACACGCGGCCCGTGGAGTTCCGGCTGCTGCGGTACTCGCCACGTCCGTGGACGGCGGTCGACACGCTCGCCACCGGCAAGCTCCTCTCGCTCGACCTCGCCTCGGGCTGGGAGGGCGAGGCCTTCCGCGCGGTGGTCGGAGACCGGCTTCCCCCCGACGTGCAGGACCTGCTCTTCCCCACCACGTTTCCCGACGATCGCATCCTCGTGGGTAGCGACACGGCTCCGCCGGCGGCGGGAGCGGCGGCCGCGACCGAAGCCACCCAGGGCAGCAACAACTGGGTCGTCTCGGGCGCCCACACCGCCTCCGGCCGGCCGCTGCTCGCGAACGATCCGCACCTCACGCTGGGCGTGCCTTCGATCTGGACGGCCGTGCACCTCAGCGCCGAGGACCTGGACGTCGCGGGGGTGACGATGCCGGGCGTGCCGGGGGTGATCCTCGGTCGGAACCAGCACCTGGCGTGGGGCGCGACCAACGTCCACGACGACTGTGCCGACCTGTACGTCGAGGAGTTCGATCCCGTTCACCCGGGTCGGTACCGGGTCGGGGACGGATGGGAGACGGTGACCGTGCGCAACGAGCCGATCCGCGTGCGCAACGGCATGCTCTCCTCCTCGTCGCGCACCGTCGATCACCAGGTACGGGTCACCCGCCATGGGCCGCTCATCGCCGTGCGCGGACGGCTCTACGCGCTGCGCTGGACCTCGCTCGACGACACGCCCGACCTGACCGCGTTCCTCTTGATGGACCGGGCGAGCCATTGGGAGGAGTTCCGCGAGGGCCTGCGGCTCTTCGCCGGCCCGTCCCAGAACTTCGTCTATGCCGACGCCGACGGCCACATCGCCTGGTACTCCGCGGGCCGCATCCCGCTCCGGCGCGCCGGCGACGGCTCCCGGCCCTACCGCGGCGCGGGCGCGGACGGCGATTGGGTCGGCTTCGTGCCCTTCGACGAGCTGCCCCACATCGTGGATCCGCCCGCGGGCCGCATCGTCACCGCGAACAGCCGCACCACGGGCACGGACTACCGTTACCGGATCAGCCGGGGCGGGATCCCGCCGTGGCGGACGGCGACGCTCCTCGCCGACCTGGAGCAGCGCGACGGCTGGACCGCGGACGACATGGTGCGCCTGCAGGGCGAGCACTTCTCCATCCCCCATCGCGATCTCGCCCGCGCGCTGCTCGAGGCCGCGGCGCGCCACAAGGGCGATCCCGTATGGGACGACGTGATGCTGGAGATGTCGGGCTGGGACGGCCGGCTCGAGCCCACGAGCCGGCCGGGGGCCATGGCCATGACGGCCTTCCTCGCCCTCGGCGATCGTGTGATCGGACCGCACGTGCAGGGCTTTCCCGAGGCGGAGGCGCTCCGCCACCGCACCGGCCCCATCGACCGCCTCATCCGCGAACGGCCGGCCGGCTGGCTGCCGGCGGGAAGCGCGGACTGGGACCTCGTCCTGCGTGATGCCTGGCAGGACGCGTGCGCGCAGCTCGAGCGGCGCCTGGGCCGCGACCGCACGCGGTGGACGTGCGGGGCCCTCAACCGGCTTGTCGTCCACCATCCTCTCGGCCGCGCCTTCTCACCGCTCGGCCGGCTCTTCGATCCGCCTGTGGCGGAGATGGGCGGCGCGTCCACGACGCCCGACGTGTTCGTGGTGAATCCGGATGGCATCGAGGCGCCGTCGATGCGCTTCGTCGCCGACCTCGCCGACCCCGACGCCACGCGCCTCGTGAACTTCATGGGACAGTCGGGTCAGCCCGCCAGCCCGCACTATCAGGATCAGCTGTGGCCGTGGGTGCGCGTCGAGTCACAGACGTTGCCGATGACCGAGGAAGCGGTGGCCCGCGCCGCGCGCCACACGCTGCGGCTCACGCCTTGAAGCCACGGAGCCACGGCTGCGAGCGGAGCGGGATTCATTCCCGCGCAGCGAGCGGGGGGTCTGGGGGGTGCGCCCCTAGCACCCCCCAGCTCAATGAGGATCAGCTGTGGCCGTGGGTGCGCGTCGAGTCACAGACGTTGCCGATGACCGAGGAAGCGGTGGCCCGCGTCGCGCGCCACACGCTGCGTCTGGTGCCCTACCCGAACCAGACCGAGCGCCGGCGGGCCAGCCGGCCGTCGATCATCCGCTGGATGATCGAGCGCACCTGCTCGGACAGGCGGTTGACGAGGATCGGATCCTCGGCGCCCTCCGGCCCGTGCGCGGCGGTGGGAATGGGGTCGGCGAAGTCGATCGACCATTTCGTCGGTAGCGGCACCGCGCCGAGAGGCCCCAGGAGCGGGAAGCTCGGGGTGATCGGGAAGTAGGGCAGGCCGAACGGACGGCCCACCCAGTCCGCCTTGGCGAGCACGGGATGGATCTCCTCCGCGCCCACCACCGCGCACGGCACGATGGGAGCGGAGGTGCGCAGCGCCAGCCGCACGAATCCGCCGCGGCCGAAGCGGGCGAGCTTGTACCGGTCGCGATAGCGCTTGCCCACTCCCTTCACGCCCTCCGGGAACACCCCGACCAGCTCGCCCGCGCGCAGCAGGCGCTCTCCGTTCTCCTGGCTCGCCCGGACCGCTCCGGTACGCGCGAGAGCGGGCGCGAGGAACGGAAGGAGGGCGAACATGTCGAGGGCGAGCATCCGGCATTCGCGGCGGGCGGGATGCTCGTGGCGCACGGCCAGCGTGATCATCACTCCGTCCCACGGAAGCACGCCGGAGTGGTTGGCGACGACGAGGGCGGGGCCCTCGGCGGGCACGTTCTCCACGCCCGCCGGCTCGACGCGCCACCACACGGTGTAGAGGAACTCGAACAGTGGCCGGATCGTCTCCGTGAACTTCGCGTCGCGGCCGAACTCGTCCACCTCCTCGGAGTGCCACGAGAAGTAGGCCGCGCGCCACAGCGCGGCGACGTTCTCCCACGTCAGCCCGTGGCGTCCCGCTTCGAGGGCGCGCGCGATCGCGACCAGCAGGCCGTCCCGTCGCGCGGTCTCCTGGGCGGCCGTTGCCCGCGGGTCGGACTCCGGGCCCGGCGGTGGGCGCAGCGGAACGACTTTGGGCCGCGAGCTCACGCGGGGGCCTCGGCCCTGGCCAGCCGCGCAGGGGGGTGCCGGTACTCGAGGTAGGCGAGCAGAGCGTCGCGGCTGGCATGACGGGGCGCGAAGCCCAGCTCGCGGCGGGCGCGCTCACCGTCGGCCACGCACGGGAAACGCACGTAGTCGCAGAAGCGACCCGGCGCCTCCCCCACCCCCGCCGACCACATCAGTTCCGCCGCGGGGTAGGCGATCGGATGCGGCACGGGAACGGGGATCTTGCCGGCCAGGTGGAGAGCGGTCAGCAGCGGGATGGGACGGCTGGGCACGATGTTGAACGCCCCCGCCGCCGGGCGATCGACCGCCGCCTCGGCCGCGGCGAGCGCATCGTCGGGGTGGAGCATCTGCACGAGCGGGTCGTAGCCCATCAGCACGGGCACCACCCGCCGGTCGAGGATGCGCGTGTAGAAGGTGTGGACGCGAGGGCCCAGCAACGGCGCAAAGCGCAGGACCGCGATCTTCAGGTCGGGATAGCGGCGGGAGAACGACGCCGCGTGCTGCTCGGCCTCCAGCTTGTCGCGCGCCCAGCCGAGGGCCGGGTCGGGCTGCAGCGGGCGGTCCTCGGTCAGGAAGGCCGGGTTCTGGCCGCGGGCGCCGTAGACGGCGGTGAACGAGCGCATCACGACGCGGCCCACCCCGGCGGCGGCCGCCGCGGCGAGGACCGCCAGCGTCCCGATCGATTCCAGCTCGTGGACGTGGGTGGCGTCGCGGCGGGGGCCGGTGTAGAAGGCGAAGTGCAGCACCGCCTCCACCTGCTCCTCGCGGAAGACGTCGAGGAGGCGCTGGTCGGCCGCGGGCTCGGTGAGGTCGACCGCGCGGTGACGCACGTCGAGGGCGTCGGGGGGCGGGGCGACGTCCACCACGAGCAGGCGCGCGGCCCCCGTCGTCTCCGCCAGGCGCCGCAGCAGGCGGGCGCCCAGGAAGGATGCGGTGCCGGTGAGGGCGATCCTTCCCATGCCTCTAGCGGGCTCTCCGCGGCCGGAGACGCGGCTTCGTCCGCCGCTCGAGCACGGGCGCGTCGCGCTCGGCCTTCAGCGCCGCCAGCTCCTGCTCGAGGGCGTCGATGCGGGCCACGGCTCGGCGAAACTCGCTGCGCGTCGGCACGTTCATGGCCTTCAGGGCCTGCCCGACCGCGACGTCGACCCTCTCCTTCCCCTTCATCGCGGCCTGCATGGCCTTGACGAAGTTCGGGTTCTTCATCAGCTCCTCGGAGACCTGGTTGAAGACGGCCTCGCCACGGGCGCGCCAACGGTCGAAGACGCTGTTCTCGTCGTTCAATGAACGCTCCTTGATCTTCTTTGAGCAGGCGGGCGCTGCGTCGCGCCCCCCTGAACCCCCCGCGCGCTGCGCGGGAGTGAATCCCGCTGCGCGCGCAGCTTCGTCGCGCGCAGCTTGCCCCCCGCGCGCGTCCGAGCGCGGAACGTCGCGAGGTCGACCTCGGCGGCCAGGTGCTCGCGGAACTCCTCGGCCGCCATCGATGCCACCTCGCGGCCCGTGCGGAACTCGATCGCCTCGATCGCCCGCGCCCACAGGTCCTCGCGGCGGAAGACCTCGTCGGGATCGCGCACCCGCCCGTACTCCTGGACGTAGCGGTTGTGCCGGCAGAGCATCCGGAACGCGTGCTGGGTGTCGGGGCGCCGGATCGGCAGGCCGAGGATGCGCACGTCGTTGCCGACGTCGTGGATGGGCTGGCCCCACTCGCCGTAGCTGCCGAAGATCGTTCCCAGCTTGCCGAGGGCGCTGGCGAGCTTGGGCTCCTTGAGCTTCTCGAGCACCGTGGTCACGATCGGCAAGGTGACGTTGCGGTAGAGGGTCGGATCGGACAGGCGGACGTGGACGCCGAGCTCCTCGCGCGTGATGCGGACGATGTCCTCCGAGCGGATGCGGTTGTCGGTGGCGAGGTGGATGCGGGTCCCGATCGCCGCGGGCACGGTGAGGGCGGCCAGGATGCCCTGGACCACGCGGTCGACGGGCACGAGGTTGAGCTGGGCGGTGGGGTCGCCGGGGAAGCCGCTGGCCACGAAGCCGATCGCGCGGGCGCGGGCGCGGGCGAGCGGGTCGCGCCCGGCCGCCGTCACCGCCTCCTTCGCCCGGCCGAAGGCGTTGATCGGCGCGTTGACGACCTTGGTGTCACCGCGGTTGTTCCCGTTGCGGGACTCCCCGATGACGATGGAGGGCAGGAGCTGAACCACCCTCAGGCCCGAGTCGACCAGGAATCGATCGGTCTCGAGCGAGGCCATCGCCTTCGTCAGCTCGTAGAAGTTGTTGTAGAAGTGGCGCGGGAAGGCGAGGGCGTTCTCCTGCGCGAGCGACGCCTTCTTGCGCCCGTGGATGTAGGACGTCTCGATGGCCACGTGGTGCACGAAGGGCGAGCCCGGCGCGTGCTGCAGCGCCAACGAGAAGCAGAGCGCGTTGGCGCAGCCGGTCACGTTCGCGCGGAACGAGTTCTCGTAGGTGTCGTCGAAGGAGACGCTGGCCGCGCAGTGGATCACGTGGGTCAAGGTCTGGCGCAGGCGCGCGACCTCGTCGGGGGCGAGGCCGAGGTCCGGGCGCTCGATGTCCCCCGCGACGAAGCGGAACCGCCTCGCCCTCGCGCCGTGGATGCCGAGCCGCTTCAGCAGCAGCGCCCCCCGCTCCAGCGGGCTCAGCACCTTGACCACTTCCTTCGTCTTCGGGTCGCGAACGGTCTCCGGCCGCACCACCGCCACCACTTCCTCGACGCGGCGGTCATCGGCGACCTGGGCGAGGATCTCCTTGCCGAGGAAGCCGGTGGCTCCGGTCAGCAGCACGCGCAGGCGCGGGTTCCGGCCCCGGACGTGGAGCGCGGCGGCGGCTTCGCGCTGCAGCTTGCCGATCCTCTCGCGCACCTCCCCTTCGGAGAGGTGCGTCGGCTCGCGGAACTGGAAATAGTGGTCGCGGCCGACCACGCCGAGAAGCCTGCGCACTCGACGCTCCACGGCGTCGCCGCCGAAGAAGGCGCCCGCGGCGCGGGCCGCAGTGGAGCCGACGAGGTTGACCGCGCGCAGGCCCTGGTCGACGAGGTCCTCTTTCTTCGTGAGCTGAAGGATCCGGCTGGCCGCGAACTGTGCCGCCACCTCCAGCGGATGATGGTCGCGGTGCGCGTGGACGAGCAGCTCGTCGGGGTCGACCTCGCCCGGAATCTCCTGGCCGGTCAGCCGGCTGATGCGGGCGATGTAGCGCGACGGCGAAACGTCGGGGGGAGGCTGGGCACTCCGGCCGGCGCGCTTCGTCGGAGGAACCCCCGACGTTCGTCGGGCCGGCCGGACCGCTCCCGCCGTCGTCTTACGGGTCGCCATGCTCCTCCGGAGACCCCATTGTGCTCCCTTTTGCCCACGAACACTTCCCGCCGTACGAGCCGCCCTAGCGCCGTTGGACCGAGTCGGTGGGCAGCGGAGGCGCACTCGCGGGCGCCCGGTGCTTCGTCGCCTGTTCGAAGGCGTAGGCGAGGGCGATCAGCCTCGGCTCGCTGAAAGCGCGTCCCGAGAACGTCACGCCGAACGGCGTCGGGTGATCGCGCCGGCCTCGCGCAGTTGCCGCGTGATGAACGCGTCGCTCGGCGGGATCGAGCCCTCGAGGGCGACGGAGCCCGCCGTCGTCGGCATGCGTTGCGTGTTGATGTTGTCCTTGAGCAGCACGGGGATCCCGAAGAGCGGACCGTGCGCCCGGTCGCTCTGTCGATCGGCATCCCGGGCGCGCGCCTCGTCCAGCGCCTCCGAGTTCAGGTGAATGAACGCGTTGAGATGAGGCCCCGCGTCGCTGTAGGCGGCGATGCGATTGAGGTACATCTGCACGAGCTGCTCGGACGTGACGAGATGCGTCTTCAGGACCTGTTGGAGCTCCGGCACGAGCGCGGCTCGTTTCATCGTGGTCCTCCTTGGGAGCGAGGCGCGGATGATCCGACCGGGCGGCGGCCGGAGTCAAGTCATTTTTCGGCGGGGAGCACGCCGTAGAGCCGGTAACGCCCAGTCGACAGGGCCAGCGGCAATCCCGGCAAGGCTTCCTCGCCCGCCACGGCCGCTTCCTCCGGCCCGTACATGACGTAGTCGACGCCGTAGCGGCGGATCAGCTCGGCAGCGTCGGCGCCGCCGCGGTACATCAGGGCGATGTCCGCTTCGCGCGTGCCGGCGTCGAGACCCTGGGACCAGATGTGACCCGGGTAGCCGAGGAGCGAGCGCCTCCCGGCGAGGAACACCGGCGAGCGATAGCTCGGCACGTGGAGGACGAGGGAGCGGGGCGGGGTCGCCTCGCGCAGCCGGTCGGCGAACGACACCGCGTCGGCGTCGAAGATCACGTGCGTCTCCGCACACGAGACCACGCGCCAGACGTCGAGCGCGCCGGCCAGCGTCAGCAGCACCAGCGAAACCACGGCCGCCGAGCGCCACGCGCCGCGCCGCCACCAATGCGCGACGAGCAAGGCCACGATCGGTGTCGAGGCCATGAACCAGTACACGAGGAACTTGATGTTGTCCCAGATCCACGGCGAGAGCCGGAGGAGGTTCGGCACGATGAAACACAGCGCGAAGGGGACGTAGAAGCGGGCCAGTCGGCCGGGCACCAGCGTTCCGCCGTCCCGCCGCCGCCACCCGAAGGCGGCGAGGAGGAGCGGGATGAACAACCCCGTATTGCGGAGCCAGAAGAAGACCACGTTCTCCTCGCCGTGGTCCCAGCCCACGTGCCAGTCCACGAAGCTGCGCGAGCGGAGGGCGCTGCCGGCGGCCATCCAGAAAACCTGCGGCAGCGCGAGCGCCACCGCGGGCGCGAAGAACCAGGCCCACGTCCGGCGCGGGAAGAGCAGGGCCAGGCCGGCCGCCGCCGCCATGACGGCCGCGAAGCTGTGGCCGTGAACGAGCGGCAGGAGGCCGGCGATCACGCCCGCTCCCGCCATCCGCCGCCGCGCACGCGCTTCGTCTGCTGGGGGTCCCTGCTCCAGCGCCTGCCACCACAGCGTGGCCGCGGCGAGAGCCAGCGGCAGGCCCAGCAGCAGCGTCCGCTGCGGCACCAGCAGCGTCGTGACCACGTTGCCCCAGCGCAGATCGCCCGTGGGCAGGATCGTGTAGTTGTGCGGGAGGTGGGCCAGCAGCGCCACGAGCCCGCCCTGTTGCGGCTTCACGTCGCGCCAGAGGAGCGTCCAGCCCATCCCGCCGTTCAGCAGGAAGAGCACCGGTGAGACGAGGGCGGCGAGCCGGTCGCGCGTCAAGAGCAGGGACCATCGGTGGAGAAGGGCGACGATGCACAGGCCGAGCACCAGGCCCTCGAGGAACAGCGCCGAGCGCAGCGAGCCCCCCGCGCGCACCAGCATGGCCGCCACGAAGTCGACGAGGAAGGGATAGGTCAGGCGCACGCCGGCCAGCTCCGGGTGCTCGGGAGGGAGATTCTGCCCGTGGGCGAAGCCGCTGATGATCGCGAGATGGAAGGGGAGGTCGCCGAGGTTGTGGTCGACGCCCGTGCCGATCGCGCCGCCCTCGAACAGCGCCGCGCGCCCGGTGACCTGCCAGACGAGCAGCGCCATGCATACATAGAAGAGGACGGTGGCCAGCTCCGCGCGTCCGGGCCAGGCGAGGGCGGCGCGCGCATCGGCGCCCAGGCGGCGGCGGCGGTCCGGGTCGGCGAACGCCAGCAGCGGGGCCGCGCCGGCGAGGAGGCCCGCCGCCACTGCCGCCGGTCCCAGTCCCAGAAGCGATGCGGCCACGAATCCGGCGAGGCCGAAGACGGCCAGGCCCAGCGGCCCGCCCACGGCCAGCCGCGCCACGAGGGGCGCGTCGTCGTCGAAGAGGTACGTCGCGGCGGCGCCGCCCAGCCAGGCGGCGAGGACGAGGAGAAGGGTCACGGGGCCGGGGTTCGCGACCGCTCGAGCAGATCGGCGAGGTGCTGCTTCCAGACCGCCGGCCGCGAGTGCGTCCCGTGACCCCGCGTCTCGTCGCTCGTCGGGATGAGGACGTAGGCGCCCCGCTTCACCCGCCGGATCTCGCGCTCAAGGATCCCCAGCTCCGGCGGGTTCACCTGATCGTCGGCGGAATTGACGGCGGTGAGCGGGGCCTGGATCTTCTCCAGCTCCGGCGCGGGGTCGTAATCGGCGGAGGCTTCGAACTGGTAGAGCATGTCGTTGGCGTCGACGCCGCGGAGCCTCGCCTGGACCTGCTCGTCGAAGAAGCGGTCGGCCGCCTCCCGCGTGGGCGCCGCCTTCTGCCACTGCAAGGGGCTGCTGACCATGAACAACAGCGTGTAGACGGCGGAGGCAAGCCCCCGCGGCGGCGCCGTGTACTCCCCTCCCTTCCACTCGGGGTCGTTGCGGAGGGAATCGATGATCATCCGCCGCATCATCCGGTTCCGTCCCGCGATCTGGACGGGCAGGCTGGCCAGCGGCATGAGCGCGTCCATGAAGTCGGGATACGTCTCGCCCCACAGCCACGTGTGCATGCCGCCCATCGAGGTGCCCATGACGAGGCGCAGGTGATCGACGTTCAATCCGTCGGTCAGCAGGCGGTGCTGGGCCCGCACCATGTCGCGGTAGCCGTAGCGTGGGAAGCGGGCGTGGAGCCCGTCGCTGGGCTTGCTCGACCCGCCGTGACCGATCCCGTCGGGCAGGATGACGTAGTCGCGGCCCGCATCGAGGAGCTGGCCCGGCCCGAAGAGCACGCCGGCGAACGCATCGGCCAGGAACTGCCGGCCGGTCCCGCCGGTCCCGTGCAGGATGAGGACGGCGTTGTCGACGCGCCCCGCCGGTCCCCGATGCAGCGTCCCCAGCGTCACGTAGTGGATCTTCAGCCTCGCGAGCGTCTCGCCGCTGTCGAAGCGGAAGTCATCGAGGATGAAATCGCCCGGCGTCGGCGTCAGCGCCGCGGCGAGCACGAGCGCGGCGATCATCGCGGCGGCGGCTTCTCGACGACGCGATCGGGCAGCGACGCACCCGCGGACAGGATGACGCTCACGCCGTCCTCGACGGTGAGGTCCGTGTCGATCACGTCCTCGACGGGGAGGATCACCACGTCCCCGACGTAGAGATGGTTGGTGGGGATGTAGACGCTGCAGAGGGTGTACACCGTGTTGTCCGTCCGCCGCAGCGTGAAGGTGTTTGTGACGAACCCGGGCGTCGTCCGTCCCGGCAGCCGCGCGAATACGAAGCGCTGGAACGCGCTCCGCTGCTCCGGGTCCCCGAACCCCGCCAGCACCTTCTTGATCGTCCCGTACACCGCGCCCACGACGGGCACGGTGTCGACGAGCCCCTCCAGCCCGTGCAGCAGCCGCTGCAGCGGCCCCGCCGAGAAGAGGACCCCGGCCAGGAAGACGATCGCGATCGTGATGATGAAGCCGATCCCGGGGATGGGCCGGCCGAGGCTGGCGACGAAGATCGGCTGGGCGAGGCCGTCGACGAACCTGAACAGCCACCACAGGACGTTCACGGTGATGACGATGGGGACGAGGATCACGAGCCCCGCGATGAACTTGTTGCG
>Ga0070697_100001009_pt1 | contig 21253 bp, 24 predicted proteins | sample KBSK1501metaG_FD_65475 | JGI IMG/M metagenome (GOLD analysis project Ga0070697, IMG submission 65475) | Corn, switchgrass and miscanthus rhizosphere microbial communities from Kellogg Biological Station, Michigan, USA - KBS K1-50-1 metaG | ecosystem: Host-associated > Plants > Roots >... | reverse complement strand
CACGAACCTAGGCGTTGATAGAATTCGAGAAGCGATGAGTCGTTACACCGCACGGCTTCCCGGATTTCCGCACCTTCGGAAAGAGCTCCGCACGGGGGAATCTGAAACTCGCCTCGGCTGTCCTCAATGTGGGCGGCAGATTCTAGTAGAAGACTCCATCTGGGTCAGCAGAGACACACGAGAGCGATTTATTTGGTGTCTGCATTGCAATATTCAAATCGGTTCCATGGGCATTTCGCCTGCGTCGAACCGGACCCGGGAACCAGATTCCACCTAGCTCGGCTTTCCTTCTGCCACCCGCCCGCGACTCTAAACCGCAACTTTACCTCCACTGTCTAAACGGCAGTTTTTGCTAAACTTATTGCATGACTTCCGCACCATTCACCACCGTCGAGCAGGCGTTGGATGAGATCAGCGCCGGACGAATGATCGTGGTGGTGGACGACGAAGACCGCGAAAACGAAGGCGACCTCACCCTCGCGGCCGAGAAAGTCACGCCTGAAGCGATCAACTTCATGGCGAAGTACGGTCGCGGCCTGGTGTGCCTGGCGTTGAGCGAGGAGCGGCTCGATTATCTGCGTCTTGGCCCGATGACCGCGGAGAACACTTCGCAATACGGCACTGCCTTCTGTGAATCGGTTGACGCTCGCGATGGCGTGAGCACCGGCATCTCTGCCTACGACCGCGCTCGCACCATACAGGTTGCAATCGGCCCAAACACCGGCCCTGGAGACCTGGTCCGGCCCGGGCATACCTTTCCTTTGCGCGCTCGCAAAGGTGGCGTCCTGGTGCGCGCCGGACAGACTGAGGCAGCCGTAGACCTCGCCCGCCTTGCCGGCCTCATTCCTGCCGGTGTGATCTGCGAAATCATGCGCGACGATGGCACCATGGCCCGCGTGCCCGACTTAGTGGAATTCTGCCAAACTCACAACCTGAAAATGCTGACGGTGGCTGAGCTCATCCGCTATCGCATGCAGCATGAGCGCTACGTGCACCGGCTGGGCGAGGCATTGCTGCCTACGCGGTTTGGCGAATTCCGCGTGATTGCATACGAGAGCGACCTTGACCACGAATCTCACGTTGCCCTGGTGCGCGGAGACATTGAGAACTCAGGCTCGAAGCCGGTTCTGGTGCGGATGCACTCGCATTGCCTGGTAGGAGATGTTTTTGGCGGGGCCTGGTGCGATTGCCAGGCGGTCATCGAGCGTTCCATGCAGATCATCGCAGAAGCCGGTAAAGGAGCGCTGATCTACCTGCACCAGACCTCCAAAGGATTTTCCGTCGAGAAAGTTGGTGAACGTTCAACTTTGGCATTCCACCGCGAGCGGCGCGATGCGGCAGCGCCGGTGCTGGAACATCAGCGGAAGACGCAACGTGAGATCGGCATAGGCGCCCAGATTCTTTCCGACCTGAACCTGCGAAATATCCGCTTGCTCACCAACCATCCCAAGCGGGTGGCGGCACTCGAGGGCTATGACATCCGCATCGTCGAGCAGGTGCCTATACAGATTTCGCGCTCAGATGCCCGCCGGTAGCGGCGTCTTTCTATTTGTTTCAGCTGGGCTTGCGGGCCTTTACTTCACTGTCGTGGATAAAAAACTGGGCTGGACATTTATCTGAGCCGCAAATCACCGCGAGCAGTCCCGCCACCTGCCTGCGCGTGATCAGCCCCAAGGTGCCGCACTCAGGACAGGAAAGCACCGCCCAATAGGGATCTTCGTTCTCTCCCATGTCACCGGCGTTCTCCAAAACAAACAGCGTACCGGGTTGCATTTGCTCGGGAATCCATTCCGTAAGAACGCTTAGTTCCTGGACCATGTTCCCTCCCTTGGTTCGTGCTTGTGGCCAACAAAAACCTAGGCGCGCCTCCTTCGGCGCCCCGAACTGGAAGCGCCGCGCGCCTGTTTACGTCCGGCGACGCTCGTCTGAATGCGCCGCACCGCGTCAGTGAGGCAGATGGTGAAAATCGGCTGGCGAGCGTCCTTCAATATGTCGATGACCTGCTGCGGCGAGGTCTCTACGTAAATGTGCGTGCCATCGGTGAGCAGATGTACATCGGAGCCGCTGTTCTGTTTCTCCGCATGGATGGTCTGCACCAGCCGCTTGCCGAACTCGCGCTGCAGGAAGCGCAGCACTTTGCGCACGCGCTGTAGAGAAAAGCCTTTGCGGCGAAGCTCCCAGATAATCGAGATCTCAGCCAGATCGTCGAGCGAGTACAGCCGCTTGCGGCCCGTGCGTGCGGGAGAGACGATGCCCTGCTCATCCCACCACTGCAGCTGGCGGCCCGAGATGCCGGTAAAGGCGACTACCTGATTTGAGGTGAAACCTGTCACTCGCTGCCTTGTCCAATTTCCACGATAAATGTTTTAAACAATTCCATTGAAAATGTTTAAAACATTTTAAGCGAGAGTTGTTGGAAGTCAAGGAGAGATGAACAAGGCGAGTAACTTAAGCTTTAACATCCCGAGAAGCGTAGCGACGAGGGATCCCTCTGGTTTGTTGGATTCATCCCCTCTGATTTTCAACCCTCGTAGGACTTCCTCGCTTTGCTCGGAATGTTAAAAAAGCCAGGCGTAGAGCCGCCCCCCACGAAATGCACGATTTCGAGGCGGTCGCCGTTTTTCAGCTGAATTTTCGGCCACTCGGGGCGCGGCATGATTTGGCGATTAAGCTCGACCGCGATGCGGTCGGGCTTCATTCCCAAGTGCTGCACTAGTTCGGCAAGCGTGAGGTCACTTGCCAGGGTCTTCTCTTCCCCGTTGATGATAAGGGTCATCACTTACAGATTAGCAGTCTGTGTGCGGCTTGGTTGACGTTACGGGGCCACCCATTGTGATTCCGGGCGCCGCGAGGAATCCCTACCAACGTCCGAAGGGTGGGCACGATAGGGATCCTTCGACTCTCCCGCTTCGCGGGATTGCCTCAGGATGACACGTAAAAAAGACGAGATCTTTTACGCTTTGCGCAGCCGGAACTTGCGGGTGGTATGGCGGTCGCCGTAGCTGGCCTGCACCAATACCGCGGCATCAGCGAGCATGGATTCTTCCAGCACAATCTTCATCTCCGCGGCGCCGCTCGCGTCGGTGGTGGCTTGGCTGTAGATGGGAGCGTCACTGGAGAGGTGCAGCCGCGTGGTTAGCTGCGCGCCTTCCAGGTTGCTGCCGTTGTGCGAGACCACAAACTTCATCACTACTGAATTGCGTTCATAGACTGCGTCGGAATTTACCCAATGCAGGGCCAGCCCATGGTCGCCGGATCCGGCATCCTCGATCTCGGGAGAACCACTTCCCGCCGGAAACAGTGCGTCGGCCTTGCCCTCACGGAGGCTATCGACAATCACGCGGTGCTGCGCCTTGAGCAACTCATGCATTTTTTGGTCGGAAAAGTCCGCGGCCAGGGCGTGCTCGGCATAGGAAGAGGCTTTCTTGCCAATGCAGCGTCCCCGCACGAACACCTGGGTTTGCAGCAGCAGGTCGTGGGTGCGGGCTTCGCTCTGCACGTGATACACCGTATCCGCGTGCTTGATATCTGTGTTAAAGCCGAAAATCATGGTCCGAAAGAAATTCTGCGCACGCCGTCGCGCGTAAGGCTCGTGAACAGAGCGGAAATTGACACCCGCCTCACGCGAAACTTATACTCAAAAGTTTTCCACCCTGTGGTGGCGCGAATTATACAAAACCCCTTTCTATGCCCGACAACTATTTCGCGCGGTACTTGCCCCTCTTGATTCACCTGTGTATCGCATTGGGAATTGCCACGGGCATGATCCTGCTCTCGACCATCCTGGGCAAACGCCGTGCCAGCCGCGCCAAGTTCCAGCAATATGAATGCGGTATCACCCCCACGGGCGATGCCGGTGGTCGCTTTTCGGTGAAGTTTTACCTGGTAGCCATGCTCTTCATTCTTTTCGACGTAGAAGCTATCTTCCTTTATCCCTGGGCAGTGGTTTTCCGCGATCTCAGCAAGAGCTTCGGCATGTTCGGCTTCTGGGAGATGGTGGTCTACATCGGCATTGTGCTGGTTGGCTTCTTCTATATATGGAAGAAGGGCGTGCTCGACTGGAACCGTCCCGAAGGGAGCGAAGGCTAAAAGTGCCCGCACTGGTTGCTCCCATTACTGATTTGGAACAACTGAAGGAGCACGCTGCTGTGGGGAGCTTGCTCAACTGGAACTCTGCCGCGGTGCAGGGCGCTGCCTTCGACCGCAATGAGCTCAGCGTCTACATTGACCGGGCCTACATTCGCGAGGCATGCGCGTTGCTCAAGTCAAAGGCCGGTGTGGACTTCTTTTCTGATCTGACCTGCGTGGATTGGCATCCTTCCGAGCCGAGGTTCGAGGTTGTTTACCAACTGCTGTCACGTGGTCGTAAAGAGCGGGTGCGTTTGAAGGTGAAGTTGATGGGCGATGACGCCAGCCTGGAGACCATCACTGGTGTCTGGCCGGCGGCTGATTTCTTCGAACGCGAAATCTACGATCTGTTTGGAGTGCGCTTCCTCGGTCATCCCAATTTGCGGCGCATCCTCATGCCTGAGGATTGGGACGGCCATCCCATGCGCAAAGACTATCCAGTTGAGGGCTATCGCTAAACATGGGCCACATGGTCGCAACCATCGCGAGTGATCCCGCGCAAGATCGCACCATGATCCTGAACATGGGGCCGCAGCACCCTTCCACTCACGGCGTGCTACGGCTGATCCTGGAAATTGACGGCGAAACCGTGGTGCGCCTGGTGCCTGACATCGGCTTCCTGCACACCGGAATCGAAAAGACCGCGGAGGCCAAGTTTTATCAGCAGGTGGTCGTGCTGACCGATCGCATCGATTACCTCTGCCCCATGACCAACAATCTCTGCTACGTGCTGGCAGTGGAGAAATTGCTGGGCTTGGACATTCCGCCTCGCGCTCAGTGGATACGGGTGATGCTAAACGAGCTGCAGCGCATCTCCTCGCACCTGGTCTGGCTAGGGACACATGCGCTGGATATCGGCGCGATGTCGGTCTTCCTTTATTGTTTCCGCGAGCGCGAAGAGCTGCTTCGCATTTACGAGCTGGTCAGCGGCCAGCGCATGATGACCTCTTATTTTCGCGTCGGAGGGCTGGCGCTCGAGCCGCCGCTCAACTTCTTTCCCCGGGTAAAGAAGTTTGCCGATATTTTCCCGGAAAAAGTGGATGAATACGAAGGGCTGCTCACCGGTAACCGCATTTGGATCGATCGCCTCAAAGGCGTCGGCCACCTGAACGCGGACGATGCGATTGCGCTCGGCGTGACCGGACCTACCTTGCGGGCGAGCGGCGTGGATTGGGACTTGCGGCGCGACATGCCCTACTCCGGTTATGAGAACTTCAAGTTCAAAGTGCCGGTCTCGAAGGATGGCGATGTATGGGCGCGCTACGTTCTGCGCGTGCAAGAGATGCGGGAATCTATCGCCATGGTGCAGCAGGCGCTGGCCGGCATGCCCGAAGGACCGGTGAAAGCGGAGGCTCCCAAAGTTGTCCTGCCCGAGCGCGAGAAGATGAAGACGCAGATGGAGGCGCTCATCTACCACTTCAAGATCGTCACCGAAGGCTTTACCGTGCCCAAGGGCGAGGTATACCAGGCGATTGAGTCCCCGCGCGGGGAGATGGGCTATTACGTGGTGAGTGACGGCACTGCCAAGCCGTATCGCGTGCATATGCGCTCGCCGTCGTATGTGAATTTGCAGGCGCTGTCGAAGATGTGCGAGGGACGATTGATCGCCGACGTGGTGGCGGCGATTGGAAGCATTGATATTGTTTTGGGAGAGATAGACAGATAGGACAGTCTTAGGTATTACATTCCGAGCGCAGCGAGGAAGCCCTGCAGTCGCCCGGAATGTCTGGTGGGATAGGGCTCCCTCGCTGATCCCGCTCGGCGGGACCGCTCGGGATGTAAAGCTAGAAACGCGAGATGAGATTTTCCGACCAACTCGAGAAGCGCTTCGCGCAAATGCAGGATGGCCGCTACCCCACGCGCCGCGCGCCGCTGGTGCCAATGCTGCTTTACGCCCAGGATGAGGTTGGGTATCTCTCCGACGAAGTCATCCGGGAGATCGCCAAGCGGGTTGAACTGAGCGAACTCGAAGTGCGCAACGTGATCAGTTACTACTCCATGCTGCACACCAAGCCTATGGGCAAGTATCACGTGCAGGTCTGCACCAACATCAGTTGCTTGCTGCGAGGCGGCGAAGAACTTTTGGAGCACTGCAAGCAGACGCTCGGCATCGGTCACAAACAGCGCACTGCCGATGGAAAATTTTCTCTGGAAGAAGTGGAGTGCATCGGAGCCTGTAGCTGGGCGCCGGCGCTCCAGGTGAATTACGAGTTTCACGAAAACCTGACGCCCGAACAGGCTGATACGGTACTGGCACAGTATGGCAAGAAATGAAAACCATCTCCTGGGCAGAATTCGAGCAAGTGGAACTCCGCGTGGGTACAGTGGTTGAGGTGGAAGATTTTCCGCAAGCAAAAAAGCCCGCATATAAGCTGAAGGTTGACTTCGGGGAGTTGGGGATCAAGCGCTCGAGCGCGCAGATTACGCACTTGTATCAAAAGCAGGAATTGCTAGGCAGGCAGGTAGTGGGAGTCATCAATTTCCCGCCGAAGCAGATTGCAAATTTCTTTTCGGAAGTGTTGATTACAGGCTTTTATCTTCCTACGGGGGAGATCGTGTTAGCGCAACCTGAGCGCAAAGTTCCAAACGGATCCAAGCTGGGCTAAGACATGGCTGAACTGGTTTCCCATCCCGACGAGGTTCGCATCCTCACTCAGCGCTGGGGCAAGGGCGCCACTCGCCTCGAGACCTATGTCGACATGGATGGCTACAAGGCCGTGCAAAAAGCGCTGAAGATGAAGCCCGACGACATCATTAACGAGGTGAAGACTTCGGCGTTGCGCGGGCGCGGCGGTGCAGGGTTCTCCACCGGCATGAAGTGGTCGTTTGTTCCCAAGGAAACTGACAAGCCTAAGTACATCCTGTGCAACGGGGACGAGAGCGAACCGGGTACGTGCAAAGACCGCCTCATCGTCGAGCAGGATCCGCACTCGGTGATCGAAGGCGTGGTCATCGCAGGCATTGCCGTGGGCGCGCACAAGGGGTTCATATACCTGCGCGGCGAATATCGCTACCTGCTGGAGATCATGGAGAAGGCAGTTGCCGACGCTTACGCGCGCGGCTTCCTGGGAAAAAACATCTTCGGAAGCGGCTATGACTTTGAAGTGGTAACGCATTCCGGCGCGGGCGCCTACGAGGTTGGTGAAGAGTCTGCGCTGATGGAATCGCTCGAGGGCAAGCGCGGAATTCCGCGCATTCGGCCTCCCTTCCCCGCCGTCGTCGGACTATGGGGCGGACCAACCGTTATCAACAACGTAGAAACGCTGGCCGCTGTCCCACACATCATCCTTATGGGCGGGCAGAAGTATGCTGAACTCGGTCCTCCGAAAAACGGCGGCACTCGTCTGTTTTGTCTTAGCGGACACATCAATAAGCCCGGCGTATATGAGCTGCGCATGGGATATCCGCTCAAGAACATGATCTACGACGTGGGCGGCGGAATTCCCAATGGAAACAAGCTAAAAGCAGTCGTGCCGGGCGGATCGTCAACCTATGTTCTTACCGCGGAAGAAGCCGAGCAGCTCAACATGGATTTCGATAGCTTCGCCAAACGCGGTGAGTTCCTGGGCTCGGGTGGCGTGGTCATCGCCGATGATCAAACTTGCATGGTGAAGTTCGCGCTGCGCATTATGAAGTTCTACGCCCACGAGAGCTGCGGCTGGTGCATTCCCTGCCGCGAAGGCACAGATTGGCTGGAGAAAACGCTGATTCGTTTCCACAGCGGCGGCGGAATTCGCAAAGACATCGACAACATTTATTATCTCGCGGAGAACATGCTGGGACGGACGTTCTGTCCGCTGGGCGATGCGGCGGCGATTCCCACCATGTCGATCGTGAAGAAATGGCGGCACGAGTTTGAAGCACATTTGGAAGGCAAGCCGTGTCCGTTCGAGAAGGCAGGGAGAGTGGAACGGCTTCCAGTACTTACGCACTGACCCTATGTTTAGACAATCACATTTCGAACATCATTCTAGAATCGCGGGTCTTCTACTCTTACTCCTGTTCGGAATTACATCATGTAATAGTTCCTCCCCGCACTATCGGTTAGTGACACTCCCCTCGGGCAAGAAGGTGAAAGTACTCAGTGTCATGCCCATGCGCTTCTCACAGGGTCCACCGGCTCTCATGATTACGTATCAAACGGACAACAAAATCAGTGATCAGTCAGCTCTTCAGAGCGAAGTTGACGAGATATGGTCTTCTTTCAAAACCGATGTCGAAAAGGGTAATTTTACGGAGGCCATCGTAAGTGCTAATGAGGTTCCTCAGGGAGTACTCCTGAAACAATCCAAGGGGTACAACTTCATTTTCAAGAAGGAGCCTGACGGGGTCTGGCGCCGTTTAGAAGATAAGAAGTAGTCAATGGCCTCAAACTTATGGCTGATGTAAACATCACGGTCGACGGTAAAAAAGTCACAGCCCCTGCGGGCACGCTGCTGATCGAGGCCTGCAAGAGCGTAGGCATCGAGGTTCCCTCGTTCTGCTACTACGCGGGCCTTTCGCTGCAGGCTGCTTGTCGTATGTGCCTGGTGCGCATCGAGAAGATGCCCAAGCTACAGACTGCCTGCACCATACCCGTCAGCGAAGGCATGGTGGTTACCACTGAGAGCGACGAAGTCAAGCAGGCGCGCAAGTCCATGTTGGAACTGCTGCTCGGCAACCATCCGCTCGATTGTCCGGTTTGCGACGCCGGTGGTGAGTGCGAACTCCAGGACATGACCTTCAAATACGGTGCCGCCGAATCGAAGTTCATGGAGGCCAAGCTGCACAAAGAAGAGCAGCAGTGGTCTCCGGTGGTGTTCTTCGATCGTCCGCGTTGCATCCTTTGTTACCGCTGCGTGCGCGTCTGTGGTGAAGGCATGGACGTGTGGGCGCTGGGGGTACAGAACCGCGCCGCCCACTCGGTAATTGCTCCCAATCGTGAAGATCACCTGGAGTGCGAAGAGTGCGGCATGTGTATCGATATCTGCCCGGTGGGCGCGCTGACCTCGGGCGCTTACCGCTACAAAACCCGTCCCTGGGAGATGCAGCACGTTTCCACCACCTGTACCCACTGCGGCGATGGCTGCAAGACAACTCTGGGCGCGCGCACCGCCCAAACCGGCATGCAGATTGTGCGCGGCGATAACCGCGACAAGAGCGGCATTAACGGCGACTTCCTGTGCATCAAGGGCCGCTACGCCTTCGATTTCGCAAACCACGAAGATCGCCTGACGCAGCCGCTGGTCCGCAAAGATGGGCGTCTCGAGCCCAGCTCCTGGGAAGATGCATTAGAGCTCGTGGGCACGCGTTTCCGGGAAATTGTCGAAGGTGATGGCGGCAAAGCGGTGGGCGTTATCGGGTCCAATCGCACCACCAACGAAGAAAGCTACCTGCTGCAAAAGTTCGCGCGCGTAGCGCTGCGCACCAACAACATCGATCATCACCGCACCGCGGACTTTCCCGCGTTTGCCGCGGCGCTTGCCGGCAAGCAAGGCGCAACCGCAACCATGCGTGGCGTAATCGACGCGCCCGCCATTTTGGTGATTGGCAACAATCCGACGGACCAGCATCCGCTGCTCGCCTGGCAGATTCGCTCCAACGTGCGCCTGCACCAAGCCCGGCTGTACCTCATCAACTCCAACGAGATTAAGTTGACACGGCAGGCGACTGCATTTGTTCAGGTGCCCGAGGGAGGCGAAGGCAACGCGGTGCGTTTTCTCGCCGGCGACGACTCCGCCGCAGAAGCAGGCATCGAGAGCGCCCTTCGATCCGTGCGCGACACGCTCCGGAAGTTAAAAGGGCTGGTGATTGTTTTCGGCTCTGAGCTCAGGGGCCAGGACATCGCAACTCTGGTCAAGTTTGGAAGCCAGCTAGACGCAAAATTTATCTGCCTGGGGGATTACGCCAATTCTCGCGGTGCCGGCGATATGGGTCTGTATCCCAATCTGCTGCCCGGCTACACACCGCTGAGCGCCAGCAAGAAATTCGCAGACGCGTGGAGCGCCGAATTTCCTTCCGCTCCGGGCATGAACATCCAGCAGATGCTGAAGGCGGCAACCAGTGGCGCGCTCAAAGCGCTCTATGTGGTCGGTTCAAATCCGCTGTCGCGTTACGGATTGACCACCCTCGGTCCAGCCAAGCCTTTCACGGTTGTTCAGGACATGTTCCTGACGGAGACTGCCACCATGGCCGACGTGGTTCTTCCCGCCGCGTGCGCTTACGAGAAGGCGGGAACATTTACCAATACCTGCGGCGACCTGCAGTTGCTCGAAAAAGCTGGAGATCTCACCGGCACCAAGCCGGATTTTGAAATCATCGTGCGCATTGCGGAACGCATGAAATTTCCGATTGCAAAGCTGGTTCCATTTAAGGGCGCCATGCGCGCCGACTTTGGTCAATCACGTGGCGCCCAATCCGGCGAAGTGGATCAGCACGCAGTGTGGCTGCGGGCGCACAATCTGGAACCCAAAGTGAGCCCACTCGATCCCGCCGCCATCCTGGATGAAATCCAGCGCCTGGTTCCTGGATATGACGTCTCGCGTATGGACCTGATGGCGGGCAACGCTGTGCCGACTTTCGCGGTGGGCGCCGGGGCAGGGAGTGCTCAGAGCGACCCCGCTGCCATCGTCCCCTCGTTAGACACGCTGTTCACTTCTGGTACGCTGGGCCGCTACTCCAATACATTGAATTCCGTTATTGAAAGCCGCAGAAATTCACCCATTACCCCGGCCGAAGTGGCTGGCGACTAAACATCGCAAGCGACAGGATCACTTTGCTCAACTACATCATCATCGCGACCCTCAAGAGCCTGATTGTGATTCACATTCTGCTGGGAGCGGTGGCGTACACGGTCTGGTTGGAGCGCAAACTGGTTGGCCGCATTCAGAATCGCTGGGGCCCAACCCGCGTTGGCTGGTTCGGGCTGCTGCAGCCCATCGCCGATGGGGTGAAGTTCATCCTGAAGGAAGACCTGACGCCGCCCTACGTACATAAAGGCCTGTTCGTGCTGGCGCCGCTGCTCGCAGTGGTGATGGCGCTCACCTCTATCGCCGTGATTCCCTTCGGCGATCTGATTCACATCGGTAGCCTCAGCACCGGCTTGCAGATCACCAGCGGGCCGGTGGCAGACGGTCGGGTAGGCGATATCAACATTGGGGTGCTGCTGCTGCTGGGAATTACTTCGCTCGCGGTCTATGGCATCGCGCTGGCAGGATGGTCGTCGAATAGCAAGTATTCCCTACTGGGATCGCTGCGCGCCTCCGCCCAAATGGTGAGCTACGAACTTTCTCTGGGACTTTCGCTAGTGGGCGTGTTGATGCTTTCCGGCTCACTGAGCCTGCGGGAGATTGTAGAGCGGCAACAACAACACGGTTGGAACATCGCCAATGGTGGCTGGCAGATCCTCGGCTTTTTCGTTTACCTGATAGCGGCCTACGCGGAAACCAATCGCATCCCGTTTGATTTGCCGGAAGCCGAAACTGAACTGGTTGCGGGATACCACACCGAATACAGCGCCATGAAGTTCGCCATGTTCTTCATGGCCGAGTACGCCAACATGGTCACAGTGGCCAGCGTTGCCACACTGCTGTTCTTCGGCGGGTGGGATGGACCGCTGTTCGGGCCACCGATCGTGCAGGCACTTTTGCCAATCTTTTGGTTCGTGCTCAAGGTTTTTGGGTTCATCTTCATTTACATTTGGGTGCGCGGTACGCTGCCGCGTTTTCGCTATGACCAGCTTATGGCGTTCGGCTGGAAGGTGCTGCTGCCTTTGGCTATCGCCAACATTCTGATTACCGGACTGGTGCTGTCACTGCGGTCGTCGTGAACTAATTCAATGCTGCATCTGGTGTTGTTTTTCATTTTCGCGGCTGTGTGTGTGGCGGGCGCCATTAACCTGCTGGCCCAGCGTCATCCTATTTCGAGTGCCCTCTCGCTGATTGTGGTGATGGGCTCGCTCGCCGTCCTGTATCTGTTGTTGGGCGCGGAGTTCGTCGCCGCGGTGCAGATTATTATCTACGCCGGCGCCATCATGGTGCTGTTTGTCTTCGTCATCATGCTGCTGAACGCCGGCGAAGAAGAGCACGGAATCGCCAGCCGCGTCGCCACCTTTGGCGGATTGCCGGCCGTGGGCGTGCTCGTCGCGCTGGTGATTTACAGCCTGACCCACCAGTCTGGCTCTGGCGCCGCTGCAACTCTTGCAATTGGCGGCAGTGGCGGCTCCACCAGAGACATCGCCACATTGTTGTTTAGCAAGTTCCTGCTGCCGTTTGAGGTCACCTCAGTGCTTATCCTGATCGCCATCATGGGCGCCGTGGTTCTCGCGCGCCGGGGAGATCGCTGATCGATGGTCCCTCTCTCCTACTATCTCGGCCTGAGCGCGGTGCTGTTCTGCCTTGGAGTTTTGGGCTTTTTGCTGAAACGAAACATTGTGACCATCTTCATGTCGATTGAGCTCATGCTCAACGCCGTGAACCTCACCTTTGTCGCCTTTGCTGCGCACTTGAAGAATCTGGATGGCCAGATATTCGTCTTCTTCGTGATGGTTGTAGCGGCGGCGGAGGCGGCGGTGGGGCTGGCAATTATTATTGCGGTCTTCCGCACTCGCGAGACTTTGAACGTCGACCGCGTGAACCTGCTCAAGCTATGAGAGAGAACCTGCATCTATGGGTAATCCCGGTTCTGCCGCTGATTGGAGCCGTTCTTAACGGATTTCTCGGGAAGCGCTTCTCGAAGCGCACAGTAGCGCTGGTGGGCACGGTTTTTGTGGGCGCGGCTTTCGCTATGTCGGCCTGGGTAGCTATCCAGTTCTTCAAGTTGCCCCAGGCCAGCATTCCCCACATCGAGACTCACCTGCCATGGATTGAAGCGGCTGGATTTGTCGCGCCGTTTGGCTTTTATCTCGATCAACTCTCGCTGGTAATGATTCTGGTGGTGAGCGGCGTGGGATTCATCATCCACGTTTATTCCGTCGGATATATGGAGCATGAAGGCGGGTACTACCGCTTCTTCGCGTACTTGAACCTGTTCATGTTCTTCATGCTCACGCTGGTGCTGGCCAACAACTACCTGCTGATGTTTGTGGGCTGGGAGGGCGTGGGCCTGGCGTCGTATCTGCTCATCGGTTTCTTCTTTCTCAAAGACTCAGCCGCTAACGCCGGCAAGAAAGCTTTCATTGTTAATCGGATCGGCGATTTCGGATTCCTAATCGGATTGTTCCTGCTCATCAAGCACTTCAATTCGCTTAACTTCGACACAGTATTCAAGGCCGTCAGCGCTTTTCCACCGGAGGTCCAGGCTGCCGGCCTGATGACCGCTATCTCACTGTTGCTACTTGTAGGCGCGACCGGGAAATCTGCCCAGATACCTCTGTATGTCTGGCTGCCGGACGCCATGGAAGGCCCAACCCCGGTCTCGGCCCTCATACACGCCGCCACCATGGTGACGGCGGGCGTGTACATGGTGGCGCGCTCGAACCCAATCTTCGACCGCGCGCCGATGGCTCTGCTGGCGGTGGCTTTCATCGGCTGCCTGACGGCAATCTTTGCCGGCACCATAGCCATGGCGCAAACCGACATCAAGCGGGTGCTCGCCTACTCGACCGTTTCCCAGCTCGGATACATGTTCCTGGCCGCCGGTGTGGCCGCATACTCGGCCGCTATCTTCCACCTGATGACGCACGCGTTTTTCAAAGCCCTGTTGTTTCTTGCAGCGGGGTCGGTGATCCACGCACTCGGCGGCGAGCAGGACATGCGTCGCATGGGTGGCTTGCGCAAGTACATACCGTGGACCTTCGCGACCATGACGGTGGGGACGTTTGCGATTTCCGGCTTCTGGCCGCTCGCCGGCTTCTTCAGCAAAGACCAGATTCTGTGGAAAGTGTGGTCGAGTGACGCTCTTCATCCCGTGGCCCCGGCAGCCGTGAACTTGGCGCTGTGGTCGGTGGCGCTCTTCACCGCCTTCCTGACTTCGTTCTACATGTTCCGCATGTGGTTTCTTACCTTCTTCGGGGAGCGGCAAGCTGCTGCAGAAAATCCGCACGAAGAAGCAGCGCACCATACGCTTCCAGGTCAGCCTGTGCCACACACCGGGGAGCACGAGCACGGAGGTGTGCACGAGAGTCCGGGAATCATGCTTATCCCGCTGGTGATACTCGCGATTCTTTCGGTCATTGGCGGATGGGCGGGAATTCCGCACGCGCTGGGTGGACACAACTACTTTGATCAGTTGCTTGCGCCAGTGTTCCACAAGAGCGCGGAAGCGATGCCAGCGGGCGAGCATCCGGCCGAACCACAAAGCCAAGCCGCCGCAGAGCATGAAGAGCGCAACACCGAGCTGCTGCTGACGGGCGCATCGCTGGGAGCGGCGACGCTTGGCCTGCTGCTTGCGTACGTTTTTTACTATCGCCGTCGCGATCTTCCGGAGCGCATTGCCGCGCGGCTCGGCGCCGTGTATCGCGCCGTGCTGAATAAGTACTACGTGGATGAAATCTACAACGCCATCTTCGTGCGTCCTGTGGTCGAAGGCTCGAGGCGTGTGCTGTGGAAGCAGATTGACACCGGCACCATCGACTACCTGGTGAATGAAGCCGCAGTTGGTGCACGCGCTATCTCAGGCCGAGCTCGCACCATGCAGTCCGGTTACATACGCTCCTACGCGGGATGGGTGGCGCTGGGAGCAGCGGCAGTGGTGTTTTACATGATCTGGATTTCGACCCGATGATTAGCAACGGCACAATCCTGACGCTGGTAACGTTCCTGCCTACGGCGGGCGCGCTGCTGCTGTTAGTGCTGCCGCGCAGCGAACGGGCCGTCCGCTGGGGCGCGCTGGCCATCTCGCTCGCGACATTTATTCTTTCGCTGCACCTGCCCTTCAACTTCGTAGCTAATCGGGCCGGCTTTCAGTTTGAAACCGACCTGCAGTGGATTCCCAGTCCCAACATCCACTACCACATTGGCATTGATGGCATCTCGTTGTGGCTGGTGGTACTCACTACATTTCTGGTGCCGCTCAGCGTTCTGATCCAGTGGCAGTCCGTCCATGGCCGCGTGAAGGAATTTTTCTGTCTATTCCTGGTGCTAGAGACAGCGATGATCGGCGTCTTCGTATCGCTGGACTTGTTTTTGTTTTACGTCTTTTGGGAGGCTACCTTGATTCCCATGGCGCTGATCATTGGCATGTATGGCCACGAGCGCCGCATCTACGCCGCCGTAAAATTTTTCCTGTTCACCATGATTGCCTCGATGTTTATGCTCGCCGCAATCATCTGGCTGTACGTCCAGACCGGCAGTTTTGATTACACCACGCTGCGCGCCGCAACTGTCAACGGCACGCTGCCGCACTTCGGAGCCGCTGCAACCTGGCTGTTCTTGGGATTTTTTGTCGCATTTGCCGTCAAGGTCCCAATTTTCCCGCTACATACCTGGCTGCCGGATGCGCACGTGGAAGCTCCTACCGCGGGCTCGGTGTTGCTGGCTGGAGTGCTCCTGAAAATGGGGACGTATGGATTGCTGCGCTTTAACGTCGGCATGTTCCCTGACGAGGCGCGGCGGCATGCGCCCTGGATCGTGACGCTGGCAATCATCGGCATCATCTACGGCGCGCTGGTAGCGATGGTGCAACCCAACCTGAAGAAGCTGGTTGCATATTCCTCGGTCAGCCACCTGGGTTTCGTGGTCCTCGGCATCTTCAGCTTCACGCAAATCGGAGTGAATGGCGCGGTGTATCAGATGTTGGGTCACGGTGTTTCTACCGGCGCACTGTTTATGCTCGCGGGAATGCTGTATGAACGCCGCCACACCTACGAACTCCGGGAATTCGGCGGCCTGGCCACGCCCATGCCGATGTACGCCACCATCTTTCTGATCATTACTTTGTCTTCCATTGGCTTGCCGCTGCTCAACGGTTTTGTGGGCGAGTTCCTGGTGCTCACTGGAGCTTTTATGGCCAAACCAATTTACGGAATTCTCGCCGCCACCGGCGTGATCTGGAGCGCCTGCTACATGCTGTGGATGTACCAGCGGGTGTTCTACGGCAAGATCACAAACCTCGCTAATTCCAGGCTTGCTGATGCGAACCCGCGCGAGCGCATGGCGCTCTGGCCGTTGGTCATCATGGCAATACTGATGGGCATCGCATCGCCCTTGTGGATCAGGCAAATGGAGCCCGCGATCGCCGACGCGCTGCCCAAGGTTGCCGCACCGCAACCTGCAACCGGTGGAACGCTTACTACCAGTGACACTCGCGGGGTGAGCGGACGATGAATCAATTTCCTCCGCCGTTCGAGCACTACGTTCGCATTCTTCCTGAGCTGGTGCTCACCGTCTTCGGAATTCTGGTGATGCTGGCAGATCCGCTGCTACCACCGGGCAAGAGCCGCAAGCCTCTGGGAGTGATCGCGCTCATTGGGGCCATCGCCGCCGTCTTTGCTACATGCGTTCAAAGCCGCTACTACGGCTCCGCCTTTGCCGACATGATCAGAGTGGATACCTTCAGCATCTTCTTCCACTACGTGGTCGGGTTCGTCGCCGCAGTGGTCATTCTTGCCTCTTTTGAATATCTCGAGGTGCAGCAGATACGCTTCGGCGAATACTACGCGCTGATCCTGTTCGGCTCCGTAGGCATGATGTTGATGTCGTCGGCGGTGGAGTTGGTGCTGATCTTTATCGCGCTGGAAATTTCTTCCATCGCCACCTACGTATTAGCCGGATTTCGCCGGCGCGCCGCCATCAGCGCTGAATCCTCGCTGAAGTATTTCTTGCTGGGCTCGTTTGCGACTGCATTCTTTCTTTACGGCATAGCGCTGATGTTTGGAGCCACCGGATCCACCAATGTCTTTGCGATAGCCGAGGTACTGAAAGGCGGCAAGGCGGGCTCGCTCGTCTACGTAGCCACCGCGCTGATGTTCGTTGGCATCGGGTTCAAAATTGCTGCGGCCCCCTTTCACGTGTGGACGCCTGACGTCTATGAAGGTGCGCCTTCGCCTGTAGTCGCGCTTATGTCCACCGGCCCGAAAGCCGCCGCCTTTGCCGTGCTGTTGCGGATTTTGTTTGGCGCAGCCACCCCGGGATGGTTCTGGCTGGTTTGGATTTCGGCCGCTCTGTCTATGACCCTCGGAAACATCGGCGCGCTGGTGCAGAACAACGTCAAGCGCATGCTGGCATACTCTTCGATTGCGCACGCCGGATATCTGCTGGTGGCATTTCTCGGCCCGCGTGACTCATCGGCGCTGGGCGTTTCGGCTGCCATTTTCTATGCGGCCACCTACGCCGTCATGAATGTCGGCGCCTTTGCCGTGGTGAGCCACCTGGCTGCTGCCGACGAGCGCTACGTCGCCATCGACGACTACGCCGGCCTGGGCAGGCGTGCTCCGTGGCTCGCCGCCATGCTTTCAATCTTCCTGCTCTCGCTGATAGGAATTCCGGTCACCGGCGGCTTCCTCGCCAAGTTCTACGTATTTACCGCCGCTATGAAGGCAAATTTGGTGGGTCTAACCATCATTGGTGTGGTCAACAGCGGCATCGCCGCGTATTACTACCTGCGCCTGATTGTGGTGATGTACATGCGCGACGGGCACGAGGATGCTCCCATCCTGCCGCTGCGTGCTTCTGTAGCTGTGGCGGTGGCCATCAGCGCCGCTGCCACGCTGTATCTGGGACTCTGGCCTCAGCGCGTGCTCGATTACGCCACCCGCGGCGCGCGCGACCTGCTGCAATAGCTCGCATCGTAAACCTAACGTCGTTTTTCCGTCATGGTTTTTACGTACGCGGACCTAGGGACTTATCCGTGTCGATCCGTGAAAATCCGTGGCGAACTTGCCTTTGACTTTACTCAACAGCCACCGCAATATCGCGCCGCGAAAACATCCACGCTGCCGCCAACCAGAACAAGAGGCTCTCCGCCAACGCCATAGCAATCGAAAGCCACGGAACTGACCAGCTTCTAGAAAACGAAAAATTGCGAAGGCTATCTATTAGCGGCGCTGCGGCCAGGGTATGCAGCGCCTGCGAACCAAAAAATCCCGCCAGGACAAAGGGCACGCTGATGACCACGGCTGTCGCCACCATGGCCAGCAGAGGGTGAAACAGCGTAGCGAAGAACAATCCGATGGCATTGATCAGCACGGCGGCCGCAAGTGTTGTTGCTACCAGCGCCAGCACTGGCTGCAGCGGAAAGTGCAATTGCGAACGCAATTCCAGAGCTCCGGCCAGCAAGCCCGCACAAGAGATCGCCGATATGCACAAGCTGCCCAGCAGAAGGCCACCGATATATTCGGAGCGGCTTATCCCCTTTGAAAGCACAGCTACGATGCGACGGCTTCTTCGCTCGTTATAGATTGCGCTGCTGGCGGCAGAAACGCTAAACAGCAGCGCGAACGCGGTTAATTGTCGTATGAGAAACAGGAAGTCCTGCATTTCCGGACGCGGCGTCAAGGCGTAAACAGACGAAATTACCAGAACGTAGAGCACCAGAAAAAAAATGAACCAGCGCTGTTCGCGGAGAAAGTTGCCGGCGATGAGCAAAACCGGCGTCACGCGTCGCCCTTTTCGTGCTGAGTGAGTTCGAGGAACACCTGTTCCAGGCTCTTGCGTACCGGATTCACGCTCACCACTTCCCCGCCCTGGCTCCAGATGCGTTCAATGGTTTGTCTCTGTGCGGCGGCAGGCACGCGAAATTCCTGCAAACCATTTTGCCCTGTTTGCGGCCGCACGCCTTGGCCACCGGCGTTGCGTGCGAGTATGTGCACTTCATCCGACCGCTCTAGCAATTCGGAAGTCTTTCCTACTCTCGCCAGCTGTCCGCGCACCAGGATCGCCACCCGGTCGCTCACCGCTTCCACCTCGGAGAGCAAATGAGAGCTGAGGAAGACCGTCTTGCCACGCTCCCTCAGCGCAAGCAACAACTCGCGGACCGCGACCCGCGCTGCCGGATCAAGAGCAGAGGTGGGCTCGTCCAGGACCACGAGTTCGGGGTCATTCACCAACGCCTGAGCTAATCCAACGCGCTGCAATTGGCCGCGCGACAGCTTGCCGACGTTGCGGTCCGCATATTCACTCAGTTGCAAAGTGTCGAGCACTTCGCGCGTGCGTCTGGCAAGCCCAGGGTCGCGCATACGGTTCAGGGCTCCGTAGAAACGTACGAGCGTCTCCACCGGCCGGTGATAGAGCGCTACATTCTCGGCGAGAAATCCAACACGACGACGGGCAGCTACGTCCCCAAACGGAGCGCCCAACAAGCGCCCGTGCCCGCGTGTGGGCCGAATGAGCGCAAGTGCGATGTAGATGGCGGTGCTCTTGCCGGCGCCGTTCGGCCCCAGAAACCCGAAAATTTCGCCGGGCTCTACAGCGAGCGAAAAGTCTTTTAGGGCCTCAACTGTCTTGCGCCCCCAAAAGCTCTGATACCGCTTGCTGATTCCGTCGAATTCAAGTGCTGGCGTCACTTCCGTATTGTAGCGGCGCAAAAAGAAAAAGCCTCCGCCGGAGCGGAGGCTAGATAGCAAGCTACTACTACCGGATCAGGAAGATCATTACCCAGGCAAACAAGACGAGCGATTCGATAAAGGCTAGCCCCAGGAACAGGGCGAGCTGAATTCCGGGACGCGCACCCGGGTTGCGGGCGAGGGCTTCCGCCACCGAGCCTGCGACCCGCCCCTGCCCCATGCCAGCCAGTCCCGCGGCAATACCAATGCCGATAGAAGCGCCAATCGGGACCGCCCAACTACGCGCGGTAAGCGCCGCATCGCCAGTGGTCTGGGCGAACAACGGCGTGGCTACCGCGAAAATGAACACCAGCATGAATAACAACCAGATCTTTCGCATGTGACTTTCTCCTTATAGGAACTACCGCCAGTGGGTGGTTGACGCTACCGTGCAAGCGCCCTCACGCTCGCGGCCGAATGAAGCCGTTAATGTTCTTCGCCCACCGCTCCGCCCAGGTACACCATGGTGAGCATTACGAATATGAATGTCTGAATGATGGCAACTCCAAGGTGCAATCCTAAAAAGGCAACCGGAACCAAAATGGGAACCAGCGAGAAAAACGCCAGCGTGACCATATCACCGGCAAACATGTTTGCGTAAAGTCGAACGGTCAGAGACAGAATTCGGGCCAGGTGGCTGACAAGTTCGATCAACAACATCAGGGGTATTAGCAGCGGAACCGGCCCCAGGAACTGCTTTATGTAATGCACTCCGTGCTGGCGAATTCCGTGAAACTGGTAATAGACAAAGGTGCACAGCGCGCAGCCCAGCGGCACGACTACGTTCGCAGTGGGCGATTCAAAGCCAGGAATCAAGCCCAGCAGATTTGAAACCAGGATGAAATACCCAAGCGCCATCACGTAAGGAATAAAACGCTTGTAGTCGTGGCCGATTATCTCGCTGGCTTGATTGCTAATGTAATCCTGCAGCATCTCCACTATGTGCTGCGAGCCGCCTGGGTTCTCCACCGAAAGGCGCGCCCGAACGATCAGAAAGAAAAGCACCAGCAACGCGAAGACCAGCAGTTCCATGGCAACTGCGTTGCTGATAGGAGCGCTTGCATACTGCGGCTCTATGCCGAAGAGGCGCAACATGGCTGTGACCAAGCCGCCGAGGTAGTGGTTTAGCAGTTCAGTAAACCAGAGTTGATGAGGCATGAGCTAAGTATTGGCTGAATCCGGATCTTTGACGTTCGCAAGCGCTTCGTAAGCGGCTTCGCACATGGCTGCTAAAACCGGCAGCGGCAACGCCGCCAGGAATGCGCCAAACGCGCGTGTGGAACTCTTGAATATAGCATACGCAATTATCGCGACCAACCCATAGCGACCCACGTAAGCGAGCGCCATGCGCAGCCTAGAACTCACGGCCGGTTGCTGAAGCATGCGATGGATTAGCGCTTCCACGGCACGGTGCAGCCAGATGAAATTGAGGATTCCAACCGCCGAGCCCACCACAAAACCGGCTCCGGCCCCGGTACCGAAGAGGGCAGCCGCGGTGAGAGCGCCGGCAACCGCGAGCACGATGGAAACTCGCAACATGCGCGGATAGGCGCGGTCCAGGAAGGCTTCTGCATTGTTGTCACCGGAAGCGCGCGTCATGCATCCTTGCTGGCTTTTATCAATCCTCGAGCCAACTGATAGAAGCCGGCCACGGCGCCTAGCAGCAGC
>Ga0070697_100001007_pt1 | contig 21260 bp, 15 predicted proteins | sample KBSK1501metaG_FD_65475 | JGI IMG/M metagenome (GOLD analysis project Ga0070697, IMG submission 65475) | Corn, switchgrass and miscanthus rhizosphere microbial communities from Kellogg Biological Station, Michigan, USA - KBS K1-50-1 metaG | ecosystem: Host-associated > Plants > Roots >... | reverse complement strand
AATTAGGCTGGACTTGAACAATCCACCAACTGCCGTTGGTGGGATTCAGCCATTTGTCGTTCACTTATCTGTAGGCTGGACTTGAACAATCCACCAACTGCCGTTGGTGGGATTCGAACTTTTGAGGCAAAGCCAAGGCGGACTGTGATTCGCTGATCAGACAGGCTAATCGCGAATTCTTATTGTGCCGGCATTGCTAATCTGGCCATGCGCATTGATCTTGAGCGTACATGTGCCGGCGGGCAGGTTGTTCGGCAAACGGAAGATTACCTGGGTAAAGTTGAAGTCAGGCACAGGTCGCACGTCCTCTGCGGGAATGTCGTAAGTTTGGTTGTTGCTGTCGATCAGATTAACCACGACCGCAGCAGCCGTTTCGCTCTGCGCCAGTTGCAGGTTCGAGACGAAGACAATAACCCGCGTGTTTCTATCACTCCCCTGTCTGAACAAGTCGGCTGCATTCACCACCGGCAATGGATCCCTGAGGAACAATATTGAATCCATGCCCGCCACCTGGTCGGACGATGGACCAGATGCGTCGAGCATCAACAGCATTGGCGCCGGCGAGGGCGTGGGCGTTGGTGTGGGTGACGGATCCTGAAGAACTCCTGACCTGGCTCCGCTCGGACTCCCATTATTGTTGTAGTAATGGTTGACGATCCACACGTAATCCCTGGCCTGGTTAACCGCCCAACGCTGAGTTCCCCACTGGCACATCCCGCGACCGTGACCATTAAAGGTCTGGCCTGCATCCACGGGATCACTCATGCAGGACCAGTTGGCGCTGGGGCTGCCCGTGAAACCGTCGGCGCATGCGTTGTCGTTGTTCTCGGCGGCGTACTCTGCAAAAAAAGGATTGTTACCGCTGCTGTCAGTCACGATCATGCCGGTGGTGTTACTGGTAGCGCTGATTGTGCGAGACGAAGAGTCGGTCGGATCATGGACCTGGCAAGAGGTAGTGTTGCAAATGTCGTAATTCGCGGAGATTGGGTGATACACGAACCACACGCCATAGCTGCGATACGCAATCGCGCCGGCCTTAAGCGATTCCATGTGCCAGGATGAAATCCACTCATCATCGAGGCCAGTCCCCACGTAGGTATCGAGGCTGTAGACGTTGAAAGTTGTACAGGAAGTTCTTCCCGATGGGCAATTTGAGCCCACCCGGATGCTGGTCGGAACTGTGACTGTGAGCGACTGACCACCACCATCGCGAGCGTTCTCAGGAGACAGCTGCCTGGCATCATCTGTTTTCGGGACTGCGGTCTGAGTGTTGCGGAGTTGCTCCGGGCTGAGCTTGAGCTTGTGAGTATCATCCTTTTCAGTAACGCCTTCGCCCCGGCTCATGTCGATAATAAAATGCGTCGCCCCTTCCGCGATTGTTGCGTTAGCGCGACGATATGTCTTGAAGCCGCCCGCGTAGACTGTGAGATTGTCGGAGCCAGGCAAGTCTTCAGTCGGATTTGCGGGCGGAGCGGGAACATATAAAAGAAAATACCCTCGCGCATTCGTTTGAGATTTAACTCCGGCATGCTCCAGCTGGACTCGCGCACCTTTAACCGGTAGTCCAGTCTCGCTATCAAAAACATGGCCGTGCACGAGTGCCTGGCCCGGGCGAAGCTTCGAATTAATAAGTTCGGGACGAAGCTCGTCAGGAAGCTCGAGTGGGTCGACCCAGAAAGTTACGTTCTTAACCGGCAGAGAATCCGGCTCGAAATGAGTGCGTAAGCTTTTATGATTCACTGCTTGTATTTCAAGTTCATTGCGCCCGCTCGAAAGTTGATAGTCCCCCTGGCCTTTGGCATTGGTCCAAAGGTTCCCGGCGCCATTCTTAACCTGCGAGACAACCTCGGCAGGTAATGCATATCCGGTCACGCTATCACGCACGACAAGTTTCAGGCTGCCGCCAACGTAGGCTGAGTTCTCGCCGAAGACAACTGGCAAAGCCGGTGCATGAGTGAGCACGCCGGGAATGATGGTGATCGAAAAGAAGACTAAGAACAGGATGCGCCTGGCAAGTCTATGGAAATGATTCCGGGAAGTCATGAATGACGCAATTTTCGGTTTCATCAGTTCCTAATCTTACCGTCCGGCAGTCTCTTTCGTCAGGTTGGTAAAAACGATCCACGAATTAACACGAAATTTCACGAAGAGCGTTGGTGTTGACTATTGTTATTTCGTGCCATTTCGTGTGATTTCGTGGATCATTTTTTTGAAAGTCGAAATATGACACTACCGACGTTTCTAGTCCGCTAGAACCGCGTTCGAGGCAATGATATTCTTACGAAGCAGTGCCCCATCAACGAGAAGCAACGGCCGATCAGTCAGAACCAAGTTCACCAGCATGCCGAAAGACGAAATAACGGAAACCACTGGAGTGTGCAAGCAAGACGTCATTTGCATTCTCGGGATGCATCGCAGCGGAACCTCGCTCCTGACGAGAGTACTGAATCTACTTGGGGTCGAGCTGGGCGCCGGCGACGTCTTCACCATGGAACCTGCGGCCGACAACCCAAAGGGCTATTGAGAACACCGCGAGCTCGCCACTGTCAGCGATGCGATCATTAAAAGGTACGGAGGGACATGGGACGAGCCTCCGCGGTTGCCGGCAGGTTGGGAAACCGGTGCGGCAATCGATGACTGGAGGAAACGCGCCCAACAGTTAATCCAGGATCAGTTTGCTGAAGCTCAACAGTGGGGTTGGAAGGATCCGCGTACTTGCCTGACGCTGCCATTCTGGCAACAACTGCTCCCGGATATGCGCTACATTATCTGCCTGAGGAATCCGGTTGACGTGGCCCGCTCACTGGAACATCGCGATAATCTTTCCGTGGAGAAGAGCTCCGATCTCTGGTTCACTTATGTCTCATCTGCTCTGAATTACACGGAGGGGAAACCGCGGTTAGTGATCTTCTATGAAGATCTTATGGATGATTGCCCGCGAGAATTGCAGCGTCTGGCTGACTTCCTGGGAAAGCCCGAACGGGCGAAGGAAGCGGAGGTGCAAGAGGCAGTGGACGAGTTTATGGAGAAGGGGCTGCAACATCACCGGGCATCCATGGTGGAGGCGACGGCCAGCCCCAGGATCGACCCTCGCGCGAAGGCACTTTACATCGCTCAACGAATCGCTGTGAGTCTTGGCCGGAACGAGATTAATGTCGCGCGGGGATTGGACGAACAGATTTACAAAGCACTGGAAGCGTTGAGCCAAACTTTCCAGGCCTCTGGCCAGGCGAACCCGCTGGTAGAACAAATAGCGGCGCTGGAAGATCAATTGGCCGAGAATCGCAAGACCATTCGAGAATTGCAGGCCCGCATCGCAGAACGGCAAGCCGAGGCAGAATCTGCGGAAGAAAGGGAGCGCGGGCTTTCAGCGCAACTGCTCGAAACGCAAACTCAGCTTGAGGGGATCAGGCGCACGTTGGGCTGGCGGATCCTGAACCGTTACGGGGTCTTCAAGCATAAGTACTTGCGATCAATTTTCCAGATGGGACGGTCCACGAAATCACACGAAACGGCACGAAAAGAGGTTTGAGTCCGTGTTCGTTCGTGTGATTTCGTGAATCGTGTTTTCTTCTTCAGATGAAAAACCGGCGACGATCCACGAAGTAACACAAACGACACGAAAAGAGGTTCGAATTCGTGTCCGTTCGTGTGATTTCGTGGATCGTGTTTTCTTCTTCAGGTGAAAAACCAGGAACGATCCACGAAATCACACGAAACGGCACGAAAAGAGGTTTGAATTCATTTCGCGGATGCGAAAGAACCGTCAGCTATGGCCGAGCGTAACCAGGCCTGCTGGTCCGACGACAATGGTCCAGCCGGATCGAAAAGCGGATTACTTTGAGGTTGCTCCTCTAATAGCCAGTGATAGTGGACATGGACCAGATGCGGAAACACACGTTGAATAGTTTCCGGATCGATATGGTCATGCTGGTGTAACGGATAGTTATAAATCGGCGACAGCTCCTGGACTCGTCGAGTCTTACTCCAGATTGCCAGCGACAGCGCTGCCTGATTCGAACCCCACAGCTTACTCGCAGTGGAGTCGATCCAGCTGACCCCGCTGCGGAGGCGCCACTCCTGGTCGTAAGGCGTGAGTCGCCGCCGGACGGAGCCAAAGAAAAACTCGGCCCATCGCTGCACGATTCTCAGTTCCCCGCGCACAATCACGAGGCCGCCGTTATAGCTGGCCTTAATCCGGTGGCGATCGACGAACGACTCAGTCCAGGGAATTTCCTCGTAGTCCACTCCGCAACAGCGACAAAGCTCGCGCCAATAACTATCAAACGGGTCGGCTGGTCCATCGGTACACATTCCCTTAACATCCACCGGACGTACTGCCACATCAATATCCGGTGGCAGCAGAATGTTGTCCGGCTCACGTAGAAACAGCGTGTCGCTGTCAAGGATCACCAGGAACTCATGAGGGTAAAACTTTTCTATGTGTGCAGCCGCCGCTACTCGATTTGCAGAACCATACTCTCGACATTCGGTGTTAAGAACTGCGTCAATGTAGGTGACCCGCAACTTGTCTAGCTGGGTTCGGGCGTTTTCGGAAATGTCGTGTCCGGTGCGGGGTGAGAGCGCATAGATAGGGCAGTCGCGAAAGCGTCCGGCATACTGCCGAATGCTTTCAAAGAGAAGCAGGGCCTGCGCCTCGAGCACGCCACCCTCAATGCAGGCAACAAATCCGACGTTTGGGTTGTTTGGTTCGGCTGGCACTGGCAGTATCATATCCGCAGATTACGCAGATTCCACAGCGTGGCTTTCAGCAGCAACGAAGCGAACGATCCATGAAAATACACGAAATAACACTAACGAGATTTCGTGTTCCTTCGTGTGAGTTGGTGGATCGTTTCGCTGTTTACTGAGTGGTGTCCTAATTTGTAGGGGCGTCCCTCCGTGGGCGCCCCCTTGGTTGCGATTGAGGTTGAGTGGGATCAAAAGAGGGGCGCCCACGGAGGGACGCCCCTACAAATTAGGACCACCGTTTGCTGTTTGCTGTCTGCTCTTCCAATCTGCGTAATCTGCGGATGTGTTCTGTTTGCTGGAGGTATGCGTGAAGTGGGATGAAATCGAAGGCTGGTTTCAGTGGCGATCAGCGCAGGAAGAGGCCGCCCAGCGGTTTCCGGAAGGCAGTCGTTTCGTTGAAGTCGGAACCTACCTGGGCCGCAGCCTCTGCTCGCTGGCTGAAGTAGTCGAACGAAGCGGCAAGGCTTTCACGCTGATTGGAGTCGACACGTGCCGTGGCAGCGGACCAGAGGGTCAGAGGCAGAAGGACTATCACGGAGCCGCGGTGTCGGAAGGTGGTGGCACTTTTGCCGGGGCATTACATAAGAACATCCTGAATTGCGGATACGGCGACGCGGTCTCGCTGATCATCGCCGATTCAATCACCGCCTCCCGGTTCTTCGCCGACGCATCGATAGACTGGGTGCACCTGGACGCGCGTCATGACTACGCCAGCGTGCAGTCTGACATTCGAGCGTGGCTGCCGAAGGTCAAGTCCGGCGGTTGGTTGTCCGGCGACGATTACGATGAGATCAAATGGCCTGAAGTGGTGAAGGCTGTTGGTGATCTGCTGCCCGGAGCTGAGGCGTGGTCCAATCAGCAATGGCGCTGGATCGTCGGGTAACAGTCAAGCGTTTTTTGGTCCGCCGCCCTCGTGTTGAATCGAGGCGCCGATACCTGTTAACGCCTCATAGTCGACATTCCAGCCGGCGCAAGCTGCCGCCAAACCAATCACGCCTCCTTCACCAGAGTAAACTCCTCGGGCCTGTAAGAAGCGCGCTGCGATGGACCAGGCCTCGAAGAAGCGTGACTCGCGTCCATCCTTGGTCACAGCCACCAATGTCTCGTGACACCATGGCGCGACCTGCAGGATGCCGGCATCGCCGGTCAGATGTCGGGCCAGATCTTCGAACGCGGGCATCCGCCACGATCCGCAGGTGTCGAGATGCTCTGCGATACTCTTCCGCACAACCGGAAGCACGGCGAGACCGAACGGAAAAACGCCGGGCGGAGGAAGTCCGGCGATGCGACAATCTGCATCCACATAGATAGCCGTGTTGAAGTCTCGGAGTCCTGCGAGGAGCGCGAATCTTTTGTCGTGATAGGCCGCGGCGCCGCGTCCATCTCCGGTCTGCGGCAGACGTGCCAGGTAATCCACGGCCATGGGACCAGTCGGGGCATGACGGATTGCCCGGACGTTCGGGGCCGCAAAGTCATCCGGCTCGTCGGTCAGGACAATCCAGGGCACCGTGGTCGCGTCGGCACACAGTTGCCGGGCCCGTTGACGATAGGGTGTATGAATGGCGAGCGTGCAGAAGCAGACGGTCTCGGCTTGCGTGGATGGAATAGTCGATTCACGTGTCCCGTTGTTAATTCTTTCCTCGTCGCGCACGGAGGGCGGCGCCTGAGACGGTCGACCAAAAAACCTGTAAGCGGGTAAAAGAAAACGATGTTTGAAACGACCGTAGTAACTAGCCAAACGCCAGGCCCGCGTGTTGAGGATGGCGTTTAGTTGTTCTCTTGCGGTTTGTTCTGCGGCAGATAGTTCGGCCAGTTTGGCCTGAGTTTCCGCTTCCGTTTTAGCCTGAGTTTCCGCTTCCGTGGTAAGGGCGTCTGGTGAGAGCGGCAGCGGCTCTTCCACCTTCGCATAAAAAGCTGCTCTATTTTTTAGTTCTGCGGATTCGAATGGATCACCGTAGTCCAGCCAGTTCGCCGAGTCGCTTCGGTACTCCTTCCTTAGCTCAACAGGAATCAGCTCTCCGGTCTTGAAATGCGCGAAGGTATAGGGCCAGGAGCGCGAGCGCTTGAGCCCATTTCTGATCAGCAGGTCCTTATAGTAGGAAAAGATTTGTTGCAGGTCCGGCCGGTTAGAGAATTCATATCGCGCCTTGTCATTCGGTACATAAACTGAAATTGCGCCGCTCTGGCGAGCAGGGTAGCCGCTGAAGTGAAAGAAATAGAGAGGCTCGGAATTACATGACCAATGACCATTGGTCTTGCTTAGCAGGCGGCTGTGCACGTTCCAGTAGGCGGCGTTGTAACCCACATTCTTTTCGATGAACACGTTTCTAAAATAAAGCGGGACAAAGTCGATAAACTTCTGATCGACAAAATAGCCATTCAATATGTCCACGACGCAGTTCTTATGAAGCTTGGATTTCCACCAGCTTAAGAATGATCGTGCATTTTCACTTGAATTGATTCCAATGAATCCCAGATTGAACAGGCCGGATCTTAAAATCCATCCATCATCAGGCAGGAAATCATCCTCAGGATAGTCTGTATCAAGGTGAGGCGTGAGCACGATGTCATAACTTTCCAGCCTTTCGAATAAGGCGTCCACCGTGCCGGTAACCAGGATGTCCGGGTCGAGGTAAAGTAATTGATCGATCGATTTTTCGCTGATCAGGTATTCCAGCAGGTCGGCCTTAACTGCAGTACATAGTTCCATGATGTCGTACTGGAAACAAAAACTGCGAAGGTTTGGAATACCCAGGTCGGTTAGTTTAATCACCTCAAAGCATTCATCGTCAGGATTTATGTAGCCTTCGAAATCATCAACTACCAGGACGAAACACTTGTTATCGGGATGCAGGGATAAAAACGACTGCGCTAATGTCCTGGCAAAGGGCACGTAGTTCTTAGCGATGATGGTGCATATCGCCCGCGCTTGATTAGCGCGCGCCGGCTCAGGGACATCAACGTTGAGGGATACTTCATTTATCGCCGGGTGGACCACGCCGTCAGTTTGGGAAAGCGGCGGCTCGAGTCTCTTTGGCGAGCCTCCGTTCGGTCCTGACGGGGCCAATCTAATGGGTTTGCCGGCGAGCCGGGCCGGCGACTCCCGGGCGGAAGCAGCCTGATGTAAAAAACCCTCGAGGCGCTCAACGCTGCTATCCAGAGTCCAGGTTCGCTGCACGTGAAGGGCTGCGTTTTCTCCCATTTCTCTCGCCACCGTCGGGTTCTGCAACAGCCGATCTACTGCGCGAGCAATCTCCGCGGGTTCGGAATCAACCAGAAAACCATTCACGCCGTCTTGTACAGTTTCGCGAACTCCGCCTTCTGCGACGGCCACCACGGGTAGAGCGCAAGCGTTGGCTTCAAGCGGCGCGAAACCGAAGGGCTCGAGCCTTGAGGTGTAAAGCAACAGACTGGCCTGGTTCAAAGTTGTAATGAGTTCTGAATCCGAAATCCTGTATTTGATCTGAAGGTCAACACCCGATGACGCGGCCAGTTCACTCACCTTCGCCGCGTAGCCTTCATCCATTGAATTTGAGATCCAGATGAGCGGCGCGGGAGAGTCGAGCATGGATATCGCTTCGACAGCCAGTTCGACTCGCTTGATGGTATTAAAAGATCCCAGCCCCACGATCGACCGTTCACGTGGGAGGCCCAGGTTGCGAAATAGCGTCGTATCAATTCCCAGGTAACAGACTTTGGCGTCTATTCCGTAAGCTCGCGCCATACTTTCACGGCTGTAATAAGAGTTAACCAGAACTGTGTCACAGGCCTGAGCGTTAAGCCATTCTTGTTTTGCTTGCAAACGTAAAGACTGCAACAGCGGATAATCGGTTAAGAAGTCCCGCCGGGACAAGCGGGTCTGATTGAGGTCTTCAGGAGCACTGGCAGCCCAGGGAAGGATTTGCTGGGCTTCATACAGGAAACGATTTGGTTCCTGGAGATACAACACGTTCGGCATGCGTACGTGTCGCATGAGATAGGGCATGTGATAAGGCAATGCACTGTTGATGAAGAGCACATCGAAGTTGCGTGATTCGATCTCTCGAGCGGAGCGTTTGCATCCTTCGTCGTAGGCTCGCATGCGCTCGACTCCCTCGTTGTAGTAATCACTCCACCCGCGGGAGGACCATGCGCGCGGCGCTATTTTTTTTGTGGGAACTACGTGTTCAGGGGCAAACTCGGTGAGAGGCAGATACGAATGGTCAGCGGTATCCAAAGACCAGCACTCCACCTCATGACCGCGTTCAACGAGTCCGCGGACGTGGTAGTAAAGCGCGCGCTTTCCCCCGCCGCTGGGCAAGTTATGCCAGATTGCAATCCTCATACAACTCGCTAAACGCTTCTCTTCGTCATGACGGGAGGATTGAAATCTTAGCACTTCTCTCGCATTAGAAGCGAGTTCACGGGGATTGAGGTAGCGTCCTAATTTGAGTTGTTCTCTGTGCGTCCTCGGTGTTCTTTGTGTCTCTGTGGTGAGTGTTTTCCGCCGTTTTCCACCACTGAGGCACAGAGAGCACAGAGGACGCACAGAGATGAGGGCGTGGCGTGCAGGCGTGCCTCCGCAATTTCGCCTCACCTATGGGTTCACCGCCGGATTTGTTTTGGAGAAAATGGCGCTTATTTCAACGAGAGGGATGGACCAATGTCTGGCATATACGTTGCCAACATTGTTCCCGCAGCGAAAAAGGTAGCTGCGGGGGGTGTCGCAAAGCGGCGGCGTATCCGTGGCAGGCAGATGCGTCGCCGCTCGGGAAAACACGGTGATTAGAAGGTAGTATCCTAAGTTTCAAGTCTTTGCGAAGATCTTTGCGTGCTTGGCGCTCTTTGCGGTTAATTGTTTTAAAGGCTTTTTCACCGCAAAGTACGCAAAGAGCCGCAAAGGTCCGCAAAGAGATTCTTCAAATTAGAACACTATCGATTAAAGATAGAGGTTGACAGAGAGCGGGCCGGCCGTTCATAAAGCAACATACTCAGGGATGAAAATAGACAAGAACAAAGCGGGGAGGGTTCAGCGAGCCCGTGCGCGAGCCTGTTTGCTGCTGGCAATCAGCGCGGGCGCGGTGTTGCTTATCGCTTCATGTTTCCAGTCGCCGGTGCAAGAAACTGTTACCGTCAAACCGCGCTCCACTTCGAGTCCCGTGCTGGGGACCACGGATGCAAAGTCCAAACTACAATCCAACTCAGTTGATATTGAGACAGAGGCTGCCGGAGACGCTATCGCACATGCCATTGTTGCTTTGAAGACAAAGCATCGCGAAGAGGCGCTCTACTACATGAACCTTGCACGCACGCGGATCACCGGGCTCACGCGCGAATTCAACCGCTCTCCGGGTGATGCGAACGTCAATTCAAATCCGACTCGCGAAAGTTTATTGAGCGACCTGCGCGAGCTTGACGTCGCCGAACGCTCGGCGCGTCACAACGATTACCAGGAGAGCGTCGCGCAATTGCACACCATCAGCGACCAGCTCGACCATCTCAACTCGAGTCTGGCTCACTCTCTAAATTAATTCCGAAGCGTTCGGCCATGCGATAGAGCGTGCGGCGGTTGATGCCTAAGATCTCGGCCGCCCGCGAGCGGTTGCCGCCAGTGGCCTCCAAAACGTGCAACAGGTACCTGCGTTCCATCTCATCAAAGGTCGGCAAGTCAGCATAGAGTGCGGAGAGCGGCGAGTGTTGCGCCGCACGGCGAACCTCCTCGGATTGCAGTCGCGGTGGCAGATCATCCGGCGTGACCACGCCGTCGCGGGCGTGCAGGACGGCGTGTTCAATGGCCGATTGCAGCTCGCGGACATTGCCCGGCCAGTCATAAGCAACCAGACAAGCCAGCGCTTCGTCTGAGAGGCGCAAAGCGCGTTCCCCTTCGGGCACCACGCGGCGCAGGAATGTGCTCGCCAGTAAAGGGATGTCCGTGCGGCGCTCCCGCAGCGACGGCAGTTGCAGAGTTACGACGCTCAATCGATAGAACAAATCTTCGCGAAACCTTCCCGCTTTGACTTCGCCTTCCAGATCTTTGTTGGTCGCGGCAATGATGCGAGCGTTTACCCGGCGATTGCGCGTGGCCCCTACCGGACGAATCTCACCTTCCTGCAAGGCGCGCAAAAGTTTGACTTGCATCGCCTGGCTGGTTTCGCCAATCTCATCCAAAAAAAGCGTGCCGTCGTTGGCCTCTTCCCACAAACCCTTTCGGTCTGCGTTAGCGCCCGTGTATGAACCTTTCATGGCGCCAAACAATTCAGCTTCCAACAACGTTTCAGTGAGCGCGCCGCAATTGACGGCGACGAATTGACCTTCGGCCCGCGGACTATGCTTATGAATCGACCGGGCGACGAGTTCCTTGCCGGTACCGGATTCGCCCCTGATCAGCGCCGTGGCGCGTGAAGGCGCGACGCGAGCGATTTCCATATAGAGGCGGATCATCGCCGGAGAGCGTCCGGTGATTTCGGCTTCAACAGCGTCGTGATCGCCCGAGGGTGGTTCATCCTGGCCGGCGTTAATTGCATGCCTGGTTCCGCCCATCGCGCGACGGGCAGCAGCGACGACTTCCTCGACCTTAAACGGTTTTGAGATGAAGTCGTATGCTCCTTCATGCGTGGCCTCGATCGCCGTTTCGAGTGAACCGAAGCCGGTGACGAGAATTACCGGGCAGGCTTCGCGCAAAGAGCGCAACAGGTCTAAACCGTTTTCGGCTGCTTCAAGATTGATATCGCTGACCGCTAAATCAAACTTCTGCTGGTCTGCGAGATCCCGCGCGCGTTCGGGAGTCTGCGCCGTGAGGGTCATCCAACCCTGGGCGGCAAAAATCTCCTGGAGCAGTTCTCCGGATGCGACGTCATCATCAACCACGAGGATCTTCTTCATAACTCCTTCGCTCCCCTGGCTGTCGCACGGTTGGCCACGGCGCCGGCGTCCGCTTCGCGCTCAAAAACGGCGGCCAGGGTCGCGTTGATACCTGCGGCCGACGGCATCTCGACAGCAGCAGGAAAAATTAAGCGAAACTGCGTCCCCTTTCCCGGCATGCTCGCAACTTCGATGAAGCCTTTATGTTCACGCATCACCTGATGCACGATCACCAGGCCCAGTCCCGTGCCCTGCCCGCGCCGCTTCGTAGTGAACATCAACTCAAAGATGCGCGCGCGCACGTCTTCAGTCATGCCTGTGCCCGTATCGATGACTTCAACCACGACCTGGTCCAGACCAGCGGCCGTCGCCCGGCTGCGCGCGGTGATCGTCAACTCGCCTCCGTCCGGCATCGCGTCCAGCGCGTTGTTGATTAAATTAATAAACGCCTGTTGCAAGCGATCGGAATTCGCATTGATTAAAGGCAAGTCCGCGTCTACTTCTTCAGACAAACTGACGCCGCGACTGGTGAGCTGCGGCGCCACAGTGTCACAGATGTGGCGGAGAAAACTTTTGAGGTTGAGCGGCTCCATCTCAACCTCCTGGGGGCGCGTGCGATTGAGCATCATGCGCACAATTTCGGAGATGCGTTCGATCTGCGCGCGAATGACAGATAGCCGTGCCTGGCGCTTCGTCGCGTCGTCTATGCCGGCTTCGAGCAGCTGGACGTGACCTCCGATCAAGTTCAGAGGTGTGCCGACTTCGTGTGCAAACTGTGCGGCAGTCTGTCCCGCGGCCGCGAGCCGTTCAAGTTCCGTTAGCCGCTGTGTGGTCAACCATAGTTCACGATTAGCTGCCTGCAACTCCTCGTTGCGCGTGGCGAGTTCCGCGGTTGCTTCGCTGACGCGCTCTGCCAACACCTGCGCTTGCCCTTCACGCTCTTTTGTCATTTCTCTGATGCGCGCGATCATCCGGTTAAACCCTTCAGCGAGGGCGCCGAGTTCGTCACGGGCGTGAATGTCAGCATGCGCCGTGAGATCTCCGCCTTCGGCGCGCCGCATCGCGACGAGCACCGCATTCAGTGGCCGGTAGACAAGACGCCGGAACATCAGCAGAAGACTGGCAGTTATCAAAGCCAGCGCTGCGAGCGCAAAGCCGAACGCAGTACGCTCGAACTGCACGGCGATGGCCGGCGCGTCGTCCAGACGTTCGACAATCTCCACGGCGCCGCTCATGCGATCTCCAATGACGATGGGCGCGAACACGCGATACAGCGAACCATTAGCTTCACGTCCGGTCGGTTGGCGTTCGCGTGACTCGAGTTCGCTGCGGAGCGCGGCGCGAGTGTCTTCCGGGATCTCGGTCGCGGGCAGGCTGCCGGTTGCCGCTGCCTGTTCCGTAAAAACTCCGCCGGCGCGTTGCCAGACGCGAACCGTCAGAATGTTTGGGCGCGAACCGCGCACCAGGTTGGCCGCGCGCTGCAAGGCTTCAGCATCCGCACCGGCGAGTGAGTTGGCAATGTGTTCCGCAAAATTGCTCGCTTGCAGCTCGGCAAGCTGGCGCTGTTCCTGGCGGACGAAGGTAGCGACGCGGACGCTCACGAGTGATAAGAGTGCGGCGATAACCGCAACTGTCAAACCGGAGGCCAGCAGGGTTGTCTTTGTGTGCAAGCGAAGCGCGGGCATCATGAATATTCTACCGCACCTTCACAGTGATGAGTCAGCAATAGGCGATCGGTCGGTCGTGGGCAGTTTGGAATTCAAGACGTGGTGATGGTTCAAGCTTCTGCTGGGACCGCGGGCGCCCTCGCCCGCAATGTGGCGCAAAAGTTATTTGTCAGAAAACCGTCCGCGTTTACCGACCATGCGGGCGAGGGCGCCCGCGGTCCCAATAAGAGGTCGACCTTTGTACGCAAGCATTGTGGTCGGATTGAGGGGGATTGAACGGGCAAGCCTGAAGCCTGGCCCAGCTTAACGACTCCTTGCCTGCCCGCTCGCGTCGCAACGCACGACGTTTACCCTTTCCGTTTCATGTCGCGACGCATCTCCTGATTTTCTTTGCGAATTGCGTTTCGCCTGTGGTGTCGATGGTGGCGGCGATGACGGCGAATGTCTCGGCGCACGTTGCGCGCCAACTGCTTCGGTGCTGAACTCAGGTTTGGGCTTGCCATACTCGCCTTGCCAGTATGCGCGAAAGCTACCGCACTGAAGATCAGCATGAGGGTCAGCGCGAGCGCTCCGCTCATGGTCTTGAATCTATTTTTCATCTCTTGGTTCTCCTTCGTCTCTTGAAAAGTTTTTGATCCTTGTGCTGCTTCGCCGAGGGCAACCGTCCTGCTTCCTGTTTTCAAGCGACCCACGCGAACAGCTAACTGCCGGTGTAAAGCGCAACGAACGTGCCGCGCACCTGAGCGATGATGATCTGTTAGAAACGTGGATTTACGCGGTATTGGTAGGCGAAAGTGCTCACTCGGGTGTGGCGCGTTTGCACGCGCGACAAAAGCGTCACAGTCCGTGGTTTCGTGTGATTTCGTGTGATTTTGTGGATCGCTTTTGTTGCCGGCTGAAAAACAAAATACGATCCACGAAATCACACGAGATTTCACGAAATTGCTTCCTGATTACAGAATCGAAGGTTACAACGGGCAGGGTGAAGAAATAAGACGCCGCGATCCGGAGCGATGAGTCTCTCCAGTCGTAGCCAACGACCGAGATTGGCGGAAATCAGAGAGCAGTCGCGACACCTCTGCTATTAGGGCATCGCCATCAGCTGGCTTTACCAGGTATCCTTGCGCCCCCGATGCCAGGGCCTTCTTTCTGTCCTCTTCATATGCCGCACCGGAATAAAATAGAACGGGTGTGTGCGGATCAAACTCCCGTAATTGCTCGCACAACCGCACTCCTGAAACACCGGGCATCCAGTTGTCGATTAAGTAAAGATCGAAATGCTCTGCCCGTGCCAGCCGCAAGGCCTCATCGCCACTTTCCGTGGCTATTACCTGGCAGTTTTGACATCCGAGAATCAAGGTTACGAGTTCACGCGTGTCCGAGTCGTCTTCGGCATAAAGGATGCGAGCTTCATGTAATTGCATAGCTTCCTCCGATTCCTCAAAGCCTCAGTTTGAGCGTTGACCTTAAGATCGGGCCGGCTACCTGAGGAGGATTTAATTCACTTCAAATGAGACAAACATCAATCCGCCGTTGCGCTCAATCTGAAGAGCCACCGGGGTGTTGGGCGCCAGATGGTCCAGGGCCGCACGCAGAGCGGCCATGGTCTCGACTTGAACCCCATTGAGAGCATGAATCACATCGCCGGTGTTGAGCGGAGTGTCGACGTTCGGATCTGCCGCCTTGGCAGCCACGATCACTCCCGAAGACATTCGCAATCCAGGCAAGGTTGCGGCTAACCTGGAATCCACCTCCAGGCCGACAATTCCGAGCTTCGGGACCAGACTCTTGTCGGGATCGGCCAGATCCGCGAACCGGTCAGCGTCGTGAGGAGGCTCAACCACCAAAACATCGAAGGATAATTTTTCGGCGCCGCGAAGAACGCCCAACTTGATCTTCTCTCCACCCTGCCGCATGAACAGACGAGTTCCGAGTGAGGGCAGATTGCCTGCCGGCCTGCCATCGATGCTGGTGATGATATCCCGCACTTTCAACCCGGCGGTGTCAGCCGGACTGCCCGGCACAATATCAGAAACGATCACACCCGAATCACCAGGAAGTTTGAGACCGGCGGCCAGCGTGGGAGTAATGGCTTGAAGGCCAATACCAACCTCGCCACGATGCACATGGCCATACTTGCGCAGTTGCGGGTAAGCAAATGCCACGATCGCGCTGGGTATCGCAAAGCCCAGCCCCTCGTTGCCGCCACCCTCCGTTAAGATGAAGGTATTAATCCCAACCAGTTCACCATCAACATTCACCAATGGTCCCCCGCTATTGCCCGGATTGATGGGTGCGTCAGTCTGGACGTAGACCATCGGACTGTCTGGGTCACGCTGGCGGGCAGCGGCACTCACCACGCCCATCGTCACGGAATCCTGCAACCCCTCGGGACTCCCGAAAGCAAAGACTACCTGGCCTTGCCGCAGCTTGTTGTAATCACCAAGCGGGATCGCTGAGAGGCCCTTAACTTCGATCTTCAACAACGCCAGATCAATGTCCGGGTCTGAACCGACTATGCGCGCTTCCACTGTGCGACTGCGACCGGCGAGTGAGCCATCAGGTGTTTCATCGGCGGCAGCTACCGGAATGTTTACTTGAACACGATGAGCGCCACGGAGGACGTGAGCATTGGTCACGATGTATCCGTCCGGGTCGATGATCACGCCTGAGCCAATGCCTTGCTGCTTGCCGAGCACGAGATTGGTGTCGCCATGGTTGCCTTCCACGGGGCCGTATCCCGTCACCGTCACCTGGACCACGCTCGGCGTAACCCGCTTGACCAGCGCCCGAATGGAGTTATCCAGTTGGTGCAGTGGATCGGAATCATTCTTAGCTATGGCCGTTTGCGCCGAGACCCGGGGAAACAGCGACAAGCAAACCAAACAGAGCCACACAAAACCCCAGCCAGATTTCCCATTTTTCATTCTCCAGCATCCTTCCCGTGGGCTCACGGCACAACCTCAAAGCCGATCTTATTCGACTCAATCATTGGTCCATCGCAACAGCCGATTCGACGTTGAATCGACAATTCATAAACGCCTGGGGTCAGCGGGTCGTACCAGTTCCCGGCCCCGGTCGGGAGCAGGCTGTCGTCGACCAGGACAAGAAAGTCCACGACCGTTGGCTCATTTATCTTGAGCAGCGTCGTTTCCGGCAGGTCCTCGTGCTGGCAAGTTTGTTCCTTTTCGGTATAACGCAACTGCTCGGTCTGCAGCTTCGTGTACGGCACTAACCGGCCGTCCTTTTTAAGTTTTGGAAGATCCTGATACAGGTCGCTCGAGACGCAAACGTAGCTCGGCTGATTTGACGTGTTGGTCATAGCTACCTGGATAGGCAACTGCTCACCCACGCGGTAGCGATTCGTGGGCGGACCAAGCATTGGACCAACTGTGGCGATGGTTAAGTGAATGGAACTCGCCTGGCTGTTGGCTGACTCCTGGATGGTCTGTGGTTGCGTTCCGGCTACAGCTGTTGGTTTGGAACTTTCCGCCGGTATTCCCGAAGCAAATATCAGCGCGACAATCATTACGACAGCTTTGCCCATCAGCCTATCCTCATGTTCACTCTAAATTCGTGAAGAGCATGAGCAATGGACATGCCATGACGAGTTTGAAAATCAGACAGCTACCCGCCGTTTAGAAAGCGCGCCTCCTAAAGAAAACCAGACAGCCGTTTAGAAAGCGTGCTTCCTAAAAACCTCACGGTAAAAAAGCTTTGGCCTCGAAAGGTGAATCCCACCAACGGCAGTTGGTGGATGGTTCAGGTCCAACCTAAAAGACTGAGTTCTGCTGTTGTTTTCTAATCCCACCAACGGCAGTTGGTGGATACTTCAAGTCCAGCCTTCTGTCGCCTAAACCTCAGAATTAGGCAGGATCTGAACAATCCACCAACTGCCGTTGGTGGGATTCGGTCATTCGACGTTCACTTCTCTGTAGGCTGGACTTGAACAATCCACCAACTGCCGTTGGTGGGATTCTATTTTTGAGGCAAAGCTTAAAAAAGCCGCTTAGTACTTATCGTTGATGGTCAGATTGCTTTGCGCTAAACGTGAAATTGCAAAAAGCAGGCGCGGTCGGGTGGGGCATGTTTTCCGGGTGTGGCTAATTTCCCGGCGCGGCTTGCAATCCAAGTTCGATTTCAAATCGGGCCGCCATGCGATAGAGAGTCTTGCGGTTGATCCCCAGGATTTCCGCAGCGCGCTTTCGATTGCTCCCGGTCGCGTCCAGCACGTGAAGAATGTAGCGCCGCTCCAGTTCGTCAAGGCTCGGCAGTCCGGAAAAAAGATCTGCAAGGTCGTCGGCCGATAACGGCGGTGTAGTATCGCCGGAATGTTCGAGACGAATCCTCGGTGGCAGATCGTTTACAGTGATACGTTGGCCCTGGCTCAAAGTGATGGCGCGCTCGACAACATTTTCCAGTTCGCGAACGTTGCCGGGCCAGGAATAAGAGCTGAGGGCCCGCATGGCTCCTTCGTCTATGGTCGCCTGCCCCTGGTCCTTCATCGAATGTTTGATTATGAAATGGCCCACCAGCAGCGGAATGTCGTCACGTCGCTCCCGCAAGGGCGGCAACTGCAACTGGATCACATTCAGCCGATAAAGCAGGTCCCGTCGAAAGGCGCCAGCGGCTGAGAGTTTATCGAGATCACCATTGCTGGCGGCGATCACCCGCGCGCGCACCTTAATCACTCCGGTCCCACCCACCGGAACAACTTCACGCTCCTGCAACACGCGCAATAGTTTCACCTGCAAGGCGGGGCTGGTCTCGCTGACCTCGTCCAGAAAAACTGTGCCTTCTCCGGCATATTCAAAGATGCCGCGCTTGTTGCCGGTCGCGCCGGTAAACGAGCCTTTAACGTGACCAAACAACTCCGATTCCAGCAACGTTTCCGTAAGCGCCCCACAATTAACGGCAACGAAAGGCGCAGCGGCGCGAGGACTGTGGGTGTGTATAGCTCTGGCAACGAGTTCTTTGCCGGTGCCGGATTCTCCGGTCACCAGGACCGCGGCGGACGAATCCGAAACCCGGGCGATCATTTTGTACACCTCGAGCATTGAGGGTGTGCGTCCGATAAGCCCTGACGTTCTCCCCTCATCTTCCAGCACCGCAGATGGTTGCCTCACTGCTCCATTGGCCAGGGCCCGGCGGGCGATAGCTACCAACTCATCGATGTTGAAGGGCTTGCTGATGTAATCGAAGGCGCCCTCTTTGACGGCGCGGATCGCGGTTTCGATTGAGCCAAATGCCGTCATCAGCACGACCGGAATCTCAGAATAGTCTTGTCGCACCAACTCGAGCAGAGACAGACCGTCGAGACGGGTCTTCATGCGAATGTCGCTAAGCAACAGGTCCGGCCGTGACACGGACAGAGCTTCAAGTGCTTTCTCGCCGCTATGCTCGGAGGTCGTGGTAAAGCCTTCATGAGTGAAAACTTCACAAAGCAGCTCGCAGGTAACCGGGTCGTCATCGACCACCAAGATGTGCGGCGGTTTACGCGGCATTTGTTTCCGCCTCGCTGAATTCCGCCGCCGTGGCTCGCGCCGCCTCAGCTACCGGGAGTGCCAGCAAAAAAACGGCGCCTGAAGAACCCGAAACCAATTCGATCCGGCCGCGGTGTTCGGCAATGATGTCACGAGCGATCACCAGACCCAGGCCGCTGCCTGATTGTTTGGTAGTAAACATCGGCTCGAAGAGGTGCTCGACGACGTCGAGACTAATCCCCGCGCCCGAGTCACTAAACATTATCTCGACTTGCTGGTTTTGCTGGAGATACCGGGTTGCGATCTCCAATTCTCCACCGTTGGGCATGGCATCGCAGCTGTTGTTGACGAGGTTGAGAAATACCTGGTGCAGGCTATCTCGATCGGCTGAGACGCACGGGAGATCCTCGGCCAGAGTGATCGACGCGTTGATATTCCGCGATTCAAGCATTGGTCCTACGAGCAGGGCCAGCTCCTGGACGGCGGAGTTAATGTCGGTAAGTTCAAAAGTTACCGGCCTGCGATGCGTGCGTTCGAGCAGGCTCTTAACTGTTTCGACGATGATAGTTAACTGAGTATTAATTATCTTGAGACGGCGCTGAGTGTCCGGAGCATCGCGGTGATTACGATCCAACAGTTGTAAGTGTCCCGCCACGGCGTTCAGAGGTGTTCCTATTTCATGGGCCAGCGAGGCAGTAACCTGTCCAATTGCCGCCATTCTCTCTGAGTAGGCCAAACGCTGTTGGGTGCGGATCAGATCCGCGTTTGCGGCTCGCAAATCGCTCGTTGCAATCCTTACTTTCTTTATTAGCTCGTCATTCAGATCGCTGATCTGGTGCAGCAGGTCTTCGCGCTCGTTTGAGCGGGCCGAGATGCTGTCCATCAATAGATTGAAGCCGCGCGCGATTGCGCCCAGCTCGTCATCACGCCGGACTGGCGCCCGGGCCAGCAGTGAGCCGCTACGAGACTCAGCCATAGCCAGCAAAATTTCCTGAACCGGCCGGCGAAAGAAGTAATTGAAGAGAAGGTAGAGCAGGCCGACAGAAGCCAAAAGCGCTCCGAATAGCAGCAGGTTATATTCGCGATGCAGGTTATTAACCAGCTGTCGATGCGCGCTCTTGAGCACCAGGGACTCTATGAACCCGCTATGTTGAGGGGTGGTAATGTCGGCCCTGACCAACCAGTAGTCGTTATTGTTGTGTGTAAGCTCAGACGAACTGATGCCCGCTCGTGGTTGAGTCTCGACGCTATTTCCGGAGTTGCTGAGTGAAGTCAATCCCGGTGCGCCCGGTGTGGTTGTAGCTAACAGTTTCGGGCCGGCGTCGGAATTCTGATAGACATCGATCTGTCTAAAGTCCGGGCGCGAACGAGCTACCAGCTGCATTTCCTGTTGCAAGTCTTCGGGACTGGAAAAGTAGTCATAAGTCGAGATCCGGTTAGCGAGCACAGCCGTTTGGTTAATCGCGTTGTCATAGTGATCCCTCGCAATCACTGCGCGCGTCCTGACGGTGTGGAGATAGGATGAAGTGAATAGAATCAGCGACATAGAACCGGCTACGAGTAATAGAATCTTCCACTGTAGGTTGAGCCGGACACTCAAGGCTTGCCACCAACGGGTTAGGGGTTTCGAGATAAACTCAATCATTCACGCCTCATCGCGGCTTTCAAAAAAATCATTCAGCGAAATCCAGGCCAGCCCGAGATAGCGGGCGACAGCATAAAGCCTGGTTTGCAACGAAGCGGGCTCGCGGAGGAGTTTGTCGGGAAATCAAAATATTTGCCTTTCTCTGTGCTTCCTCAGTGTGCTCTGTGTCTCTGTGGTGATTTTTTTTCTTCGTAAATTCACCACTGAGACACAGAGTTCACTGAGGTTGCACAGAGGCTTGAACTTAATCCGAGAGGTTCCCGCAACTCCACCTCGACTTCCGGTATAGAGCCTCATCGCCATCAACCAAGAACACGGCAGCCGCCTGCATTCGTTTTCTTCGGCTGAGACTGAGCAACTGCTGTGCGATGACAGTTGAGTCACGACAACCGGGCTATTCGCGTCATGAGAAGCGCAGGCAGGTTAGCTAAGTGCTGTTTTCGCCACTCCTCGCGTGTGGCTTTATTTCCCTGCCAGGTAAAAGAGCCACACATCCGCAGCGGTCCATCAGCAGCTGGGTGAAATAGCCAATGGGCCTCGCACAAAAATAAATCCCACCCACGGCAGTGGGTGGATAGTTCAAGTCCGACCTAAAAATCGCTAAGCACGCTCATTCTTGAAATCCCACCAACGGCAGTTGGTGGATGGTTCAGGTCCAACCTACAAGACTGAGTTCTGCTGCTGTTTTGTAATCCCACCAACGGCAGTTGGTGGATACTTCAAGTCCAGCCTTGTGTTGCCTAAACCTCAAAATTAGGCTGGACTTGAACAATCCACCAACTGCCGTTGGTGGGATTCAGCCATTTGTCGTTCACTTATCTGTAGGCTGGACTTGAACAATCCACCAACTGCCGTTGGTGGGATTCTGCCATT
>Ga0070697_100001006_pt1 | contig 21260 bp, 21 predicted proteins | sample KBSK1501metaG_FD_65475 | JGI IMG/M metagenome (GOLD analysis project Ga0070697, IMG submission 65475) | Corn, switchgrass and miscanthus rhizosphere microbial communities from Kellogg Biological Station, Michigan, USA - KBS K1-50-1 metaG | ecosystem: Host-associated > Plants > Roots >... | reverse complement strand
CGGGCACGCGGGCGGCGCTGAACCAGTCGTCGCGCTGCATCAGGCCCTTGTCCTCGGCGATCACCGAGCACGAGATCCAGTGCCGCGAGCCGGGATAGCCGCCCACGAAGCCGAGGCTGTTCGCGAAGACGAACTGCGATTGGTGAGCGGCGACGGTCGCGCCTTCCGAGTTGCGTATTTTTTTTGAAACGGAAAAGGCCGCCGCCTCGCAGCGCCGCGCGATGTCGATCGCCTCCTCCGTGGACAATCCCCACGGGTGGAACAGATCGAGGTCGGGCTGCTCGCGCGCGAGCAGGTCCGCATCCGGCAATCCGGCGCATTCGTCTTCCGCGGTATGGCGCGCGATGGCGAGCGCGGCATCGACCGTCTGCTCGAGCGCCGCACGCGAGAAGTCAGAGGTGCTGGCGTGGCCGCGGCGCACTTTGGGACGCTCGCCCAGGTAGATCGAGACGCCGACGCTGCGGTCGCGGTTGTGCTCGATGGTGTCGGGCTGGCCCTTGCGCACCGTCACCGTGAGGCCATAGGCCTCGGAGACGTCGCAATCGCAGCCGTTTGCGCCGGCCTGCCTGGCGCGCTCCAGCACGACTTGCGCGAGGCTGCGCAGCTCGCCGGGGTCGCAGCTGAAACCGTGGCGCTTCGGCATGGGGGCGCTATGATAACAGCGCGTGCAGGACGAAATCGTCAGCAAGACCCGCAAGAAACGCGAGATGCACGAGCTGCAGGCGCTCGGCGTGGCGCTGGTCGAGCTTCCTGAAACGCAATTGAAAACAATGGCGCTCGCGGACGATCTGCTGGAAGCCGTGCTCGAGGCGAAGCGCATCAAGAGCCACGAGGCTAGACGTCGGCAGATGCAGTACATCGGCCGCTTGATGCGCGACATCGATCCGGCGGCGATCCGCGGCCGCCTCGGCGAGATCGAAGGCAGCTCCGCGCAGGCGAGCGCGGCTCACCGCCGCCTCGAAACCTGGCGCGAGCGCCTCCTCGCCGACGACGAGGCGCTCACCGACTTCGCCGCACAGCATCCAGGCGCCGACCTGCAGACATTGCGCACCCTGATAAGGAACTCGCGGAAGCAGCTGCAAGAGGGCAACCGTACGCGAGCCTACCGGGAGCTGTTTCGCTTGATCAGGCAATGCAAATAAGAGAGGAACTGATCGTCGGCCTGGTCTCCATCAGCGACCGCGCCTCGGCCGGGGTCTACCGCGACGAAGGCATCCCGTCGCTCAAGGAATGGCTGCATTCGGCGATCGCCTCGCCCGCCTGGCGCGACGAAACGCGCCTCATCGCCGACGAGATGGCGATCATCGAGTCGACGCTCGTCGAGCTGGTCGACGAGAACGGCTGCCACCTCGTCCTCACCACCGGCGGCACCGGACCCGCCCGGCGCGACGTCACGCCCGAAGCCACGCTCGCCATCGCCGACAAGGTCATGCCCGGCTTCGGCGAGCAGATGCGCTCGCTCAGCCTGAAATTCGTGCCGACCGCGATCCTGTCGCGGCAGGTGGCGGTGATCCGCAAGCAGGCGCTGATCATCAATCTGCCCGGCCAGCCGAAATCGATCCGCGAGACGCTGCAGGGATTGCCCGACGCGCCGGGAATCTTTGCCGCGGTGCCTTACTGCATCGACCTGATCGGCGGCCCCTACATCGAGACCAACGAAGCCGTGGTCAAGGCCTTCCGGCCGAAGTCAGCCATCAGAAAGAAGTAGATCTTCCATCGAGGAGAGCGCCATGCGCAGCAATCTCATTGCCGGCCAGTGGACGGCGGGCAAGCAGACCAATCCCAATATCAATCCATCGGACGTCTCCGACGTGATCGACCAGTACGCGGCCGGCGACGCGGCCGCCGTCGATGTGGCGGTCGCGGCGGCGCGAGCGGCATTCCCTGCGTGGTCCGTCTCCACGCCGCAGCAGCGTTTCGACGCGCTCGATTTCGTCGGCACCGAGATCCTCGCGCGCCGCGCCGAGCTGGGGGAGCTGCTCGCGCGCGAGGAGGGCAAGACGACGCCGGAGGCGACCGGCGAGGCCGCGCGCGCCGGGCAGATCTTCAAGTTCTTCGCCGGCGAGGCGCTGCGCACCGCGGGCGAGATCATTCCCTCGATACGCCCGGGCATGAGCGTGGAGGTGACGCGCGAGCCGATCGGCGTGGTTGGCCTGATCACCCCCTGGAATTTCCCGATCGCGATTCCCGCCTGGAAGATCGCGCCGGCGCTCGCGTACGGCAACTGCGTGGTGTTCAAGCCCGCCGATCTCGTGCCGGGCTGCGGCTGGGCCCTCGCCGACATTCTCAGCCGCTCGGGCCTGCCGGCCGGCGTGTTCAACCTCGTCATGGGGCGCGGCTCCCTGGTCGGCGAGGCCATCGTCCATCACCCCGGGATCGACGGCATCAGCTTCACCGGCTCGCAGGCGGTCGGTCGGCGCGTCGGCGAGGTTGCATTCAAGCGCGGGGCGAAATTCCAGCTGGAGATGGGCGGCAAGAACCCGCTCGTCGTGCTGGACGATGCGCAGCTCGACCAGGCGGTGGAAGTCGCCGTGCAGGGCTCGTTCTATTCCACCGGCCAGCGCTGCACCGCCTCGAGCCGCATCATCGTCACGCAAGGCATTCACGACACGTTCGTGTCGCGCCTCGCCGAGCGCGCGAGAGCGCTGGTCGTCGGCGACGCGCGCGATCCCAGGACGCAGATCGGGCCGGTGGTCGATGCGCGCCAGCTCGAGCAGGACGAGCGCTACATCTCGATCGGCAAGGACGAGGGGGCGCGGCTGCTGGCCGGCGGCGAACGCCTGAAGCGCGACAAGAACGGCTACTATTTCGCTCCGGCGGTGTTCGCGGAGGCGAAAAACTCCATGCGCATCTGTCGCGAGGAGATCTTCGGGCCCGTGGCCGCCGTGGTGCGGGCGCGCGATTACGACGAAGCGCTCGCGCTGGCAAACGACACCGAGTTCGGTCTTTCGTCCGGAATCTGCACCACCTCGCTCAAGCACGCATCGCACTTCAAGCGCCACGCGCAGGCCGGACTGGTGATGGTCAACGCGCCGACCGCCGGCGTCGACTATCACGTGCCGTTCGGCGGCCGCAAAGGCTCGAGCTACGGCCCGCGCGAGCAGGGCCGCTACGCCGTCGAGTTCTACACGACCGTCAAGACTGCGTACACCCTGGCCTAGCTGAAGCCAGCTACTCGTCGCTCTCGGCAGGCGGGCGGTCGTGCATGTCGCGGACCTCGGTGTTCATGCCGACGTCCTTGCGGCGCCGCTTCGCCAGAAGCTTTCCGGTCTCGAAGTAATCGCCCTTCACCGCCATGGCTGCAGCCCGCTCCAGCTCATCGGGCCATTCACCGAGCGAGTAGCCGTACCACGGCGACTCGGGCTTGAGCCTGGGCAGGCCAAGCTCTTCCCAGATTGCCTTGGCGCGCTCCATGTACTCGCGCTTGGGGAGCGAGATCGGCGGGAAATCCTCTTTCAGCGTCGCGTCGATCAGCACCGCCGCATCCTCGCCCTGGTTGCGCTTGCTGCGCGGGCCGTGCCCCTGGTCGCGGTGCCGCAGGATCTGCAGGTCCAGGTCGGGGTTGGCGCGGTAGGACATCGCCCACAACAGGGCATCGGCATTGTCCGGATCGATGTCTTCGTTGACCGCGATGACATATTTTCCGGCGGCGCGATTCCAGGCGACCGCGCCGTAAAGAGCGCGCCAGATCTCCGTCCTGGGCGTATTGCGGTCCATGATCAGCACCACGACCTTGCGCAGATTCGTGAGCGGCTCGTGCATCGACACCCGCTTGACGCCGCGGATGCCGAGCGCGTTGCGCAGGTGGTCGAGGAACAGCGGCTCGAGCGCGACGCGCTTGATCAGGCTCGACTCGCTCGGCGTGACCTGCGAGATGATCGAAGTCAGGATCGCATCGCGCCGGCGCGTGATGCAGGTCACTTCCATGTAGGCGTTGAACTCCTGCAGGTTGACGTGGCCGTGGGACTCGCCGAACGGCGCCTCGGGCTCGAGGTACTCGGTCTCGATCCAGCCCTCGACCACGATCTCGGCTTCGGCCGGCACCAGCAGGTCGACGCTCTTCGCCTTGACCACGTTGATGGGCACCCCGGCCAAGCCGCCGGCCAGATGCAGCTCGTCGAGCGTTTCCGGCGCCTTCTGCGCCGAGGCGAACGCGATGCACGGCGGAGCGCCGAGCACCACCGCCGCCGCAAGCTTCTTTCCCGAGCGCTTCATCTTTTCCCAATGCACGTAGATGCCGGGACGCAGCTCCAGCGACGGATTCATTCCCAGCCGCCGCGGCGCCTTCACCTGCCCGCGGTAGATGCCCATGTTCTGGATGCCGTTGTCGGGGTCCTTCGTGATGTATTGCGACAGCGTGGTGAATGGCGCGATGTCCCAGCCCGGCGTGGAGATGGGGATCGGCAGCGCGTCCAGTCCCTTCCCCGGCTGGTCGAGCTCGTTGCCCTCGATCACGATTTCCTGGCACGGCGCGTCTCTCACCACGCGCGGCTCGATGGGATTCGCCAGCGCCCTGCTCCAGGTCTCGTTGATCCGCTCCAGGTCGCAGCCCATGCCAAGGCGGTAGATCTCCCGGCTGGCGGCAAGCGCGCCGACCACGACCGGTATGTCGTACTTGCGCCCCTTGCTGTCGACGACGTTGGTGAACAGGAACGCCTTCCTGTCCCGCTCCTCGATGCCGCCGCGAAACTGCCAGCGGACGAGCGGATGCATTTCCGTGTCCTTGTTGATCGGGCGCTCGACCGTGATCAGCAGGCCTGCTTTCTTGAGCGCTGCCAGGTGTTCGTGCAGGTCCGCATAGCCTCGTGACGCCATGGACGTTCTCTCTTATTCGACGGTGATTTTCTTTTCCCGGATGACCTTGCCCCACTTCGCCTGATCGTCCCGCACCAGCCTGGCCAGCGCCTGCGGCGTGCCGGCGACGATCTCGGCGCCGAGGATCTCGAATCGCCTCGGCATGCCCGGATCGGCCAGGATCCTCGCAAGGCTCGCATGCAGCCGCTCGACGATCTCCTTCGGCGTCGCCGCGGGCGCAAACATCGCAACCCACGATTCCGTCTCGAAGCCGGGATAGGTCTCCGCAATGGCCGGCAGCTCCGGATAAAAGGGCGACCGGGCCGGCGAGCTGACCGCCAGGGCTACCAGCCTGCCGGATCTGATGTTCTGCTGGATCGTGCCGCCGCCCTGGATGAGCATCACCTGCACCTGGCCCGAAATGAGGTCCTGGATCGCCGGACCGCCGCCCTTGTAATGCACCGGCACTGTCTCTATGCCGGCGACCTCCTTGAAAAGCTCGTACGCGAGCCGGCTCGAGGAGGCAGGCCCGGCGGAACCGTAATTGAGCTGCGGGCCCTTGTGCTTGGCGAGCGCGACGAACTCCTGCAGGCTTTTCACGCCCAGGGCGGGATTCACCAGCAGCACTTGCGGATAGCGGCAGACCTGCATGACGGGCGCGAAATCGCGCACCGGGTCCCATTGCACGCCCTTGAAGAGGAAAGGGTTGATCGCGAAGGTGTCGAACGTGACGAGCAGCGTGTGCCCGTCGGGCAGCGACTCGGCGACCTGCTGCGTGGCGACGATGCCGCCCGACGTGACGCGGTTCTCAACGATGAACGGCCGGCCCAGTGCCTCGGCGAGCTGCGACGCGAGGAGCCGCGCGACCAGGTCGCTGCCGCCCCCGGGGCTCGACGGCACTACGACGCGAACCGCTTTGCTCGGATAGCCCTGAGCCGCCGCATATGACGCGCAAATCGCCAACAGCGCTGAAAAGAAAAGGCGCACTTAATCTTTCGCGGCGCCCGTCCAGCCATTCGCGGTGATGTCGACCACGATGCCGTCCGGGTCGTGGAACTTCACCTCGTAGAAACCGGTGCCGCCCACCGCCTCGCCCATCCAGTGCTTGCCGCCGGCGGCCTCGATCGCCTTGCGCGTCGCCGCCACGTCGTCGACCAGGAAACCGAAATGGTGAAGGCCAACGAAACCCCGGCCGAGCTCGCCTGCCGCTTCCTCGGTCTTGTAGTGCAGCAGCGCGAGATTGATCACGCCGTCGCTGAGGTAAACACCGCTCGCGTTTTCCCAGTCCGTCTCGCCGACCTTCTTCAGCCCGAACGCCTGCATGTAGAACTCGGCGGCTTTCCGGGGATCGGGCACTGTGATCGCGATGTGTCGCAGCTTGGCCATGGGTTTTCTCCTAAAGCTCGCCGCGCCGGCATTTGAAGATCACTTCGTAGGCCTTCTCGGCGACCCGATTATCCAGCAAGCAGGCGACCGCCTGCACGAAGTCGCGCGGCGCTTCGGCGATCAGCAGATCCGTGACCCAGGCGTGCACGAGCCCCTGGCGCTTGTCGTCGGGCATCGAGAGCAGGTTTTCGAGCCGCTCGTACACCTTCTGGTTCTCGCAGGCGGTGAGCAGCATGGTGATGAAGGTATCGATCTCGGCAACGCTTTTCATTGGGCGCTCACTCGACGACGATGCTGCCCTCGCGCGCCACGCGCTGCCATTTCTCGTAATCGGCGCGCACGTAGGCGGCGAACTGCGCCTGGCCCATGTCGATCACGTCTCCGCCCATGCCGCGGTAGCGCTCGCGCACCGACTCGTTGGCCAGCGCTTTGCGAAGCGCATCACTCAGCCTGTCTATTACCCCGGGTGGGGTGTCGGCAGGGACGAAAATCCCCGTAAACGTGCTCGCCTCATAACCTTTGACGCCGAGCTCATCCAGGGTCGGCACGTTCGGCAGCAGCGCCGAGCGCTTGAGCGAGGAGATGGCCAGAACTTTGATGCGCCCGTCCCTGATATGGCCGATGGACGCGGTGAGCTGGTCCATCATCGATTCGACCTGGCTGCCGATCAGGTCGGTGAGGGCCGGGCCGCTCCCCTTGTAGGGCACGTGCAGGAGCTTCAGGTTGGCCTGCCGCATCAGCAGCTCGATCGCCAGATGGTTCGACGAGCCGTTGCCGGCGGAAGCGATGCTCACCTGTCCGGGTTTTGCTTTGACGAGAGAGAAGAATTCCTGGAAGGTCGAGGCCGGCGTCTTCGGTGCCACCGTCAGCACGATCGGCACGGACTGGATCGGCCCGACCGCCACCAGGTCCCGGAGCGGCTCGTAGGAGAGGCTCCTGAACACCGCCGGGCCGGAGGTCACGGTGCCGCTGGAGCCGAGAAGCAGGGTATAGCCGTCGGCGGGCGCCCTCACTACCGCCGCGGTGCCGATGGTGCCGCCGGCGCCGGCGCGGTTCTCGACGACCACCTGCTGGCCGAGCGCTTCGGAGAACGCCGGCGCGAGGGTGCGCGCGGTGATGTCGACGTTGCCGCTCGGCGGCCACGGCACCACGATGCGCAGCGCTCGGCTGGGGAAGTCCTGGGCCAGCCCGGCCAGAGAAAACGACCAGGCGAAAAGGACCGGCGCAATCCGCATCAACATGGGGAGGCTCCTCTTCCGAAGGGGCGGATGAAAGGGTACATTGACCGCATGAGCAAAGCCAAGGTCGCCGATCTCAAAAAGCACTATCCGGACCTCGCGCCGGACAAGGACTACCCGCCGCTCAAGTTCAAGTCGCTGAAGGGCCGGGTGAGCGCGGCCGAGTGGGAGGCGCGCGTCGACTGCGCCTGCGCGTACCGCCTGGTGCGCCATTACGACATGCACGACCTCATCTACAACCACATTTCCGCCCGCGTCCCCGGAACCGAGGAGTTCCTGCTCAATCCCTTCGGGCTGCTGTACGAGGAGATGTGCGCGTCGTCGCTGATCAAGGTGGACCTCGAAGGCAAGGTGCTGTGGCAGCCTGACTGGCCGCAAGGACTCAACTACACCTTCAACCTCGCCGGCTTCGTCATCCACGGCGCGATTCACGCGGCGAAGCCCGACATTCACTGCGTGATCCACACGCACTCGCTCGCCGGCATGGCGGTGGCGTCGCTGAAGAAGGGCGTGCTGCCGATGACGCAGACGGCGATGCGCTTCTCGAGGATCGCCTACCATGACTACGAAGGCGTAGTTCTGGAGATGGACGAAAGAAAGCGCCTGCTCGAGAACCTCGGCGACTGCGAAGTGATGCTGCTGCGCAATCACGGCACGCTGGCGGTCGGCAAGACCGTGGGCGAGGCTTTCAACAACATGTACAGGCTGGAGCGCGCCTGCCGCGCGCAGCTGCTCGCGCAGTCGGCCAATGACGAAATACTGCTGCCCGCCGCGGCGGTGATCGAGAAGACGGCCCATCTCTACAAGCCGGGAACGCGCCGGCAGATGGGGCTGCTCGAATGGCCGGCGATGCGGCGGCTCGCGGACCGCATCGACCCCTCGTACAAGACGTAATGCACGTCGTCGAGCGCTTCGCCGCCTGGGCGAGCGACTGGCGCTCGAAACCCATTCCGCCCGAAGTCCTGCATCACGCCAAGCGCGCAGTGATCGACTGGCACGCCGCGCTGTTTCCTGGCGCGGTGATGCCACCGGCGATCCTGCTGGAAAAAGCGCTGCGGGACGAACTGGACAAGGGGGATGCAACGCTGGCGCTCGGCCGGCGCGCGACGGTGCGCGCCGCGGCGCTCATCAACGGCACCGCCGCGCATACCGTCGAGGTCGACGACATCTTCCGCGAGGGCATCTATCATCCCGGCGCGCCCACGATCGCTGCCGCCCTGGCGCTGGCCCAGTCGCAAGGCGTCAACGGAGACCGCCTGCTTCGGGCGGTGGTCGTCGGCTACGAGATTTCCACGCGCATCGGCGCGGCGATGGGCCGCGCGCATTACCGCTTCTGGCACAACACCGGCACGATTGGCTGCTTTGGCGCCTGCGCCGCCGCGGCCGAGCTGCTCGCCCTCGATGGGCGGCGCTTCGCCAATGCACTGGCGACCGTGACTACGTTCTGCGCCGGCCTGCAGCAGGCCTTCCGCATGGATTCGATGTCCAAGCCGCTGCACGCCGGGCGTGCCGCCGAGGCCGGCGTGACCGCGGCGCTCGCCGCGCGCGAAGGCGTCACCGGCTCGCTCGATGTCATCGAAGGCGAGGCCGGTTTCGGGCGTGCGATGGCAGATGGTCCGGACTGGCAAAAGGCGCTCGCCACCCTGGGACGCGACTTCCAAATCACGCGCATGACGTTCAAGAACCACGCCTGCTGCGGGCATGCCTTCGCCGCCATCGACGGCGCGCTCGCCCTCCAGGCGAAGATGGGCCTGCGGCCGGCGGAGATCGAGCGCGTGCGCGTCGGCACCTACCGCGCCGGCCTCGAGGTCGCGCATTACGAAGCGCCGCGCACCGCGGCGGAGGCACGCTTCTCGATGAAGTACGTGGTCGCCACCGCGCTCACCCACGGCAGCGTGCGGCTGGCTGCCTTTGAATCCCCCCGCCTCGAGAATGAAGAAACACGCTCGTTGATGAAAAGAATCTCGGTGGCCATCGATCCCGAGCTCGACGCCGGCTTCCCACGCCAGCGCGCGGCGCGCATCGCCATCGAGGCGCGCGGCGGCCGGCGCGAGGAGCTGCTGCAGCCGACGCGCATCGGCGACCCGGACGCCCCGCTGAGCGACCGCGCGCTGGAGGCCAAATACATGGAGCTCGCCGGCCCGGTGCTGGGCGAAGGGCCGGCGCGCAAGCTTCTCGAACGCCTGTGGCGGCTGGAAGCGGCACCCGCGCTCGCCTAGCGCAGGCGCTGTTTGCGCCCGGCGCCGTGGCGCTCATCGGCGCTTCCGGCGACGAGAAGAAAAACACGGCGCGGCCGCAGCGCTTCCTCAAGAAGCACGGGTATGCCGGACGCATCGTTCCCGTGAACCCGGGTCGAAAAGAAATGCACTCCCGCGTTCCGGACGGCATCGACCACGCCTTCATCATGGTGCAGGACGTCGAGCAGGCTCTCGAGGCCTGTCGCAATGTTCCAGTAGCGACGATCTATAGCAACGGCTTCGCGGACGCCGGTCGCGAAGGCATCGAGCGGCAAGCGCGTCTCGTTCTGCGTGCCCGGGAGCTCGGCGTGCGCCTCCTCGGCCCGAACAGCATGGGAGTCATCAATCTGCCCGGCCGCATGGCGCTCAGCGTGAACGCGGTGCTCGAGATCGATGCGCCGCCCACGGGGACGACGAGCCTCGTCTCGCAAAGCGGCACGCTGCTCGGCACGGTGCTGTCGCGCGGCGCGGCGCACGGCCTGGGCTTCTCGAAGCTGGTGTCGGTCGGCAACGAGGCCGATCTGGGCGTCGGCGAGCTGGTCGAGCTGCTGGTGGAGGACCCCGAGACGCGCGTGATCCTGCTGTTTCTCGAGACGGTGCGCGACGCCGACCGGCTCGCCGCCGCGGCGCGCGGGGCGCACGCCGCGGGAAAGCCGGTCGTTGCCTACAAGCTCGGGCGCTCCGCGCTGGGCGAAGCGGTTGCGCGCTCGCACACCGGCGCGCTCGCCGGCCTGGACGCCGCGCTCGATGCGTATTTCCGCGATTGCGGCATCCTGCGCGTCGACATGCTCGAGACGCTCGTCGAGATCGCTCCCCTCGTCGCCGGCCGCCGGCCGCCGCAGCTCGGGCGAGCGCCACGCGTCGCGGTCGTCACCACGACCGGCGGCGGCGCCGCCACGGTGGCGGACCGCCTTGGGCTGCGCGGCATCGAGACGGCCGCGCCCGACTCCGCTTCTCCGATCGTCGACCTGACCATGACGGCGACTGCGCAGCAATACACCGAAGTACTCGAGCGCCTGCTCGATTTTCCCGGCTGCGACGCGGTGCTCGCCGTGGTCGGCTCGTCGGCCCAGTTCCACCCGCAGCTCGCGGTCGAGCCGATCCTCGGCGCGAGGCCTGTCGCCAAGCCGCTCGCGGCCTTCCTCACGCCGCAAGCCGAGCGCTCTCTTGTCCTGCTCGCCGGGAAGGGGATCGCCGCCTTCCGCACGCCCGAGGCCTGCGCCGACGCCTTTGCCGCCTACTTTTCATGGCGCGCGCCGCGCGAGCGCGAACGGGCCGAAGTCCCCTATCCCCTGTTCGACTATCCCTTCGAGCTGTTCGCCGCGGTGGGGATTCCGGTCGTCGAGCAGGCGCTCGCCCGCGCGCCGGACTTCGCGCATTCGATTCCCTACCCCGTGGCCGTGAAGGTGATGGACGCCGATCACAAGACCGAGGCCGGGGGCGTGGCGCTCGGCATCGCCGGCCGCGTCGAGTTCGAGGCCCGCGCCAGGAAATTCGGCAGGGATCAGCTCCTCGTGCAGAAAATGGAGCGCGGGCTCGCCGAGGCGATCGTCGGCTATCGCGACGATCCGGTGGTGGGGCCGATCGTGCTGGTCGGCGCCGGCGGCACGCTGGCGGAGCTGTACAAGGATTTTGTCGTTGAGCTGGCTCCGGTCAGTCCCGACGAGGCAATGCGCATGATCGAGAAAGTCATCGGCCTGGCGGTCATTCGCGGCTACCGCAACCTGCCGCGCGGCGATGTGAAGGCGCTGGCACGCGCGGCGTCGGCGATCTCCCGGCTGGCGCTCATCCCCGGGCGGCCGGTGCTCGAGGCGGAGATCAATCCGCTGATCGTGAGGCGCGAAGGCGTCGTCGCGGTCGACGGCCTTGCCGTGCTGAAGGAGTGACCATGGATTTCCGGCACACGCCCGAGCAGGAGCAGTTCCGCGATGCAGCGCGCCGCTTTGCCCAGAAGCACCTGGCCGCCGGCGCGCACTCGCGCGCGCATGCGAGCGGCTATCCCTGGGACGTCGCCAGGCTGATGGCATCGCAAGGCCTGCTCGGCATCACCATCGCCGAAGCTGACGGCGGCCAGGGCGGCACGCTGATGGACGCGGTGATCGCGATCGAGGCCGTCGCCGCGGCCTGCCCGCGCAGCGCCGACGTGGCGCAGGCCGGCAACTTCGGGCCGATCCGCGTGCTGGCGGAATACGGCTCGCCGCCGCAGAAGCAGAGATTCCTGAAGAAGCTGCTGTCGGGCGAGAGCGTGATCGCGGTCGGCATGACCGAGCCCGAAGCCGGCTCTGCAGTAACAGACCTGAAGACAAGCGCGGTAAGGGAGGGTGCCGGCTACCGCATCAATGGATCGAAAATTTTCACCACGCACTCGGCTTACGCCGACTTGATCCTCGCTTATGTGCGTTTCGGTCCGGGGGTGAGCGGAATTGGTTCTGTACTGATTGAAAGATCTTCTGCCGGATTGAAGCACGGAAAGACATCCTCATTCATGTCGGGCGAAGAATGGGCAGAGCTGCGCTTCGACAATGTCTTCGTCCCCGAGGAGATGGTGCTGCTGAAGGAGGGCGGCTTCAAGAGGCAGATCGCCGGCTTCAACGTCGAGCGCATCGGCAACGCCGCGCGCTCGCTCGCGCTCGGGCGCTACGCCTACGAGACGGCGCGCGAGTGGGCGTTGCAGCGCAGGCAGTTCGGGCGCCTGCTGTGCGAGTTCCAGGGCCTGCAGTGGAAATTCGCCGACATGAAGATGAAGCTCGACGCGGGGCAGCTGCTCCTGTACCGCGCCGCCGTCAATGCCGATCGCGGCCTGCCCGCCGCGGATGAGACGGCGATCGCCAAGGCGTTCTGCAACCAGGCCGGCTTCGACGTGGCCAACGAGTCCCTGCAGGTGATGGGCGCGACCGGCTACAGCAGCGAGGCGCTGCTCGAGTACTGCGTGCGGCGCTGCCGCGGCTGGATGATCGCCGGCGGCTCGATCGAGATCCTCAAGAACCGCATCGCGGAGTCGATCTTTGAGCGCAGTTTTTCTCAAAGAAATGACTGTTAGTTACATTGACTCATTCCGCACGCGCGCCTGAAACCTTCACCACCTCCGTCCAGCGCGCCACGTCCTCGCGCAGCTGCCGGTCGAACTCTTCGGGCGTGTTGCCGACCGGGTCGGCGCCCTGCTCGAGAAGGTGGTTGCGCAGGTCGCTGGAGCTTGCCGCCTTCGCCACGGCCGCCGAGAGGGACCGCACGATCTCGCGCGGCGTGGCGGCCGGCGCCAGCAGGCCGAACCAAAGCGGCACCTCGACGCCTTCGACGCCCGCCTCCTTCATCGTCGGCACCTCGGGCATGAGCGCGGTGCGCCTCGCGCCGGCCACGGCGAGCGCCCGCAGGCGGCCCGATCTTACGTGCTGGTTGATCGCGACGGTGTTCGAGAAGCTCATCTGCACTTCGCCGGCGACCAGCGCGGTCAATGCAGGCGCGCTCCCTTTATAGGGAACGTGCACGATGTCCGTGCCGGTGCGCAGCTTGAACAGCTCGCCGACAAGATGCTGGCTGGTGCCCGCGCCCGCCGACGAGTAGTTGAGCGCGCCCGGGCGCTCGCGCGCCAGGGCGACGACCTCCGCAAGCGACCTCGCGGGGAGCGACGCCGACACCACGAGAAGGTTGGTGCTCTCGGAGAACACCGAAACACCGGCGAAATCGCGCAGCGCGTAAGGCGGATTCCGGTACAGGGCCAGGTTGATCGCGAACGCCGAGCTGTTGAAAAGAAGCGTGTAGCCGTCGGGCACCGACCTGGCGACGTACTCGTTGGCGATATTGGTGCCGGCGCCGGGCTTGTTCTCGACGATCACCTGCTGGCCGAGGAGCTCGGTCAGCTTGGCGCCGAGGAGCCGGGCGTTGATGTCGACGCCTCCTCCCGGCGTGAAACCGACCACCAGCCGCACCGGCCGCGCCGGGAACGACTGGCCCGTCGCCAGGCCGGCGTGGAGGACGACGAGCAGCGCCGGAAGGAAAGCTTTCAACCGCCAAATCCTAACCCACCGGGCATTACACTGGCGCCATGGAAGCCATTGAAATCCAGACGGGAAGCAAGCCCGCAGCCTCGATCATCTGGCTGCACGGGCTGGGCGCCGACGGGCACGACTTCGAGCCGATCGTGCCCGAGCTCAAGCTCGCGAAGCCGCTGCGCTTCGTGTTCCCGCACGCGCCGGCGCGCCCGGTGACGATCAACCAGGGCATGCGCATGCGCGCCTGGTACGACATCCTGCAGTTCGGCGGCGGGCCCGAAGATGAGGCCGGCATCCGGGCGTCCCAGCGCAAGATCGAAGAATTGATTGCAGAGGAAAAGGAGAAAGGCCTGCCGGCGGCAAAAATCGTGATGGCCGGGTTCTCGCAGGGCGGCGCCATCGCGCTGCAGACCGCGCTGCGCTATCCGGAGCGCCTCGCCGGCGTGCTCGCGCTGTCCACTTACCTGCCGCAGGCGGCAAGCCTGCAGAGCGAGAGAAGCTCCGCGAATCAGGGCATTCCGATCTTCATGGCGCACGGCCGCTACGACGACATCATTCCGCTGCCCCGCGCCGAGGCATCGCGCAAGCTGCTCGAGGCCGCCGGCTACCCCGTCGAGTGGCACGAGTACCCGATGCCGCATTCGGTGTGCGCCGAGGAAATCGCCGACATCGCGGCCTTTCTTGCGCGCATCGTCTGACGCAGAATAGCGCTCGATGGCAGCGGAGCTGGTTCCCGGCTACAGAATCGTGCACATGATCGGCCAGGGCGGTCAGGCGCAGGTTTACCTTGCCGAGCGCGAAGCCGACGGGCTGCGGATGGCGCTCAAGGTCCTCGACAGCAAGCTGCGCCACGACCGCGTGTTCTTCGAGCGCTTCCTTCGCGAGTACAAGCTCCTCACGGCGCTGGAGAACGAGTTCGTGGTGCGCATCTACGACCAGGGCGTCACCGGCGATCGCGCGTACATCGCCATGGAGTTCCTGCCTTCCGGCACGCTCGCCTCGCGCATCCGCGAAGGCCTCGACTCGCGCGCGGCGTTGCGCCTCGCCGCGCAGATCGCGCGCGCGCTCGATGCCATCCACAGCCAGGGCATCGTGCACCGCGACCTCAAGCCGACCAACATCCTGTTCCGCGCGAACGGCCAGCCGGTGATCGTCGATTTCGGCCTCGCTCGAGACCTCGCCGCGAGCTCCAATCTCACCGTCGCGGGCCAGCTGCTCGCCACGCCGCGCTACATGAGCCCGGAGCATTTCCTGGGACAGCGGATCGATGCCCGCTCCGATCTGTACAGCATGGGGGCGATCCTGTACGAGATGCTCGCCGGCCAGCGGATCTACGAAACGGAGACGCCGGCGAGCATGATCGACATGCACGTGAATGGGCCGGTGCCGCGCCTGCCCGAGCGCCTGGCCGGCTACCAGCCGATCATCGACCGCCTGCTGGCGAAGAAACCGGAAGATCGGTTCCAGAGCGCGCGCGAGCTCTTCGCGAGCATCGCCATATGAATCCCGGCGAGCAGCAGTATCTCGACCTGCTGGAAGAGCTCCTCGAGCGCGGCGCCCGCAAGTCGGACCGCACCGGGACCGGCACGCTCTCGCTGTTCGGCCGCCAGATGCGCTTCGCGCTCGAGGAGAGCTTCCCGCTGCTCACTACCAAGAAGCTGCACCTGAAGTCGATCCTCTACGAGCTGCTGTGGTTCCTGCGCGGCGACACCAACGTGCGCTGGCTGCAGGAGCGCGGCGTGACGATCTGGGACGAATGGGCCGATGAGAACGGCGAGCTCGGCCCGGTGTACGGCTACCAGTGGCGCCATTGGCGAACGCCGCAGGGCGGGGAGATCGACCAGATCGCCGGGGTGATTGAAGGTTTGAGAAAAAAACCCGAATCCCGGCGCCACATCGTGAGCGCGTGGAACCCGGCCGACGTCGAGCGCATGGCGCTGCCGCCTTGCCATGCGTTGTTTCAGTTCTACGTCGCCGAAGGCAGGCTGTCCTGCCAGATGTACCAGCGCAGCGCCGACATGTTCCTGGGAGTGCCCTTCAACATTGCCTCCTATGCGCTGCTCACCTTGATGGTGGCGCAGGTGACAGACCTGGAGCTGGGCGAGCTCGTCCTGACGCTGGGCGACGCGCACCTCTATCTGAACCACCTCGAGCAGGCGCGCGAGCAGCTCAGGCGCGCGCCGCGGCCGTTTCCGCGCATGCGGCTCAACCCGGAGGTGAAGGACCTCGCCGCGTTCCGCTACGAGGACTTCACGCTGCAGGGCTACGATCCCCACCCGGCGATCAGGGCGCCGATCGCTGTCTGATGCGGCATGAAAAAAAGAGGGCCCGCCTCAGGGGGATAAGGACGGGCCCAGGGGAGGAGGCGATCTTTCGATCGTCCGCTAAAAGCTTCCTTGGAGCATCAGCTGACCCAGATAGAGCAGCCCCGCCGCGGCGAAGCTGAACACCAGCAGGTCGGAAAAGCGGTTGCGGTAGCGGGGCGAGTTCCAGCCGCGCGAAAACCACGCCAGCCCCGCGATCATGATCAGCGAGCCGAGCGAGGCTGCGCCCGCCGACAGGCTGCGCCCGAAGGCGAGCGCGACCCAGCCGTCGGGCGAGATGACTTTGTAGATGGTGCCGCCGATGCCGACGAGCACCAGCCCGACGACCACGAAGCCGATCAGGTACTGGGCAAGAGCGTAGATTTCCTGCTTGTGCTTCAGCTCGCTCAGGTTCATTTCCTCCTCGTCCTGCAACGCACGTGCCAGCTATGGAATTCGTAGTCCGAACAGAGCCTTGGCGGTGCGGATGGAACAGCATTTGTCGGGCTGTGACGACGGCGGGCAGCGCTTTCCTACGAAGGGCTTGATGCACAGGATCTTTCTCTGTCGCTCGCCAGCGACGCTTGTATCAGGTCGCCGTATTTTGACTTCGTCCAACGGCGCGGATAGGCTGCCCCGTGGAAGTCAATTAAAAACACACGGAGGGCACATGAAAGCTGCTTGGGCAAGAACAATTTGCCGCTTGTTGGTGGTGTTGATGATCTGGACGCCGTACCAGGTTGCGCAGGCTGCAATGATCGGTACCGATCAGGTCGTGACGTCGTCTTCCTCGGCCGACCGCGGCGCGGTGTTGAGCTTCATCAACCGCACCGACGTGGCGAGCCAGCTGCAGGCGCTGGGCCTCGACCCGGCGAGCGCGAAAGGCCGCGTGGCCGCAATGACCGACAACGAGGTGCAGTCCCTCGCCGGCAGAATCAATAGCCTGCCGGCCGGCGCGGACTCCAGCGGCGTTGTGCTGCTGATCATCGTCATCGCCGTCATCTGGTGGGTCTGGAAGCGCTAGCACGCCGCGGCCGCAAGGCCCGGAACGCCCGCTTCGCCGCGGGCGTTTTTGTTTGGGTCTGCGCCGCTCTGCTCTCCGGCTGCGCGAGCCTGTGGCCGCAGACCGCGCAGTTGCGCGAGGGCCTGCCGCCCGGGCTGCCCGAGCGGGTCGAGCTCACGCAGGTGCCCTTCTTCCCTCAGAACGAGTACCAATGCGGGCCTGCCGCTCTCGCCACGGCGCTTGCCAGCTTCGGCGTCAAGGTGACCCCGGAGGACCTCGTGCCGGAGGTGTACCTCCCCGAGCGCAAGGGCAGCCTGCAGATCGAAATGATGGCGGCCGCGCGCCGCCATGGCATGGTTTCCTACCAGCTCGCGCCGCGCTTCGAAGACGTGCTGCGCGAGCTCTCCGCCGGCAATCCGGTCATCGTGCTGCAGGACCTGGGATTCGGCGGCGGCTGGCATTACGCGGTGGCCGTCGGCTACGACTACTCGTACGGCGACCTCATCCTGCGCTCCGGAATCACCGAGCGTGAAACGCTTCCCTTCGGCATCCACGAGTTCCTCTGGAAGCGCAGCGGCTACTGGGCGATGGTGGCGGTGCCGCCGGATCGCATCCCGGCCACCGCCGATGAGTCGCGCTGGCTCGCCTCGATCGCGGCGCTCGAGCGCGCCGGCGCAGCGGCGAGCGCCCGCACCGCCTACGCCGGTTTCCTGAAGCGCTGGCCGGGAAACATCAACGCCGCGGTCGGCCTTGCCAACGCGCATCACGCGCTCGGCGAGCTGCCGCAGGCCGAAGCGGTGCTGCGTCAGGCGGAGCGGCGCGACCCGGCGTCGGTGGTCGTGCTCAACAACCTCGCGCAGACGCTGTCGGACCAGGGGCGCAACGAGGAAGCTCTGCCTTTCATCGAGCGCGCGCTGGCGGCCGGCGGGCCGTTCGCCTCCGCCGTCCAGGAAACCAACGAGCTCATCCGCAGCCGCCTGGCGGCAAAGCGCAACTAGCTCCAGGACTTCGGGTCCAGCGCAGCAAAGGCGGGCGGAAGCGGGCAGTCCAGGGTCGCAGCCACCATGCGGACCAGCTCGGCTTCCGCAATTCGAACCACGCCGTCGGCGCCCGCGGCTTCCACGCACGCCTTCAGCAGGCCGGGCTTGGCAGACGGCGAGAGGTGCCGCAGCCGCTCGAGCGCGACGCTGACCGTCGCGCTGGTCATCTGCTCCGCCGCCAGGGGCGAGCGCCAGCCGAGCCCGAGCACGGCGGCGCCTTTCTCGAACGCGGCCTGCACTCCGCTGCCCGCTGCAAGCGCGACCAGCGAGACCACGACATGCGCGTCGGTAGCGACTTCCTCCATCTTTTGAAACCGCGTCGGGATCGGGTGGCCGGCGCCCTCGCGCAATCGCTGGCGCAGCAGCGTGAACAGGACCAGCTCGCGCAGCGTCACGCGCCGGTCCGACACCACCAGAGCGGCAAGATCCGCGAGGAAGCGGTCGCGCTCCTGCTGCTTCTGGCCCTTGATCGCCGGCACTGCAAGGTCGGCGAGCACCAGCATGTGCGAGCGCGCCACCGACTGCACGTACGGCTGAAGCCGGTTCGCCTGGCCGGCGAGGGCGAACATCGCGTCCTGCGCGCCCTCCGGCTGGCGCAGCGCCTCGCGCAGCGCCGGCGGCAGGTCGGCGAGCAGCCGGGCGGCAAAATCAATATTCTTCTGAATCACATTGCCGGCGTCGTCGAGGACCGCGACTTCGCGCTGTACGCCGTGGCGCGTGGCGCGGTAGTCATCGCGCAGGAAGCGCGGATGCACGCGGCGGATGCGCTCCTCGATCGGCGGGTGCGTCGAGAAGCTCCACCAGCGCGACACCGCGAGGGCGAAGAACATGTGCGAAAACTGCTCGCTGTGCAGGGCGAGCACCGCGGTGGGTGCGCGCAGGGCGAGGATCGAATCCAGCGCGCCCGCGATCGCCTCCGGGTTGCGCGTGAACTGCACGCTGGCCGCGTCGGCGAGAAACTCGCGCTGCCGCGAGATCGCGGCCTTGATCGCATCCGCGGCAAAGCTTCCCGGAAAGCCGATGAATGCGACCAGTCCGCCGAAGAGCGCGCTGATGGCATCGGGACTGCTCTCTTCCCTCGGCACGCCCTTGGCTTGCCAGGCGGCGCGATACACCAGCTTCTCGCCCTGCGTGCTGAACCAGGTCAGTCCGGCCAGGATGCCGACCAGCCGCAGGTTGAGCGCCATGTCTCCATTGAGGATGTGGCTGAACTCGTGGCCCATGACGCCCTGCAGCTCCTCGCGCGAGAGCTGCTGCAACGCCCCGTGGGTGACGATGATCACCGCCTGGTGGGGCGTGTGCCCGGCGACCAGGGTATTGATCGCGTTCTCGCGCTCCAGGAGATAAACCGGTGGCACGCCGATGCCCGAAGCGATCGCCATTTCCTCGACCACGTTGAGCAGCCGCCGCTCCGTCGGGCTGCATTTCCAGGGATCGACATAGCGCGCGCCGAGCAGCTCGGCGACCGCCTCGCCGCCTTCGCTCAGCTGCCAGATGCGATAGGCCGAGACCGCGAGGATGCAGCCGCCGGCGAGGGCGGCGATGGCGACGTAGATCTGCAGCGGGGGCCGGAACAGCGCGGCGACAGCGCAGAAGCTCGCCACCACCGACAAGACCGCCAGCGCATACCAGAACACGAGCCAGCGCGTAGTGCGGCGCGCCTGCTCCTGCCGCTCGAAGAAGTCCAAGCTAGCTGAACGAGACTTTCGGCACCCGGCGCTCGCCGGCCGACTCGGTCGCCTGCAGGAGCTCCGCGGCGGAGAAGCCGAACGCGCCGGCGAGCAGGTTGTCCGGGAAGGATTCCCGGCGCGTGTTGTATTCCATCACCGAGTCGTTGTAGGCCTGGCGCGCAAAGGCGATGCGGTTCTCGGTGCTGGTCAGCTCCTCCTGCAGGCCGAGCACGTTCTGGTTGGCCTTCAGATCCGGATAGGATTCGAACACCGCGAGCAGCCGGCCGAGCGCGCCGCCGAGCACGCCTTCGGCCTGCGCCAGGCCCTGCATCGCCGCGGCGTCGCCGGGTGCCGCCGCGGCGCGCTGCGCGGCGCTCACCGCGTCGCCGCGCGCCCTGGTGACCGCCTCGAGCGTCTGGCGCTCGTGCTGCAGGTAGCCCTTCACCGACTCGACCAGGTTCGGGATCAGGTCGTAGCGGCGCTTGAGCTGCACGTCGATCTGCGAGAACGCATTCTTGAAACGGTTGCGCAGGACGACCAGCCGGTTGTAAACCGCGATCGCGAACAGCACCAGCGCGATCACCACCGCCGCCGCGATCCAGCCCCCTGTGCTCATGGTCGTTCCTCCCGGTGGCCTACTATAGCGCATGCGTGCCGCCCTCTGCCGTGTGCTGCGCGCCGAGCCGCACGAGCTCGGCGCGCTGGCGTGGGCCTTCGCCTATTTCTTCCTGCTGCTTTGCAGCTACTATCTCCTGCGGCCGGTGCGCGACGCGCTGGCGGTCGAGGCCGGCACCGAAAAGCTGCAGTGGCTGTTCACCGGTACGTTTGCCGCGATGCTGGCCCTGGTGCCGGCCTTCGGCTGGCTGTGCGCGCGCCTCTCTCGCGCTCGGCTCCTTCCCGTGGTGTACGCCTTCTTCGCGCTGAACCTGCTGCTGTTCAGCGTCAGGCTCGATGCCGGGCTGTTCTTCATCTGGCTGAGCGTCTTCAACCTGTTCGTGGTGTCGGTGTTCTGGAGCTTCATGTCCGACCTGTTCAGCACAGCGCAGGCCGCGCGCCTCTACGGCAGCATCGCCGCGGGCGGCAGCTGCGGCGCGATCGCCGGCCCATTGATCGCCGCCAGCACGGTATCCAAGGTGGGACTCACCGGTCTGCTGCTCATATCGGCCGCGTTGCTTGTGCTCACCATCGTCTGCGTCGCGATGCTTGGGCGCTGGGCGCGCGGGCATCCGCGCGCCGGCGACCCGCCGCCGGACGCGCCGATCGGCGGCTCGATCCTCGCCGGCGTGCGCGCGGCGCTTTCCTCGCCTTTTCTTCTCGGCATCTGCGGTTACCTGCTTTGCTATACGGCCCTGTCGACGGCGCTGTACTTCGCGCAGGTCGACATCGTGCGCGAAGCGGTGCCCGACGCGAGTGAGCGCACGCGCCTCTTCGCGAGCGTCGATCTGACCGTCAATGCGCTCACCTTGCTGGTTCAGGTTCTCGCCTTCGCGCGGCTCAGCACGGCGCTGGGTCCGGCGTGGACGCTGGCCCTGATGCCGGCGCTGTCGCTCGCCGGCTTTCTGTGGCTCGGCGCGGCGCCGGCGCTCGGCGTGCTGATCGC